>Ga0209631_10000686_pt1 | contig 45656 bp, 46 predicted proteins | sample COG_08_FD_184752 | JGI IMG/M metagenome (GOLD analysis project Ga0209631, IMG submission 184752) | Pelagic Microbial community sample from North Sea - COGITO 998_met_08 (SPAdes) (version 2) | ecosystem: Environmental > Aquatic > Marine > Neritic zone/Coastal water | place: Helgoland, sampling... | reverse complement strand
CTTTGAACGCTTACGTGAAATATCTAAACCTAAAAGTGCTGATGAACTCATCTTTACAGTGGATAACGCTAACGAACTAAGCAAGCGTACGCTGCTATACCACTGGCATAAGATGATTGAGTTAGCTGATATTGTAGATAGGGAAACACGCGACTTAGTACCCTACAGCTTGCGTCACTTTATGATTACGCAGCGTATTATGAGTGGCTTATCGTTTAGACAGATAGCTGATATGTGTGGCACTAGCGTGGCGCAGATTGAAAAGACGTACTATCACTTGAACGATGAAATACGTTTAACCAACGCTGTAGCTGACTACAGACGTAGAGATGATGGCACTATTGAAGTGCTGTAATGAAGGAGGTTGCACATGAAAAAAGCGACACGTCAATTACTTAAGTATTTGCAGCAAGCAAATCCAAAAGCCTTTGTTGTAAACGTCAAGCCGTTAGGCTTTGATGCAGCGAAGAAAAATCATTGCTTTGAAAATATGATGCGGTTTCTTGATGAAAACGAGGATTGGGTATTACGAAGTGGATGGCTTGTAGGAGATTACTTTGGTGAAAATGGAACTGCAGTAATGCCACACTATTGGGTGCATAATCCAGAAGATAAGCAAGACTATGATGTTACCCCAATAGAAGACACTCAAAATTTCGAATACATCCTCGATATAGAAGTAGCTAAACATCAAGATTGGGATAGGCTTATTGGAATTCCAGTTTCACTTAAATTACATTCTGACGGAACACTTAGCGCACGTACTGGCGAGAATAGCTTTATGCCAATTGATAAAATTGACTACAAAACTCTATATAGACTAGTTGATTAACTCAGCAGCGTGACGCTTCATCTCATCGTTAACTGTAACGTAACGCTGTGTTGTCTGAATGCTCGCATGTCCAGCCATATCTGCTAACACAAACACACTTACACCTTTCTGACTAAGCGTTGTTAACCACGTACGTCTTCCCGAATGTGACGTAGCGCCAGCAATCCCAGCACGTGCGTACAAGCGTTGTAGATGCTGTGTAGCAGTGTTTGCACTAAAACGTGCACTCTTTTGTGTAGAAAACAAATAACCGTGTTGTGGGCGCTTTGTGACGCTGTTGACGTATGCTTGCAGTTGACGCTGCATTTGCTTTGGCAGAAATATCTTACGTGCTCGTTTTGACTTGGTACGTGCTGCATCAAGTGTCATTTCGTCTCGCACTGTGTCGTTTGCATCTAATACGTCATCAAAACGCAGTGCAGCAACTTCGCCAACACGTAAACCACATAGATGCGTAAACAGCAGCATAGTGCTGTCACGTAGTGGATAACGACTGCACGAATTTGTTACGTGTAGCAGCTGCTTGAGTTCTGTTTTACTGAGTGTCTTCGCTTGTGCCATATGTCACCACCTAAATGTAATTTTTTCGTGCATATAGCGTATTTTCTGAGGTTCTATTTGAGCAACCAATAAGTGCTCATATAATTCCTTCCATACATCAAAGACTTATGTAGAAATGTAAGATAATTATAATTTTCTTACTTATTTGAAGTGCTGATTGAGTGTTAGCTTCGCTAACACTACTTGTGCCGTTTGTTCTTTCGCATTCGCTCAATCACACACAGCACTGCGTATTTTTTCTTATCGTTATTGAAGTGGCTCATTTAGATTGTGTTTAGCCATAAGAAGGCTTAAGCAGCCTTCTAACAGCTATTAGCGTCTCATTTGAGTTGCTTATCAGCCACTGTGTAACAAGCCTTCTTAGCTGCTGCTAAGTTTCGGTATGGTTGGGCTATTACCGTTTACTTGCCTAAGTACCAACGCAACTACGTAGCATTACACAGTGTGCTACGCAGCTTCTGCAGTTCCATCATCCACAGACTTATCATGCGTCTTGTTTTGTATAGCGATTACGAAGCTACCGCTTTTGAACGCCTCTGCTAGAACGCTACGTGTGCTGACAAAATCCGTTGGCTGCAACCTTCGTTGGCAAACTCGATGTCGTTTAGTTGGGCACTATGTGCAGATAAATACACAGCAACACTTACAAGCTGTGCATATTGTTATTTATCAACTGAGGAAGAAAAGGATGCAGAAAACGGTACTAAACGACGTATTTGAGTTATTGGTGCAGATTGGCGCTGTCAGCAGTGAAAGCGAATTCAGCAAAGATTGGCTGTGCAGAAGCGGGTGTTACATGCGTACGCTGCGTTTTAAGCGTGTTAAACCCAGTGTGGGCACGTTGGCTATATGTGCAAGCAAACTACAGCACTACGGACGCTGTATGACGGCGACAGAACAGCATACACAGCTTGGTAAGCGTTTTATCGAACTTAGCGAACAGTGCCACAAGCAGATCAATGCGGATGCTGTGGGGTGGTGGAAAGACGAGGTGAGGGTTTGACAAATAGCACTGTAACTTCAATCCAACAACCTCGTCATCCGAAATTGGGTTTTAAGCAGTAAATTTTCGTGCAGCAGTTTTCAGTGGTGGAGTACTTTCAGAAGTGAGGTGGTGATTTGGCATCACCCCAGTCTGCTAGTTGCTAAATAACAGTATGAACAAGAGTGCATTACAAGATATACAGCAAGCATTGAACGCCATACGCAGCGACATCGAACGTGTTGACGACGAGACAAAGTGGGCAGCACTTGAATTGATGCTGAGCACAAGTTCAAGTGTAGTAGCACTTGCTAAAAGGATGGCAAAACCAAAAACAAAGACAGTCACACGCACTGTAGCTGTTCCAAAGACTAAGATAGTAAAACAAGAACCACAGCAACAAGAAAAACCTAAAGACGCGGAACGAAAAGACTTCACACCTATTCGTCCACAACCACCGTTACCAAATCAACAAGACGGCAGAGAAAAACGTTAGGAAACCAGTCAAAAGTGCATGGTTTGTAGCTGTTTGACTGCGTGGTTGATACTCTGACTGACTGGCATAGTGAGACGCTATGCAGATACTTTCCCTTAAAATCATTGCTCTACAGCAGACGTAGAAAAAACGTGCTTTTCAACTGATGAACTAACCCATAAGATAAGACTGACATTAAACCAATGGAAGTGTGAGATGAAATCTTATGACGAGTTGAAGGCTGAAATGGAAACAATCCAGCAGCAGATGGTTGAAGCTAAGAGGAACGAACGTGCTAATGCATTAAAAGAAGTAAAGCGTCTCTGCAAAGAGTTTGGCTTTACTGCTGGCATGCTGAAAGGCTCACTTGCTGAAGGACGAAAGAAGCAATGAAAAGAGTCATACAAAAACTGGCTCGCAAATTAGGTTACGAAATTAGTCGAATTGATCCAGTCAATAATTCAAAAATTGAAATTACTGAAGATAGATATGAAGTCACTTTCAAGAAAGTAATAATCGACCACAGTAAATATTTTGTACCGACATATGCAATGCATCGGCCCGCAGTGAAAGATATATGTAAGGGAAAGCTGTTTGAACCAAATACCCACAAATTTGTTGAGACACTTTGTGGAAAAAAATCTGGCTCAATAGTTCATGCTGGAACATTCTTTGGTGACATGTTGCCAAACTTTTCCAAATTTGTGAATGGATCTGTTTACGCATTTGAACCGGTGTTAGAAAATTTTTTATTAGCAAAGCTTTCAGTTGATGTTAATAACCTATCTAATGTAATTCTGCTCAATTCTGCACTTAGCTCAAGTATATCCAACTTGCGAATTAATACGTCGGAAAAGGATGATTTGCATGCAGGAGGTGCATCGACGATCGCTGAGCAAGGACAAATTTGTACATCTCTCAAGATAGATAGTCTAGATGCCTCAGATATAATTTTAATTCAACTTGATGTTGAGGGGCATGAGTTAGAAGCTCTCGTCGGTGCAACTAACACTATAGCACGCTGCCGCCCTGCAATTGCGATTGAGGATAACTACAATCGTTGTGATAAATTTCTGTCGGAAAATGATTATTCGATGGTGCGAAAAATTCCTGGTTTAGCAATTTGGGTGCCTAACGAAGATAGTGTTATTGGTGAAGTAGTAAAATCTTTTTAATTGAATTTCCATTTTTCTTTAAGAGCATGAGTGAATGGCTCGACATTCAAAAGCAATCAAGCAGCAACTTCCGTCAGTTACTGAAAGAACGAATTGAAAAAGCCAATCCACGCAGAATTCTTACATCTGAAGAAACCAAGCGCCTTAAAAAGTTAGAGGGTATAGCTGACAAACTTAAGCGTGGAGAGAACGTGCAAAATCGTCAGCTAAAAACATGGTTAAGAGAAGAAGAATACGAACAGCTTGAGTATGAGTGGCAAGAGCAGCTGGAACTGCGTAGTGAACTTAAAGACAAACCAAGCGAGTTGAAGCGATACGAAGAGAAGCTTAAGCAAGCTACCTTCAACTACAATCGTGCAGAGGGCTACAGCAGCAAAGGCAAGCATAATACTGCTAAGAAGTTCTACAACAAGAGTGAAAACCTTTGTGAAGATGCACTAGAGATACTGCAAGAAATTCTGGACTATGACAGCAGTCTTCGCGTTTGGTTTGATAGAGATATTAGCTTTGAAGTTGGTGGGGACTTAACTGCAGATATAGTGTCACTGCCTCGCTTGGTCACATCACGCAGTCACGAAAAGCTGAGTGATGACAGCAGACTTACAAGTAAGCAGAGTGTTAAGTTAGCTGTGGTTGAACGTGCAATGCACAACATTGGTAGAGACACAGCGCCAACGTCTAAAGATGATAAATCCAAGCTGGATAAGTTTCTTAATACAAATGACTAATCTTCGGATGACAGCCTTTGAGCTCTGAAAGCACAATGCTTTTAGCTAACTAGGAGGCTGTTATGACTGTACTTGATACACTAAATTTCGTTGCTTTTAATCCACTTCAAAACAACAACCCTATTGCAGTTCGTCGTCGCAAGCTGATTGCTAAGATTGATGAACAAATCCAACTTGCAGTAAACAAAGACTACACACCTACGCAACACAAGTGGGTTACTGACGAACATGGTACCCAACGTAAAGTAGAAGTTGCTAAACGTGTTAAGCGTTGGTGGACTGCGAGTGTTGATGGAAAGATAAATCTTGTAGTGCGCTACGGAAGCAAGCCTTTAGAGTTTGCTAAAGGTAAGAATGCCATCGAACTAGCTAGTGAAGCAGAAGTTGCTGATGTGCTAGCTAAGGTGCGTGAAGCTGCAGAACTTGGTGAGTTAGATGCGTTAATAGAGCAACAAGCGCAGTTTGGTAGACGTTTAACGTCTAAGAGTAAGTCATAGGTTACTGCGTATGGTGTATAGATTAAGTGTTCTCTTCGTCTTACAATGTGCAAGCGCTGAAGACGTAAACTATTGAAATCCAATAGGAACCTAAGCGTAAGAAAATCGTGCAGAGTGGTAAAAGACTTACACACTTGTTGCACACGTTCTATTTTTATAATTTAAGTTTTTGATAGTTAACGTATTAATTCATACGTTACTACTGAGTGGGAGTGAGAGACAGCGTTATTTAGGTTCTCTGGGGCTGACTTGCTTACCTAACCTTATACGTTGAAGGGTGTTTGTATAGGTAGTATTTCGAGGAGGAGCAATATGAAATATTTATTGGTGGCGGCGGCCGTTCTCGGGCTAATTTACGTGGTGTTTATCGATAGCAAGAAATCTTCAAATAACGATGACCGCCCCGAAGTTATATACCAGCGCGAAGTTGATAAGGTGGAGGCTATCGAGGGTTTCCTACAGGACACCGTTGACCAACGCCGTGAAGAAATGGATGAAGTTCGATAGATTTTTCTTTATTTTTTCTTCTAATTTTTTATTTCGTATTAAAAAATATCTCGATGCCTGTCCAGGTTAATGTATTAACGGTTATAGCATGATGGAAGAAAAAGGTTACACCCCAGCCGATAGGGATTGGATGAGCAGGGCGTTAAGTCTTGCTGCCCAGGCCGCTGAAGTGGGCGAAGTACCGGTTGGAGCCATCTTGGTCAAGAATGGTGCTGTGATTGGTGAGGGGTGGAATCGACCTATTTCTTCCTGTGATCCTACTGCTCATGCAGAAGTCGTGGCATTGCGCGATGCAGCCTCCCGGCTGGAGAATTATCGGCTGCCAGAAACTACACTCTACGTCACCATTGAACCCTGCACGATGTGTGTTGGTGCCATACTCCATGGGAGGGTTGGTCGTCTTGTCTACGGTGCCACGGAGCCAAGAGCTGGTGCTGTTGCCAGTCAGTTGAGGTTAACTGAGATGACTCACTACAATCATAAGATCGATGTGGTTGGTGGAGTCATGGCTAAAGAATGTAGCCAGTTAATGAGTGAGTTTTTTAAAAAAAAACGCCAAATAAATTTAATCAAAAAGCTATAAAAATAAAAACAAGTTAATACCTACAGTGAGAGAAGTGAATTAGGATTCCAGTCGCTTGAATTGGGTAAGTCAAAATCTTGTTCTCGTTCAGTGCGGCGCTGGGCTTCTAGTGAATGCCATTTTAATATTGCTCGGTAATGAATAATATTCTGGACATAGCCCACAGGCTCTTGGCCTCGGGCATAGCCATGTCGTACGGTAGAGAAATATTTTTTTTGTTGTAGTAAAGGGAGCGATTTTTTCACTTCTTCCCATAAATTAGGATTTCTTTTATCTCTGTCCGTTAATACCCGTGCGTCTTCCAAGTGTCCCATGCCCACGTTGTAGGCGGCCAGAGCAAACAAGGTGCGATCTTCGCCAGTGATACTTTTAGGTAAGCGTGATTTTGTTTTTAGAAAATATTTCACACCACCTGTCAGGCTTTGCTTGGGATCCAGGCGATCAGAAACGCCCATCTCTTTGGCCGTGGGTAATGTGAGCATCATCAGGCCTCGTACACCGGTGGGTGAGGTGGCATTAGCATTCCAATGTGATTCTTGGTAGGCAATGGCTGCGAGCAGGTGCCTGTCGATATTATATTCTTTGGCAATTGCCTTAAGTATTTCTTCGTATTTAGGTAATCGAGTATTGATCCGGCGAAGGAACAGTTGGGAGCCAGCTAGATTGAACCCCTTGGTTTGGATCAAAGACGCATTTTTTAGCAGCTCAAGGCCACCACTTTCTTCAAAATTGCTTAAAAATGTATTTGCCGCATCTATTAATGAGTTGTCGCCGTGTAAAGAAAAAGCCCAGGCTACAGGTTGCGGTTCTGATACATTAAATGCTGCGCGTGCATTGGGATAGATACTCCGATCAACCAAATAGGATGTGGAGTCGACAATGGCGTAGTCGGCCTCCCCGGAATCTACCTGTGCCATGAGATCGAGCATCTCGAGACCTTCAACTTCTTGCCATTGAAGGTCTGGGTGCTCAAGCTTCAATTCGGAGAGCCGTTCACTGTGAGAGCTATTGGGTATAACAAGTAAGTGAGCGCTGTCGAGGTCGTCAATATTTTTGGGGCGTTTAGAGCCATTTCGATAGATGAGTGTTTGTGTCGCATAATAATAGGGGTTGCTGAAACGCATTTTTTTCTGCCGTTCAGGTGTGATGGTTAGGCCTGCAGCGGCAAGATGCCCCCGCGGTCCCCCAACAGCTAATAGGGCTCCGCTCAATGAGTTCATGGCGGTTACTTTTAACTCAACACCCAGTGTTTCCGCAAATTCTTTGGCTAATAGGTATTCAAACCCATTTTTTCCTTTTGCATTCTTATAGTAGGTTGTGGAGCCCATTAGGGTAAGAATGCGCAGTTCGTTATTGCTAAGGACTTCTTCTAGTGTGGTGGGGGCACGGCTGGTGGACAGGGTGAGAGCGACGACAAAAAGCAATACGCATAGGGTGATACGTTTCGTTGTCTTCTTAAAGTGAAAATAAAACCCACGCATACTTCGGTCCCGTCATAAAGCCACATGTTAGAGCGAACTTTAGCTACCCTGACGATTGTCGCCATTCTAGCCCGTGTTCTTTTTTCAGCATTAAATGGACTAATTTAGTATATCTAGATTAGAGACAGAACTAGGGTGGTTCAACTGTTTTCTGATGTGGTCAGGATTACAGTAGCTGAGTGGTTAAATCAGTCGTTTCAGTCGATGACGTATTGAGGTCAATTCCAGTACAATAACTGCCTTTAAATTCTGCCTGAAGAGAGCTATTCCAAGATGCTGATTTTCCGCGGTGCTCCGGCGCTTTCTGAGTTTCGAAAACAAAAACTCTCTTCCTCCCTGAAAGCGATTGAACCAGCCATAGAGGGTCTTTACGCCGAGTTTGTGCATTTTGTGGAAGTGACGGGTGACTTATCAGATATTGAGTCAGCGACCCTCACTGCTCTGCTGACCTACGGACCTCAGGTTAGTGCTGAAGACCCTGAAGGTGAGTTACTTCTGGTTGTTCCACGCCCAGGTACTATTTCTCCCTGGTCGAGCAAGGCTACTGACATTGCCCACAATGCAGGCCTGACGACGGTACTCCGTTTGGAACGAGGTGTCGCCTATTACCTCCGGGGCACTATTATCAAAGAGCATCGCCAGCGGATTGAAGCACTTTTGCATGATCGAATGGTAGAAGCGATTTTTACTGATATTTCTGATGCTGAAAAACTATTTTCGCATCATGATCCGGAACCCATGACCACCGTTTCTGTGCTTGAAGAGGGCAAGTTTGCACTTGAGCAGGCGAATGTAAGGTTGGGGTTGGCGCTGGCTGATGATGAGATAGACTATTTGGTGACGAGTTTCGCTGAGCTTGACAGAAATCCTACCGATGTGGAGTTGATGATGTTTGCTCAGGCAAATTCTGAGCATTGCCGCCATAAAATCTTTAACGCCTCTTGGACGATCAATGGTGAAGATCAGGATATCTCACTGTTTGGGATGATTAAAAATACCTATGAGGAGGGAGGCGAGAATGTACTTTCTGCTTATGATGATAATGCGTCAGTCATTGTGGGAAGTGAGGCCGGTCGCTTCTTTCCCGATCCTGAAAATAAGATCTACGGTTATACTCAGGAACCGATACACATACTAATGAAGGTGGAAACCCACAACCATCCTACAGCTATTGCTCCATTTTCTGGTGCAGGAACAGGTTCCGGTGGTGAAATTCGCGATGAAGGCGCGGTAGGTCGAGGTTCTAAGCCAAAGGTAGGTCTCACTGGTTTTTCTGTTTCAAATTTGAATCTTCCCGAGCTTCCTCAGCCTTGGGAGCAGGATTATGGCAAGCCAGACCGTATTGTGACGGCATTAGATATCATGGTCGAAGCGCCCATCGGTGGTGCTGCATTTAATAATGAGTTTGGCCGTCCCAACCTTTGTGGTTACTTCAGAACCTTCGAGCTAGATTTTGATGGCGAACGACGTGGTTACCATAAGCCAATCATGATTGCCGGCGGTTACGGCAATATTCGCGAAGAACATATTGAACAGTATGAATTTGACCCGGGTTGCAAGTTGATTGTGCTGGGTGGCCCCGCGATGTTGATTGGCGTGGGAGGTGGTGCTGCATCTTCAATGACCTCTGGCTCCAGTGCTGAAGATCTGGATTTTGCTTCAGTACAGCGGCAGAACCCGGAAATGGAGCGTCGCGCTCAGGAAGTGATTGATCAATGTTGGCAACTAGGAGACAAGAACCCGCTTGCCTTCATACATGATGTGGGCGCGGGTGGGCTGTCTAATGCTTTCCCTGAGCTGGCAAAGGATGGGGGCTGTGGCGCACACTTTGAATTGCGGCAAGTGCCCAACGATGAACCCGGAATGTCTCCTCTGGCTATTTGGTGTAACGAAGCGCAAGAGCGTTACGTGATGGCGGTGAAACCTGAAGACTTGGCCCGATTTGAAGCTATTTGCGAGCGCGAACGCTGCCCTTATGCTGTGGTAGGCGAATCTATTGGAGAGAAACACTTACTGGTCAACGATAGGCACTTTGATGCTAAGCCGGTAGATTTACCGATGTCGATACTGTTTGGTAAGCCACCTAAAATGCACCGCAATGCTGACGTTTACCTCCCTCAGACACAGGCATTTGATTGGTCCGGTATTGTGTTAGATGAAGCTATTGGGCGGGTTATTCAGCATCCGTCAGTGGGCAGTAAAAGTTTTCTTATCACCATTGGCGATCGCAGCATTACAGGCACGGTAGCTCGTGATCAGATGGTGGGCCCTTGGCAAGTGCCCGTGGCGGATTGTGCCGTTACTACGGTGAGTTTTGACAGTTATGCTGGTGAAGCTATGGCGATGGGAGAGCGTACACCTTTGGCCCTTCTGAATGCTCCTGCCTCGGGAAGAATGGCTATTGGTGAGGCGATAACCAATATTGCTGCAACCAGTATCCGTCAACTTTCAGATATTAAACTCTCGGCAAACTGGATGTGTGCAGCGGGTCACCCCGGCGAGGATGAGAAGCTATTCCGAACGGTGGAAGCGGTGGGTATGGAGCTGTGTCCTCAGCTTGGAATTACTATTCCCGTGGGTAAGGATTCTATGTCTATGCGCACAGCATGGGAGCGGGATGGAGAGGATAAAGCAGTCACCTCGCCGTTATCTCTGATTATTACTGCTTTTTCCCCCGTGCAAGATGTGCGAAAAACACTGACGCCTCAATTACGAACTGACAAGGGTAAGACGGTACTTCTCTATATAGACCTTGGAGAGAATCACAATCGACTTGGCGGTTCTATTCTGGCTCAAGTTTATAACCAGATGGGTGATGTTACCCCGGATGTGGTTAGTGCAGACAAGCTTAAGGGTTTCTTTAATGCCATTCAGGCTGCTAATTTGGCGGGTGAAATTATTGCTTACCATGATCGTGCAGATGGTGGCCTATTTATTACATTGGTAGAAATGGCATTTGCGGGAAGAACGGGGCTTGATATCTATCTCGATGAGCAGCCCGGTGATGCCTTATCACTCCTCTTTAACGAAGAGTTGGGTGCCGTGATCCAAGTGACTGAGAGTGATGAGAAGACCATTAGGGCGCGTTTTGAAGCGGTGGGTATTCCGGTTAGTGCCGTGGCTAAGCTCAACAATTCTGAGAGCATAGAAATTCACCAGGATGGCGCGCGGCTTTATAGTCATAGTTGTGTTGAGTTATTACGACGCTGGAGTGAAACCAGTTATCAAATTCAAGCTCAACGTGACAATGCCCAGTGTGCCCGACAAGAATTTGACGGGCTTTTCCTCGAAGATCCTGGCCTTAGCGTTGGCCTGACCTTTGATATCAATGACAATATTTCAGCACCTTATATTGACCGGGGTATTCGTCCACGCGTTGCCATCCTCCGTGAGCAAGGGGTAAATGGTCAAGTCGAGATGGCTGCAGCATTTGACCGAGCAGGTTTTGACTCAGTTGATGTCCATATGAGTGACCTCCTGAATGGCCGTATAGGTCTGGATGACTTTAAAGGACTTGTGGCTTGTGGCGGTTTCTCCTATGGCGATGTACTGGGCGCCGGAGAAGGTTGGGCTAAGACAATTTTATTTAATGCTCAGACCCGAGAACAATTTCAGCAGTTTTTTTACCGCAATGACTCCTTTACTCTTGGGGTTTGTAACGGTTGCCAAATGCTATCTAACCTTAAACCTCTGATCCCAGGCGCCGAGCACTGGCCACGTTTTGTTAGAAACCTGTCTGAACAGTTTGAGGCACGTTTTTCTCTTGTTCGTGTTGAACCGACACCTTCAGTACTGTTGAGCGGAATGGTAGGTTCACATATGCCGATTGCAGTAGCACATGGTGAGGGCAGGGCTGAGTTTGTAAGCGATACTGATGCTCAGGCCTTCAGTGCGTCCAGAAGCGTGGCCCTGCGTTATCTGGATAATTACCATGATGCCACCGAGGTTTATCCTGCTAACCCCAACGGTTCACCCATGGGTATCACGGGTGTGACCAGTGTTGATGGGCGGGCAACGATTATGATGCCTCACCCTGAACGGGTATTTCGCACAGTAACCAACTCCTGGCACCCTGACGATTGGCAGGAAGATGGCGCCTGGATGCGATTGTTTAGAAATGCCAGATTGTTTGTTGATTGATCAGTGTTGGAACGAGTGAATGTTCTTTCCAGATAAATGAAGAAGCCGGGCCATAAAAAACCCGTTATTTATTTTCCAAGAAGAAAAATGAATAACGGGTTTTTTATGGAAGGTAGACTAAATTTTCTTATAGTCCAGAGAAGTAGGCTCCTAAGTTCTCGGCATCCTGATCGGATAATGATTTTACCATTGAAGACATCATTGGATCACTGCGTTGGCCATCACGAAATGCCTTTATTTGCTTCGTCAGATAACCGGCTTTCTGGCCCGCCAAGTTTGGCCATAAATCATTACTACTTACACCATTGGCTCCGTGACATCCTGAGCAAGTAGCCGCTTTAGCTTTGCCCGCAGCTGCATCACCGGCTGCAATCACTTGGCTACCTGCAGCGCTAAGCGCTACTACCATCATTGCTCCGATCAGTTTGTTCATATCAATACTCCAGTCATAGGGGAAATTGTGGAATTATACCTAGTTAAATCGGTTAATCAGCCTATTAATTTAACAGAAAGATAATGGATAGGATGTAAAAATGCATGATTGGCGTCAAATAGACGTAGTTTCAACACGGGAGATGGCGGTGTATTAGGAATTTTTTCTAATGCACTGATGATGAGAAAAAAGGAACAGCGTTCCATCTAAAACTATGATTATCTCTCCAAGACCCTAAATACCATATCAGCGATCTCTTGAAGTCCTGCTAGTTCTTGGGGTTGGCCTATAGTCTTGTTGTGATGTTATTGCTAAAGCTGCGGCTAATAAACAGTGATACGGTAAACAGGGCGATCGCTCCGCCTTGGTGGGCTGCGGCTAAGGCAACAGGTACATGTAATAATAATGTTGAGATTCCTAGTGTCACCTGTACCAACAATAGAGCAATCAAGCAGTGTATTCCTGTTCGAAGCTTTCCTTGAATACCATTTCTTAGTACTTTAAAAGCAAAGCCCAGAATCAGGGTAAATAGCACGTAGGCAAGGATACGGTGGTTAAATTGAATCGTCGTAATATCTTCAAAAATAGCCAGCCAGACGGGGTCTGTATTGAATAAGCCCGGAGGTATAAAAGAGTCTCCCATTAGAGGGAAGGTCGGGTAGGCAAATCCTGCACGAGAACCTGCCACTAAACCGCCAGAGAGTATCATTAAAAAAATCAAGCCACTGAGCATGAAGGAGAAGCGTTTAAGACCTTGTGCTACAGAGTTGAGAGATGAATTGAGTGATGCGCTGACAGATAACAATCCAAAGGCAACCCAAAGAATATAGGCGTAAATAATAACGGCAGTACCAAGGTGGGCAGTAAGCCGGTATTGGCTGACTCTAGGGTTATCAACCAGCCCGCTTTTTACCATATACCAACCCAGTAATCCCTGTAGGCCACCCAGCGTGAACATCACCATTAATTTGGGGGTCAGCCCGGCTGGAATGCGTTTGGTAAAGTAGAAAAACAAAAAGGGCAGGAGGAATATGACTCCTATGACTCGCCCGAGAACCCGGTGTAGGTATTCGAACATAAAAATCGATTTAAATTCACCGACGGTCATACCGTGGTTGACCTTTTGGTACTCCGGGAATTGTTGGTATTTAGCAAAGGTTTCCTGCCATTCCATATCAGTGATTGGCGGGATAATACCTATCAATGGTCTCCACTCCACCATGGATAGTCCTGAGTTAGTCAGACGAGTAACACCACCTAGTATAATCATCGAGAAAATGACGCCAGCGCAGAATAATAACCAAAGGGAAATTTGTCGGTTATAAGGGTGTCCGCCGTATTGATGAGAAGTATTGTGCATGTTTATTTAGCCTAAACGAGTCGATAGTTATGAACCATGACAGCCATCAAGAGCAGTCTAGCTATAAGTTTGTGTTTGTGTAGCATTTTTGGCAGTGATAACAGAATAACACTTGGTTAAGTAAACACCGTTACAGGGTTGGTGCAACGAAACAGATAACCATTGATTTCGTAGGTATTGTAGAGAAGCCAAGGCTACAATCAACAAAAAAAGACTATTGCTAAATAGTGGTCTCTAATCTGAGCTGTCGGGAATACCAGAAGCTACCACATCTTTCTGGTGTGTATTCTATCGGGACATGACAGATAAGCGGCTCATTTTAGGTTAACTCTCATCATTGACGTTGATCGAGCTGAAGCATAAGTAGCAGCTGTCCTCCCGTAGATAATTCGTTTAAGCCAGATTGGGGCGATGGGTTAACTCCCATGACTAGCCGGGCTTTCCATCCACCCGGGGTTTGATTAGCATAGGCCAGTAAATAACTAGAAAGGCGAGATAGCCAAAAATCCAACAGGCGATACTAAACAAATACAGAGAGGAAGGATGGTTTGTTGCCAGCGGTGCAATAACTCTGACGATAGCGGATAGGGCAACAGCGGCATAGCCAAGGGTGATCCAACGACCTACCTGCAATACTCTTCCTGTGTGACCAAGTGAGACGCGGCTGATCATGGCCAGAACCATTAGCCCAATACCACCGATAGTCAGTCCGTGGAGTACGGTGCTCAGTGGTACTTCAAGGCCAAAGTGGAAGGCTCCCAGCAATCCCAAGCTAATGATGATCAGTAAATAGGCTAGGTGTAGTGACCAAAGTAGTGGATTGCCGAATGTGAGCATTCCGTTCCATCGCCCCATTCTAATGGCATTTGTAAATGCGGATACCACAAAGAGAACGCCCAAAACGGGTTCAGCACTAAGACTGCCGGTGATTAACGTATACGCTGTAGCCAAGCCTAGGGAGACGATAGAGAACAGTTCCAGAATGAATAGGGGTTGTGGTTTTTGAGCACTGGTCGCATTTGCCGTAAAGAAAGGAATCACCCGACCGCCCATAATGACGATGATGAGTGTGACCATTAGAATGGTCGACTGGGTGTCGGGCAATGACAGTAGGTCTCCGCCAATCAAACGGTAGTGGTTATGACCGTTAGTCCAGGCCAGCAATAGAATGAGCGGAATAAACATCAGGTTGCGCCATAGTTTAGCGGCCACGATGGGCCTAGCTAGCGCAAATGCGGCTAACGGTAAAAACAGGGTGTCGACAATAGCAATTATTTCTGTGGGAACGATTGGGAATAGCATTAACAGTCGACCGAGAAGCCAGAAACCGAACAATCCTGCCAGAGGCCAGCCCGACAGGCCGGGAATCCCACTCCAGTTCTGAATAGCGGTGAGTAGGAAACCAACAATAATAGCGGCGCTAAAGCCAAATAGCATTTCGTGTCCATGCCACCAAAGCCAGCCCCCGTAGGGTTGCCAAGCAATAGATGGGTTGTTTAGAAATATGGCCCACAACAACAAGGCGATGATAGAAAATAGGCTGCCAAACAGAAAAAACGGTCGGAAAGCCAGCCTGAAAATAGGAGGTTTCTTCTGTTCCTGTTTCAGGTCAGTGATGTTTAGCATCGGTGAATTCCTGCTGCCTCAGCGCTGCACCCTAATGTATCAACTCTGACGTATCAATCAATAGATCAGAACTATAACGACTATCTTGTGGCCGCAAAATTGGGTAGATATTTATTGTCTGCGATGTTGGAAAAAACAGAATTGACGATTCTCAATGACTATTAAAGTAAATAGTATTTGATTCTTATTAGTTGAAAGCGCGCCAAAAAAAACCCCCGTTTCCGAGGGCTTTAATTTTATCGAGGAAGAGTGATTAGTAAATATCTTCCTTGGTGTTGGTAGTGTTGAATTTGCCGGTTGGCGTAATTAGGCGCTTGTCTTTAATGACTGCTTTCAATTTACGCGTCTTGTCATCTACTATGACGATGGCTGACTCTTTATCTGCACCATTCCAAACAGAGAACCAGACTTCGTCACCAGCCTTATTGTACCCAGGCTGAACAACACGGGTTGAACCTTGGTCAGCAACACCAGCCCAGGGAGTACCTCATAGCCTGCATCTAGATCATCAGAATTGAATACGGCAATAGACTGACTGATTTTGGTGTCAGGGTTAAGCGGTGTGTCGACCCAAATTTTTTTAGACTTGTCAGGTAAGCTGAAGATGTTGCACTCAGTACAGAATAGGCCATTCTGCAACTTAACAGATTAAAATTCTGTTTATTTTGTTCATCTTTCGGGCTTCATATAGAACGTTGAGATAAATCAACTATTTGACGCCATTAAAAGTTAGAATTTACCAAAATTATATTTGAGACAGCCTTCGATGGACTACTTTCCTATATTCACAAATCTCTCTGAGAAGCATTGCCTGTTAGTCGGAGGCGGGGATGTTGCAGAACGAAAGCTGTCATTGTTGCTTGATGCGGGTGCTAGAGTAACACTCGTAGCACCATCGATTAATGAATCCATTAAAAGCATGAATGTGGCATCGCTTAACCTGATAGAAGCCAATTACAACAGTCGCTTGATGAATGCTATTGATCTGGTTATTGTGGCAACTGACGACCAAGTGCTTAACGAAACCATTTCTCTTGATGCTGCTGAGCGACATATTTTTGTGAACGTGGTCGATAGCCCTAATCTTTGTACTTTTATCGTGCCGGCCATTATTGATCGCTCTCCAGTGACTATTGCTGTTGGTACGGGTGGTACGGCACCGGTATTGGCTAGACTATTGAGGGGAAAGATCGAAGCACTTATTCCCCACCGTTATGGTGCGCTTGCCGGATTAGCAGCCAAGTACAGAGATCGAGTAAAGGCAGCAGTACCCAAGGGGCCGAGTAGAAAGGCATTTTGGGAAGAGGTGTTCGAGGGTGATGTTGCTGAGCAGGTTTTGTGTGGAAACCAAGAGGCCGCAGAAAAACAGCTCCAGGAACTGATAGAGGAAGGTCAGGCTCCGCAGAAGGGTGAAGTCTATTTAGTTGGCGCAGGCCCAGGAGATCCGGATCTACTCACATTTCGTGCCCTGCGGTTAATGCAGAAAGCCGATATTGTTATTTATGACCGCCTTGTTTCAAAGGATATTCTCAACTTGGTTCGCCGGGACGCTGACAGGATGTATGTGGGAAAAGAAGCAAGCAACCACTGTGTTCCTCAGGATCAAATTAATGAGCTTTTATACAAATTAGCAAAAGAAGGTAAACGGGTATTGCGACTCAAGGGCGGCGACCCCTTTATTTTTGGTCGAGGGGGAGAAGAGGCAGAAAAACTATTTGCTGAAGGCATCTCATTTCAAGTGGTTCCTGGAATTACTGCAGCCTCAGGCGCTTCCACCTATTGTGGTATCCCCTTAACACATCGTGATTATGCTCAGTCTGTGACCTTTGCTACTGGTCACCTTAAGAATGATGCTGTAGACCTGGATTGGCCATCACTAGCCCGTGAAAACCAGACCCTAGTTATCTATATGGGCTTAGGTGGTTTGAAAATTATCACAAAGCAACTGATAACGCATGGCTTGCCTGCAGATACTCCTGTTGCCGTTATTTATAAAGCTACACAGTATGATCAGCGAGTACTGGTGAGTGATTTGATGCAGGTGGTGCAAAAGGTGGAAGACGAAAAAATGCGTCCACCCAGTCTTCTTATTATAGGTCAGGTCGTCAAACTTCATGATAAGTTGAAAGCCTAGGTTGTCAAAAGAACGTAGTGGCCGAAAGTTCTCTTATCCCATCGTCAATACTTTTTCAGATCGAGTAGCATTTCGCCTAGGGGAGGTAAGCTATGCCAACAGCAATCGTTAACGGTGTAACAATTTCTTATGACGATGAGGGGCAGGGTGAACCCATACTCTTTCTCCACGGCCTGGGGATAAGTCGGCGGGATTGGTCTCACCAGACAGTATATTTTCGACAGAATTTTCGGGTGATTGCCCCAGACTTTCGTGGTCATGGCGAATCAAGTAAGCCTGATTCAGCCTATAGTATTCCCATTCATGCCGCAGATATCGTTGCTCTGATGGATAGATTGGGGGTCGAATCTGCCCATGTGGTTGGGTTGTCCATGGGCGGTATGGTTGCATTCCAGTTGGCTGTTGATGCCTCTCACCGATTGCGTACCATGACCATTGTTAACTCTGGCCCAGCGTTGCCTAACGATACGTTTGCTACAAAAAAAATGTTGTGGACACGCCTGTTGCTAATTCATTTATTTGGGATGAAGCGTTTTGGACGAAAAGTAGCTGAAAATATGTTTGCCAGCGAGGGTCATGAGGCGTTAATAGATCTATTGGCGACACAGATTTCCAGCAATCCTAAGGAAATCTATTTGCGCAATTTAACGTCGTTATTTGGTTGGGGTGTGCTGGATCAATTAACATCGATTACTACGCCTACACTGATGCTGGCCGGCGACAGAGATTACTCTCCAGTGGCCGTTAAGCAAGCAATTGTCGATGCCATGCAGAATGCTCAGTTAGTTGTAGTCGAAAATTCCGGTCATGGTACACCCATTGAAAAACCGGATGAAACTAACCAGTCCATAGAAAAATTTATTTGTTCTTATTGAGTTGCTGATTGATTTTTTGTTTCAGTTTTCGTTTGATTGGGGCAGCTTGTTTGAAGATTTCAGCGGCTTTGTAAAACGCCAGAACACGCACATCGACAATATTTGGCTCGATATAGATATCGGGCGTCATGGTCTTCAGTTTTTCTCGAATAATACTCTTTTGCATGATTTGGTAGGTGTTGAACACCGCCTCGGATAATGAGGGGATTTTTTCAGAAACGGTTCTATCTCCAATGACATCAACAGCGATAGTCAGGTCACAATCTTTTGGCAATAGATCAAAAGGGACTGGGTTTACAGCCCCTCCATCTATTAATACCTGATTCCTGATTTTGACAGGCTCAAACAGGCCGGGTAGGGACATACTAGCCCGAATAGCAGGAATTAATGGCCCATGGTCTAGCACGACCTGCTGACGACTCCAAAAATTAGATGCGACTACTTTTAGTGGAATTTCTAGTTCGGAAAATTGTGTGGCATGGACCGATTCGAATAAGTAGGTGAGTAAGTTTTCTACGCGCAACAATCCACGGCCACGAAATTGAGGCGCAATGAAGTCTAGCCACTTAAATAAATGCTTGCGGGTGACGATGTGTCGGAGTGATTCATTTTCCCGCAGGCTGAATTCTAGAAAAATAGCTTTCATTTCAGCCGTAGACATTCCGGCACAGTACATGGCACCGATTAATGCCCCTATACTGGTACCCGTTATAAAAGAGGGGCGGAGATCCATTTCTTCCAAGGCTTCAAGTATCAATACGTGACTAATACCTTTTGCGCCGCCGCCACCGAGTGCCAGTCCAATTTTTTTCATCATGTCTTCTCTATGATCGCTGAGTTTCAGCTTACACCAGTTGATTTAGCGCAGAAATTCCGGTTTATTGCTGCGTACTTAAAATAATAGCTGGAAATAATCTGTGATAGGTAATAATGACAAAATTAAGATCCATTCCTCTTGGTTAAAGGTGATTGGACGTGAATTTGAGCAGTCTTACATGGCTCAGCTTAAGCAGTTCTTGAGAGAGGAAAAAGCGGCCGGTAAGATCATCTATCCTGCCAGTTCTAACTGGTTTTCAGCATTTAATGAAACACCGTTTGACCAAGTTAAGGTAGTCATTCTCGGACAGGACCCTTATCACGGGCCAAGGCAGGCTCATGGGCTTTGCTTTTCTGTACTTCCAGGGGTGGCTATTCCTCCTTCATTGCGAAATATGTATAAGGAGCTTCAGAGTGATTTGGGAATACAGCCGCCAGAACATGGTTGCCTTACGCATTGGTCGAGACAAGGTGTACTGTTACTCAACGCTACGCTTACAGTGGAGCAGGGCGATGCTGGTGCCCATCAGGGGCGGGGTTGGGAGCAGTTTACAGACCGGGCTGTTCAGATTTTGAATGAACGGCGCCAAGGGTTGGTCTTTATGCTGTGGGGCAGTTATGCACAGAAGAAGGGCGCATTAATCGATACGAGTAAACACTTGGTGTTAAAGGCACCGCACCCCTCACCCCTCTCTGCCTATCGGGGCTTTTTGGGCTGCAGACACTTTTCCCAGGCCAATGATTACCTCCAAAACAGGGGTGTTGTACCCATTGATTGGCGATTACCATCCTCTGAAGAAGGGGTTATGCAGGGGGTGACGTATTAAAGCCTCATTAGTGATGATCCACTTTGATCGGGGGGTGGTTAGCTTTGGTTCTCAGCCAGTTAAGTCCTTGCAAAACAGATGGTTGAGCAACAATTCGTCGTTCCAAAATAAATTTCCCCGGATAATCTAGTAACAATAGTCCCACTATAACGGTGAGAAGCCCTTGTCCGGGTAAAAATAGCATCAGAATTCCTCCGCAGAGTAATACCAAGCCAAGCAGATTTTTTCCAACAACAAGTAGCAGTCGGATGATTGGGTGCTGATGCTTCAAATTTGTGGGTTTGCGGCGGTGGTGTAGGAAGTAATCTTCAGGAATCATTGATACCAGCCAAGGTAGTGCCAGCAGGCTGCCTACAAAGGTAATCAACGAAACCACACTGAGCCAAGTGATCAGAGTTTGGTTTTCAGAGAACCATTCAAAAGAGAACCATTCAAGCATTGTTCATTCTCTATACATAGCAGGATTTGAGTCGCTTACAGTGCAGCAGGTATGCTGTTGGTTCAAGTGGCATTGTGGAGATAGCGTTATTTTGGCAGCAAATAGATTGTAATAAATAACATTAATATTTAATTATAACTATTTGTAAATAATCATATTGTTTATTTAATTTTAATCTATGAGATAGGGTAGAGGTTGTTGTTGTACTGTTTGTGGTGATCCTTCTCCAATAATCAACGTTTCTGACTTGGAAGCCTCTTCTGTCAGTACCACAAGCATGTCTTGATGGGAATCATCAGACCTAGCTGCAAGAACAACATTGCCGATACTTTGTCCTTGAGTTCCTGGTTCCTCGCCAGGCATAAAGCAGGGGGATCCAGGTACAGGTAACGATGAACCCTTAGTAGCTATCCGATACATTCTGCGTTTGAGTTTACCCAGGTATTTCATTCTGGCCACGACTTCCTGCCCGGTATAGCAACCCTTTTTGAAACTGATACTGCCTGTGGCCTGGAAGTTGAGCATTTGGGGCACAAACATGGTTGTCGTTTCTGTCTGCACATGACCAAGTCCGGCCCTAATATCTTGTAAATGCCACAATTCATTACCCGTGGGCGTGGCGCTGGTGGTGAGCTGTTGCCAAATGGCTGGGGCACTCTCGGTGGGAACGACTAAAAGCTGGCGGCCATCACTAAAGGAATGCTGGCATAAAGTGGCGATATTTTTTGCTAGCGCTCCGGCTTGGGAACCGCTGATACCGATGCATTGATACTGGTTGCTTTGATCCGCCAATTGTACTTTAAAGAAAGCGGCAAACTTACTGAGCTCGTCAATACTCGATTGAACCAGAGCATGCTGCATCAGCATCAATAGGTTGTCTTCGCTAGGCTGACACAAAAGAAAGTTTGTCAGTGTTCTTCCTTTAGGGTTACAGCGAGCTCCTGTTAGATTATGGCCGGGGCTTAGTTGCTGAATGTCGCAGGTTACTTGCCCTTGAAGAAATCGAGCCGAGTCCTTCCCGTCAATGGACAGCAGACCTACATGTATGAGTGGGGTCACCGTGGTTTTTTGTAATAAGTCAGGGTAGTCACTGGGTATTTCACCAAAAGTAATGGTGTTATTTTCATGAATGGAGGCACCCTGTTGGTGCAAAAAAGACAGCCAGTTGTTCATGTGCAACCTGATTTTGAGAAGGCCTATATCTTAGTGGGTAAACTTAGCCATTTCCACTATAATGGCGACCCTTTTAAACATGAAATGATGGGTAGAGTTGATGGAGAGGAACCGACTTTTTTGGGCGAGCCGACGGGGTATGCTTGAGTTGGATCTGATACTTCTCCCATTTCTTGATAACATCTATGAAACATTGGAACAAGAAGACAAGGAGAGATACTGGCGTCTTCTCGATTCAGAAGATCAGGATATGTTTGGTTGGTTTCTTCGACGAGAAGATCCCGAAGATACTGACTTGCAAAGGATAGTGCAGATCATCCGTGACACACGATCACAAACCCGTTGAAATTAACCTTCAACGCTCAAGATTTCTTCTACTCTGGATAATCGTTATCCACTGCATGGACTCGGTTGTGCTCTTTTCGCTCGGTGTGCCCGCTTTATTTTCTATTCCTTTGCAGGTTTTAGTGTTACTTGGCCTGTGGATCTCTTTCCGAAATTGGGGTTACCCGACGTGGAAGAAAATCAGCTGTGACAAAGGTAATTGGACGCTGATGAACGAAGAGGGTATGCAGCCTGTCAGTTTTTGTTGGTTCTATCGTTTCGGGCAATTTTTGGTGGTGGGTTTTAAGGACGAATGGAATGGAAAGATAGCTGTTCCCTTGTTGTCTGACAGTGCAAATTCTGAGCAATTAAGACAACTTAGGCAGGTCTTACTACTGGTCTCTCCAAGTAACCCTGATTAGTCTTTACTGACAACAACATTCTGTCCAGCATAGTTGATGGGAACCATGATGGTGTCTTTGGCAATCGGTGAGGTATTAGGGTAGTCGAGCGTAAAGTGCAAACCTCGGCTTTCCTTCCGTTGTTTGGCACAGCGAATGATTAATTCGGCCACTAATACTAAGTTGCGAAGTTCCAGCAGGTCTCTACTGATTTTGTAATTGCTGTAATAATCCTGAATTTCTTTTTGTAGTAATTCGACTCTGTGCTGAGCCCGCTCCAGACGTTTTTGAGTGCGAACGATACCCACATAATCCCACATAAAACGACGTAGCTCATCCCAGTTATGGGAGATGATCACATCCTCATCCGAGTGAGTAACGCGGCTTTCATCCCATGGTCTGGCAGGTTCCGGTTCTGGAATGTCAGCGAGATTAAGATTGATGGCTGCAGCAGCGGAGCGTCCGTAGACAATACACTCTACTAATGAATTGCTGGCCATACGGTTGGCGCCGTGCAAGCCAGTAAATGCCGTTTCTCCAATAGCGTAGAGGTTCCACAGATCCGTTTGCCCCTTTTGATTTACCATGATTCCGCCACAGGTGTAATGGGCTGCAGGTACTACGGGTATGGGTTCTTTGGTGATATCAATGCCGTAGGCTAAGCACTGAGCTTTAACTGTAGGAAAGTGGCTTTCAAGGAATTCTGCAGACTTGTGGCTTATGTCCAGATATACGCAGTCGCTACCCAATCGCTTCATTTCATGGTCTATGGCGCGGGCGACAATATCCCTTGGTGCCAGTTCAGCTTTTGGGTGGAATTTCGTCATGAAGCGTTCACCGTTGGGTAGCTTCAAATAGGCTCCCTCACCTCGGAGTGCTTCAGTCATTAAAAAAGCTTTGGCGTTGGGGTGGTATAAGCAGGTGGGGTGGAACTGGTTGAATTCCATATTCGCTACACGGCAGCCTCGTCGCCATGCAACAGCAATACCATCACCTGATGCTCCGTCGGGATTGCTGGTATAGAGATAGGCTTTACTGGCACCGCCAGTCGCCAGTATCACTACCTTAGCTTGGAAGACGCACACCCGGTCTTTACTGGTGTCCAGACCGTAGGCTCCGGTACATCGAATCCGACTAGAGTTGCGATCTGCCTGAGTAATCAAATCGACAATGACATGGTTCTCAAACAGCTCGATATTATTATTTTTGATGACTTTGTCGGCCAGAGAAGTCGAGACCTCTTTGCCAGTTGCGTCGGCCGTGTGGAGTATTCGGCGATGACTATGACCGCCTTCCTGGGTTAAATGGTACGCAGTGTTATTTTCGTTTTGGGTGAACTCGACGCCTTGTTCAATGAGCCAGCGGATCGCTTCAGGGCCATTCTCAACAGTATATTTAACGGCATCTTCATGGCACAGCCCCGCCCCGGCCACTAGCGTGTCCTGAATATGAGACTCAACGGAGTCTTCGTTATCAAAAACAGCGGCTATGCCACCTTGTGCATACCAGGTGGACCCAGATTTTATTGCACTTTTGCTGAGCAGGGCGACTTTGTGGTGGTCAGCTAGTTGCAGGGCGACGGTCATGCCCGCAGCGCCGCTACCGATGACCAGAACATCGTGGTTGTAGGACTTATTCATTAACGGCCTTGGTACCTCTAAATCCGTGGTTGGCATGATAGTATAGCTAGACAAAAATGCATACCGGTGTCATATCGGTTAAACGAGAATACGAACTAATTGCAGATCAAGTGGTCTAGCATGCTGCCATATTTGATGGTGTGGGGATTGGAGTAGTTATGGAAGCCGAGCAGGCAAAAGATACCGATAAGCAGTTAGTTGCTCGCGTCCAAAAAGGCGATAAGAGGGCATTTGATATGCTTGTACTGAAATATCAGTACAAGGTGCATGCCATTGTCAGTCGTTATATCAAGGACTTTGACGAAGTTAACGATGTTGTTCAGGAAGCTTTTATCAAGGCATACCGGGCGCTAGCCAAGTTTCGTGGCGAAAGTGCGTTCTACACATGGCTATATCGTATTGCGGTAAATACTGCCAAGAACTACTTGGTCGCTCGCAATCGTCGTCCACCTGCAAGTGATGTCGATGCAGGAGATGCCGATTATTATGAGGGAGGACATCGACTAACAGATATTGATTCTCCAGAGAATCTTCTTTATCGAGATGAACTTGAGGCTGTTGTTGATCAGTCTATTAGAGATTTACCTGAAGATCTTCGTACCGCGGTAACTTTACGTGAGTTTGAGGGTCTCAGTTATGAGGAAATTGCTGAGATAATGGATTGTCCGGTTGGAACGGTGAGGTCGAGGATATTCCGAGCCCGGGAGGCAATTGATGAAAAGGTTAGAGCATTGGGAAATTAATTCTTCCAAGTTGTTGAACCTTTTGTTCGGGCTCATGTCTCACAGCTAGTTTTTCGATAAACTGCTAAGTGTAATTGAAGGCATAACTTAGTGTTGAAGTAACAGTAAACTGAGGTAAATGCAGGCATGAGTGATAATAAAACTCAAATAAAAGAATCTCTGTCAGCGCTTATGGATGGCCAAGCTGATGAACTGGAAGTTCGTCGAGTACTTAAAAGTGTTTCTGAGGATGATGAGCTGCGTGATACATGGCGTCGCCATCAGATGGCTGCAGCCGCTATGCGCCGGGAGCTACCGGAACAAGTTGTGGACTATTCAGTTGCCATTCGCAATGCCATTGAGCAAGAGCAAAGTATCCATGCCCGCACCGGTGTGGGTCGTCTTCTTCAGCCCCTGGGTCGTTTTGCTGTAGCGGCCTCTGTCGCAGCCATTGCTGTTATCGGTATCCAGCAGTACAGCCAGCCCGCTAGTGAACCTGCGCCATTGGCCTCTGCCAATGAGGTGCAAGTTGATTTGTCGGCACCGCAACTGCGGACAGCGGCAGAGTTTGGTATACCTCCTATGACCGCGCGCACTGTGAGTGCGACTAGCAATGCTGAGCAAGGCTACACTGCACCTCAATCTGTCGTTGAGGTTAGTCATGTCGTGCCGGATCAGGTAACGCGTGAGCAGGTTCAGGCTTATCTTAATGATTTGATGTTACAACATACAGAGCATGCAGCAATGAATACTAATCAAGGTATGTTGCCCTTTGCTCGCATGCCAACTGATCAGGATTAGTGAAGCAAGCGTTATTGAAGTTCTTTCTACGATGTTGTGTCGCGGCTATCCTCTCGGTGGTCGCGGTTTCCTCATCTCTTGCAATCGATGATCCGCTCTCTGTTACCAACCTGCTCAAACGTATGGCTGAGGCTAATAGGCATCTCAGTTATCAGGGTGTTTTTTCCTATGAGTATGGTGGAACCTTAAAAACAGTTAAGGTCTTACATGCGGTGCGTGAGGGGCAGGAAGTTGAGCGTATAGTTCATCTCAGCGGCCCCAAAAAAGAGGTGGTGAGACGGGGGAATGATCTCAAATGTCAGCGCCTCGGAGATGCCATTCTAAGGGGTACTACATCAGGTATCGCCAACATTTCTCGTGGGCATCTAGAAAATTATTACAACCTTTATGTGAAGGGTGAGGATCGTGTTGCTGGTAGAACGGTGATCATTCTTCATGTAGTACCTAAGGATCCATTTCGCTACGGCTATGCGCTGGGGATTGATAAAGAAACTGGGCTCTTACTGCAATCCATGTTGATCGGCAGTAATAAACGGGTGCTAGAGCGGTTTCAGTTTATGGATATTTCGATTGGTATCCTGATTGATGATATGGCGTTGGAGCCAACTGATACAGAACATCATATGGCTTCGTTGGAGGCGTCTCCTTGTCTTGAGACGATAGGCTCGAATTCTTCCGCCCCTATGGTCCACAAGTGGCAAGCTTCGTGGGTGCCACCAGGTTTTGCAATGGCGGGTACACATACGTCAACCGAAACACAGAGAGAAACACAGGTGTTCACTGATGGTCTTGCCGTTTTTTCTGTATTTATTGATTCTGATGAAGCGGTTAATTTACCCAAAATTCAGGCTCAACGAGGTGCAACAGTCGCGTTTTTGAGTCACATGGATGTTGAGGGCCGTAACTACGCGATCTGTGTCGTTGGTGAGATCCCTATTGAGGCGGCAAAGCAGGTGGCTGAATCTATCACTCGATTACAGTAGTAGTTGTTTGGGCATGACCAAGAATGGCATAGTGATAGGTTAAGTGGAGAGCTGATTTTTAGAAGCCTTGCTAACGCTCAGTGTTAAAGACCGGCTACAATCGTCCAGATCGTTTGATTTATGAGAATGTTTAAGTGATACGCGAAACGGGTCGAGTAGTGGCTATTGAAGATGATGGTGTATGGATCGAAACCATACAGCAGTCAGCATGTCAGTCCTGTGTAGCGGAGAAAGGCTGCGGTCAACGTTTAATTGCTAAAATGACGGGTAAAACTACTGCCATTCGAGCACTACCTGGTCATTGTGATCTTAGTCGTATTAGCATGAATGATCAGGTTGTTATCGGTATTCCGGAACATGTGGTGGTCAACGGTACCCTGCTGATTTATTTGTTACCGTTACTGACGATGATCGCTGGTGCCATATTGGCGGATAATCTATCCTCAGGTGATCTCTCTACCGCGCTCGGTGGCATGTTAGGGTTGATGGCTGGAAGCCTTGCAGTAAGGGTGCACTCCTATATCAATCGAAACAACCTCGAAGTACACCCAATGCTCTTAGAGCAAATCCCTATGGTCAACTAGGTCTAACCTTTCTCGATTTTAATTGTCTGATACAGCAACGCGTTAAACATTGAATGGAGAGCATTATGCTGAAGCAGTTTTCAGCTCTTATTCTGGCGGTCAGTCTTTTCTGGAGTAACGTCGGGTTCAGTCACGGATTGCCTAGCTTTACTCAGTTGATTGAAACGTCATCTCCTGCTGTGGTGAAAATAGATACTGTCCAGGTCGAACAGAATCAAAGACTCTCCCAGCTCCCCCACGGTGAGACCCCGGACATTTTTCAAGATCTTTTTGAGCATCGTCGAGGGCAGCCTGAAGATGCGCTATCTACTGGGTCTGGTTTCATCATTTCTCACGATGGATACGTTCTCACTAATCATCATGTTGTAGACGGTGCTGATGAAATCGTTATTAAGTTACTTGATCGTCGTGAATTCGATGCCGTGGTCATTGGCGTTGACCAGCGTTCTGACTTAGCACTACTTAAAATTGATGCTGATGGGCTCCCAGCTCTGAAATTTTCAGAACCAAATAAGTTGAAGGTGGGCGAGTGGGTTTTAGCTATAGGCTCTCCATTTGACCTGGATTTTTCGGCTAGTATAGGAATTATTAGCGCCATTGGCCGCAGTATTCCTACAGAAAAAGGCGATAACTACGTTCCGTTTGTTCAAAGTGATGTTGCAATCAATCCTGGGAATTCGGGAGGGCCACTTCTGAATCTCGATGGCAAGGTCGTCGGTATCAATTCACAAATATTTACCCGGTCGGGTGGGTCCATGGGTGTTTCATTCTCTATTCCAGTCAGTGTTGCCATAGAAGTGGTCGAACAGTTGAAATCCAAGGGGCATGTAGATCGAGGGTGGCTTGGGGTTTATATACAGGACGTAGATAAAGATTTAGCTAGATCATTCAAGTTGAAAAAACCGCATGGTGCATTGGTGGCTCAGGTCGAACCTGATAGCCCTGCAGATAAAGCAGGTATTTTTGCTGGGGATGTCATTACTAAATTTGATGGTCAGCCCATTATTGAGTCTAATGACCTCCCGCATGCTGTAGGCCTAAGTTCACCAGATAAAAAAGTTAATATAGAGCTAGTTCGTGAGGGGAAAACTAAAGCTCTGAATGTCACCATTGGTGCGTTACCGACTGCTGACCCCGTCGTCAATGCATTAGACCGTCCTGATAAGCTGGGTTTGATCATTTCTGCTGTGGATGACGAAATGGTAAGCCGATGGCGCAGGGGGGTAATGATTATGATGGTGCTTCCGGATTCTCCCGCCCATCGTGCAGGGCTTTACCGCGGTGACATTATTGTACAGCTAGGGCAAAACAGCATTGATAGCCCTGAGCAGTATTATGATGCACTGAAAACATTATCTGTGAAAGAGCCCGTGGCGGTCCGATTAATCCGTCAAGGCCGATCAATTTACGGCAGTATAGAGATCGATAACTGACGTATTTGATGGTTTGTCATAGCTTGTGGTTTGACTTGATACGAGGCCACTTTATATGGATGGCAATTCGTGGCTTCAAAAAGCCAAATAGGCTAGACTGCACGCGCAAAATTAACCCACCCGCCATTAATGGCAACAACTAAAATTGAAGCGCTGTGTCTGACCTAAGTCATATCCGAAACTTTTCCATTATTGCCCATATTGACCATGGGAAATCCACTATAGCTGACCGCTTTATTCAGACATGCGGTGGCCTTTCCGAACGAGAAATGGGTGCCCAAGTACTCGATTCCATGGATATCGAGCGAGAGCGCGGTATTACTATCAAAGCCCAGAGTGTGACTCTGGATTTTACCGCCAAAGATGGCAAGACTTACCAGTTAAACTTTATTGACACCCCTGGTCATGTGGATTTTTCATATGAGGTTTCTCGCTCCCTTGCAGCCTGTGAAGGCGCATTGCTCGTTGTCGATGCTGGGCAGGGTGTAGAGGCTCAGTCAGTGGCAAATTGTTATACCGCTATTGCTCAAGGTCTTGAAGTGCTTCCTGTACTGAACAAAATGGATCTTCCTCAAGCCGATCCAGAGCGTGTCATAGAGGAAATTGAAGAGATCATAGGCATTGATGCTGAGGATGCCGTCCGATGTAGTGCCAAAACAGGTATGGGTATCGATGATATATTGGAACAACTCGTCATCAAAATCCCTCCTCCAACCGGAGATGTGGATGCGCCATTACAGGCACTTATTATCGATTCCTGGTTTGATAATTATTTGGGCGTAGTTTCTTTGGTGCGCGTTAAAGAAGGGACACTAAAGGCTAAAGATAAGATTATTACCAAGTCCATTGGCAAGGCCCAAATTGTTGACAGCGTCGGTGTTTTTACCCCAAAGCGTTTGGAGACAGGCGTGCTCCGCGCCGGTGAGGTAGGTTTTGTTGTGGCCGGCATCAAGGATATCCATGGCGCTCCTGTGGGTGATACGTTTACTCATGCCAAAACACCAGATGTGCCAGCTTTACCTGGGTTTCAGAAGGTTAAGCCACAAGTTTATGCGGGCATGTTTCCTATAAGTTCGGATGATTTTGAAGATTTTCGTGAAGCTTTATCCAAGCTTACCTTGAATGATGCTTCACTTTTCTACGAGCCAGAGAGCTCAGATGCATTGGGCTTTGGCTTTCGGTGTGGCTTTCTTGGCATGTTGCATATGGAAATTATCCAAGAGCGACTTGAGCGAGAGTATGATCTTGACCTGATTACATCAGCGCCCACGGTGGTTTACGAGGTTCTGAAGACCGATGGCACGCTCATACATATTTCCAGTCCTTCAGACCTGCCGGATCCGGTGTATGTGGATGAACTGCGCGAGCCTCTTTGTGAAGCTAATATTTTGGTGCCAAAGGATTACGTAGGAAATGTTATGACGCTCTGTGTTGACAAGCGGGGTGTACAGAAAGATATGCAATTTGTTGGAGGGCAGGTCTCCCTTACCTATGAACTCCCTATGAGTGAGGTGGTAATGGACTTCTTTGATCGCCTGAAATCAGTCAGTCGTGGTTTTGCTTCCCTCGACTATAGTTTTAGCCGATTCGAGGCCGCTCCGCTGGTTCGGCTGGATGTATTGATCAATGGTGAAAAGGTTGACGCTCTTGCTGTGATTCTCCACCGAGGAAATTCACAGAAAAAGGGTCGCCAGCTCACTGAAAAAATGAAGGAGTTGATACCTCGCCAGATGTTTGATGTGGCCATTCAGGCCGCCATTGGCGGCCATATCATTGCCCGAACTTCTGTGAAGGCTCTTCGGAAAAATGTTACCGCAAAATGTTATGGTGGTGATGTTTCTCGCAAGAAGAAATTGCTAGAAAAACAAAAAGAAGGCAAAAAGAGAATGAAGCAGGTAGGTAATGTGGAAATTCCCCAGGAAGCTTTCTTGGCTGTATTGAGGACGGATAGCTGAGGTTTATGAATGGATATTAATTTCCCATTGGTACTGATGATACTCGTTATTGTCACCGGTATTATCTGGTTTTTAGATCGATTAGTTTTGGCCAAAAAACGTGGCGATGAGCCTGTGCCTACTTGGGTTGAATACAGTGGCTCTTTTTTCCCTGTATTGCTGGTAGTTTTTGTCCTTCGCTCTTTTTTATTCGAGCCGTTTCAGATTCCATCGGGATCAATGATTCCAACGCTTAAAGTGGGTGATTTTATTCTTGTTAATAAATACACCTATGGCTTGCGTCTGCCGGTTACCGGGACCAAGATTATCCCTGTGAATGAGCCGCAGCGTGGCGATGTGATGGTGTTTTTCCCACCTAATGATGACAGATATTTTATCAAACGTGTTGTTGGCTTGCCGGGTGATAATATTCGGATTATCAATAATATGCTTTACGTTAACAGCAAGCTGGCTGAACAAACCCGTCTTCCAGCGATACCCGAAAATCCGCATTTTCTGTTAATGGAGGAAAATCTGGGCGATGTAGTACACAAGATACAAAAGCATGAGGTGGCAGGGCGCCTAGGGCGCGACTACGCTATTGTGGTACCACAGGGGCATTATTTTATGATGGGAGATAATCGGGATAATAGTAGCGATAGCCGTGTTTGGGGTCCTGTCCCTGAGAGAAATATTGTTGGAAAGGCCGTAGCAGTTTGGATGCATTGGGAATCGTTCAGTAGTTTGCCTAGTTTTAGCCGAATGGGCAAAATTCAGTAGTGGTAGTTGAAACTTGAAAAGGGGATAGGGGCATGAGACATAATAAACAGAAAGGCATAACCGCTCTTGGCGGACTCACTGCATTACTATTGGTGGGATTTTTCATGACAGCTGCTTTTAAGGTTGGGCCGCTATACTTGGATAACTCCTTTATTCGTGCGGCGTTAGATTCATTAGCTCATGAGAACATCCATACTTTGACGGACAAGGATGTGAGGAGAAAGCTATACAGTTCCTTCGATATTAATAATGTACGTGGCATTAATAAGAACGACATAAAAGTTATTCGCGAGAAAACCAAGACACTTGTCACCCTAAATTATGAAAAAAGAGTGGAATTTATGGGAAATGTCGATGTTGTTGTCCGGTTCGAAAATACCTATGACAGCTCCAAGTAAAGACAGATTAAGTAGATAGTAGAGGGTGGATATCACTAAGCAACAATTTTTGAACCGTGTTGGCTACCAATTTAAAGATCCGGCCCTTCTGGACTTGGCTCTGACCCACAGAAGCTATGGTGCCCACAATAATGAACGACTTGAATTCCTTGGTGATGCTGCGTTAAATTTTATTATCGGGCACGCAATTTATCAGCGACTACCTGATGTCAGGGAAGGTGAACTGAGTCGCTACCGTTCTAACCTTGTTAAGGGAGTTACTCTCACTGAGATCGCCAACGAACTACAGCTGAGTGAACATCTGCATTTGGGTGCTGGGGAAATGAAGTCGGGAGGACATCACCGAGCCTCAATTTTAGCGGATACTGTAGAGGCCATTATTGGCTCTATTTACCTCGACGGCGGTATGTCGGCCTGTGAGAGCTCAGTGCTGCAGTGGTTTGAAACTCGCCTAGATAATTTGGAGGGTGAAGGCCTGAAAGACCCCAAAACCCAGCTCCAAGAATTTATGCAAGCTCGTAGTAGCGCCTTACCCGTCTATGAGGTGGCCAGTGTCTCCGGTGAGGAACACAATCAACAGTTTACAGTGCACTGTAAGGTTGATGGTTTGAAACAACCAACAATAGGCCACGGCAATAGTCGTCGTCATGCTGAAAAACAAGCCGCAGAGAAAGCCTTGAAAGGACTGATTAAATGACGGTAACTGAACCAATGAAATACTGTGGTTATGTGGCCATTGTGGGGCGGCCTAATGTGGGTAAATCCACGTTACTTAATCACCTGTTAGGTCAAAAGATCAGTATTACATCACGAAAGCCCCAAACTACCCGACACAACACCCTAGGTATCAAAACAGAAGGCGATACTCAGCTGATTTTTGTAGATACGCCTGGCCTTCACACCAATCAGCAGAAAGCGATTAATCGTTATATGAATCGCGCAGCAGAGAGCGCTATTCGCGATGTTGATGTGGTGGTTTTTGTAGTGGACCGCAACATCTGGACAGAAGCGGATGAGAGGGTTGCAGAGGAAGTGATAAAGTCCAATTCACCCATCATTATCGCCATTAATAAACTTGATCGTCTTGAAAGTAAATCTGAGTTGTTACCACACTTACAAATTCTAGCTAAACGCTTACCTAATGCTAAGCTGATACCCATTTCAGCTCTACTCGGCCAACAACTTGAGCTTCTGGAGAAGGCCATCAAGCTTCATATTCCGGAAGCTGTTCATTATTTTCCTGAAGATCAAATCACGGATCGGAGTCAACGGTTTCTTGCTGCAGAGTTAGTTCGTGAAAAAATAACCCGTCAACTAGGCGCAGAAGTCCCTTATGAAGTGACGGTGGAAATAGAGTCCTTCAAGTACGAGGGGAAAATTTGTCATATTAATGCCTTGATACTGGTTGAACGGGATGGACAGAAAAAAATCATCATTGGCGAGAAAGGTGCCCGCTTGAAAAAAATCGGCCAGGAGGCACGTCTCGACATGGAGCGCTTATTGGAAACTAAGGTAATGCTTAGTTTGTGGGTCAAGGTTCGCAGAGGGTGGTCTGACGATGACAGGGCATTGCGTAGCCTAGGATATGACGACTAGTCGGGTATATCTAAAACAGTCTATTTAAAACAGAGGCCCGATGAACATCAATAGGCGTGCCGTTGAAAAGCTTGAGGCTTCTTGGGTCCAGTTTGACATGACGGGGTATAATAACCATGCGTGTTGATGGTGAGCCAGCATTTGTACTCCATAGCCGATCTTACCGTGAAACCAGTCAATTGGTTGATCTCTTTACCCGCCATCATGGCCGATTCCGTGCTGTAGCAAGGGGTTTCCGTCGAGCGAAAACCCCCACAAGAACGCTTTCAGCTTTCACTCCCTTATTGGTCTGCTGGAGTGGGAAATCTGATTTAAAGACCCTTGTGAATGCAGAGCAGTCTGGATCTTCTCTGATGCTCACAGGTGATCGCCTCTTCAGTGGGTTTTACCTCAATGAGCTTTTACTGCGCGTATTAGCTGAGAATGATCCGCATGAGTGGATTTTTGATTGTTATCTAGAAATAATGACCAAACTTGTCGGTGGAGAGCAGGTTGAACCTGCATTACGACATTTTGAAACCTGTTTACTAGAAGATATTGGCTATGCTCTTGTACTCGACGTTGATGCTGAGTCTGGTGAGCCCGTTGAAGCAGGTCAGTGGTACTGGTTTGATCCTACCGTGGGTATAGTAGCTCGACATCGCGTAAGTGAAGAGCATCGTGCGCCTAACTGGTTTCAGGGTATAGAACTTCTTGCTATCCAGCATGGCTGTGATCAAACAGATTCTGCAAACAGTTTGGCGAGTAGTAGGGCCAAAAAAAGGCTGATGCGCCTTGCTATACATCCACATTTAGGTGGCAAACCCCTGCGTAGCAGAGAGCTCTTTAATCGTTCAGGAGGCTCTGTAGAGGAGTCGTGAAAAAGGAGTGGTGATGATTATTGGTATCGGCACAGATATTGTACAAATAGCGCGGATTAAAAGCGTTCTTGAGCGTCGAGGCCGTTTTTTTGCGGAAAGAATTTTGTGCTCATCCGAGTTGGCTATTTTTGATATTAAAAAACAGCCAGAGGCTTATTTGGCGAAACGCTATGCTGCCAAAGAGGCGGCAAGTAAGGCCCTAGGGACAGGTATTGGTATTATTTCATGGCATGATATTGAGATAGTCAATGACAGTGCTGGGGCGCCTTTATTGAATTTTTCGGGTGCGGCGCAGATACGTATGGAAGAGCTGGGCGCTAGCAAGGCCTTGGTTAGTCTTTCTGATGAACAAGATTTCGTTGTCGCTTTTGTTACTCTTTCATCTGAATAAAATAGTCACCGTCATGGGGTTTATAGTCCCCGTTGGTTGGTAACTTTTTCTCCGGGAGTAGCTTTGTAGAAAAGGTTTCAATGACGTTTATTGGTGTTAAAAATAGGTTTAGAGAAGTCTGTTCTAGTATTTATCCCGATTTATTCAATAACTGCTTCGAAGGTGATTATGATGAATCTATCTTTGGGTATAGGCTATTTTTCGGGTAAAGGCATGCGCCTCACTATAAAATACGTGGCTATTAATAACGTGCCACTAATATATGTTTTTCGGTTGAGAGAATGATGTCGTACCCAACTATTGAATCCTGTGTGGGAGAAACCCCGCTCGTACAACTGCAACGTATTCCAGGTAAAACAAGTAATACACTGCTTGTGAAGTTGGAGGGTAATAACCCCGCTGGTTCCGTAAAAGACAGGCCTGCCATGAATATGATTCAGAAGGCAGAAGCCCGTGGTGATATTCGCCCTGGTGATACTCTTATTGAAGCTACCTCTGGTAATACTGGTATAGCCTTGGCTATGGCCGCGGCCATCAAGGGCTATAAGATGGTGTTGATCATGCCAGAAAACAGTACTGAGGAACGAAAGGCTGCCATGAGGGCATATGGTGCTGAGTTAATTTCAGTGACCAAAGAAGCCAGTATGGAAGGTGCACGTGATCTGGCTAAAACGATGGAAGCCAGAGGTGAAGGCATCGTGTTGGACCAGTTTGCCAATAGGGATAACCCTCTAGCGCACTACGAACATACGGGGCCTGAAATATGGCGACAAAGTGGTGGTAGGGTCACCCACTTTATCAGTTCCATGGGGACTACTGGCACTATTATGGGTGTCTCTCGATACCTTAAGGAACAAAACCCGGATATTCAGATAATTGGTCTACAGCCAGAAGAAGGTGCCAGTATTCCAGGTATCAGACGCTGGAAAAAAGAGTACCTTCCAGATATTTTCGATTCATCACGGGTTGATAGAACGCTGGATATGGGGCAAGTAGAGGCTGAGCTATGTATGAGAAGATTGGCCTGCGAAGAGGGGATTTTCTGTGGCGTATCGTCTGGTGGAGCAGTAGCAGGTTCTCTCCGGCTTTCCGAGGAAGTTGAAAATGCAGTGATTGTTGCGATTATCTGCGATCGGGGAGACCGTTATCTATCTTCGGGTATTTACTAGCAGCATCATGGTTCTTATCAAGAATCCGATGTTCAGGTTATTGACTTATTAAGGCTACTTTGGCGGAAAAATTTATTTCATTACCAGCATATTTATTGGGTTAAGTTATAAAGTGCTCGTCCTCGCTACAAGTTGAAAGCGTTGTGTTTAGGTAGAACCACCTATGGTACAGGTTAGGGATCATCACCCCCTCCATGATGATGGGGATGTTTGCATAGATCAGTGGGTTACGAACTTGCTGGATAAAGTTGCCGAAGGCAGTTTTTCCAGAGAAGTATTGGTGGCCGCATGTGAATTGGCCCTAGAAGCTGAATCAAGTAATAACCATATAACCGACCAAGTTTGGGCGTCGACGGTTAGTAGTTTTCGTACAGGCCAAGAAATGGCTGAAATTCTTACTGAACTCCACCTTTATGATCAAGACAGCCTAGTAGCATCCATTCTATACAGAGCCGTTAGAGAAGGCCGACTGGACATTGAGTCGGTGCAGGAGCAATTTGGCGAGAGTGTTACCACGTTGATTGAAGGTGTCCGAAAAATGGCGGTAATCAGTACGCTGAGAGCAGATGGAGATGGTGACGTATTTGGTCATGTTGCCGCTCAGCAAGCCACCAAAGTTAGGGAAATGCTGGTTTCCATTATTGATGATGTCCGCGTTGCTCTGATTAAAATCGCTGAACGCACCTGTGCGATCCGTGCTCTGAAAACAGCGTCCAACGAGAAACGTTTGCGTGTGGCTCGGGAAATTTTCGATGTCTACGCACCTCTGGCTCATCGGCTGGGTATCGGCCAGTTAAAGTGGGAACTGGAGGACCTGGCATTTAGGTACCTCGAGACGGATGAGTATATGCGTATCGCCAGATTACTGGATGAGCGCAGGATGGATCGCCAGCAGTACATTAAAGAGCTGATTAGCACCCTTGAGATGGAACTTTCCACGGCAGATATAAAAGGCGAAATCGCTGGACGGGCCAAACATATCTATAGTATCTGGCGGAAAATGCATCGCAAGGATATAGGGTTTTCTCAGATTCACGATATTCGTGCGGTCAGAGTACTCGTGCCTACTATCGCCGATTGCTACACCTTGTTAGGTATCGTTCACAGTCACTGGCGAAATATCCATAATGAATTTGACGATTATATTGCCACCCCGAAGGAAAACGGTTATCGCTCATTGCACACAGCGGTTATTGGTCCACATAGGAAGGTTCTGGAAATCCAAATACGTACCTATGAAATGCATGAGGATGCAGAATTCGGTGTCTGTTCCCATTGGCGTTACAAAGGTACAGATGCCAAATCCACAGGTAACAGCTATGAAGATAAAATTTCCTGGCTCAGGCAAGTATTGGAGTGGCACGAAGAAATTGAAGGTGATCATATTAAGGAATTACTCAGCCTTGATAATGGTACTGACCGAATTTACGTCTTTACACCAGAAGGTCATGTGGTTGATCTTGCCGTGGGTTCCACGCCTCTCGATTTTGCATATAGAGTACATACCTCTATTGGTCACAGATGTAGAGGAGCCAAGATTAATGGAAAGATAGTGCCCCTTAATACGGCACTCCATACCGCCGATCAGGTGATTATATTAACAGGTAAGCAAGAATCCCCAAGCCGAGATTGGCTGTCATCAGCTCTTGGTTATTTATACACGGCTAGAGCCCGTGCCAAGGTGCAGCAATGGTTCCGTAAACAGAACATGGAACAAAATATCCATGCCGGTAAATCCATACTAGAACGTGAATTTCGCCAGCTCAATATTAAGGATGTTGACCTTGATGCTCTTTCGGCAAAATATAATAAACATGGTGCAGACGGCCTTTATTCCGCGATTGGTGCTGGTGACGTTAGGATAGATCAAGTAGTCAATGCCACATTGGCACAGCGAGATATGGCCAGGAAGCCGCGTAGGCTTTCTTATATATCGCAGGCTAAAGCCAGTCGCTATGCTGAATCGGACATATACATCTATGGTGTGGGTAACCTGTTAACCCGTATTGCCCACTGCTGTAATCCGGTTCCTGGGGATGAAATTAGTGGGTATATCACTAATGGACGTGGTGTTTCTGTACACAGGAAGGATTGTGGCAATCTATTGCGGTTGCAGGCCATTGAACCCGAGAGGGTGCTTGAGGTTCGCTGGGGTAGTGAGCCAAAACATGTTTACCCAGTAAAAATCATGCTTGATTCATATGATAGATCAGGTTTGTTGCGAGATGTCTCAACGGTACTTGATAAGTCTGGCCTGAATATTTTAGCGGTGACCTCCAAAAGTGACCAGACCAATGAGGGTGTTTCCGTAGGCATGGAGGTTACCGTAGAAGTACCGAGTATCGAGGAACTGAGTACGGTGATGACTCGCCTGAGAAAAATTCCAAATATGACTAAAGTTCAGCGTGTGGATGAATCATGAGGTGCTTGGATGAATGATAAACAGCATTCGCTGGATAACCTGTTATATCTGATGCGGCGTCTTCGGGATCCGGACACAGGCTGTCCTTGGGACCTTAAGCAGACCTTCGAAACCATTGTTCCCTACACCCTCGAAGAAGTTTACGAGGTGGTTGATACTATCGAGCGTGAAGACTATGTCCATCTCAAGGAGGAACTGGGAGACCTTCTGTTTCAGGTTGTGTTTTATGGTCAGCTAGGTGAGGAACAAGATCTCTTCTGCTTTGACGACATCATTACCACATTGGTAGAAAAGCTGGTTACTCGGCATCCACATGTGTTCCCAGAAGGTACCCTCACAAGTAGTCGAGAAGATGGGGTCGTACCTGATGAAACCCAGATAAAACAGACATGGGAATCTCTCAAGTCCTCCGAACGGAAAGAAAAAGGGCGCTCTTCAGTATTGGCGGATATTCCTGAAAGCCTTCCTGCCTTAACACGGGCGAGCAAACTGCAAAAGCGCGCTGCCAACCATGGTTTTGATTGGCCCTCTATTAGTGGTGTGGTGGATAAGCTTGATGAAGAAACTACAGAGTTAAAAATGGCATTGCAGCAGGGTGATAAGGCCAATATAGAAGAAGAGTTAGGGGATTTGATGTTTACGATGGCCAACTTGTGCCGTCATGCGGGTGTAGATGCCGAAACCACCCTGCGTAAGTCTTCCAGAAAATTTGAGCACCGCTTTCAGCATATTGAGAAAAGCGTAGCTGATAGGGGTAAAACACTGACTGAAACAAGTCTGAATGAACTAGATCAACTTTGGAATGAAGCTAAGCAATTATAGTCCCGAGTTCCAAAAACCGTGGGACATCTTGTGGTTACAAGCATTTATGTGTAAGGTTTGCGGCCGATAATTACCTATGGGGGTAATTAGTTAACAAATAATTTATCCCCACCCAGAAAACCGGAGATCATTGATGAGAATTATTCTGTTGGGCCCACCTGGGGCCGGTAAAGGCACTCAAGCTGCCTACATTACGGAGAAGCTTGGTATTCCTCAAATTTCCACTGGCGACATGTTGCGCGCGGCGGTCAAAGCGGGTTCTGAGCTAGGTCTCAAGGCCAAAGGTATTATGGCATCTGGCGGGCTCGTTTCAGATGATCTGATTATTGCGTTGGTTAAAGAGCGCATCCAAGAGCCTGATTGTGTCAATGGCTTCCTATTTGATGGCTTTCCAAGAACCATTCCTCAGGCTGAGGCTCTCTTGGCGGAAGGTGTTGCCATCGATAAGGTGATTGAAATCCATGTGGCAGATGAAGAAATCATCTCTCGCCTCAGTGGCCGCCGCGTTCATGAAGGTTCAGGCCGAGTTTATCACATCACACACAATGCGCCTAAGCAAGAAGGTGTTGATGATGTGACGGGTGAAGCACTGGTACAACGTGAAGATGACCATGAGGCAACCGTTCGCAACCGCCTGGATGTGTATCATGACCAAACAAAACCACTGGTAGACTTCTATCAGGGTTTGGCAACATCTCAATCTGATTCCGCTCCGGCTTATGCTCGAGTTGATGGTGTGGGTCCATTGGATGACGTTCAGTCACGTCTCGAAAGCGCACTGACCTGAGATTAATAACTTATTCAAAATGGGCTCTTCGGAGCCCTTTTTTTATACTTAATTCTGTCATCGCTACGCAATGAAAAAATCCGCCGTTATTTTGGTTAACGTTGGTGCGCCCGATGTGCCTGCAGCGAAGCCTGTTGGACGTTTTTTAAAGCCATTCTTTTCGGATTGCCGAGTAGTGGAAGCGCCACGATTGCTGTGGTGGTTTTTGCTGAGGTTATTTGTGATTCCGTTGCGGGCCAAAAAAGTAGCTGATGCGCACCCTGAAATTTGGTTGGATGAAGGTTCCCCGCTAAGAGTTATTAGTCAGCGTCAGGTATTCGTCTTGCAGAATATGCTGGATGTTGAATGTGGTAGTGAGGCTCCCTTGGTGGTGGGTGCAGAAACCTATGGAGAAGCCTCCATTGCTTCAAGAATTGTTGAATTAAAAACGAAGGGTGTTGATCGCTATATTGTGATTCCTTTATATACACAGTATTCAGGTTCTACGACAGGTGCTGTGTATGATCAGTTGGCCGACATTGTTCGTAGTGAGAGGAATGTATAGGATATATACACGATTAAATCATTCTATATTCAGGCTGAATATATAGAGGCATTGGCGCAGAACATGCGGAATCACTCGCAAGAGACGGGGGAAAATCAAAAACTGCTTATCTCCTTTCACGGAATTCCTCAGGAATACACCGACAAAGGTGATCCTTATTACGAACACTTTATGTCGACAGCTGACGCGTTGGCGTTTGTGCTTAAACTGGCATCATCTGATTGGAGTGTTGGATTTCAATCTCGGTTCGGACCAAAAAAGTGGATACAACCCTACACGGATGAACAGTTGAAAAAATGGGCAAAAGAAGGGATTAAATCCGTCGATATTTTTCAGTCCAGCATTTACGGCGGATTGTCTGGAAACGCTTGAAGAATTAAATATTAACTATAGGCAGGTTTTTTCTGAAGCCGGTGGTCCTGAGTATAATTATATTCCATGCGTGAATGATTTCCCTGAATTTATTAGGGCACTTCTTTGTTTAATTCAGAAAACACTTCTATTTAAATGATTAAACTTGCAAATTAGGTCTAGTTTTGTCACTAATTTGATATAAAGCAGTTATTTTAGTGGATAAATTTTTTTTATTGCATAAACTTTAACCATCTTTGTTTTGTCTTTAATTAAATAGTTCTGCCACAGTACAATTTCAGGAGAAATATAATGGCTCGCGTAGCAAAGAAAATGGCTCTAAAAAAACCGATACGTAAAACCACTATCAAAAAGCCGGCTTCAAAGGTAAAAAAACTAACATCGAAAGCTGTGCTTGATAAAGCTACTTCAGTTTTTAATGCCATTGAAAAAGAGATAAACTCGCAACGTAAAAAAGTTGCTGCCGCGCGCAAAAAAGTAGCTGCCAATCGTAACCGAGTTGCCAAAAAGGTGACAAAGGCTTCTGAAGCTGCACTCAAGAATGCTGTGCAAGATGTGCGGGCCCATGTGAATAAGCTGGATAAGCTTGTAGCTAATGGCGCTATTGGTAAAGCAGAACTACGGGCAGCCAAACTTGTTTCTCAGGTGAAAAGCCTAGAGGAAAAAGCAATGGCTCGGGTATCAAAGGCGGAGAAAAAACTAGAAGCTAAGGTGAAGGATGATTTACAAAATGCGCTGAAGCGTTATGAACAATCCTGGCTAAAAAAGCGAGCCACAAATATGGCTAGGCAGCTAAAAGCTGTTGAGAAATCCGCAGCATCTAGAGTAAAGGCCGCTGAAAAGCGTTTGTACAAGCAAGCGGCTGATGTCATTAAAAAGGCAGAAGGAAAGGTGGAATCCCTTCAGGGGGGAGGAAACAAAGTACTAGCGAAGCGTAGCCCTGGTCGCCCAAAGAAAGTAACGACAACTAAAACAACGAAAACCAAGGCATCTGTAAAAAAAGCACCGACTAAGCAGGTTGCAGCCAAACGTGGAGCGGGTCGTCCAAAGAAATCAGTGGTAGCGACTAAAACGGCAGTGAAATCTCCGGTCAAAAAACCTATCACAGCGAAAAAGTCTACTGTGAAGAAGTCCATTGCGAAGAAGAAACCGGTGGCAAAAAAGCCCGTGGCTAAAAAACCAGCAGTGAAGAAACCAGCAGTGAAGAAAGTCGCTGCACCTAAGGCTAAAGCCTCTCCAGTGGTTACCGGGGCTAAAACACCCACAGCCAGTTAATTGAAAGGAGAAACCCTGAGTCTAAAAAAGAGCTTAGACAGCCTCCGTTCTTTTTTATAAAAAGGTTACAATCCCCCGCTCGACGGGGGATTTTTTTTGCCGTGACAAATATTCTTGCTATTGATACATCGACACAGGCCTGTTCTGTGGCATTGTTTTATTGTGGAGAGCGGATTTCCCGGTATCAGCTTGCTAGTAGAGAGCATACTCGCCTTATATTACCAATGGTTGATGAGATCCTCAGTGAAGCAGGAATAGCGCTATCACAGCTGGATGCGTTGGCCTTTACTGCTGGCCCTGGATCTTTTACAGGTATCCGTATCGGTTTTGGTGTTATACAGGGGCTGGCTTTTGGCGCAGGCATACCTGTCCTCCCAGTATCAACCTTGGAGGCTCTCGCGCAGACTTCAATTCGAAAATTGGGGATTCAATCAGACTCCTACGTGTTACCGATTCTAGATGCACGAATGGAAGAGGTCTATTGGGCGCTATTTAAGTATCAAGGTTCTGTTTTAACCCGAGTCAGTCAGGATAGCCTAACCTCACCTGAGGACGTGGCTTCATCGTTTTCTGGATCACCCCTTGCTGTGGTTGGTGATGGTTGGCATTATCTGGATGAAATTGATGTGGATATGATTCCGATAAGACCTACCACGGTGGATTTAACGCTTTTGCCTGAGGCAGAAGATATACTTGATCTCGCCTTACCTCGAGTGATGGCAGGGCAGGCTTGTTCTGTTGATAGCGTGAGTCCTGTCTACCTGAGAGATAAGATTACCTGGAAAAAGCGTGTACGGTTACGTCAATAAACCTGAGTCAATGTGAATTTCTGGCGATAATAACAAGAGACGAGAACAATATTGGATACAGTTCAGGTTATTTTTCTGGCAATAATTCAGGGGCTTACAGAGTTTCTGCCGATTTCAAGTTCAGCCCATCTAATTTTACCATCGTCACTTTTTGGTTGGGAGGATCAGGGCCTCGCTTTTGATGTGGCTGCACACGTAGGCTCGTTATTGGCGGTTTTATGGTACTTCCGTAAAGATGTCAGGGTATTAATATTTTGTTGGTGTAGGAGCCTGGCCGGTGGAGGTCAAACACCGGAAAGTCACTTGGGCTGGCAGATTATTTTAGCCACAATTCCGGCGGGCTTAGCGGGACTTTTTTTAGGTGATCTAATTGAACTTCACCTGCGTTCTATTGCTGTTATTGCGTTGACCACTATCGTATTCGGCCTATTGTTAGGCTTATCGGATAAATTTAGTTCTCGGGTGAAAAGCCTGGACCAGTTTACTTGGCGTTCTGCTCTGATTGTAGGCTGCGCACAAGCCATTGCGTTGATACCCGGAACATCCCGATCTGGTATTACCATTACGGCTGCACTGGCCTTGGGGTTTGATCGTATAGCGGCAGCAAGGTTTTCGTTTCTACTTTCCATCCCCGTTATTGTGTTGAGTGGTAGTTATAAAGGGATGCAGTTATTACAACTCGCCACGGTACCTTGGTTTGATATTCTACTGGGTACGGTGCTATCGGGTGTTACTGCCTACTTCTGTATTCATCTCTTTATTACCTGGGTTAATCGAATCGGTATGCTACCCTTTGTGGTGTATCGAATGATTCTCGGCGCTATATTGATCGCCGTCCTCTTGAATGGTTAGCAAGGTATCAAGTCGTGTTTATCTTGTTGCTGTGCTACAACAACTACATGGCCCAAGATTACCGACTCAAACTATACTGTCGTTAGATGGCTCGTTGCTAAACTCTCGGTAGAGATTGGCGTCCCTTGGCGGCTACATCGAGCTTATTGTTAGCGGACATGTTTACACACCAAACCTTTAGCCATTCATGTCAGATAAGATAGGTGGATAATATGAATAGTCAGAGAAAAATCAGTGCGTTTGTACTAATCCTTATGATCAGTTTCACTGTGAATGCTGAGAAGGTCTATGAACGTACGAATTCACAAGGAGTCGCGGAGTTCAGCGATCAACCGACCCCTGATGCTGAGGTTGTTGATGTAAACCCAAATGTTGTGGATGTTGTTCAACCAGAGGCCAGAGCACCAAGGCCTGCTTCAGCTGAGCCGGTAGTGCATAAACAAGACAGGGTTAGGGTTGTAGGCGAGGATGCTGAAGAAGGCAGAGAAAGTTACAACGATGGAAGTTACTACGATGATGAACAGAGGAGGCGTAATCGAAGGGAGAATGTTGAACATCGTAATGAGAATATTGAGCACCGTCAGCAGCATAGGGGTGCTGTGCATCGGAGATAAATTTTTTATCTAGCCTTTAAGTCTAGTAGGGGCTCTGAATTCTAGCGAAAGGTGGTTGCTTAACTCATGTTGTATGGGCTCTATAGCCTAACTCTAGTTTTTACTAAAGTTCCAACTGTAATTGCATATGGTAATAGGACTCAGGGATTAGTGACGCTAGCAGCTTGGGCATCTGAATGAAAAAGAATAATTTGATGAAACAGGGAGGGTGGCACTGGGTTACCCGTGCCTTGCTATGGGTATCAAGCTTACTCTTGGGGCTGCTTGTTATTTTCACCGTCTTGTTGTCGGTTCTGGATGATGATGATTATCGGGTAGCTCTTATCTGGGGAGTTGATCGTTTCCTCGACAGTACACTAGACATAAAAGGGCCATTTACCATCAGCTTCGGAAAGGAGCTTGAGCTTGAGGTAAAAAAGGTTCATTTCAAAGCCAATGATGGCAGTTATGAGCTGTCGATCGGCGATTTTTCTGGTCGGCAGAAACTAGGTTCATATCTGATGACAGGTACCTGGTGGATTAACGATCTTACCTTTACCGATGTTTATGTTGATATAAATATAAAGGAGCGAGGCCCTGATGAAGAAAATGAGCTGGAAGCTTTTTCCATCCCCCCCATCATTATAGAAAAGCTAGATTTTAAAAATATCACTGTGGTCTATAGGCGCGGTGATCTACAGGAATCAGAGACCTTCACTTTACGTGAGTTGATTGTCGATGATTCTCTAAATCAGGGGCCCGTGAAAGTATATGGAGCAGGAACCCTTGATTCACGTTCTTTCGTCCTAAAAGGTACCTTGGGTGCACTGTCCCAAATCCAGGATAACAGTCAGATATATCCTGTTGATTTAAGCTTGGTCAGCGACACGCTGAAGGCCTCATTAACCGGAGGGATAAATGATCCCATCACCGGAGAAGGCCTTGAGTTCCAATTGGAGATCAATGATTCATACATTGGTAGTATTCTGCAACTGGTTGACAGCACCATTCCCGATTTTACTAAATTCAGCCTTACGGCAGGCATCCGTGGAGATATCTCGGCTCCACGGCTTGAAGCTGTGGCAGCGAGTCTATATGGGCTAGATGGTTTTGAAGCACAGGTTAGAGGAGCCCTTGATAACGTTGTTTTATCGAAAGGGTTGCAGTTGGATGTGAGCCTAAAGGCTCCGAATTTAAAAGAGCTGTCTAGCCTAGGTTTACTTGGAGAAGATCCGGTTGATGAGGATGTTCTGACGTTAGGTCTTGAGGGTTTTAGTGGCACGCTCACGGGTGATCTTAATGCCCTAAAGCTGGCCGACGCGACCCTGAGCTTGAAGGGGTTTAATGGTGTCGAGGTCCGAGCTGAGGGTGCTGTAGATAACTTAGAGCTGTTGAAAGGACTGCAGTTGGATGTGAGCCTAAAGGCACCGAATATAAAAAGCTTATCAGGCCTAGGATTACTTGGTGAAGACCCAGTTGATGAGACCCTGCTAGCGTTAGGCCCTGTGGATTTTAGTGGC
>Ga0209631_10000685_pt1 | contig 45712 bp, 46 predicted proteins | sample COG_08_FD_184752 | JGI IMG/M metagenome (GOLD analysis project Ga0209631, IMG submission 184752) | Pelagic Microbial community sample from North Sea - COGITO 998_met_08 (SPAdes) (version 2) | ecosystem: Environmental > Aquatic > Marine > Neritic zone/Coastal water | place: Helgoland, sampling... | reverse complement strand
TATCCACTGATTCTGCTAAGAAACCTGGAGCCATACGTTTTGTAGCCCAACCTGCAGCAACAACATGAGACATAGCATCGATTTTACCAGCAGCATTGACGCCACCTTTAACTCTTTGCACTGTATGAGTTTGATGGAAATCAAACCTTAAGTCGTCTTCTCGTGTGTAAACTAATTTTACAGGTCTGCCAATTTGTTGTGCAGCAAGAGCTGAAATAATAGCTCCATCCGGCTCTAGTCTACGACCAAAACCTGTTCCACAATATTGTTGGTGTAAAACAACATTTTTACCATCAACACCAAGAGCTGCTGCTGTCATAGCAGTAAAACGACCTTGGAACTGTGAACCAGTAAATAGATGCCATATACCGTTAGACTCCATAGCAACACAATTAATTGGTTCCATTAGACCATGATAACCTAATGAAGTTTCATATTCAGCTTCAACAGTTGTATCAGCATTGCTCATTGCTCCTTCTGGATCACCTTCAAGCACCCAAGTAAAACCTTGAGACTCATCAGCGATAGAATCTTTTGCAGCCTGAACAATATCAGCTGAAGATGTGTTAGCATTTGGACCTGAATCCCATGTAACTTTCATAGCTGCTGCTGCTTTTTCAGCTGCCCAGTAAGTTTCACCTAAAGCTACTACATAACCTGTATTCACTCCAGTAGGATCTTCTTTAATAACAGCAACACCAGCGTAACCATCTATACTTTTAGCTGCAGAATCATCTGCTGATAAAGGTACAGCACCAAAACGTGTTGGGTTTGTTACTAAACGCCCATATACCATATTAGGTACAAACACATCAATACCGTAACGAGCCACACCTGTTAATTTGTCTGGAATATCAAGAGCTGGAATATTTTTACCAACTACTTTATACTCACCAAATTTTTTAAGTGTTAAAGCTTTCATTTCATCTTCACTGAAAGTACGATCAATTGTTGTTTGACTTAAAATTTGCGAATAAGTTCTAGAAGCTCCAGAAACACTATCAGTTACAACTGAGTTGCTAGCTGAACATTGTGCTGCAGGAACACCCATCATTTTAGCAGCCGCTTCAATTAAAGCGATTCTTGCTGATGCACCTATTCTTGAGTTACGATCAAAAGTCCAGTTCACTGACCATGAACCACCTGTAATCATAAAGCCCCATTTTTCTTCAGTATCTGGATAATCGATTCTTACATCATTCCAGTCTACTTCTAATTCTTCAGCTACAGCTTGCGCTAGTGCAGTTCCAACATGCTGACCAATTTCAGCTTTTGTTATGTGCACAGTTGCAATACCAGCATTATCCATAGTTAAGAAAACTTGGTGATCCCATGATCCAGCCGCTAATGCTTCACGAGCACCACCAACTGCACCTGGAAGACCAGAGTAACCTACTATTAATCCAGTACCTGCTACAGCAGAACCCACAAGCATCTCGCGTCGTGTGATTCCTTTTAAATTTTTATCATGTTTAGTCACGATCTATGCTCCCATTATTTCAGATGCACGACGAACACCTTGTTTAATTCTTACATATGTAATGCAACGACATAAGTTACCTTGCATTGCTTCAAGAATTTCGCCATCAGATGGTGATGGGTTGCTATCTAAGAAAGCAGCCGCATTCATCATTTGACCTGACTGACAGTAACCACATTGTGGTACCTGAAGTTCAAGCCATGCTTGTTGAACTGGGTGTTGACCTTTAGGATCTAAACCTTCGATAGTAGTAATTGCAGAACCTTCCGCATCACCTAATTCTACTTGACAAGAACGCACTGCTTCACCGTCTAGGTGTACAGTACATGCTCCACATAATCCCATGCCGCAGCCAAATTTAGTACCAGTTAAACGCAAATGTTCGCGAACAACCCATAGTAACCTTGTATCTGCTGGCGCATCAACTACATGTTTAAGTCCGTTGATATTCAATACAGCCATATTACCTCCACTGTGTGAACGTTAAATAATAGAAATATAGAAAAAAACTGGTTACTAACCTTGACATAATTAGTCATTCTTCCCTAAATCTCCCTCGTAAAGCTAAATTTAGCGCATCACAATAGTCAGGGCAAGTACTTTTTTTATTTTATTCAACCGATATATATAGCATAATATTACGAAAATTTATTAAACACACCTTCCACCATCTACCTCTAACATAACACCTGTAATAAAGTCTGCTTCTTCTGAGGCAAGATAAAGTGCTGCATTTGCCATATCTCTTGGTTTACATAAACGACCTAATGGAACCGTAGATACAAACCTAGTATAAGATTCATCTTTAGGTCCATCACCCAAAAATCCATCAAGCATAGCTGTATCTCCAGCAACTGGGCAAAGACCATTTACCCTTATATTATCAGGAGCTAGCTCAAGTGATAAACCTTTAGTCATAGTAACTAATGAACCTTTTGTAGCATTGTAAGCAGTTAAACCAGGTCTAGGTCTTATTGCTGCTGTTGATACCGTATTAATAATTACACCTGCTGATTTCTGCTTTCTAAAAATAGGAACTGAATGAACTGCTCCCAAGTAAACTGATTTAACATTTACATTAAAAAGAGTATCAAATTCTTCTTCAGAAGTTTCCACTAATGGGGTTGGCCGCATACCAATTGCTGCATTTTGAATTAAAATATCTAATTTTCCAAAAGCTTCACAGCTACGATCAATCATTTCTTTTGTTTGCTGACTATCCGAAACATCAACTCTACATGCGATAGCATTACCACCATCTTTATTTATTTCAGACGCAACTTTTTCAGCTCCTTCAATATTGATATCTGCAACTAGAACATGAGCACCCTCTTTTGCAAACCTTTTTACGATACCTTCACCAAAACCTGAAGCTCCTCCCGTAACAATTGCTACTTTATTTTTTAATCTCATTTCTAATTCTCCTTGCGCTAAAATTATTTATTTTTATTTATTGTCTTTGTATAGTAAAAGTATTATTCCGATACAAATTATTTAAAAATAAAAGCAAAGATTAAAAATGTTTAAAATTATTAAATCATTGATCATCTCATCTGTAATTTTTTTTATAAGCAATATTTCATATGCTAATAACTTGGACTGTAAAAATGAAGAAAATGATATAGTATGTAACTATATTATCAGCATTGAAAAAAATAATGCTTCTGACTTAGGAACATATAATATTAATATCAATATAACTAAAATAAAAGAAATACCTGGGATTTTTAATTCTGATATGTCAATTAATGCAGGATTATGTAGTAAACCACTTGAAACAAGAGTTAAAGAAAAAGTCCAAATTACGCAATCTTTAATAAATCAATCATATAATTTTCCACTTTATCTTCACAAAAAAGAGATAGTAGCTGACTTTTGTGTAGAGTTATTAGTAGAAAATTGTATTGACACCTGTGGTGACGTTATTAGTTTGGAAGCAATTCTTTCACCTATTATGCAAATGCAACAAAGATAAAGATTTTTAAATATGGGGAATATAATGAAAAAGATAAATAAATACTCTAGAAGAAAAATTTTGAAAACTACCTCAGCCATTGCTGCAGCAATAACTATTAATTCTGGTTTTCCAGCCATATTACGAGCTGATAATAATATAAAAATTGGTGTGCCAACAATATTATCAGGAAGAGTTGCTCAATTAGGAATATCAGTTAGTAATGCATTAAAGATGGCTATAAATAATTTTAATAATGCAGGTGGACTTGATGGCAGAAATATAGAGCTCATAATTAGAGATAGCAGAGCAAAACCTGACGAGGCTGCAAGAGTATGTAGAAATTTTATAAATTCCGATAAAGTAGATGCTATTATTAATGCTGAAGCATCTGGCGCATCATTTGCAGTGCAAGAAGTGGTGAGAGAAAGTGGAACGCTATGTCTTCATACAGTTTCCGAAACTTCTAGGTTAACTGCTGATCCTTCTATTAGAGCATGGAATGTATTTAGATTTTCCAGACAGGGCATTCATGACGCCGTTGGGAGCGCAAGATATGCAGCAACTGTTATCAAAGAAAAAGGATTAAAAACATGGATGTCAGTAAATCCTGATTATGCATACGGACGGGATAGTGATGATACTTTTTTTTGGGCTTTAGAAAAATTTGCTCCAGGTTTTGAAATACTTGGAAAGGGTTGGCCCAAAATATTCCAACCTGATTACACTGAAGTTATCACTCAAATTGCAAGAGAAAAGCCAGATGCAATTTATACAAGTTTATGGGGAGGAGATTTAGTTTCATTCATAGATCAAGCTGCATTATATGGAATATTTAAAAATACTCAGCTTTTTGCAATTAATCTCGCTGACTATACAACTATGAGTGCTGTTAAAAACCTGCCTTCAGGTTTACATTCAGCTACTAGATATGTAGCGGCTTGGCCTAATACGGAGAGCAATAGAAATTATGACAAATCTTATACAGATTTATATGGTGATCACCCTACTAATTGGTCATGGGAAGCATCAGTCGGAATCGACTATTTGATTAGTGCTATAAAAGAGATAGGTGGTACAGATAACAAAAAAATTGCAGAATATATTAAAGGGAAGCAAAAAGAATCTTTTATGGGAGTTGGAGAAGGCAATACTGTAAGAATAAGAGAAAATGATCAGACTATAGTGGATTATTCAATAGGATGGGGCACTACTATACCGGAAGACCCTTATATGAATAATATTCAAGCCGCTAACTGGAGTACAATAGAAGAACTTGAGAAGGAATGGTTAACTGACAAAGGTTGGTTGTAAAAATAATATTAATAAAAAGGCTATATAATGGAAATTTTTGCTCTCTTTGATTGCATAATTACTCCAGCTTGTTTGATTTCACAAACGGCCGGAGGACTTAAAATAGGAATGTTATTATTTTTAGTGGCGTCTGGTTTAACTCTAGTATTTGGAGTGCTTGGTGTAATTAATTTTGCGCATGGCGCCTTATACATGTTGGGAGCTTATTTTTCATGGCAAGTAATGTCTTTAACAGGTCATTTTGGATTAGCTGTAATAAGTGGAGCAATTGGCGTTGGAATTTTTGGGCTATTATTTGAGAGGCTACTAATCAACAAAGTATACAATGCTGATCTACTTGTACAAATACTGCTATGTTATTCTGTTATATTGATACTAGATGACTTAGTTATGATTATTTGGGGTGATGAATTTTTATCAGGAATAGGAGTTCCTGAAGTTTTTCAAGTTCCTCCTCTATTTATTTTTGATGCAATTATCCCACCTTTTCATATTGCAATTATTGTAATTAGTATGATTGTAGCTTTATTGCTATGGATAATTATGACTAAAACTAAATTTGGAAAATTAGTAAGAGCAACTGCAGTTAACCCTAGAATGCTTGAAGCACTTGGTGTAAATACAAACGTTATTAAAGCTGGAGTTTTTATGCTAGGAAGTTTTTTAGCAGGTTTGGGAGGAGCACTTGCAGCTAGTCTTGGCAGTGTAGTTTCTGGTATGGGCAATTCAATAATAATTGAATCATTTATAGTCACGGTTATAGGTGGAATGGGATCAATAAGCGGCGCTTTTTTAGCCTCTATTATTATAGGAATGGCTCGGTCTTTTGGTGCAGTAGCTATGCCATTATTCACAGATGGTATAATGTTTTTGATTATGGTTCTTGTACTTGTAATGAAGCCTGAAGGCCTTATGGGAAAGAAAAAATAATGGCTTTTTTTAAAAAAGATAATTTTAAAAGAGATGCTATTATTGGTCTAATTGTATGGATATTTTTACTTATATTTTTCTTTGTTATTCCATCTCCAGGCATACATGATATTATTCAAAAAGTTTTTATATTAGGCCTTTTTGCATTGTCTTTAAATATTTTAATAGGATATTTAGGTCTAGTAGCATTTGGTCATGCAGCATTTTTTGCTGCTGGAGCATATACATTAGGATTATTCTTGCAATCAAGTATTGTAAGTAACTTAGGAAGCCTATCTATTCCAGCTGCTATAATTTCAGCAATATTCATATCAACTATATTAGCTGCATTTATTGGTGCTATTTGCATAAGACTTAAAGATATATACTTTTCATTTCTAACGCTAGCATTTCAAATGTTAATTTATAGTATTATTTTAGCTTTAGTTGATATTACTGGAGGTGATCAGGGTCTAATGGGAGGATTTCCCAAACCTCCATTCTTGGGAATAGATCTGGGTAAACCTTTTGATTTTTATGCATTTACTATTTTTATATCAATAATAACAATAGTTTTGTTGAGGCAATTAATAGAATCTCCATTTGGTTATGGCTTAAGAATGATAAGAGATAATCCAGACAGGCCTGCAGCACTTGGTTTTAACAACCAAAGACATAAACTAATTGCATTTATTATTGCAGGCTCAATAGCAGGACTTGCTGGCTCTCTCCAAGCGTTACTCGATGTAGGTGCTTATCCGGAATGGGCTTTTTGGGCTAAGTCCGCGGAACCTCTATTTATGATTCTACTTGGTGGCATGCATTCCTTTTTAGGTCCTCTTATGGGAGCATTTATATTTGAAATATTAAATGATTTTGTAACAGCTAATACAAGATACTATGGATTAGTTCTTGGATTAGTTATTTTAAGTTTTGTATTAGGTTTAAGAAGAGGACTCTTAGATTGGCTTCTCATTAAATTTTATAGAAAGTAATATATTATGTTAAAAATTAGAGGAATTAGCAAAAGTTTTGGAGGCATAAAAGCAACAGATAATGTTTCTATTGAACTTAAGCCAAATTCCATAAATGCTCTAATTGGCCCAAATGGTGCAGGTAAAACAACTATATTTAATTTAATTACAGGTAAAATTAGTATTGACGAAGGCAAAATATTTATAGGTAATAATAATATTACAAATTTAAAAGAAACAGAAATTACACATCTAGGAATCGCTCGAGCATTTCAAATAACAAATATATTTCCTACTTTAAGCGTAAAAGAATCAATTAAAATGGCATTACTAGCAAAAATACATGGATTAAATAATATGTGGGATAGATTCTCTTCACATTCAGTTAATGAAGAAGCCAATAATATCGCTGAGCTTACTGGCTTAAAGAAAGTTTATAATACAATAAGTTCAGAATTAAGTCATGGGGATCAAAAACTATTAGACATAGCATTAGCATTAGCACTTAAACCAAAAGTTTTATTATTAGATGAACCAACCGCTGGAATGGGTCCAGAGGAAAGATGGGAAATGATCAAGAGGATCAAAGAACTTTGGCAAAAAACTAAAATGACCGTTCTTTTTATTGAACATGATATGGATATCGTTTTTGATATCGCGCAAACTATTTTTGTATTACAACAAGGGGCTGTAATTGCAAAAGGAACTCCTAAGGAAATTAAAAAGAACCAAGCTGTTATTAAAGCTTATCTTGGCGGAGGAAAAAAATAATGAATTTATTAGAAACCAAAAGTATTAATGCTTTCTATGGAAATAGCCAAGTTCTTTTTGAAATGAGTTTAAATATTAAAAAAAACAATATTATAGCTTTACTTGGTAGAAATGGTGCTGGGAAAAGCTCTACTTTCAAAGCCATTACTGGATTAATAAATGTTAAGTCAGGCTCTATAAAACTTAAAGGTAAAGAGTTAATAAAACAATCTACAAGTAAAAGAGCTTTAGCTGGTATCGGTTATGTGCCAGAAGATAGACAAGTTTTTCCGGAACACACTGTTGAGGAAAATCTAGAACTTGGAAAAAAAAATAATTTGAATGGAATAGATAATTGGCCAATTGATAAAATTTGGGAAACTTTTCCTATATTAGTAAAATTAAAGAACAGACAAGCTGGCCAACTTTCTGGAGGAGAACAACAAATGCTATCAATCGCTAGAACTTTAGTTGGTAACCCAGAAATACTTTTATTAGATGAACCATCTGAAGGCCTTGCTCCAATTATAGTTGAAGACATAGCTAAAATATTAGAAAATTTAAAGAAGCTTGGCGTAACTATTCTTTTAGCTGAGCAAAACATGCACTTTTGCATGGAAGTGGCCAAAGAGGCAATTATCATAGATAAAGGTAAGGCTGTTTGGACTGGATCTTTAAATGATTTACAAAAAGATACTAAAACAAGAGATAAATATTTAGCTATATAATGAATACTATCGAGAAAGTTTTTTCATAGCAGCTTCGATACCACTTAAATTTAATTCATACATTCTTTCATCAAATATTTCTCTTATCATTTTATTTGATGCAGAAGAATTCCATATTTTTTTATTTTCAGGATTTAGCCAGGCTACTGAGTCAAAATGAGAGGTTATTCTATCTAACCATGTCGCCCCTGATTCTTCATTCCAATGTTCAATTGACCCACCTGCATAAGCTACCTCATATGGGCTCATTGAGGCATCACCTACAAATAATACTCTATAATCACTTCCATACTTTCTTATAATGTCCCAAGTAGAAATTATATCCTCCGAAGAACGAGGATTATTTTTCCATAGAATTTCGTATGGGCAATTATGAAAATAGAAGTGCTCTAAATCTTTAAATTCACTTTTTGATGCAGAAAATAATTCTTCGCACGCTTCTACATAAGGGTCCATAGAACCTCCTACATCTAGAAATAATAATAACTTTACCCTATTTTTTCTTTCAGGCACCATTTTGACGTCTAAATATCCACCATTATTCGCTGTAGCAGATATTGTTCCGTTTAGATCAAATTCGTCGGGAGTACCAGTTCGTGCAAAGTGTCTTAATCTTCTTACTGCTACTCTAATATCTCTGATACCTAGTGTTTTTTTATCATCAAAATTTGTCCATAGCCTTTTCTCCCAGACTTTTACAGCCTTGCCTTGTCTTTTACCCTCATTTCCAATTCTTATTCCTTCAGGATTATATCCGCCAGAACCAAACGGAGAAGTACCACCTGTTCCTATCCATTTGTTTCCACCTTGATGTCTTTTCTTTTGCTCTTTAAGGCGCTCTTTCAAAGTTTCTAATAGCATATCCCATCCACCTAAAGAGTCTATTTTTTCTTTATCTTCTTTAGTAAGGTTTTTTTGTAGAGCATTTTTAATCCATTCTTCAGGAATATTATTTAGTATCTCTCCACCCTTTTTGAGCGCCCCCTCAAAAAACTCAGAAAAAGTTCTATCAAATCTATCATAATGTCTTTCATCTTTTACAAGTGATGCTCTTGCAAAATGATAAAATGAATCAGTATTAAGATTAGTAATACCTTTATCTAAACCAGCTAAGAAATCTAAATACTCTCTGATTGATACTGGAACGCCTGCTTCTTTAAGCTGGTGCAAAAACCTTATAAACAATAATTTTCCTATACTTAATCAGATCTTTTAACTCTTTTTTCACAATCTTCAGGAAATTCCCAGCTTTCTATTTCCGGAGAACACTCTCCTGAAGCACCTTTAACCCTAAAGCAAGCATAAGTTACTAAATCTACAGTAGCTGTTTTTTCATCAAATGAACATACATCTTTAACTTCTATATTCTGGATTAATGCTTCAACTTCATTAGTTTTAAGACATCTTCCCCTTCTTGGGTCTACCCATTGCATAGAATGTCCAACAATCATTGCTACAGGATCTTTTCCAAAATTTGTAACACATATTTCTTTCCCAAAAGCTTGTGAAAAATATCCAAAAAACACAATTATAAACACTATCAATTTACTAAAAAAATTATAGTTGAAATTATTACTCATTATATTTACTCCTAATTTTAGTTATTATCTCGTCTCGCCATAAAGGCAAGTCTCTCAAACATATGAACATCTGCTTCATTCTTTAAAAGTGCTCCGTACAAAGGAGGTAATGCGTTCTTAGAGTCTTTTTCTCTTAATAATTCAGGAGGTACATCCTCAGCCAATAATAATTTTATCCAATCTAATAATTCTGACGTAGATGGTTTCTTTTTAATTCCCGGCACTTCTCTGACTTCAAAAAATGATTTTAAAGCAGAATCTATCAAATTCTTTTTAATTTTAGGAAAGTGAACTTCAATAATAGATTTCATAGTTTCTTCATCTGGAAACCTAATATAATGAAAAAAGCATCTTCTTAAAAAAGCGTCTGGTAAATCTTTCTCATTATTTGAAGTTATAATCACTATTGGTCTTTTTTTTGCAACTACATTTTGCTTGGTCTCGTAAACATAGAATTCCATTTTATCTAATTCCAAAAGCAGATCATTAGGAAACTCTATATCTGCCTTATCAACTTCATCAATTAGCAAAACAGGTTTTTCTTTAGCCTCAAAAGCATCCCATAGAACCCCTCTTTTAATATAATTATTTATATCTTCTACTCTAGCGTCTCCTAACTGTGAATCTCTTAATCTTGAGACAGCGTCATATTCATATAAACCTTGTTGTGCTTTAGTTGTAGATTTTACGTGCCATCTTATTAATGACTTACCAAGTGAATTAGCAACTTCTTCAGCAAGCATTGTCTTTCCAGTGCCTGGCTCACCTTTTATTAATAGTGGTCTTTCTAGAGTAATAGCAGCATTTACCGCTAACGCTAATTCATCTGTGGCAACATAATTATCAGTACCAGAAAAAAACTCTTTCAACTCAGTCTCCTTAAATTATAAAATATACTTACAATATATATAAATTGCACAGATAATATATAGTTAATTCAAGAAGAATTAAAAGTTATTAATTACATTTGCGATTGCAACCAGTTTTCTCTTCCAATTTTATTAGCTAATTCTAATTGAGTTTCTAACCAATCATAATGCTCTTCTTCGGAATCAAGTATTTGTCTTAAGATATCTCTGCTAACAAAATCTGAGACCTTTTCACAATATTTGATGGCTTCTTTAAGGTCAGGTATTGCCTTTACTTCTATTTGAAAATCACATTTTAAACATTCTATTGGATCTTCACCAATCATAATCTTATGCATTTCCTGTACATTTGGTATACCATCTAAAAATAAAATTCTTTCAATAAGTTGATCAGCATGTTTCATCTCATCTATTGATTCTTCATATTCTTTAGAACCAAGTTTTTCATAACCCCAGTCTTTAAACATTCTTGAATGAAGAAAATATTGGTTTATAGCAGTTAATTCATTAGTTAAGATCGTATTAAAGTGTTTAATGACTTCTTTGTCGCCTTTCATTAGTTCCTCCTAAATAATTTTTATACTTACTATATGGCTAAATATTAACAATAATCAAGAAAAATTGTTTAAAATCAAGCACTTGAGAGGCACTCTCATTCGCAAAATAATATTTAATTAGACTCTAAATCAAAACATTTTTTAAAAAGGAAATATACTCGAAGCAGTTAAATTTTATGCGTTTACAGGAAAAAAATTATAATCTTTAATATTTTGATTATTGATAGAATCTGATTCATGCTGTTCTTTTAGAAGACTATCGATAGTTTTTAAACACTTGCCACACTGCATACTACAGCCAAGCTTTTTATATACTTGACCAGATTTAGATACACCTTGATCTCTTACTTTTTTAACATCTTTACATGTGAATGCGTTGCATATACAAACGTACATATTTTCTCCTATCCAATATATTTATTAAATTACAAATGATAATGAAAGTCAATCGCAAATAAATAAATTAAATAAATATTACTTAAAAAAAAAATTTTTTTTTGCTATAATTGATAATAAATTAATTTATCAAAGAGAATAAAATGAAAAAAAGACTATCAGTAAGAGATATCAGAAGAAAAAAAGTAATTGAACAAAGTCAAGAACCTATTGTATCTCTTGTCTGTTATACTGCACAGATGGCAAGATTAATTAATAACCAAGTAGATATCATTCTTGTAGGCGACAGTTTAGGAATGACTATTTATGGACATGAAAACACACTATCCGTAACATTAGATATGATGATAAATCATGGTGCAGCTGTGGTACGATCAACTGATATACCTCATATAGTTGTAGATATGCCATTTGGAAGTTATGAAGAATCACCTGAAGTTGCATTTAGATCTGCTAGTAAAATAATGAGAGAAACAGGAGCTCAATCAGTAAAATTAGAGGGTGGTGAAGAATTTGCTGAAACAATATTTTTTCTAAATCAGAGAGGCATACCAGTAATGGGTCATATAGGCCTAATGCCTCAGAGAATTCAAACATTAGGAGGTTTTTTTACTCAAGGTAAAACAGAGAAAGAATCAATTAAACTAATGAATGATGCAAAATCTATATCTCAAGCTGGAGCATTCTCAATGGTGATTGAGGCTATTCCTGAAGAAGTTGCCACAGATATTACCAGAAAGATAGATGTTCCTACTATTGGAATAGGTGCAGGAAGAAATTGTGACGGACAAATTTTAGTTTCCCACGATATTTTAAATTTATTTGGAGCCTTTACTCCAAAATTTGTAAAAAAATATGGTAATATTGATGAAAATATAGTTAAAGCTGTCACAGACTATTCTCAAGAAGTAAAAAATAAGAAATTTCCTACTCCTGATAATATATTTACTATTAAAAAGTAATAAATTACTTTAAATTCCTTCAACTAAAACCGAAGAGTTATTTCCAGCTTGCAGTCTTAATTCCTTTATTGGGGCATAATCCTCAGAATTGTAAAAGTCATCAGCAGATTTTCTATCTGGAAATTCTAATATAACTATTCTATGTTTAAAATAATCACCTTCAATTATTTTTGATTCTCCGCCTCTTACTAAATATTTACCGTTATATTTTTCTACTATTGCAGGAACTTGTTCTCTATATTTTGACATTAGATCAGGATTAGTAACTTCTATATGTGCAATTAAATAGGTTTTCATTATTTCTCCTTTAAAAAGTAATTAAAAAAATAATTGTATTTGATCATTTTGAACTTAGCAATAATTCTTTAACTTTATGCTCTACCATTCTAACAGTTAACGTATCCATTAATGTTGACGAAGTTCTATGGTTAAAATTAGGGATATCCATTAATTCTTTTGGGCTTTGCGGAGTTCTTACAAATAGAGCATTTTTTCCTGTAGGAGAATATAATTTATCATCTGTTGGACCAAATAACCCTAAAGTTGGAATACCTGTTGCTGCAGATAAGTGCATTAATCCTGAATCGTTACCTATAAAAATTCTTGATAATGAAAATATTGCCGCAGTTGGTAAAATAGGCTTACCTACTAAATTGATGGGATCAATATCAATTAACTTTTTATATAAGTCTTCTCCAACTTTTTCCTCACCAGGCCCCCCAACTAAAATAACTTTACCACCTTTTAGTTCTTCAAAATTTAAAATTTTTCTTATTAAAGAAACAAAATTATTACTAGGCCAAACTTTTGCTGGCCAATTTGCAGTTGCACCTATAGCTATAAACGGCCCAGTCTTATTATTTAAATAATTTTTTGCCTCCGAGAGAGATGTTTTACTTATCCAAACTTTAGGAATTGGAAGCCTTCCTAATGGGTTTAATTTAGCCAATCTTTCTATACGATGCGTTTTATCTCCACTGGACTTTAAAACTATTCTTTTTTTAGCTCTTACTAACCATATAATTGGAGTACTTCTTAAGTCACAAATAATATCCCACCGGTTAAAACGTATTTTTTTCCATATATCTAACCAATGCATACTATATTTTTTTTTATTTATTTTTATTATATTCTCAACAAATGGACAATCTTCAAACATAGGAGCAGCAACTTTGCCGCATACTACAGTTACTTTTGCAGTATAATAACTACTTAATTCATTTAGCAACCCGGTAGACATAACAGCATCGCCTAAACGAGTATTACCTATAAATAATAATTTATTCATACTATTGCTCAACTAGCTTTTAAATACTTGTATAAATTCTTCTGCTACCATTTCCCATTTTCTTCCTTGTTTTAAATTTTGAAACTCTTTATTAACATTTTTAAAGTAAGTTAAGTCACTTAAAAATTTTATTACATATTCTGAAAATAATTTATCATTGTCAGCTAAAAATCCAGTCTTTCCGTGATAAATTTTTTCTGGTGCTGATCCTAATGGTCTAACTATAGCAGGCATTCCTAAAGCTTGCGTCTCAGCAAGAGAAAAAGAAGAAACTTCAAATTGATAGGATGGATATAAATGAACACGCATATCTTTTATTTCTTCAACAAATACTCTGTCTACTTTAGGAGCATTTACCTTTATATTATAAGATAAATTTTGTTCTACTTTTTTGACTATTATATCATAAACTTCTGGAACAGTTTCACCTAATAAAGCTTTGTGAATAATATTAGAATAAATATGTAATTCTGCCCAAGGAAGTTTAGTATGTATATATTTGATCCAAACATCTAATATCCAATCTAAGCCCATTAATGGGTGGGACGTTACTAATGCCTTTGGAGTAACAGATGGAAATAACCCCCCATTATCAACAAAATAAGAGCTTTGACCGGAAGGTATTATAGTAGCATCTAATGATTTTAAACCTTCAGGAATTGTATTTACATGATTTTCTCCTTGAATAATCAGTATAGGTTTATGTTTCATTACTATTGAAAAATTTTCTGGTCTAGCCAATTTAAGTCCTGAACTTGTTAACCATAATAATTTTTTATCTTTTGATGGAATAAGGTCTAATAATTTGGGATCATTATGAACTATCCACACATCTGAATGACTAGCATCAAAATTATCAATTGTTTTCCAACTGACACTATTAATTACAACAGACTTAAAGCAATTATTGTAAATTCTAACTGTATGCCCTATATTAGTTAATGCCTCTGATAGCAAAATTATAGATTTTATTGAGCCATCAAGTGGTTTATTATTAATAGTAGAACCATCATATTTATGGTTTTTATCTAAAATAGTAATTAACATATAATTGGTGTACGAAGGTAATTAAATGATTGCAAGTATTTTTATAAAACTTAAAGAGAACAAAAAAATAAATGAATGAAAATTTAAAAATAATTAAATTAAAAAATAGAACCTTACTAGAATTAGAGGGAGATGATAGTAGGGAATTTTTACAATCTTTAGTAACAAATGACATTAATTTAATTTCTAAAGAAAAATCTATTTATTCCGCTTTATTATCTCCTCAAGGAAAGTACCTATATGATTTTTTTATTTATAAGAACACTAATAATAATATAGTGATTGATTGCGAAAAAAATGATCATAAGGAACTGGTTCATAAATTAAATATATATAAATTAAGAAGTAAAATAGAAATCAGAGTAAATGATAAACTTGATATTTATAGCATATATGGAAAAGACTTAGATACGTTAACATCAAATTTAAAAGTAAATTATAAAGAAGGTTTTACAAAAGAGGTTTCTGATAATTTATTTTTTATAGATCCACGTAATAAAAATTTAGGAATTAGAAACTATACAAGTAAATTAATGAAAGAATTTAGTATAATACATACTGGAACTTTATCTGATTGGCATTACGTTAGAATAGAAAATAACATACCCTATCCCTATAACGATATGGATAAAGAAAAAAGCTTTATAATTGAAAACAATTTTGAAAAAATAAATGCCATTGATTTTAAAAAAGGCTGCTATATCGGTCAGGAAAATACAGCTAGACAAAAATATAGAGGAACAGCTAAGAGACAATTAGTTGTAGGAAAAATTATTGGTAAAGAGATTATTAATGGTGAAAAAGTATTTTATGATGAAAAAGTAGTAGGAACTGTAAGATCTTCAAGTAAAGATCTTTGCTTAGTAAATATAAGAAGCGAAATATATGAGAAATGTAAAAAAAATAAAATCTCTATCAAAATAAAAGAGAGCGAATTAATATTTATCTAACTTATTTATTATTTATTCGAGCCTGCGCTGCTGCTAATCTTGCAATAGGCACTCTGTAAGGCGAGCATGACACATAATCAAGTCCTACATTATGAAAAAAATCTATAGACTTAGGGTCTCCTCCATGTTCTCCGCATATACCTAACTTAATATTCTTATTTGCTTTTAATCCATCTTTTACTGCATTAGATACTAACTTACCTACTCCATTTAAATCAATTGATATAAATGGATCATTATCCAAAATATTATTTTCTATATAGTCTGGTAAAAATTTAGAACAATCATCTCTGCTTATTCCAAGTGTAGTTTGAGTTAGATCATTTGTACCAAAACTAAAAAAATCTGCATGTGATGCAATACTATCAGCATTAAGTGCGGCCCTTGGTAACTCTACCATTGTACCTATTAAATACTTAGGTAGTTCTCCATATTCCCGTTCTATATTTTTAGCAATATTTTCAACCAAATTTTTAAAATATATAAATTCTTTTTCACTAATTATAAGTGGAATCATAATTTCGGGTTTAATTTCTATATTAATACTTTTAGAAACCTCAATTGAAGACTCAAAAATAGATCTAACTTGCATTTCATATATCTCTGGAAATGTTACTCCTAGTCTGCAACCACGGTGTCCTAACATTGGATTTTGTTCTTCTAATTGCAAAGACCTAGAACGAATATGAGTAATATCACTTCCTAATAAATCTGCTAATTCTTCCAGTTCTTCTTTTTCTTTTGGTAAAAACTCATGAAGAGGTGGATCAAGAAGTCTAATTGTAACAGGCAATTGCTTCATTAATTTAAATATTTCTATAAAATCATTTTTTTGCATAGGAAATATTTTTTCTAATGCTTTTTTTCTCTCTTCCTTAGCATCAGAAAATATCATTTCTCTAACTGCTAATATTCTTTCATTGTCAAAAAACATATGTTCTGTTCTACAAAGCCCTATTCCTTCTGCACCAAATTCTATTGCCGTCTTTACATCTATTGGTGTTTCTGCATTTGCTCTTACATTTAATTTTCTATATTGGTCTGCCCATTGCATTAATTCAGAAAAGTTCTCAGATAGTTCAGGCATAATAGTTGGAACTTCTCCTATTATAACTTCTCCCAAACTTCCATCTATTGTAATAATATCTCCAGAATTTATAACCATATCTCCAACAGAAAACTTATTATTTTCATGATCTATTAAAATATCACCTGCTCCTGCAACACATGCTCTTCCCATACCCCTTGCAACAACAGCAGCATGACTTGTCATACCTCCTCTACTTGTTAATATTCCTCTTGCCGCATGCATACCATGAATATCTTCAGGGCTAGTTTCCATCCGAACTAATATCACTTCTTCACCATTTTTAGACATCTCCACAGCTTTTTCAGAATTAAATACAACTTTTCCTGATGCGGCACCTGGTGATGCCGGCAAACCTCGAGAAATAATTTCTTTATCGGCATGAGGATCTAAAGTTGGATGGAGTAACTGATCTAATCCTAATGGATCAATTCTCGATATTGCAACTTCTTTACTAATTAGTCCTTCTTTTTGCATTTCTACTGCAATTTTTACAGCAGCAGTAGTTGTCCTTTTACCTGACCTTGTCTGTAGTATCCATAATTTATTTTTTTGAACCGTAAATTCTATATCTTGCATATCTATATAATGAGCTTCTAATTTTTTAAAAATATTTACTAACTCTCTATAAATTTGTGGGATGGATTCTTCCATAGATAAAGACTCTGAATTTTGCTCTTCCTTTTCTTTAATAGTTAAGTTTTGAGGAGTTCTTATTCCAGCAACCACATCTTCCCCTTGAGCATTTATCAAATATTCACCATAATAACTATTTTCACCGGTAGATGGATTTCTTGTAAATGCAACACCTGTACAGCAATCATCGCCCATATTTCCAAATACCATTGCTTGAACATTTACAGCTGTTCCCCAAGATTGTGGTATATCATTTAATTTTCTGTATGTAATTGCTCTTTGATTCATCCAAGAATTAAATACTGCGCTAATAGATCCCCATAATTGATCAATCGGATCTTGTGGAAAATTATTTCCTGTTTTTTCTTTCACTAAGGCTTTAAACTTAGTTGTAATTAATTTCCAAGACTGGGCTGATACTTCCGTATCTAATATAATATTATCTATTTCTTTTTGATTTTCTATAATTTCTTCAAATTCTAATGAATCTATTCCTAATACAACATCTCCATACATTTGAATAAATCTTCTGTAGCTGTCATAAGCAAACCTCTCATCTCCACTCTCATTAGCTAAAGCCTCTACTGTAATATCATTTAATCCTAAATTTAAAACAGTGTCCATCATCCCTGGCATAGAAGCTCTTGCTCCAGACCTAACAGATAATAATAGAGGTGATTTAGAGTCACCAAACTTAACACCAGTAATTTTTTCTATATTTTCTAACGCTAAATTTAATTGATCATTTAAGTCTTTAGGATATTCCTGATTATTATCATAATAATAATTACATACCTCAGTAGTTATTGTTAATCCAGGCGGAACAGGAATACCAATATTATTCATCTCAGCTAAATTAGCACCTTTTCCACCTAAAATATTCTTTTGACTTGCATCTCCTTCTGCAGTACCAGCACCAAAATTATAAACCCATTTATTCATGAAAATAACCCTTTTAAAAAAGTACTAAATTATATATTTATTTACCTTCGTTTTCAGCTTCAATCAATGAAAAATCTGCAAAATCTAAAAAAGAACTTCGAATCATTGATAAAAGTCTCAACCTGTTTTTTCTAATATCTTCATTATCAATATTGACTTTAACTTTCTCAAAAAAGTTTTCTAATTCTAATACAATTTTTGAAAACATCTCCATTGCTTTTATATATTCTTCACTTTCTAATAACAATTGTGTTTTATTTGAGTAATTAACATAAGATTTATATAAAACTATTTCTTCTTTTTGCTCTAGTAACGCTTCTATAGGCTTAGGTGTTATTAGAATATTATCTTTTTTTTCTTCAATACTTAATATTCTTCTAACTCTCTTTAAAATACTTAAAAAATCATTTCCTTTTGGATCTTCCATAAATTTACTTAATGCATTAATTTTACGAACATCATCTACAATATCTTCAAATTTTGAAACTGCAAATATAGCCTGAACAGCCGATTGAGATAAACCTTGGTCTTTAAGAAAAACTCTTAATCTGTCATATACAAATTCTGCTGTATATTTTTGTGTTTCAGATTTAGAAAGTTTTAATTTTATATTCTGTTTTTCATATGAGTCATAAGAATCATTAATTACATCAGTAATAGAAACTCTAACATTTTTTTCTAATAGAATTCTTATAATACCTAAACAAGATCTTCTTAATCCAAAAGGATCTTTAGAACCTGTAGCTTTCATATCCATAGCTATAAAACCAACTAAACTATCTAATTTATCAGAAAATGACAATACTGCTGCCTCTGCTATTGAAGGACATTTATCAGAAGGGCCTAAAGGAGAATATTGTTCTTTAATTGCTGTAGAAACTTCATTAGGCAATTTAATTGCTGAGGCGTATATACTTCCAATATTACCTTGTAACTCTGGCATTTCATATACTAATTCACTGCATAAATCAGCTTTACAAAATTTAGCGGCAATTAAAGATAATTCACTTTTAGCATTAAAACTTTCTGAATATTTAGAAACAATAGATGTTATCCTTGTCACTTTTTTTTCCATAGAACCAAGAGAGCGATGAAATATAATATTTTTAAGGTTTTCAGATAATTGATCAAGGCCTTTTCTAATATCATTATCAAAAAAGAAACGGGCATCAGATAATCTTGCTTTTAAAACTCTTTCATTTCCAGAAATAATTTGTAAGTTATTTTCTACTGGGATATTTGACACACCTAAAAATTTTTTACTTAAAGATCTATTCTTATCATATAAAGGAAAATATTTTTGTTGTTTTATCATAGTAAGCTCTAAAACTTTCTCAGGAAGAGATAAATATTCCTCATTAAAAGAACCTATAAATAAAAAAGGATATTCAACTATATTACAAACTTCTTCTAATAAATTATCTGAAGGATCAAAGTGCAATCCTATTTTTTTAGTAAGTTTTTTTCCTAATGTAAGAATTGTATCTTTTCGTTCTTGAGGATTGACTAAAACTTTCGCATTCAATAATTTTTTCTTATAATCTTCTTTATTTAAAATTCTTAGGGGCTTTGGAGCAAGATACCTATGGCCATAAGTCAGAGAGTCACTAGCTATATTTTCAATTTTAAATTTTATTGGTTTACCGCCAAAAACGCATAAAATATTATGTAAGGGCCTTATCCACTTTAGATTATTTGAACCCCAACGCATAGATTTATTCCAAGGAAAAGAAACAATTATATTTTTTATCGCATCTTCTATAACTAGCTCAGATTTAATTCCTTTCTTTAATTTTTTATAAAAATAAAACTTACCTTTCTCAGTTTCTTCTACAATTAAATCTTTTTTATGAACTTTTAATCCATTAGCAAAGCCATTAATTGCTGCACTATTTGCATCAAATCTTGGACCTCTTTTATTTATTTCTATATCTTCTGATTTTAAACCTAAACCTTCTACACATAATGTTAATCTCATAGGACTCCAATAGACTTCAGACTTAGTAAAATTAAGACCAACTTCTTTAAAATTATTAAGGATCATAAATTCAAATCTTTTTATTGAAGGCTCTTGTAAGCTAGCGGGTATTTCTTCGGAGAAAAGTTCTACTAATAATTCTGACATCTAAACTTTAACTTTCATATTATTTAAATGGAGATCAGCACAAGCTTTTACCATTGCTCGTACCCTTCCAATATAGTCAGCTCTTTCATTAACACCAATTACACCACTTGCATCTATAAGATTAAATATATGGCTTGCCTTAATGCATTGTTCATAAGCAGGTAAAACTAAATTATCTTCAACTAACTTGAAATTTAATTTTTCTAATTCTTCAAAATTTTTAATCAATACTTTAGGATTAGATTTTTCAAAATTATATTCCGATTGTTCTTTTTCATTTTGTAAAAATACATCTCCATATTTTATATTATCTGAATTCCAAACAAGATCATATACATTATCTATTCCCTGAATGTACATGGCTAATCTTTCTAAACCATAAGTAAGTTCACCTGTTACTGGGAAACAGTCTATTCCGCCTACTTGTTGAAAGTAAGTAAATTGTGATACTTCCATACCATTACACCAAACTTCCCATCCTAATCCCCAGGCCCCCAAAGTAGGGCTCTCCCAATCATCTTCGACAAATCGAATATCATTTTTTTTAGAATCAATACCTAGATAATTTAAGCTATCTAAATATAATTCTTGGATATTATCTGGAGAAGGTTTTAAAACAGTTTGAAATTGATAATAATGTTGAAGTCTATTTGGATTTAACCCATACCTTCCGTCAGTTGGTCTCCTGCATGGTTGAACATATGCAGCATTCCAAGGCGTTTCCCCTAGAGCTTTTAGAACAGTGGCTGGGTGGAAAGTACCAGCACCCACTTCCATATCTAGAGGTTGTAGGATAACGCATCCTTTGTCAGCCCAAAAATATTGTAATTTCATAATAATTGATTGAAATGAGTTATCTTTCATTATCTTCATCTATTTCTGTATAATCAGCTTCTGTATAATTTTTTTTTGATTCTTGAACACCTTCTTTAGCATTCTTTTTTGAGGATTTTTTACTTTTGTTATTTTTTACTTTACCGAAAGATTTCCTTTCCAACATTTTGAAGCCATACCATACTATTAGAATGATAAAAATTAATAGTAATATTTTTGGAATACTAAAACCTAACATAAAATTTTATCCTATTAAAATGGTTAAAGGCCATACCTTGCAAAAGCAATCTTTTCTTCAATATAATCTATTACCTTATAATATTTTGAAGATGATAAACCAAGTCTTTGACCAAGTTTTTTTCGTCCAGAAATTTCTTTAAAAATTACTTTCTCATCAAAACGCTCTCGCATGACCTGCTTTAACTCACCAATAGAATCTGCTAATCCTATTTCGCATGCTTTTACTCCTGAAAAAATCTTTGCTTCAAATATCCCCTCTTTATTTATTATTTCTTTATCAAGTCTGTTTCCTCTTCTTTTACTAACCCATTCTTTAAATTGATTATGAATTTCTTCTTGTAAATCTGTAATAACTTTTACATCATCAGAATTTTGAGGTTGAAAAGGATCCAACATACCCTTGTTTTCTCCCTTTGAAAATACTCTTCTTTCTACTCCTATTTTTTTTATAACTTCTACAAAACCGAACCCTGCTGAGATCACCCCTATGGAACCAACTATTGATGCGGACATTACAAATATTTCATCTGCCGAGCACGCTAACCAATACCCACCAGAAGCAGCTACGTCTTCAACAAAAGCAAAAACAGGTATATTATTTTTACTTGATAACTCAACTATTCTCTCAGATATTAAAGCAGATTGAACAGGTGATCCTCCTGGAGAATTAATTATTAATGCTACACCTGCAATTTTTTTACCTGAAAAGGCTCTTTCTATTTGTTTTTCTAAACTCTCTAATGATAAATTACTAGATCCTGGAAATTTAGAACCACTCGCTATTACTCCATTCATTCTTATAACGTTTATAATTGGAGTATTATTTTTAAAGAATTTAGAAATAAATTTCATTAATAAGGTCCTTTTCTGTCTTATTATTAACTAAGCTCTATAAAACTTTTAAAACTTAATATATTATTACAAGCCTTTGTATAACTTCCATCGTTATTATGCAATATAAGTCCAGGTAGAATTTGCACACCTGATTTCACATTTTTTTTTGCCTGTATGATCATTAGCTTAGATTTTATATTTTTTTTAGGCCATAAAGGAAATATTTTTATATCTCCCCACTTTGGGTATAAGAGACTTAGAATTAAATCTAAACTTTCTGTCCTAAAAATAAAATTTAAACAACCTTTATTTTTTAATTTTTTATATGCTGCTGTGAACCAACTATTAATGTCATTTTCATATCTAGCGGAAATTTTAGAAACATCTCTAGATAATATAACTTTATTAGGAGAAAAATAGGGAGGATTCATAATTACTCTATCATATTCATTATTATTATTTTTCAAAAATATACTATCATTTATATCATATTGTATAACCTCAGCACTTCCGTTAGCTATTTCATTTTCTTTTAAGTTTGTTTTTACTAAATTCACTAGATCTAAATTTTTTTCAATTCCTAATATTTTTGAATTTGGGAACTTCTTCGATAAATAAATTAAAATAATTCCTGAACCAGTTCCAAACTCTATACAATTTGAATAATTATTCACTGATGATGCTAGTAGTATAGAATCAACTCCAATTCTAAAACCTTTTTTTGGTTGATATAATGAAATATTTCCATTCAAAATATTATTTTTAGTTAGATCTAATAAATTACTAGCCACAAAACACCTATAGAAGTTAATTAATAAATATAAATATAAATATATTTTATATATTAATTACACTATAGAAGAAAAATGATTAATTAAATTAAAAAAACTCTATATAATATATATTAAAAAACTATATCTATTAATATTGTTAATTTGGAATTAAAAAAAATTGAACTCAATTAATAAAATATATTTAAATATTGCCCAAATACAAAAAATTGTAAGCAGTGATTTAGAAAATGTTAACAATATCATTATAGAAAATATAGGAAATGAGGTTCCTATGATAAGCGAGTTATCTCAACATATACTTGCTTCAGGCGGAAAACGAATACGTCCTATAATTACTTTATTAACATCAAAGTTATGCGATTATAAGGGCGAAAACCATTTATCTTTAGCAGCTTGTATTGAATTTATCCATACAGCAACATTATTACATGATGATGTCATAGATGAAAGCAAACTAAGAAGAGGAGTGGCAACTGCAAATGATCTTTTTGGAAATAAAACTAGTGTATTAGTAGGCGATTTTTTATTTTCAAGGTCGTTTGAACTAATGGTTGCAAATGGCTCAAAAAGAATTCTTGAAGTGCTTTCTTCTACCTCTTCCACAATAGCAAAAGGAGAAGTATTACAACTTTCTACTATCAATAATTGTTCTACATCTGAAGAAACCTATATTAATATTATTAAAAGTAAAACAGCAAGTTTGTTTGGAGCAGCGGCTGAAATTAGTGCAATACTATCTGAAAAAAATAAAAATATTCAAAATGCTTTACTAACATATGGTCAAAAACTAGGTATTGCCTTTCAACTTACTGATGATGCGCTTGACTACATTGGTTCTGAAAGTTTAGGTAAAGATATTGGAGATGATTTTAAAGAAGGAAAAATAACTCTTCCCATCATAATATGTTTAAGAAATGCAAATAAAGAAGAAATATTATTTTGGAATAAAACTATTGAAGATTTAAAGCAAACTGATCAGGATTTAACTAAAGCACTTTCATTAATTAAAAAACATCAAGCAATAGAAGAAACTTTATCATTAGCAAATCAATATTGCTCTGAAGCCATAAATGCATTAGATGTATTTCCTCATTCTGAAACTAAATTAGCCTTAGAATCACTCGCTAAATTAGCTGTTAATAGAGTTAAATAGAAAAATTGTATTTATAGTTATAAATTACCGGCAGGCAGTCTCCACCAACCTAAAAATTCAATAGAACTTTCTCCTGCAGTAAAAATTTGTTCCATATGCAGTCTAGCTGTACCATTAACTCCTGAATATTTTCCAGTACCAGACATAAAATCTAACCGTCCTTCACATCTTACATCTGTCGAAACTGTTGCACCGCTTGAACATTCTAATTTTGCTACAATTGATTCATTATTCTTATCTTTTATTACACAATACCCGGATACATTTTCCATTTGTGCAAATCCGCAACTAAAACCTCTTCCTGGAGCAGCATACGCAGTAACTTTACAATCTATGAAACCTCCCTCTAATTTTCCTTTGCTATTAATAATGGCAGAAAAGCTAGACATAGCGATAATAGTTTCTCCTATGACAACTTCATTTACTCCCGGCTTATCAATATATTTTGCTACTAGAGAAATTTCTTCTGCATCCTCAGGAATATCTGAGTTATTTGAGAATGCTATTTGTGTATTTATTAATATAAATACAAATATAGTATAAAATAATTTAGACAATTTTTTTCCATTAAAAATATTGCTGCTTATAGTAACATATCGCATAATGACTTATGATCAAACTTTCTGCAAATTTATCATTTTTATTTACTGAGCTACCATTTGAAAAAAGATTTAATGCTGCCTCAGATATAGGTTTTAAAGCAGTTGAGTTTTTATTTCCATATAATTATAAAATAAATAATATTAAATCTTGGCTAGAAGAAGCAAACCTAAAATTAATTTTGTTTAATTCCTTTCCTGGTAATTTAGAAAAGGGAGAAAAAGGAATTGCATGCCTCATAGGAAGAGAAAATGAATTTAAAGAAAAATTTAGTATAGCATTAGAATATGCAGAACAATTAAAGTGTCCTTTTATACATATCATGCCAGGAATTGAATTAGATGAAAAATATAGGAATAAATACAGAGATATATTTAAAAAAAACCTTATCTACGCAGCTAATTTATCTAAAGAAAAAAATATAACTATATTAATAGAAGCTATTAATGATAAAGATATACCATCCTATCATCTAAATTATGTATCTGATGCAATAGACATTATTGAAGAATTAAAACATCCGTATCTAAAACTTCAGTTAGACTTATACCACGCACAAATAATGAGTGGTAATTTAACTAGTATAATTGAAAAAAGTATTAGTTATACAAAACATATGCAAATTGCATCTCCTCCATATAGGTATGAACCAGACAAAGGAGAAATTAATTTTCAATTTATTTTTAGCATAATAGAAAAACTAAAATATGATGGATATATAGGATGTGAATATAATCCTTCAACTAATACTAAAGATAGTTTACATTGGGCACAAAATTATAATATTAAATAATTTATATATTTTTAATAGAAGTGTATTATTATTTATAATATGGAGGTAAATATGGCGAATATTCTTACATCACTAACAAAAACAATATGGGCAGGTATTGCTCTAACGATTTTATTTATTATTTATTATATTTCAACTGGTGGGGCTCTAGATACAGCATTCTGGTCTACGATACTTAGATATGCTCATGTTCTTGCTGGAATAATGTGGATAGGTCTTTTATGGTATTTCAATTTTGTACAAATACCAAATATGCCAAAAATTCCAGATGAACAAAAGCCTGCTATTGGAAAAGTAATAGCACCAGCTGCTCTATTTTGGTTTAGATGGGGAGCAATGGCCACGATTATTACAGGATTACTAGTAGCACACCTTAATGGATATTTAATCCAAGCTATAACTATAGGTTTAATTGATGGTGTGGCAAAACATACTGCTATTGGAATAGGAATGTGGCTAGGAACTATAATGTTTATAAATGTTTGGTTTGTTATATGGCCAAATCAAAAAAGAGCTCTTGGTATAGTTGAAGCCGATGCAGACACCAAAGCTGCATCCGCCAGAACAGCTATGCTATTCAGTAGAACTAATACATTACTATCTATTCCTATGCTATTTGCTATGGCTTCTGCCCAAAACATATGGGGATAATTTAGATATAAAATAAAGGAAGAGAGCGCTTTATTCTCTTCCTTTATTACTTATGCATGAAATCCACGAAGTACTTTTCCAGGTAAATTTTTATTATCGATTATAGAATTTTCATTAAAAACCTTTTCTCCATTTATCCAAACACTATGAATTCCATGTCCATCAATATTTAATCTACTAGAACCACCAGGAAGATCATTAACCCTATATGTTTTTGATACACCTACTTTGTCAAAATCTATAAGCATCATATCTGCATATTGTCCTGGAACTAATCTACCTCTTTGATCAATTCTATAAATATCAGCCTGTTTTCCCGTTAGATTATAAATAGCTTTTTCCTTGGACATCAAATTATTTTCTCTAACCCATTTTTCTAGCATATACAAACCATAGCCAGCATCATTAAAGAATGTTAAATGTGCTCCTGCATCAGATAATGTGATATTAGAGCGCGGATGTTTAAGTAATCTTCCAACTGCTTCTTCGTCACTATTTAATAACATAGCAATAAATAAAGTATCCATTCCATCTTCTGTTAAAGAGTGATTTAAGAGCCAGTCTAATGGATTAATATTATTTTGTTTTGCAATCTCTTTAATTGATAATCCTTCTAAATCAATAAATTTTTTATTTGTAACTTCCCTAACAATAATTTTATCCCAATCTCCATTAAATAATCTTACCTGAGCTTCATCTTCAATTTCATTTAATAATTTTTTACGAAAATTATTATCAGCCAACACCTTTCTATATAGCTCATCAGTTGGACATTCCATCGCTGGTTTCCAATTTTTAATTCCTTCAAATAAATATGGTGATTTCATTGTAAACTCCATAGATAGTGGTCTACATGAAACTTGTCCCCACATTTCATTTCCTTTATCTGTTGCTTTAGTAATGTCAGACAAAATATTAAATGTTGAATTATCAGATAAAGGGTTATGTAAAAGTGCAGCAACTACTGCAGGTCTATTCGACCCTTTCATCCATTCCTGAATATTATCTATAGAAGTGTTTGAACCTCTCGTTAGCATAAATACACCCCTACCAAATGAAGACATGGCTTTTATGAGAGACTGCATTTCAGTTTTATCTGCTAGCCTAGAAGGCATAGGAACACCATTTTCTCCATTATGTCCTTCAAAAGTTGAAGTAGCAAAACCTAAACCACCGTTAATCATACCTTCTTTAATAATATTTTCCATTTCTATTATTTCATCATTATTTGCTTTTCTAGTTAAGGCTTCTTCTCCCATAACGTAAACTCTTACTGATGAATGTCCGATATAAGCTGCTACATTTGGTCCAACTCCCCTATCTTCAAGAAAATTAAGGTATTCAGGAAATGTTTCAAAATTCCAATTTATTCCCTTTTTAAGAGCGTCTAATGACATTCCCTCTACATTGGTAAGATTTTTAATTGTTAATTCTCTATGTTCAGCTTTACATGGTGCAATTGTAAATCCACAATTACCAATTATAATTGTAGTAACTCCTAGTTTTGGAGATGGGTTGGCCCATGGGTCCCAAGTTAACTGTGCATCATAATGTGTATGACTATCTATAAAGCCTGGAACTAAGCTTAAGCCTTTTGCATCAACAATAGTTTTTGCATCACCTAAATCTTTTCCTCTATTTACTATAATGCCATCATCTACAGCTATATCTCCTGTAAAAGATGGCATACCTGTTCCATCTATAATATTTGCATTTTTTATTATTAGATCAAACATATTATTTTAGTAAACCTTTCACTGCCTCAATTGCCGCGATTGCACATTCTTCATCTTGATCACCTGTAGCGCCACTTATTCCTATAGCGCCAATAAGATGTCCACTTTCAGTTCTAATTGGCATCCCTCCTGGAAAAGGTACTAAAAAATCTACAGTAGAAATTCCAGGAAGTCTTCCCGGGTCACCATCTTTACCATAAGCCAATTCTCCAATTACTCTAGTTGGATATGGAATCATAATAGCAGACTTAGCTTTATTTAAAGCAATATCTATACTTCCTAAAAACGCTCCATCTTGTCTTCTAAATAAGATTAAATCAGAACCAGAATCTACTATTGCTATATTTAGTGGTCTCCAATCTGTAGTAGCTTTTTTTGCTTCACAAGCATCTGCCATTTTCTTAGCTAAATCTAAATCCATTAATGGTTTTACTTCTAGTGCAAAAGCAACTTTACTTATTAATAGAATTCCTAGTACTATTGTTAATAGCTGACTAAATAATCTCATATTATTCTCCTTTTTACTTTTATATTTTATACTTAATAGATATCCATTATATATATAAAAATTAAATAATACATAATTCTTTTAAAGTTTTTATAAGTTCCCCATCTAACTTTTTTTCATCCAAAGACAAATCTTTAGGAGCTTTTTCCATATTAAGATATCTCCAACCTTGAAAAGGTCTATACCTAATAACTTGAGTTTCAATTAGCTTTTTATCTAAAATTATATGGCAATATTGGATACCATTATCATGTTCTACTTTTTTTATATCTCTAATTTTTTGTCTAACAGAAATAAAACCATTTATGACCCAATACATTGAGCCATTATTTTTTACTTCTAAATATTTTTTAGGAAATAATCGTGTAATATGTGTGTTATTTCCATACTTTTGACGTTTGAGTTCTTGTCTATCTTTTAAATCTTCTACACTATTTATGCCAACTGCTAACTTAACTATATTCATTTAAAAATTTAATTAATCCTTTTTTTCTTAGAGGCTAAAGCATTATAAACTCTAGATGAGGGGATTCTACCTAACTTTTCAAAAACAAATTTTGACGCACTACATATTTCTTCAATGTCAACACCAGTTTCTATGCCCATTCCATTTAACATGAATAAAACATCTTCAGTGGCGACATTACCTTTTGCACCAGGTGCATATGGACATCCGCCCAAACCTCCTACTGACGTATCTATAACTTTAACTCCTATTTCTATACTAGCCAAAATATTTGCTAAAGCTTGCCCATAGGTATCATGAAAATGTACTGCAAGCTTTTCAACACCTACAGCTTCTTTGCAGGCTTTTATCATATCTTTTGTTTTAAGTGGTGTTCCACTTCCTATAGTATCGCCCAAAGATATTTCATAGCATCCTATTTTAATTAATTCTTCTGACAACTTTGCAACTTTTATTGACTCTATTTCATTTTCATATGGGCAGAACATAACAGTAGAGATATATCCTCTTACCTTTAAACCTTTATTTATAGCTTCTTCTGCTACTTCTTTAGCTCTTGCTAATGCTTCCTTAACAGAACAATTCGTATTTTTTTTTGAAAACGTTTCACTTGGTGTAGCAAAAACGCACGCAGTATCACTATTATATTTTACAGCATCTTCTAAACCTTTTAAATTAGGTGTTAATACAGGATACTTAATATTATTTTTCTTATTAATTCTTGAAAGAACAGTATTAGAATCTGCCATAGCAGGAACCCATTTAGGTGAAACAAAAGCTCCACTCTCAATAAACAACAAACCTGTATCAGAAAGAATATTTATGAATTTAATTTTATCATTAGTATCTAATGGTATTTTTTCGTTTTGTAGACCATCTCTTGGACCCACTTCATATATAGTTATATCTATCATTTACTTCACTTCCATCTGGGCCACAGTAAATCCTTCATTTACTTGTTCCCCTTCTATTGCATCTACTTTCAGTACTTTACCTGAATATGGAGCTATAATAGAATGCTCCATTTTCATTGCTTCAATAATAACTAAAACATCACCTTTTTTTACAATTTGGTTTTTTTTAACAAAAACTTTAGCTATTTTTCCAGGAACTGGTGCGTCCATTGAACCAACAGAAGACTCTGCAGATAGGTCCATATAATACTTATTTATAATTTCAGAAGTAAGAGAATAACCTTTTAAATTTATATATATTTTTTTATTATTTAATACTAAGAAATAAAAATCAATTTTGTTATTTTTATAAATTATACTTAAATCATCACTCATTGCATCACATAAATATGTGAAAATATTTCCCTTTTTATGATTGCCTTCAGAAATTATTACTTTGTTATAATCTATATTTTTTACCGTATAATTTAATATTTTTTTATCATACCTAATAGATATTTCTTCTGAATCGTTTTCTACATGTCGCCAATTTCTATCATTACTCCAAGGATCTATATGAGAATGATTTTTATCTGATTTTCTAGTTTTTAAATACGCTACAATAGATAATTGAATTAATAAATCCATATTCTCTCTATTTGGAACTAGTTTGTACCAGTATTTATTGATAAAACCTGTACTAATTTTTTTATCTTTAAAGGCTGCAACATTCAAAATTTTATGTAAGAAATTAAGATTGTTTTTTATTCCTACTAAATGCGTATTTGAAATAGCACCTGAAAGCTTAGTTATAGCGTCATCTCTATCTTTTCCGTAAGAAATAATTTTTGAAATCATAGGATCATAATATGGAGAAACTTCATCTCCAGAAACATAACCCGTATCCACTCTTAAATATTTGTTATTAGGAAATATTAATTTAGAAATTTTTCCAGGTGAGGGTTTAAAATCTTCCTCTGGTACTTCTGCATATACTCTAGCTTCAATTGAATGGCCTCTAATCTTTAGTTTATTATCATCTAGCGTAATTTTTTCATTATTTGCTACTCTTATTTGTAATTCAACTAAATCAAGGCCTAATATCAATTCAGTCACTGGATGTTCCACTTGAAGCCGCGTATTCATTTCCATAAAATAGAAACTATCTTTTTCAAATAGAAACTCTATAGTGCCTGCTCCAGAGTATGCAATATTTTTTGCAACACTTTTTGCCTGCAATGCCATTTCTTTTCTAACTTCAGGCTTAATATTTGGCGCAGGAGCTTCTTCTATAACCTTTTGATGACGCCTTTGTATACTGCAATCTCTATCTGATAAAGTATAGATATTATTATGGTTATCTGCCAAAATTTGAACTTCAATATGTCTTGGGTTTTCTAAGTATTTTTCTATTAAAATAGAATCATTACCAAATGAACTTAAAGCCTCCCTTTTTGCACCAGCTAATTTAGATTTTATTTCTTCACTTGTGCCAATTACATGCATGCCTTTCCCTCCACCGCCAGCAGAGGCTTTAATAATAAGAGGAAAACCAATATTCTCGCATTTTTTTACAATCTGTTCATAAGAGAGAGAGTCAGCAGAAAATCCTGGTAAAACTGGAACGCCAGCTTTCTCCATCATACTACGTGCATCATTTTTAAGTGACATACTTTTCATGGAAAAAACAGAAGGGCCTATAAACTTTATTTTTTTCTTTTGTAATTCCATAGCAAAATTTGGATTTTCAGATAAAAAACCATAACCAGGATGAACTGCATCTACCTTATTTTCTATAGCAACTTTAACTATTTTCTTATAATTTAGATAACTTTTATCTGCAGGAGACTCTCCAATAAATACAGCTTCATCTGCTTCTCTAACATGTAAAGAATATTCATCTGCTTCTGAGTAAATAACTAATGTTTTAATACCCATAAATTTGCATGTACGAATTATTCTACAGGCAATCTCTCCCCTATTTGCTATTAATATTTTTTTAATCATTTTTTTGCCAGCCTGGTTTTATTTTATTAAGGAAGGCATTTGTCCCTTCTTTACCTTCATCAGTAGCCCGAGCATCAGCTATTCTTTTTGCAGTTTCTGTCATTACTGTCTCATCAATTTTTTTATCCTCTACATAAAAGACTAAATCTTTTGATGCTTTTATAGCTTCAGGACCTCCTTTTAGGATATTTTCAATATTTTTTTCTATTAAATTATCAAAATTATTATTTAGGGTATGGTGAGTTAATAAACCTAAATGATAAGCCTCTTCAGAAAAAATGAGATTTGAAGTCATGAATAAGTATCGTGCATTCCTTGATCCAACTGTTCTAACTACATAAGGACTTATAGTTGCAGGAATTAATCCTAACCTTACTTCAGAAAGAGAAAATTTTGCATATTCATTACCTATAGCAATATCACAAGCGGATACTAATCCTACCCCTCCTCCAAAAGCTGCACCGTTAACAGCAGCTATAGTAGGAAAAGGTAATCTATCTAACTTTTTTAGCATAACCGCTAACTTCATTGCATCTTTATGGTTTTCTTCATAGCTTAAATTGGCCATTCTTTTCATCCAATCCAAATCTCCTCCAGCTGAAAATGCTTTTCCTTCTCCAGTTAAAACAAGTACTCTTATTTTTTGATTATTGGATATATCCGACAAGACATTATCTAATTCTTCAATTAAATTTTCGTCAAAAGCATTCATAACGTTAGGTCTATTAAGAGTTAAATAATAAACACCTCTATCATCTAATTTACTAATTAAGTTTTTCATTTATTACATCCTAAATAGACCAAATTTTGTCTCTTCTATAGGTTTATTATATGCAGCCGATATTGATAAACCTAAAACAAAGCGAGTATCAGCAGGATCAATAATTCCATCATCCCATATTCTCGAAGAAGCAAAATATGGACTACCTTCAGTTTCATATTGATCTAAAATTTTAGTTTTAAATATATTTTCTTCCTTTTTAGACCATTTTATTTTTCTTCTAGCGTTAACATCTTTTTTAACGGTTGCTAAAACATTTGCAGCCTGTTCTCCCCCCATAACAGATATTCTAGAGTTAGGCCAAGCCCACATAAATCTAGGACTAAATGCTCTTCCACACATACCATAATTTCCAGCACCAAATGAACCTCCAATTATAACTGTAAATTTTGGAACATTAACGGTTGATACTGCTGTAACTAACTTAGCCCCATCTTTCGCAATACCACCTTCTTCATATTTTTTTCCTACCATAAAGCCAGAAATATTTTGCAGGAAAATAAGTGGTATTTTTCGTTGTCCGCACAATTCAATAAAATGTGCTCCTTTCTGAGAACTCTCAGAGAATAAAATTCCATTATTTGCAACTATACCAACCTTAAAACCCATAATTTTAGCAAAACCTGTCACCAAAGTAGGTCCATATAATTTTTTAAATTCTAAAAACTTACTTCCATCAACTATTCTTGCTATAATCTCTCTAACGTCATAGGGAATTGATAAAGATTTTGGAATTACACCATATATGCTTTTTAAATCATATTTTGGTTCTTCTAGTTGATCTAAGCTAGTAACTTTATTATTTTTCTCTTTGAATGTAGACACGATATCTCTTGCTATTTTTAATGCATGTTTATCATTTTCTGCTAAGTGATCAGTAACACCACTTTTTTTACTATGTAATTCTCCTCCCCCTAAATCTTCCGCAGTTACCACTTCCCCTGTAGCTGCTTTAACAAGAGGAGGCCCACCTAAAAATATTGTTCCTTGATTTTTAACAATTATAGCCTCATCACTCATGGCTGGAACATATGCTCCGCCAGCTGTACATGAACCCATTACTATAGCTATTTGAGGGATACCCAGCGCAGACATATTTGACTGATTATAAAAAGTTCTACCAAACCCTTCTTTGTCCGCAAACATCTCACTTTGATTAGGTAAATTTGCACCTCCAGAGTCCACTAAATAAATACACGGTAAATGGTTTTCTAAAGCAATATCCTGAGCTCTTAGTTGTTTCTTAACAGTGATAGGATAATAAGTACCTCCTTTAACTGTAGCATCATTAACAATTAAGACACACTCTCGACCGGATACTCTTCCTATACCTGTTATAAGGCCAGATCCCGGAGCTTCATCATTATAATGACCATATGCAGCTAAGGATGAAAATTCTAAAAATGGAGAACCTGGGTCGATTAAATAATTTATTCTTTCTCTTGGCAAAAGTTTACCTCTTGAGATATGTCTTTCTATAGCTTCTTTTCCACCGCCCATTTGCGAAAAAGCTATTTTCTTTTTAAGGTCCTCAACAAGAAATTCCATAACTTTAGAATTTTCTAAAAATTCTTTAGACCCAGTATTTATATTACTTTTAAGAGTATCCATTTAAAAAATCCTAAAATTTAGCAACGTTCTAATGCAATAGCCGTAGCTTCTCCACCACCAATGCATAAAGAAGCTATTCCTTTATCAACTTTATATTTATGCATTGCAGAAATTAAAGTAGCCATAATTCTTGCACCTGAAGTTCCTACAGGATGACCTAACGCGCATGCTCCACCATGAATATTTACAATATCTGGTGAAATACTTAAATCTTTCATTGCAGCCATAGGTACAACAGCAAAAGCTTCATTTATTTCAAATAACCCAACATCTTTTATATCCCACTCTGCTTTATCTAAAACTTTCTTAATTGCCCCAATTGGAGCAGTAGTAAACCAAGCTGGATCATGACTATTTGTAGCGTGAGCAATAATTTTAGCTAAAGGTTTAGAATCCTTTTTTTCTGCTTCTTGCATAGTCATCATAACTAAAGCAGCAGCCCCATCAGATATAGATGATGAATTTGCTGCAGTAACTGTGCCATCTTTACTGAATGCAGGTTTTAAATTAGGAATTTTATTAATGTCTGCATTAAAAGGCTGTTCATCTAAAGTAACTTCTATCGAACCCTTTCTTGTTTTAATAGTTACAGGAACCATTTCATCTTCGAAAGATCCATCCTCGTTAGCTTTTTTCGCCCTTTTTAATGATCTAATAGCAAAATTATCTTGTTCTTCTCTAGTAAATTGATACGCCTCCGCGGTAGCTTCTGCATACGAACCCATTAATCTTCCCGGTTCATAGGCATCTTCTAATCCATCAATAAACATATGATCTTGAACTTGTCCATGTCCCATTCTTAAACCATCTCTTACTTTAGGCAGAATATAAGGAGCGTTAGACATACTTTCTATTCCTCCTGCTAAAGATATTAAACTAGAACCTGCTAATAATTGATCGTTAGCTATCATAGCTGCTCGCATTCCTGAACCACACATCTTATTAATTGTTGTTGCTCCCGAAGTATTTGGAATACCAGCATTAATTGCAGCTTGTCTTGCAGGAGCTTGGCCCATTCCAGCTGGCAGTACGCATCCCATAACAACATCATCAATATCTTCAGGTTTTATATTAGCTTTTTTTATTGCTCCCTTAATAGCTATACTTCCTAAATCAGGGGCCTTTTCAGTAGACAAACATCCCTGAAAACTTCCCATAGGAGTTCTGGCCATTCCTGTTATAACTATATGCTCTTTATTCATTATTTTACTCCTTAATTATCTACATTGATTTATACAGACAATCATCTGCGATTGACACATTTGTTCTGATTGAGGATTATCTATTTCTATTTTAAGACATGCATCTCTTCTTTTAAGACATATTTTTGCACATATCTTTTTTTGTGTTGCTTTTTCTTCTGGGTCATATGGAAAATCTGGCATATTTTCTTGAGAATAAACAACAGAGTTAGTAGCAATAAAAAATAATAAGCTAAAAAATAATATAATTTTTTTTAAGTATAATTTTATATATCTATAAAGAATTAATTGATGATTAAATAGATTCATTAAATATTTCTCTCCCTATTAACATTCTTCTTATTTCACTAGTACCAGCTCCTATTTCATATAATTTAGAGTCCCTTAAAAGCCTTCCTACTGGATAATCATTTGTATAGCCATTACCCCCTAATATTTGAATTGCTTGAAGAGTAATTTCAGTACATTTCTCTGCGGAATATAAAATAGCTCCAGCAGAATCTTTTCTCGTAGTTTCATTCCTATCACAAGCTTGTGCTACATTATAAACATAAGACTTGGAAGCATTCATAGATGTGTATATGTCTGCCAATTTTCCCTGTATTAATTGAAAATTTCCAATTGGTTGATCAAACTGTTTTCTTTCATGAACATAAGGAACAATTATATCCCAACAATTTTGCATAACCCCGAGAGGACCTCCAGCTAAAACTACTCTCTCATAATCTAATCCGCTCATTAATACTTTCGCTCCGGAATTAACTTTACCAAGTACATTTTCTTCAGGAACTTCACAATTATCAAAAATAAGTTCACAAGTATTAGATCCACGCATACCTAATTTATCTAGCTTTTTTCCAGTAGAAAATCCTTTCATGCCTTTTTCAATCATAAAAGCAGTAATACCTTTTGAACCAGCATTACTATCAGTTTTTGCATAAACAACTAAATAATCTGCATCAGGCCCATTTGTTATCCACATTTTTGAACCATTTAAAACGTAATGATCACTTTTTTTAATTGCTGATGTTTTCATCCCTACAACATCTGAACCCGCAGTTGTTTCACTCATGGCCAAAGCTCCAACTTTTTTTCCAGAGATCAACCCAGGTAAATATTTTTCTCGTTGGACATCATTTCCATTTAATCTAATTTGGTTTATACATAAATTTGAATGTGCTCCATATGAAAGTCCTACTGAGGCTGATGCTCTGCTAATTTCTTCTACACATACAGTATGCTCTAAATAGCCTAAACCGCTTCCTCCCCATTTTTCTTCTACAGTCACGCCTAAAATACCTAAATTACCCATTTTTTCCCACAAGTCCGAGGGAAAATCATTATTCTTATCTATTTCAGACGCTCTTGGAGCTATTTCATTTTGCGCAAAACTAGAAACAGTTTCTCTAATCATATCTGCTGTTTCGCCTAAATAAAAATTAAAATCTTCTGGCCTATTTACTATCATTTCACCTCACATTAGTTAAATCAGTAACATTTGTGCTAATCCTAAAAATACAAAGAAACCTACTACATCTGTAACAGTAGTCAACAAAATTGAAGCTCCTAATGCTGGGTCAATTTTCCATCTTTGTAATAATAGAGGAATAGCTGCACCAAAAAAACCTGCAACGAATAGATTAAATAGCATTGCTAATGCAATAACTATGCCTAAACCATGTTCTCCAAACCAAAGTGCTGCCACTAAACCTACAATTACTGCAAAAATTAAACCATTGATAATTCCAACTAATATTTCTTTTCCAAATACGCGTAATGCATTGGATTGATTTAATTCTCTTGTAGCAAGAGCTCTAACTGCTACCGTTAAGGTTTGTGTTCCTGCATTTCCTCCCATTGATGCCACAATGGGCATTAAAACGGCTAATGCAACAATTTGTTTAATAGTTCCTTCAAATAAACCTATAGCAATAGAAGCTAAAATTGCTGTTAGTAAATTTATAAATAACCAGGAAAAACGGCTTCTAGCTGTTTGCCATGCGGCTAAATATAAATCAGTATCTCCAGATATTCCTGCTAATTTTAGCATATCTTCCTCAGCTTCTTCCTGAATAACTTCTACAACATCATCTACAGTAACCATTCCAATTAGCCTATTTTGAGAATTAACCACAGGGGCAGAAGTAAGGTCATATTGTTCAAATAAAAATGCCATATCCTCCTGATCCATTGTAGCCGAAACAATAACAGGTTCTTTGATCATAATATCAGATAAAATAACTTTTCTTTCACTTCTCATTAACTTATGAAGAGGTACCGTTCCTACAGGCATATGTTTGGGGTCAACAATAAATATAGAATAAAATTGATCAGGTACTTTTGAAGAACCTCGGAGGAAATCGATAACTTGACCAACATTCCAATAACGTGGAACGGCTACATAGTCTCTTTGCATCAATCGACCAGCTGACATTTCAGGAAATTGCAACGACTGAATAATTAAGTTTCGTGGGGCCTTGGGTATCTGCTCTAACAAGGCATCACGTTTTTCAATATCTAAGTTTTCAAGTATATATGACGCATCATCAGTTTCTAGTTTCCCTATTAACTCTCCTAATATACTTGGCTTATAATTATCTATTATATCCTTTAAAACTTGTTCATCTAAAGAAGCTAAAGCTTCAGCAGGTAATTTATCTTGTAAAAAAGAAAATAATGTTTTTCTTTCTTCTTTAGATAATATTTCAAAAATATCAGCTATATCAGCCTGATGTAAAATTAATATTTTATCTTCTAGATATTGTTTATCGTTTGCTCTAATTGCATTACGTATTTCATCGATAAATATTGATGAAATCCCAAAACCTAAAGAAGTTTCATTATTATTAATATTTTCTATAATATTTTTAGATTTTTTTTCCACTGCTTCATAATTCCAATGTACTTGAATTTTTAATATTATAATTTATTCTAACTCTATAAATTAAATATTACTAGGGCATTGAATGAGCAAAATAAATATTAAGTCCAAAAAAAATTTAGTATTGAATTGGAGAGATGAAGAAAAAACTGTGCCTTATAATTCTGCGATTGAAATTATGGAACAAACAGTAAAAAATATTCATAATAAAAATTCCTCTGAACTGATATGGCTATTAGAGCACCCTTCTATATACACCTGCGGAACTAGTTATAAGAAAAGTGATATTTTAAATATTACTGAAATTCCAATAGTTGAAACTGGAAGAGGTGGTCAAATTACATATCATGGTCCTGGGCAAAGAATAATTTACGTAATGCTAAATTTAAATGAAAGACATAAAGATATTAAAAGATATGTCAAATGTCTAGAAAACTGGATGATAGACTCATTAAAAATGATTGGATTAGACTCATACACTTGTAAAGAAAGAATAGGCATATGGGTAAATACTCCAAAAGGAGAGGCAAAAATAGGAGCAATTGGAATTAGAATTAGTCGCTGGGTTACATATCATGGAATATCAATCAATATTAATCCCAATTTAAAGTATTACAAAAATATTATTGCTTGTGGATTAGAAGAATTTCCTATTACTTCTCTAGAAGAATTAGGCATAAATATCAATATGAACGAATTTGATAAAATAATAAAAAAAACAGCCAAAAATTATTTTTAATTTAAGAGAATACTATTAATTCTTGATCTACCGATACAGTATCACCTTCCTTTATATGAATTTTCTTTATTACTGCATCTTTATCTGCTTTTAGTATATTTTCCATTTTCATAGCATCTAAAATAATTAAATCGTCACCAGAATTTATTTTTTGATTTTCCTGAACACACACTTTAACTACTTGTCCAGGCATAGGTGATAAAAGTAATTTAGATAAATTATTTTTTGCCTTCTTAGGTATTAATTTTGATAATTTATATATGTTATTTTCTCTAACTGTTGCATATATATCAAATCCAGCATGTTTTATTCTGTATTTAGAAGTATCATTAGTTACTTGTAAAATTGAAGTATGCTTATCCATACTTATACTTAAAAGAGGATACCCGATATCCCACTTAATACTAAAGTCATAACTTTGTTCTTTAAATATTATAGAAAAATCATAGATATTTTTAGTTTGGTTATAAACCATTTTATAACTTATAGTAAAGTCCAGTTTACTTATTATAACCACACAAGTTTCTGCTGTTAAATTTTGATTTCTATACTTTTTAATTGCTTCCATAGCTAATGCAACTAAAGAAATTAGAAATAATTTTGATTTAGATTTTAATAAACCAGAATAGCCCTTAGGGTATTCTTCTTCTAAAAAAGCAGTAGTAATATTACCAGAAAGAAACTTTTTATTATTTAATACGCTATTTACAAAAGCAATATTAGTTTCAAGACCACTTATAAAGAAAGTGTCTAAAGCTGATGATAATTTTAAGCAAGCATCATCTCTATCCTTACCATAAGATATTAATTTAGCAATCATTGGGTCATAATACATTGAAATCTCGCCACCTTCTTGAACACCAGAGTCAAGTCTAATAGAAGAACTATTCTCACTTGGTGATTTAAAAGTTTTTAACCTTCCAATTGATGGTGCAAAGTTGCGAATTGGATCTTCTGCATATATTCTAGCCTCAACGGACCAACCATTCATTTTTATATCTGATTGAGTCAAACCTAATGGTTTTTTAGCACTAATGTTTATCATTTTTTCAACTAAATCTATTCCTGTGACTAATTCAGTAACAGGATGTTCAACCTGCAAACGAGTATTCATCTCTAAAAAATAAAATGATTTATCATTTGATGCTACAAATTCTACAGTTCCAGCACTTGAGTAATTTACTGCTCTTGCCAGAAGAAGTGCTTGTTCTCCCATTTCTTTTCTCATTGTATCGTCAACTAATGAACTAGGTGATTCTTCTATCACTTTTTGATGTCTTCTTTGAACTGAACATTCTCTTTCCCCTAAGTAAACCATATTACCAAATTCATCCGCTAAAATTTGTATTTCAATATGACGAGGACCAACGATAAATTTTTCTATAAATACTCTATCATCTCCAAAAGACTTTTTAGCTTCATTTTTAGCACTCTGAAACCCTGACTTGAGTTCTTCTTCATTATTTGCTATTCGCATTCCTTTTCCTCCTCCACCTGCGGAGGCTTTAATCATTACAGGATAACCAATTTCTTTAGCTGCTTTTATAGCGAGATCAACATTCTTTATCGCTCCATCTACACCAGGTATTATATTCACACCAGCTTTCTTAGCTATTCTTTTGGAAATAATTTTATCTCCCATAGATTGAATAGCCTCCATGGAGGGTCCTATAAAAGTAATCTTATCTTTCTTTAGCGCTTTTGAAAATTCAGCATTTTCTGATAGAAACCCATATCCTGGGTGAACAGCATCCGCTTTATTGTCTTTAGCAGCTTTAATAATATTGTTTATATTAAGATAACTATTAGAAGAGTCCGCTGGACCAACATTCACTTTTTCATCCATATAATCCAAATGAAGAGAATTACTGTCTGCATCAGAATAAATTCCTATAGTCTTTATTCCCATCTTCTTGCAAGTCCTAGCAATTCTACAAGCAATTTCGCCTCGATTAGCAATAAGTATTTTTTTAAACATATTTGATCTCTTTAATTTATAACGGAATATTTCCATGCTTTTTTTTGGGATTAGTTAGCTTTTTAGATTTTAATAGTTCTAAAGCTAAAGATATTTTTTCTCTAGTGTTATGAGGAGTAATTATATCATCCAAATACCCTCTTGATGCCGCCACAAAAGGATTAGCAAACTTATCTTGGTATTCTTGTGTTTGTTTTTCTATTTCTTTATCAGTTGAACCTCTGAAAATAATCTCTACAGCTCCTTTTGCACCCATAACTGCTATTTCAGCTGAAGGCCAAGCATAATTAATATCTCCTCTTAAATGCTTTGATGCCATTACATCATAAGCTCCTCCATAAGCTTTACGTGTAATCAAAGTAATCTTTGGAACAGTTGCTTCTGCATAAGCATATAAAAGCTTAGCCCCATGTTTTATAATGCCATTATATTCTTGAGCAGTGCCCGGTAAAAACCCTGGAACATCTACGCAGGTGATTATAGGTATATTAAAACAATCACAAAAACGCACAAATCTTGCTGCTTTTCTTGAAGAATCAATATCTAAACATCCTGCTAAAACCATAGGCTGATTAGCAACTATACCAACACTATAACCAGCTACTGTAGCAAAACCAATTATAATATTTTGTGCATAATCTGGTTGTAATTCAAAGAAGTCATCCTCATCTACAATAGTAGTTATTAACTCTTTCATATTATAAGGATTGTTAGCATTTTCAGGTATCAGAGTATCGAGATTAACTGATTTTCTATTTATTGGATCCTTCGTAATTCTAAATGGAGGTTTTTCTTTGTTTGAAAGAGGTAAAAAATCCAAAAGCCTTCTTGTCTGCTCTAGTACTGTAATATCATCGTCAAAAGCCAAATCAGCAACTCCAGATTTTTTTGTATGCGTAGTTGCTCCTCCAAGTTCTTCAGCAGTAACTGTTTCATGAGTAACAGTTTTTACAACATCTGGTCCTGTTACAAACATATAAGATGAATCACGTACCATTAATATAAAATCTGTAATTGCAGGAGAATAAACGGCCCCGCCAGCAGAAGGTCCCATTATAACTGATATTTGAGGAATAAATCCTGATGCCAACACATTTCTTTGAAAGACTTCAGCATATCCACCAAGTGATGCTACACCTTCTTGTATGCGAGCACCACCAGAATCATTTAGTCCTACTACTGGTATTCCTAATTTCATTGCTTGATCAAGTATTTTACATATTTTTTCTGCATGTGCCTCACTTAATGATCCACCATAAGCCGTAAAGTCTTGGCTATAAATTAATACTGGTCTGCCATTAATTTTACAATTACCTGTGACAACTCCATCACCGGGTATTTTATTTTTTTCCATACCAAAATCAGTAGATCGATGTTCTACAAACATATCATATTCTACAAAAGAATCTTTATCAGCTAAAACTTCAATTCTCTCACGTGCTGTTAATTTTCCTTTCGCATGCTGAGCTTCTTGTCGTTTAAGTCCACCTGATATTCTTGCTCTTTCTTTTTTTTGTTTTAATTCTTTTACGATATCTCTCAAGATAAAATCCTCAATTAAAATTATTATTAAACAGAATCATAATATTTTTTTATATTTCTTATATCAACTTTTATGGTATTTAGTCTATTAAAAGCCTCTTCATCTTTTCCCCATTTCGAAATTTGGTATAATTCCTCTAAGTTGCTATTTTCAAATGCCTTTTTAGCACTGATCTTATTATTTACAAGAGCTAAAGGAATGATAATTGATTTGGTTATTTGAGATAATGTATAGAAAGCAGACAATCTGAAAACATTTTCTTCTTTTAGTATATTCTTTAATTTAGATAAACTTTCTGTCTTTTGATTTATAGCAAAAAGATTTGAAGTATATGTCAAATCAATATCATAAGATGATTTCATATAATGAATGAGAGGTAACCATTCTTTATTTTGAATATTTACTAACTCTTCTGGTGAACTAGAAAAATAACATAAAACATCATTATTTAAATTATTAGTTATCTCATCAATATAGTAAGAATTTTGAGGTTTTATTTTATCAATCGCAGTATTAGTAATCTTAATAGCACTTACAATATTTACATCCTTAGACTTTATTTTAGATTTATAATCTTGTAATAAAATTTTAGCTAAGGAAAAATTTGGCAATTCTACTAAATTCTCTTTAGGGGTTTTTAATAATTTATTATTTACTTTAATACAAAATTTACCATTATTATTTTTAATAATCTCAAAGTTTATTTTCTTTATTGAAGCCATTTTTAATTTATCATCCAAGTATATTTGTTGGTAACTTGAACAACTTAAATGCATTTATCATATGATTTGGGATAGGTGATTTAATCCTTATAGTTAATCCATCTTTATCCGGAACTGCTAATTCTCTAGCATGTAAAAACATATTTTCACCTAGACCTTCTATATTCTTATTATTAAAATTAACGAAATATTTTTTATCTCCTATTATTGAGCACCCTAAATAATTACAATGTGCTCTTATTTGATGCTTTCTTCCTGTTTCTGGTTGGAATTCTACTAAAGATACTTTTACAGATTTATGAACCCCTTTCCAAAGGACATTATAAGAAGTTTTACTTTCTTTTCCATTCAAATCAAAAGTTGTTTTTTCATAATTTTTAGTACTAATTTTTCCAAGTGGAGCATTAACTGAACCTTTTGTTTTTGGTAAGTGTCCATATAATAGTGCCCAGTAATTTTTTTTTATTTCTCTATTTCTAAACGCCTCAGTTAAACGTCTGGTTGCTTTTGGCCGCCTAGATAATAATAATATTCCACTTGTAGATTTATCTAATCTATGAAGTAATTGAGGCCTGTAAGGTGCATCAAATCTAAAATAATCTAAAACTCCATCAATATGATTAACTACCCGTGAGCCACCTTGTACTGCAAAACCTGCAGGCTTATTTACCGCTATAAAATCATTATCTTTGTATAAAATACTATTATTTATAAAATTTCTAAAATCTGTATTTAACTCTTTAAAGGTAAAAAATTTAGAATTTTTGCTGTTTTGCATATCTGTGGGAATTGTAATTTCATCGCCAACTTCTATCCTATGAGAGCCTACAGATTTTTTTTCATTTATTCTAATTTTACCTGTACGTAATAATTTTTGTATTGCAATAAATGATAATTTTTCAGAATGAATTGCTACAAATTTATCTAGTCTCTGACCAGAGTCTTCTGAATCTACTAATAAGGGCTTAACATTTTTTCTCATAATTAAAAAAAGACTCTAGTGAAATAAATACCTGAAACTAAACCTACAATTGACAAAATTACTGACATTAAAATAAATATGATTGCAGCATTATAATCGCCTTTTTCAATCATTAAAAAAGATTCGAGAGAAAAAGCTGAGAATGTAGTAAATGACCCTAATATACCTACTTGAATAAATAATTTAATATTGTCACTAAATAATGATACTTTTGAGAGACTATCATATAATATACCAAGTAACATAGAGCCAAGAACATTACATACGAGCATGCCATAAGGAAAAGAACTTCCAGATATATTTTGGACAGCTGATGATAGCATATACCTTAAAACTGCCCCTATTGCACCACCACAAGCTATTGATAAAATTATTTGCATATTTTAGCCTTTTTATAATTACTTTTGTAACTTACTAAAATAAGTATTCAAACTATAATAACTAAAAATAAATTTTATTACTGACTTAAATTTTATTATTTTTCTTGCTGTTCAGCTTCTTCAGTTGATTCCTGAACAGGACCACTATCTTGGCCTTTTGCTTTAATATCTCTATCTACTAACTCTATATATGCCATAGGAGCACTATCACCATATCTATTGCCATCTTTTATTATTCGAGTATAACCACCATTTCTATTTTCATATCTTTTAGCCATTTCTCCGAATAATTTTTCTACATGGGCATCAGGTGCTAATCTAGATATAGCATTTCTTCTTGCATGCAAATTTCCTTTTTTGCCAAGTGTTATAAGTTTCTCAACAATTGGTCTAAGCTCTTTAGCTTTTGCTAAAGTAGTTCTTATTTGCTCATGTTTTATTAATGCAGAAGACATATTAGCAAACATTGCTTTTCTATGAGAGCTAGTTCTATTTAGCTTTCTGTGTCCTAATTTATGTCTCATAACTATATTCCTTATTAATTATTTTTAATTAAACTGGTCGTCAATTTGTTTAGCTAACTGTTCTAAATTTTCTGGAGGCCACTCTGGTATCATTTGCCCCAAGTTTAAACCCATATTAGTGAGCACTTCTTTTATTTCATTTAATGATTTTCTTCCAAAATTAGGAGTTCTTAACATTTCTGATTCAGATTTTTGAACTAAGTCCCCTATATAAACAATATTATCATTTTTTAAACAATTTGCCGATCTAACTGATAACTCTAGCTCTTCCACTTTTCTCAATAAATGAGGGTTAAGCAATGCTTCAGGTGT
>Ga0209631_10000683_pt1 | contig 45776 bp, 43 predicted proteins | sample COG_08_FD_184752 | JGI IMG/M metagenome (GOLD analysis project Ga0209631, IMG submission 184752) | Pelagic Microbial community sample from North Sea - COGITO 998_met_08 (SPAdes) (version 2) | ecosystem: Environmental > Aquatic > Marine > Neritic zone/Coastal water | place: Helgoland, sampling... | reverse complement strand
CGCCTCTAAAAACTCCGTCGGATTTTTTAGAGGCGGCGGCGAAAGTGGAGGAGCCGGGTGCCGCCGCCACGACAGCGTCGCCTCTAAAAACTCCGTCGGATTTTTTAGAGGCGGCGGCGAAAGTGGAGGAGCCCGCTGCACAGACGCCTCCTCGTTCGGCGGAGGAGGGAGGCCGAAAATCCAGGAAAAACAGGACTTTAACAAAACGTCGCACTCTTCAAAATCGCCGTAGATATAGTACTAATACCAAAGGGAAGAAGATGAGAAGACGTTCCCGGCATATAATCCGAAAAACATTATAGTACATATATATATATATAAAAATATAGACCATCGTATACGATTTGCCGGTTCCACAGAATAGTATCATTCTATCCTCCCAAAAAAAAAAAAACCGAGTGATTTTTGCCGTTTTAATTTTATTTTAGTACATTTTCTTCAAACACGAATTTAACTTAAAATTAAAATTGTTATTTATTATTATATCATGACACTGCCATATATTTCAAAACCAATATCACTTATCGAATATTATGAACAAATGCGTATAACAGATAATTGCCATCAAAAAACATTTAACGAAGTTGAAAAAAAAACAACAAAAAATAAACAAGGACTAAAAAAATCGACCGACTCCCTTCTGTTCACAAAACAAAACAAACCAACAACAACCCGTAGATAAAAAACTCGAGTTTCTAAATTATTTTCGGTCTAGTTATACAACATGCTCAATACCGGCCCTCGCACCGTGTTAGTACGTACGAGGGCCTACATTACTCCATTAATGCCGTTTTATATAATTTTGAAAGATAGATCTGATCATTTAAAAGTTGGTCACGATTTAAAGTTTTAACATACGACATTGCTTTTGGTGCTACAATATTATGGAATGGAATACACAAATCGTGGGATGGATCCGCCGCAACAACTGTGGTCGTTTTTGCAAACTGTTGATATTTTTGACTATATATTTTTTTCACGATACGATCCGATGGAATACTAAAATTATGAGATACAAGCGGTGGGTCACAGACGTATACGTGCAGTGGGTTTGCATGCAATGTACATAACTGATGGTCAATCATTCTAAAAAACGGCGGAGTATCACAGCCACGTATAATCATTGGTAATGCCCGGCGACGAACAATATAGGCATACATTCCGGCATTTCGTTTATTACATTTATTTTTGGTGTTTGTATTTGTCACCGAAAGTAACCCATTCGAAATACGCTTACCACACGGACGAGTACACCCAAGGTATAGTATGTCCCAATCCGATGGTAACTCGGTTTGCATTAAAAGGTCAAGGTTGTGTCTTATATTTGGTGTTAAGATAACATCATCTTCAATAATAGCAACAATCTCTGTACGTTTTAATAATGCACTTTTCCATATATTCAAATGTGATAAATAACAACCAACACTACTGTTCGTAATACGTGGCGTACGATAATGGCGAACTTGTTTTTTAGAAAGAAAACTACCATTTATCGCATTTACACGCTCCACTGCAATGTTTGCTTTTAAGGCCTGTTGATGTATATATTGCCATCGTTCTTTACTCGCTGTTAAATTAATACACTGAAATACAAGCGAATCCGTTTTTAAATTCGCAGAGGGTTTAAATGATAAGATCGTATTATCTACTATTTTGTCTTTATTTGAACCATAGTGGTGGTATGACCATGAATTTGTTCCTTTTTTATCAAGTAATTGTTGAATTTCAGTCGAAAGAAGTTTTTGTCCTATTTCAATTCTAATTTTATTATCAAAAATACGATCACAAGAAACGCGACACCGTGTCATTAATATATCATTTGGTCGTGCTGCCATTCCCCAAGTCGTCGGATAATAATATCCCCCACCCATACCAATATAATTATAATTTTGCAATAAATGGATCAAAGGTAATAAATTCTTCATAACAATAACATCGGAATCAAGCCAAATTCCACCATATTTTTCTAATAAACAATATTTATAATAATTAACTTTAACATTTATAGGTAAATGGTTTAAATCTTTACGCACAGATGGTAAATAATCGAATATTGTTCTATCATTTAATATATAAATATCAAAATCAGCATGACACGTATGCATTACGGTTTCTAAACAAATATCAATATATGCGGGTTTAGTCGTCGTACTTGTTTCCCAGTATAACCAAATAAATGGTCTATGTGTCTCATATGTGGAAAAGTTTTCATTTATTTTAGTAATTTTAATGTTATTATATAATTGAAATATAATACAAATAAAAATGATTAAAATCAAAATAATAATTTGTAATTGTTTCTTCATTTTACTTATTAATTAAAATAGAAAAAAAAAGTCAATCATTATGACTTTTATAAATTCATTACAAATTCTTATACAATATCCGTATTGCATACCAGATTCTATATTAAATTGTCAGATTCAATCTGTTTTAAAATATACAAGTACGAGGGCATGTCCGCATAATTTTTTTTTAAAAACATTATTACCTCTTACATCAAATAATTCATTTTCTCAAATAACAATAAAATCCGTTGAAAAACCCAAACCAAAACCAAAACCAAAACCAAAACCAAAACCAAAACCAACAGAACAAAGTATGAAACTGATAAAAAATCCAAAACTGTTATTGGATATTAAAAAAGCGTCAGAAATACGACAAATGAGAGGATTTAAAAATACAAATGACAACCGTATATATCGAGTAAATCGATTAAACGCATTGCGAAACGTAATACAACCAGAGCAACGAAGCGCTGCGTGGTATAAAATGCGCGAAAATATGCTTACGGCGAGTGATTTTCAAAAAGCATTAACGTCTGATACATCAAGACAATCTTTTGCATTAGAGAAAGTCAATCCGAAGCCATTCCATATGTCAGCGAGTGCGGCATGTAAGCACGGGGTTATATTTGAGCCGGTCTGTTGCCAAATATATGAAACTCTTTTTCCCGTAAAAATCGAGGAGTTTGGTCTTTTGCCCCATTCATCGATACCTTTTGTCGGCGCATCTCCGGACGGTATTTGCGATGAAACATCGGCCGACGATTATATTGGTCGAGCAGTCGAATTTAAAGCACCCTATAGCCGAAAGATTAAAAAAGGGAATGTTCCTACGAAATATCTGTCTCAAATACAAGGACAACTAGAAGTATTGGAACTCCCCACGTGTGATTATTTAGAATGCGACATCAAAGTATATACGGAGGAAGAATGTACTCAACTGAACTGGAATCTGTCGACCGACAAAAATAAACCTACATATTGTGGAATCGTATATGACCTCGGAAATGATACATATAAATATAGTCCGCTCTCAGAAGCGTTTGATACACTACCGACTGTAATTCAATCGTTTAAAGAATCGAATGAGCAGACTCCCCACAAAATTAGTATATGGAAATTAAATGATTACAATATAGTTACAATACAGCGTAATTTTGTTTGGTTTAATACAATTGTTCTTCCAGAATTAGAAAAAGTATGGAAGCAAGTTGAACATTTTAGAGCGTGCCCTCAAGAATTACAACAAATACTTCAAAACAAGAAGAAGAAGAAGAAACAGAAGCCTAAAACAGAGTATGTATTTCGATAAAACAGTTAAAATAAAAATAAAAATAAAATGTTCGCCTGATAAGCTGAACAGAACAAAATAATAATGTGACGACCCGTCTTATCTTACGCCAATGATATAACCCATTGCTCGGTATGAGATGCCTCTTTGGTTTCGGCAACTCCTATATCACTAATATAGGATGTGCTACACTTAGCCACTGAATTGTTTTTAAGGTTTGGTTTTTGTGATGATAAATAACATGTTGGATATGCCTCATTTGTACTTTTTCGTGTTTCATTACCACTCATTACAACCCGATCAAAATGGTTCTTCGCCTTTGTTTTGTCACTCGTAGTATAACTTGATTTAATCGGAAATGTCTTTCGTGGGTTCGGATCATAGCAATAATCCCAAGTTGGGTTTCCACCTCGGGTACATCCGGGAATGGTCGCATTCGTTGCAAACTTCGCGCCCCTTCCTCGTTGGCCACACTTTAATCCAGGTGCACACTGACTATTTGAATCACAATCGCCTTCACACACGTTAAGCCTCTTCGTCGAACCTCTCGGAGGGTTGCCATAGAGCGTTTTTATCGGAGTCTGTGGGCCAGAAAAAATGATGTTACTGACTTTATAGTAGTAATTGTTAGGCGCATGGGTCGCCGTTTTCCAGATTGTAGCGGTGAGGGCCGAGATATTACTAATTTTACGAGTATAGCGAGAAGCTCCATTCTTTACTAAAATTCCATCGGAATCTACTCCAACCATCTTGAACATCTTCCCATCTTTTTTTCCAAATACATAAAGGTTTTCGATGGTGTCAAACGATTTTGAAGACACGCGCACGTTTGATTGTGAGGCAATTCGAATGCTGCAGGAATTCGGATTTGTACAGCTGAACGAGGCGCTTATCGGATATCGGACAGGAGGATAAGACGTCACTATGCCTGCCGTCGTCGTCCTCAAGTCTTTCCACCGATTTAAATAACTTGTCCAATCACACGGTGCATATTGATTCGTTGTTGAGCATTTTAATCGAATCGTTGATTTATTTGTTATATACCCACTCCCTTTATCCGAATATATAATCCATCTGGTTGCCACTTTTCTCTTATTACTACTTCGGAAGTCGGTTGTCAGTATAACCGCGGCATTAATCTTCGATGACCCTGTATAAATATTATCAGCACTATGATTATATAAATAATGTCGTTTGGTGGTGGATTCGGTGCTCGTCGGAGTGCCTATATTACTATAAATTAATATTTCATCTCCATGACTTACGATTCCGGTAGAACTTGAACTATTTGCTTTTTCAAACCGCCATTGACCCCATGGCTTATATATTACGACATAACTATTTGGGTTTGTATTACTATAAAGATTTAATCTCCAGAAATATGCTTTATTATTATTATGCACTACGCCACACGAACCGATCATTTGAGTGGTATCTTCTGATGTTTGTAAATTGAAATACGAGGTGTTATAATATATTTTTCTTACAGCATTTTCTAATTTAGTATGCAAATATACATTATTTTGTAAAACAGAGTTCATAAATTTTACATTTTGAGCTGGTTTAAGAGACTTAATACGATTCATGGTCATACAATCTGTTCCATTTATACATAAATTGTTGGTATTTTTTGTAAGTTCTCCTTCTTTATTAAATTTAACATTCGTACTTGAATCCGAATTTTTTTGAAATGAAAGATCAGATGCATCGCTAGATATAGTCCATTTTTTTAAATGAATATTATCTGTAGATAACTTGTCTAAGGTTGTTGAATTAATATTTGCATTGTTCGTTACAATAACATTACTGTTTAGACCGACGTTAAGAGTTCCTGTTCTTACATTTTTAAAATCATATGTACTGTTATTATTTGCAAGTTGATGTATTTTGTTTATTTTATCTTTATTTAAGGTAATCGTTCCATTAATAACGATCTTAGAATCCGCATTTGTACCAGGGATACATTCAATTGACTCGTTAATTTTAAAATTATTACAATTATTTAAATATAATATATCATTATTTTTTGTAATATCAACGTTATTTAAAGTTACATCTTTAACTGATAAATAACCATTATGTATACTGTCATTTGAACTGGTCGACGGAAAAATCGTATGACCAGATGAAATGGTCAATGGATTGTTATTTTCCATATTCAAATAAAATGATTTATTTGTTACATCCGTATTATTAAATGTAAGATCACTAATTTTTTCAACAGACGGATCTACTTTTCGGAATTGTAGTCCATATACGGTACTATTCAGTGTACCCGTAAAATTAGAAAAAGATTCGAATTTGGTGTTATATCCATAAATTCCGATACCTACGACTATTAAAAATACAATTATTATAAAGAATACGAATTCCATTACCTTTAATATATTAAATAGATATTTTTATATAATAGAATTATTTTCAATAAGATTTGCTTCTATCCTTTTTTTAGGCAATTTTGTTGTCCATAAGCCAGAATTTGAAATATAGCATTTTCGTAAAGGTCGATCATCTGAATCTGTAAGTTCTCTTTCAAAATCATGAATATGTTCCATACCTCTAACTACTTTTCCAAATACAACATGTTTTCCATTTAAATGTGGAGTAGGTTGTAAAGTTATAAAAAATTGAGACCCATTTGTATTTGGGCCCGAGTTTGCCATACTTAAGACACCCGAACTATCATGCTTTAATATAAATTCTTCATCTTCGAATGTTGAATTTTCACCACCAAATATAGAAAATGAACCTGTCCCGTCCTGCTTTACAATATCTCCTCCTTGAATCATAAAACCTTGAATAATACGATGGAATGGTATATTAACATATTTTTTATTTTGACAAAGTACCATAAAATTTTTCACAGTTTTGGGAGCATATTTTGGATATAGTTCAATAATAACTCGACCAACATGTGGATCTTTTAAAAAATCTTGTTTTGCAACATCAAAATATACATATGTAGGAACATTTTGTTGTTTTGTTTCTTGCTCTTTTAATTGCTCTTGCCTCATTAATTGCTCTTGTTGTCTTCTTAACTGTTCATGTGCATGTTGTTCATTTTGTTTTTTTATCTCTTCTTTTTTGTGTTCGTATTTTTGTTTTAACTCGTCATGTTTTTTTATTTGGGCTTCAGCTTCGGCATCGGCTTGAATCTTTCGATCATAATATTTTGAAATAAAGAAAAAGACAAAACATGTAAATACAATCGTTCCTAACCAAAGTTCATGCTTTAATTTCATAGTTGTTTATTATAATTTTAGTATTAATATTAAATTTATTAAAACTACATTTATTAAACACACAACCGGATATTTTCATTTTTAAATGCGTTTTGTTAATTTTGAAATTATAATAGTGTAAAGTGTTTTCGACATACTAACATATATTCCTTTTCACAATCCCCAACACATATGACGTCGTTTGTATTATTTTTATCTTTCGGTTGACGTCTCATTGTAAAACAGCCGACCGTTCCATTATTACATACACTACACAATCCGGTGCAATGCTCAAAACTATCAGCCATCGAAAGCAATGGAAGAATATCTCCGAATGGTTCTTGCTTAAAATCTGCAATAAGTCCTGCACCATATACACTCTTATTTAAAATATTAACTAAAAAATCAATTACAATTGATGGCTTTTCAAAGAATTGAAGCTCATCAATACATATTACATCATACTCGTGTAAATCAATTCTAGATCCATATAATACTTCACTCAAATTATTTACAGAGATTGTTTTAAAGTGAGATGTGTGTGTTTCATTTCCGTAAGTATGAGTTGATAAACCGGAGGTATTATGCCTCACATCGAATGCATGATTAACTAAAAGTACTTTTCGATCGATTGCATATTCTTGATTTGCTCTTTTTAGTAATTCGGTTGTTTTGCCTGCACACATTGGCCCAACAATCATATGTAACCCTCCTGTCATTGCAAAATATAATGAATGTAAATAAAAAGTGATTATATATTTTTAAAAAAATTTATTTTTAAAATATAACCATTTTAATATAGGTGAAACAGTATTCGTTTTAAAAAGCCATGTTTTTGTAGTCGTATTATGAACGACGGGGGGTGGGTGTGGTTGGAGGGGGTGTAGTCCAGATCGTGAATCTATAAATTGTTTATATTTATATGATCTATACATGTTTATGATTTTGAATTACGAATATGACAAATCTTTATTTATTAATCAATTCATAAAAAAATAATTACAAAAAATGTATGACCGGTCTGCTCGAAGCCAGATTACCCCCTAAGTCCTCTTTGAACGTCTTTGAAATAATTTGCATTGAATTCCGTTTTGAGTAATACGAGTTGTCTTCCATACATTATACGGATTTTTTAATTTACCATTCGAAGTTTGACTATCTTTTTGTAATTTTTTAAGTTTTTTTTTATTAAAAGTAGATAATACATATACTGATTTTATTTCCACATTTGAAGGAGATAATTGATAAATATACATATTTGGATGATGACCGGTATAACCATTATAATCTTCTAATTCAGATTCATGAATAATTGGATATTGTATTATACTATATTTTCCTTTCGCATCATCGCGTAGTCCATCGCGCTTCCGTATCGCAAATTCTACAAGCACACTATTATCGTCGAGTGGATTATCTTCAAAACAATTTCCTTTGTTAAACGATACGCCTTCTATTTCGTCTAAATTATTATTGTATTTAGCCATATCATTTAAAAGAGTTGATGTTGTTACACTACCATTTCCTTCGTAAAATTGTTTAAATAATTTCATATGCAAATCGTTTTCACTTTCATCCATTCCAACTGTAAAATAACGATAATACAACTGCGATGAATATGGCTTATTTTTTATATGATTTTTACAATGACGATACGATTCGCTGCCTTTTTGAAAACAATCTTTTTCGTGTATTTCACATATACCTGTTTTTTGAATAGATTTTTTGCAAGATCTTTTCATACATTTATCATACTCGTAGATTGCATTACGGTGACACGGCTCTAGTTTTTTTGTTTTTTCTGGCATTGTTGGTATATCAGTGTTATATCAATATATAAAGAAAATAAATTAAATGTAGTTTTCGTTGTACTGCTTTCCCTGCGCCCGATGGCGAACGATGGGTATTTTCACTTCGAGCAAATAAATTAAAATATGTTCCAAGTATGAGGTATATGTATTTTACGTGAATTTAATCTATAATTATAAAAGTATAAAAACTGTTCATCATAACGTTTCCAGTCATTATTATTACAAATTTTTATATCTGATAAATATTTATGAAATGGATTTGTTACAATAAGTTTTAATTTTGATTGATATTGATAGTGTGTACGAATATAATGATGTATATGTATCGCCGCTGCTGTTGGATCTTTGAAACTAAATCCATGTATTATTAAAATTGGTATTTTAGCCGCTGTATATTCTTCAATATGAATCCATTCTATTTGATTTATATTTAAAATATTTTGATGTGGATGTGAGATTATTGTTTGCCACATATATTGTCTCGATTCGGAGGAAGGTGATGGTTCTAATGTTGCGCTTCCTTGAATACGTACATCACTATTTTCAAATATTTTAGAAGGCAGATCAGAGAGGAATTTTACTTTTCGATGATTTAATTTTATATCGAATTGTAGATCAATTAACCAACTTGGATTAACAACACATTTCATTCGCACAAGTTTTGAAGCGTAGGAGAACGGTAACGGATATTCGGTTAAAAATGCTCCAATCGGTACATTTCCATTTGATGGTGAATTTATTTGAATTGCCTTATCTAATAAAAGAGTACATAAATGTTTACCGCGAAATTGTGGATGCACACACAAATGATCCATCCATTGACATTTTAAATTATTATGAAAAGGTGTATCAAATTCGTATGGTAAACATGTTAATGTTGAAATAATATGATCGTTATGAATTAATAAAAACCACGTCATTTTTTGTGTAAATACAGTTATGTCAATTGATTTCTTACATAATTTCCATAATGATATAATTTCGTTTTTATACGATACTATATTTTGTGTTGTTATAACTTTATAATTATGTTTAAAAGGAAATGCAGGAGGTTTTATCCATTTTGCTTTAATAATTCCTTCTTGTGGTGGAAGAAAAGTTGTCCATGCGACTGGATGATTTCTCCAAAATGAATGAAAACGAGAATGTAAAAATATAATCGAAACAATCATATACAATATCGTAAAAACAAATAATAAAATTAAACTGAAAATAATATTCAAATAATTCATGAATCTAGTTTATCTTTGATACGTATTATATTATTATCATAAAAATTGCATTATTTAATTCAATTAATAATACATATTTGGATCACCACCTTGTAATGGTACACCACCCCCCGGTACTGATTTACGTTGTACAATAACATCACTCATTGCGGTTGGATAATAATTAGCTGCATTATCGGGAGGTGTACAACAATTTTTAGAAGCTTCAACCACACCTGAATCCCAGCTTTCACATCGTAAAGGAGCATTACCATACGCATTTGTTGTTGGGTTGACCGACCTTTTTGTTCCACAAGGTACTGACGCATCAGTCACTTCTGCTTGTGCTTCGGGCATTGTGGTTGCTAATTGATATGGATTTTGACATGGGCCACAACAATTTTTACTGCATGCTTCTTTACGATTTAATTCCATTAATTGTTCTGCATTTTGAGTTAAAAATAAACGTGATTGAAAACTACTTTGTATATTATTTTGTTGTTGAATTAAATTTTCAATATGACAGTGAGGTCTATAATCAGTAAAATGACGCCCGTCGTCCATACGAGGAGGACAATTAAAATGTTTATTATTTGATGTTTTAGAACAGCTCATTTTATTCACTTTAATTAATAATATTACTATATATAATCGGTGTATATATTTTTTTTAGTATTTTTAACTTAAAACATGTTCATTTTTTTGTAAATTACAATTCAAAATATCCGATATTAAATCCGCTTTTAATATTTTTGTATTTTTTATTACAATTTTTTTAAGAATTAACATATTTTTTAAATCAGAAACCGTTTTTTTTTTTAAAAAACTTAATTTATCGTCCTTATTATTAAAAGTATCCAGAATAATCCATTCATCATTTTTATTTTCTAAAACATTTTTAACAATTGATTCTTGCTGTTCTGTGTGCTGTTGTTCCTGTTGCTTTTGATTCTTTTGCTCTTGCTCTTGCTCTTGCTCTTGCTCTGGCTCTGGCTCTTGCTCTGACTCTGACTCTTGCTCTTGCTCTTGCTCTTGCTCTTGCTCTTGCTCTTGCTCTTGCTCTTGCTCTGACTCTTGCTCTGACTCTTGCTCTTGCTGTTCACTTCTTTTGTTATTATTTTCTTCATCGCTTTCACTTCCATCACTCTCACTTTCACTCTCACTCTCACTCTCACTCTCAGCGGGTTCTTGTACATGGTCTTGCTCTTCTTCAGATAATGAAACATCTTCTATATCTTGTGTATGGGTTCTATGCCATGTAACAGTATTCGTTAAAGGGTCTACAGATTCGTCTTCTTCTCTGGGTAATTTGTTTTTTGAATTATTTTGTAATGTTGTGTCATCAGAATTCTGTGCGACCTCGCGCAGTGATGGTATCGAGAGAGAAGGAGAGCCAGATAATAATTGTACTTGGAGTTGTAATTTTCGCATTTCGTTCGACAACTTTTGTTGAATAATCCATAAATACCATAAACCTAAAAGAACAATAACGAACGCAACTAATACAGCCACTGAACTGTTTAAAGGCAAATTCATTTTAATTCTAATAATTTGTAGTTGAAACAAGTTCATAATTAAAATTTTATAGTATAACCGCGCAATTTTAATTTGCGGGTCTTAATCCCCAAAAATTGGATGGTGTATCGTTTGAATCTGGATAACTACTATCTCTTAAAATTTGTTCTTGTGTACGAACTGGAAGTATATCATTATTACCATAAAAAAGGGGAGAGCATCGAGGTGGTGCGTCTGGATAAGATAATGTTCGAAATGGTATACCATCATTTACTTTTACAGTAAAAATATTGACTACATTTTGATTTTCTATTAAAATAAGTTGAATGTGTGGTTTAATATAAACCGTTCCTAATCCACTATAATATGAATTTGGAGCATTTATAGAAAAACTAAACTTATTTGTATTTAGTTCAACATCAATTTCACCCTGATTTGGGGTTGAGTCATATGCCATTTCAGAATTCGCAAAAGGTAACCCAGCTCCCGAATACGATGTACGTAAATCAGCTTCTTTCGCTGCAACAAAAATTAATTTGTTTGTTTGAGAATTAAACGGAAATTCTAATTTACCTTCAACATTAATACTGCCATTATCATTATATTTAATATTTCCGTGAATTTGATTTTGTATATTAAACCATTCTGTCTTCCAATCACACATTTTAAAATATGAGTATTTATTATTTGTATTAATATAATAAAAAAAAAGAAAAAAATAAACTAAAGCTTTAATGGACATAAACAAATTATATAACATAAATTTTATTTATTAAGATGCAAGAAACAACATATGATAATGAAGAAAATACGTATACCGAATGTGAGGAATTTGAAGATATGAATTTAAACCCCGAATTATTTCGTGGAATATTATCATATGGTTTTGAAAAACCAAGTATTATACAACAAAAAGCAATACCGGCTTTTGTTTGTCAAGATCGTGATATTATTGCACAGGCACAATCTGGTACGGGAAAAACGGCAACATTTTCAATCTCTATATTACAAAAGATTGATTCCTCAAAAAATACATTACAAGCCATTGTTTTAGCTCCGACTCGTGAATTGGCAGAACAAATTCATAATGTAATGGCATCATTAGGACAATTTTTAAACTTAAATATTATGTTAGTTTCTGGTGGATCGCCTGTTAAAGAAGATATTGCTCAAATTGAAAATACATACCCGCACATTGTAATTGCGACACCCGGCAGACTGACTCATTTATTTCGCGACGCATATTTAACTCCATCAACGATTTCAATGCTTATTATGGATGAAGCAGATGAGATGTTATCACAGGGGTTTCAGGATCAAATTCGACAATTAATTGAAAAGATGCCAGTTGAATTACAAATTGGGTTATATAGTGCAACTATTACAAACGAAATGAATTTCATTGCAAAAAAATTTATGAGAAATCCTGTACAAATTTCAATAAAAGCAGAAGAATTAACATTAGAAGGTATAAAACAATTCTATATTGCAGTTGACAATGAGAATTACAAAACCGAAACATTAATCGATCTGTTTAGTGAAATACCGGTGTATCAGATGATGATTTATTGTAATTCAAAACGAAATACCGATGTATTATGTCGTCAGCTTTTACACTCAAATATTCCATGTTCTTCTATTCACAGTGATTTATCAAGTCCAGAACGTAAAGAAATTATGAAAAAATTTAGAAGTGGGGAAGTAAGAGTATTAATTACTACCGATTTATTATGCCGAGGAATTGATGTTCAGCAAGTATCACTTGTTATAAATTATGATTTTCCAAAACAAAAAGAATCATATATTCATCGTATTGGTCGTAGTGGTCGATTTGGAAGAAAAGGTTATGCTATAAATCTAATAACACGAAACGATACTCGATTAATTCGAGACACAGAAGAATTTTATCAAACACAAATTATCGAATTACCACAGAATATTAAAGATGCTCTTGGTGGTGGTAATTAATACGAATCATAATTTGTGAATGTTTCTGAAAATGCTTCAGGTTGTCGATAATTTACAAAATGTTCACCACCCGATATATTTTCAACTATAGTAGCGTCAGCTGAATCAACTTCACCTTCACCACCGGCATCTTCACCACCGGCATCTTCATCTTCACCTCCGGCATCTTCGCCGTCGTCAACAGGAACACCAACACCAACAAAATGATCACCAACAGGATGATCACCAACAGGATGATCACCAACAGGATGAACAGTTTCTTCAACAGTTTCTTCAACTTCATCATCAGTAAAAGATTCAAAATATTCAGTATCATTAGATACTTCATCCTCATAATTGCTGGTCTTCATTTGACTATAAATAATAGTCATTAACATTGCAAGACCAAATAAGATTCCAAGTTTTAAGTCAGTATAAACAACGGCTACTATAATTATAAATAAAATTGCTTTTACAATTGGATTACTGAATAGATTCGACGTATTTTCCGGTTTTGCAATAATAACAAAAACACCAATTACAAACACACACACCCATGATAAAATGTCATCATTTGACATGTTGCTAAAATTAAATGTCATAATTTGATTATATTTTTAATTCTTTATATATAATAATATGATTTTTATTCAAATAAAATATCGCAAAAACGCATAACCCCGACAAAATGTTAAATTGAATATATATATATATGAATAATAATAAAATAATACAATTAAAGTACTTACCCTGAATATAGAATGGACATCAGTATTATTATAATAAGTCTTTTATGTTGTGGATTCGGTGGTACAATAATCAATTGTTTTGATTGTCATCATCAATCCGAAAATAGAAATACAAGACTTATATCACCAATATATGATTCTGATTCTGATTCTGATTCTGATTCAGATTCGTGTAACGATGATGTATGCCGTGATTCACGAATGTTATCATTTAAATCAATAAATATAATAGATAATAATGAAATATGTGCAATATGTACAGAGCGGATTCAAATATCAGAAGATATTATTCGACTTCCATGCACTCATATATTTCATAATACAAAAGAGTGTAATCTAATTTTTAATTGGATTAAAAAAAAGGAAACATGTCCAATTTGTATGACAAATATTTCAGTATTCTCTCGTTAAACGTACTGCTTTACGTTTCCATGAAGATGCCTTTGATTTTTTCCAATTAGAAGGGGATTCATGCCATACAAGTTGTTCGGGTGTATCAATACTAAATGGATGTGAAAATAATTTTGAGCCATATAATGGTTCATTTGCATCTAATACGTCTAAATAATATAACTCAGGCCCTTCGGCAGATGTAAATGGTGATAATTTTTTATTTGGATTTGGTCTAAATTTATACGATTCTATACCATTTGTTTTTACCGTTTTATCGATCGGTCTTACTTTTGTTCGTAATAAATGACCACGGATATGATCTACCGCCATTTTATATCTATCTTGTTGTATACTTGACATGTCGTCCCATAAAGGGTGAGTTTCACTATCAAATACAGATGTTATAAATTTTTCATAATAATAATCTCTTAATATTTGTGCACCGGTTTCAAGCGAAACGGGCAAATGGCTTCTAGTATGCATTTGATGTTTGCGATCAACCGATTTTTTATTTGTGTAATAAATACTTGCAAGTTTTAATCGAGCAGAAAGAGGCTTCTCTGGAAATCTATCCCGTACAAGTTGTAGACATTCATCCCATGTATTACATCGAGCAGGTAAAATACTTTTCATTAAAATAGATTCATTTGTCATTGATTTTTCTGTATTAAATCCTTCTTCCTTTAAAAAATATTTAAGAACATGATCATCTCCTGTATAAATCATTGGCAATTCACCCCATTGTTTTAGAATATAATTATATGCTGCTGCAAAAAATTGATATTTAATACCAAATTGAAGTTCATTTTTATTTTCAGCATCTTCTGGAATACGTGCACTATCGTCACATACTGTATCAACTGAGAACCATTTTATTTGAACATGTTCGTGTATACTTACCGCATTCATTCTATTTTCTTTTGTAGCAAGCGGAATATGTTCAAAACATGCACATCCAAATATTTTAGATGTATCTGATTCCGGAACAACAACTAAACTAATTGATTTTGTATTATTTATAAATTTACATACTGGTATTTTTTCCATATATTTTATAATAGGACGTTTTGACTGTATTTGTTCTTTCACTTTTTTTATAAAAAAATCAGTCATAGATAATTGATCACTATCAAATATGGTTTGATTTACATTCATCAATACCATGTTCATCGGAGGCCCACCATAAAACAAAAAACGATTAATATAATTTGTTGTATCCGAAGATATTTTTTCTGGTTTTGAAAATGTTTCTATCGTAAACGTATACAGTTGATCTATAGGAATTACATGAACTGCCTGCTGGATTTCTTTATACTCATCACATAAAGAAATATCACTTACATTTGGAAAAGATTGACAATACGAAATATATTGATTTTTTCCAGTATCATTTTTTAATTTTATACACATTTTTGGAAAAATAACAAGCTGTATGTTTTCCGTTGTAACATAACATTTATGATTTACGGACTTTGTCCCTTTCAAAAATAAATTTAAAAACGATCGATTATCTAAATCAATTCGAATTGTAATATCATACACGGCCTCTTTTTTATTATAATGTATTAAATTATACGACTCGTTTAAACGGGCATTCAATTCAGATAATTTGGCTATAAATTGAATTTTGTCTGCAATTTTAGTTGATAATACGGCATAACCTTTTTTAGGAATCGGTATTTCCTGATTAATATAACTAGAAATCTGAACAACCATTTGTTATTTATTTATTATTTGGAAAGATAATTAAAAAAGAAAATTATATTATAAATAAATGGGGAAAAATAACAAACGTAAAAAACATTCTGAAAAAATAGTAAAATCGATTGAACAACGTAAATACGAAGTCAAACAAATTCATGACAAATTAATTTCATTAGGGTTAACACCTGAGATGGCCAGCATTCAACAGTTTTTTTCTATTACAAATGATTTTATAAAAAATGGTATTTCTAGTTCAGGAGAAATTAAATTAGAAGGGCTTCAACGAACGCTCGTATACATTTTACCAATGCGCCCAACGGTATCCGCCTCAATTACTCTTCGATTTCAGAAATAATAATAATTAGTGTGGACGACCATTCGTACTTTAATATTAACTTAAATATACAATATAAATGGGTGCTATTATATTATCTGCTCCAGGCTCTGGAAAAACGACATGGTTAAAAAATAATGTAGATTACAACAATGAGTGGCTAGATGCCGATAAATGGGCATCTGATCTAAAATTACATACAAAAGAGTGGCATTCATTTTCACATACATATTTTGAAGAGAAAAAACATTATCAATTCATTGATAAAGCATTAGTAACAGATCGATTAAATGGAAAAAAAATTTTAGGATCTTTATTCTGGGAAATTAAACCGGATGCAATTGTTAATATTGATCACGAGGAACATCGACGACGGGTGGCTCATAGACGGGATTTAAATTGGAATAATGTACTTCGTATAAAAACAACACTCAATGTTATTGGAAACAAAAACTCGATTCCATTTTTCTCAAATTTTACAGATGCAATACAGTATTGTAATAAGCTTTGAGGGAAAGAAGACTATGGCCCGACGAACCTTACCATTCAATCGGAAATAACACCGAGTCATTCAAAAGTTCAAACGTTTTCCAATAACACATCGACAACATGTTAGAGGTATCGGAATCCGCAACACAACCTCATGCTCACGCTGGCAACTATACTTTGCCCGCACCGCTTCTTCAAACGCCGCACCATTGCCATACGTGTAGACCGTTCCGTCGACACAAAACTCTCCTGGTTCGTACCCATAACTGTTAGTATCACAATACCATAGTAACGGAACGGTGGGTACATTCGACTGGTTTTCTTCGACAAAACTGAAAACCGTGGCAAGAGGAAATACGAAGGATCGGGCTTGTTTCTCCGCGAATTCGACTAAGTCCTGTGAGGCGATAATGACACCGGACGTACGACTCAGCGTTCGACGAATGTCCGTACCAGACATCACCCGAAAGTAAACCCCGGCCTGAGATGTCCCTACGATTTGAACACCCTCAACATCGATTTGTTGAGAGGCGATGAAGGCAATGTCGCGCGGATGTGCACTATAACGCCGTATAAGTTGCGTCATTGCACCGAACGGACGGAGAGCGTCTTTCACCGGCAAAGGGTGCCGGCATTGCGACACGAGGAACAATTCTTCATTTTCTTCAGTGGTGTCCATAAAAAAAGAACACAAATTATCGATATCTCGTGTTTTAATATTTGCCACCTTCGTGTCCATAAAAAAAGAACACGAATCGCTCTCCATATTTATAATGAAATAATGAAATAAATTTTTTTTTTATCTAATGGTGTACTTATTGATCAGTCGAACTATATATGAATTTCATATACATAATCCCCATTGTAGTGATCAGAAAAAACACATTGGCGCCATATATAGGCTGAAGGTTGTAAATGATACCATACGTCAACCATAACAAACCACTCATACAATGGAGGATTAGCATTCCCCATGATAATCCTGAAACGTCCTTACTCTTGTATGTTTTTATGAATTGGGGCATTTGCATTATACATACCAAAAAACCACCTCCCCATCCGGCAATTTCGGCTATGTTTGTAATAGCTTTCGAAGTCATTATGTTTAATTATTATGGTTTCTTCTATTTGTTATTTTTTTTATTTTTTTTGTTTTTTTTTGATATAAAATGACTACAAATAATTGTTTCATGCTTTTATTTGTTCGAGATCAGCCCACGTGTTTACAAAGTGCACCGGTAGACTTTTGCAAATGAGTGGGTTACTCCGGTCGTAGAACATATAGAAGACCTCGATTTTGGGCCGTGTGTCGTCACGCGCAGACCGCTCGCGCAACCGCCTCTTCAGCGCCACGAACAGCGCAAGTCGCTGCCTCTTGTCATACCGGGGGGCGCCATCGGGGGCGGTGTACGAATGCGGGTTCCATCTTATAACGACCATTGGCTTGCCACATATCGCCGGTTCGTCGTAGATCTCGCTCAACCGACTCTCGTCGCATGTATAGTCGCTGCTGCCCGTGCGCGTGTGCTGATATTCGTCACACTCGTCCACCTCGACGCCGTCGGACGACGCGTAAAACTTGTCCGGCCTGCGGCGCGAGCAGCCACCTTGCGACCGCAGCGATTTGTCGTTGGAGATCAAGAAGTCCGTGCCCAGCTCACGGTCGACATAGTCGCTCCATTCCAGCTCGATCCGCGAATCCTTGCCAACCGCCTTGCGGAAGCAGGCGCGACAGATGTGCACTTGCCCTTTGTTCGTATCGTCGTGTACAATTTTGGAGTTCCGATTCCCACAGCAGTACTCGCAGACAAAGTCGCCGATGTCGTGGACGTGGGCCTTGTGCGATTTGAGGTTACCCGCTTCCTTGAACCGAACGGTGCAGTCGGGCTGGTCGCAGGCGTGCCACGTCACGTCGAGGTCGTGGATGGCGGCTTTGTGCGATTTGAGGTCACCCGCTCTCTTGCACCGAACGGTGCAGTCGGGGTGGTCGCAGGCGTGCCACGTCACGTCGAGGTCGTGGGCGTGGGCCTTGTGCGTTTTGAGGGTACCCGCTGCCTTGAACCGTTCGGTGCAGTCGGGGTGGTCGCAGGCGTGCCACGTCACGTCGAGGTTGTGGACGTGGGCCTTGTGCTGTTTGAGTTCACCCGCTGTCTTGAACCGACCGGTGCAGTCGGACTGGTCGCAGGCGTGCCACGTCACGTCGAGGTCGTGGATGGCGGCCTTGTGCCGTTTGAGGGTACCCGCTGTCTTGAACCGACCGGTGCAGTCGGGCTGGTCGCAGGCGTGCCACGCCACGTCGATGGCGTGGATGTTGGCCTTGTGCTGTTTGAGGGTACCCGCTCGCTTGAACCGACCGGTGCAGTCGGGCTGGTCGCAGGCGTGCCACGCCACGTCGATGTCGTGGACGTGGGCTTTGTGCTGTTTGAGGTCACCCGCTCGCTTGAACCGTTTGGTGCAGTCGGGCTGGTCGCAGGCGTGCGTATAATCAGATTCACTATAGACACGCGTCGTTCCACCCATCTTTTTATTATTAGTATGTTAATACGTCGTACCTTTAATTCGTACTGTGTTTTTTATTATTTTTTTATTATTTTTTTCGCTCGATGCTCGGGGCGAGAGTTACGTCAAGTACGATAAAATGAAAGCGATCAGTCTATGAACGTATCGCTCAGACCTGTTTTAATATTAATTTAAGTTCTTTTAATTGTATTTTGTCTGATCTATTTATCCCAAAAAAATATTTGTTTGAATCACACCCCATATTTGGGTGATGAGTTGTTTTGTTCGTGGGACTTTACAACCAGGCAAAATTTATAGATTTTTCTTTTCTTTTTATATATTAATAATAAAATGATTTTTACTAATAATAAAAAAACAAAAAAGAGGAAAAGAAGAGGTGCGCGTGCGAATACGAGGGCGGCATGCGGCGGAAATCCACCAATACCAATCGTACCAAATCGAATCGCGCCAATTATATTGCAATTAAAATTAGTTACAAACCATGATCCTGAAAAAATATTACATTTTATTCAACTCAAAGAATTTATGAATTATCATTGTTCAAATTATTGGTATGAAGAACATGAATTTAAAAACTGGGACACAGATGAGACCGATGACACCGATGAGACGATAAATAATACGTATATAACAACGTTACGTAAAACACTTGAAATGTATCCAGATCATTCGATTGCCCATTTTATCTTAGTTACGCATGCAACCGCAACAAGTCTTTTAACTGGCAAAAATGAATCTTTGCATATTTCAAGTAATGCATTTAATGATTTTATGGAACTATTACGACGTAAATTAATGAAGGGTGCAGGTATTTTATTAAGTTCATGCTTAACTGGACAAATCTATGGTAAAATATCAAATGCGCTACGTAAAGTATATGGTGAAAAATCGATCCTTTATAATGAGTTTTTTGATAAATATATTCATGATCTTAAAACAAATACAAAAAAACCATTTGAATTAATTGAAATTCGAAATTGGTGTTATCCAAATGTAGCCAATACTCTCTCTAAAAGATTATTAAATCATCCGATTTATTGTACTCTACATAAACAGTATGCAAATGAATTAGCGATACCTACTTTTAAAAATATGAAAGAAACATGCGCATCAAATCAAAGTTTACAAATAGTATTTGTATCATCTCGTCAATTAATGTATCGATACATTAATACGGTTGATAATTGTAAAGAAATGTCAACGCCAACTACAATCGATGTGTTTCAATTTGATTGTAAACAATGTATAAACACGGCGGATCCCGTTACATTCGAATCTTTTTCAGAAGACATAGATGATGGACTTGTTATCATTTATTTACCAGATAGTAAAAATAATTATAATCAATCAAAACCCTATTGTATATCACAAGAATCATTTGCACAATTACTACAAATGGAAAGTAAAAAAAAAAATCCAATCCGATATTGGTCGAAAGAAAAGAATGAACCCGTTGGGCCTGCTATATATAAATTACCAAACGAACAATTCCCATTATATATAAATCAAAAAAATGGTAAATATTTATATGAATTAATACGTAAATTAATGATGAAAGAATCACACAAAAATAATATTATATTATGGGCTGTTCCTGATGGTTATTATTCAATTGGATCGGGATTACATTCCGGCTCAATACATGACGAGACCTTTCTTCTTCACAAATTAATGCCAACACAAGACCCAACCGCAATCGATAAACGTAATCATCATATAACGTGTTTTCAAAATAACGGCGAAAAAGCGTGTTCTAAATGTAAACTCATTCTTTCTACTCCAGACCCTGTTAGTACTTGAAATACCCTACTGTAAATCCACGCAGAAACGCCCATAACCATCCAACTCTCACGGCACTTTTTGTGTAAACAAAATAATGACAACGACAGGCTCTCGTAACTCACACGGGCGTACGGGTTTAATAAATGGTGTAATTTTTTGTTGTTTATAAATCAATATTAACCCGACCATAACTTAAGATGACATACATTATAAGAACATTTTTAAAAAGTTTAACAGCGAAATAAAGTCGAATACGTTGTACACCATTTTTGTAACTCAGACGATACAGGTAATGTTGTATTTTCAATAACATTTTTTAACGTTTTTTCAATAATAAGCATTGTATTTTTAAAGGTATTATCATCAGATGATCGTATATGAAATATATTTTGAATTCTATATATATATGATAATGAATATGTAGACTGGTTATATCTTATTGTAAATCCAACGGGTAACCAGTTACATGTTCGTAATTTAATATCAACTTCACTTAATATGTCTTCTGGAATGTCTAAATTATCTTTAAAATTATTACAATCGATAATTTCATAATGATTTGAAACAGGAAGATTTTGAATATATTTTGTGGCCCATTGTAATTCATCTGCAGTTGCGTCTGAAGTACGTTGCATACTTAAAATAGATATCACAAGTTGATTACATATTAATTCTTTTGCTTTTGAAAAATTAGAATGAAAGTGGGGCCCCTTTAACTCAAACAGATGATCAGATTGAACATAATAAATCCAATTGAGTTTACAGATACGGGTTATATTTATCAAGTGAATACCTTTTTTACCAATTGCTAATTGTATTGTTTCCAATGAAAAATTAGAAAAAGGAAGGCGAAGTTGATTATAATATGTATTCGCAAAAAGGGTCGTCATTATAATATAATTGATAAAAATGTCTGTACCATTTATATTTATATTTATATTTATTTTTTTAAAAAATGGAGCATCTTGAAACCCTAAACACTTTGGGCACATATAACCGTTACAGCTGAAGAATATTTTAAACAGAATTTAAATTTAATAGAGGTATCATTGATATTATCTGGTAATTGTAATAAAATATAATCTTTTGGGGTCATTGACAATGCAAATTCACAAATATGAAGAAGCATTACAATTGAAAATTTTCCAATTTCAATATACCCCTCTTTCAAACCCGTCAAATAAATATTTGCTTCTGCCCAATCCGACATGCTACAAAAGTGTAACGAATTATGTTGTAACGTAATATAGACATGATGAAAACCATTATTTAATTGTTGTAATATATTACAGAATGCCTGAATCGGAATCTGTAATTGATCATGAGCATGAGATGAACTACGAATCGTATATGGTTTTAAATTTTGTTTGAAAGATAATGGTAAGGTACACTTAACTGTTTTTTTAGTATTTGTAAATATTCCGATTTTAAGGTGAGTTGATGACATATAAAATTTTATTTCAGAGACAATATGTGTAAGACGTTTTATAATCATTTGTAAAGTATAACTATCAATACAAAACACATTATCAGTAGAATCATCATCATCATTAATATCTAAAAAAAACACATTATTTAATTGAATTTGAAAATATGCACTCTCATACGGAGTATATCCCGATAAAACACAATGTGTTTTATTATTGTGCTTTATAGTTTGTATATAAATATCTGTACATTGCCTATATAAATGCATAATTAATTTTTTAAAATAAGTAACATTCTCAAGGAGCAACATCATACTCACTATTTATAATGGAATGAAAAAAAATAAACCAACGTATTTTAATTTATAGAAATTACATTATACTAATGGAAGTGGACATTTAATTATAACACACTCAAAATCCGAATCGGACGTTTCTGATTCTGATTCATCTTCTGTTGTTTCCTCTACTTTTGCTTCTTCTTTTATTTTCTCTACTTTTGTTTCTTCTTCCTCATCTTTTGTTTCCTCTTCTTCTTCTTCTTCTTCTTCTTCTTCTTCTTCTTTTATTTCCTCTTCTTTTTTGTCCCTTTTTATTTCTTGCGGTGGAGGTGTACGTATTACATGTAAAGTGTTATCGATTACATGTAAGGTATTATCTATAATAGTCGGGTTGTTAGAATTGTCCGAAGAAGGTTTATTAATACGATGGTCTTGTGTACGTATTATACATTTACAGAAATATTTATAACACAAATTATTTTTCATAATTATAAGTAGAGTATATATTTTTTCGTATATATTTTTTCTTAATATATATTATGGAAAAATGTTAATATACCCATTTCATTAATAAATAAGTAAAAAAAAAAAATATGATGACTACTTTGTTATTTATTTTTTTAAAAAAGGAAGAATGGGTGACTGCTTCGTTTGGTTTGGAAGTCTTCTTGTGTTCGGATTCGTGTCAGCAATAATAGCTTATATTGTATTTGGTATAATGTATTTGATAGATGCCAAACCCATCGCCAATCAATGTGCAGACTTAAAATTGTGGACGTATGTATTAATCTCTGTCATTTTAAGTTTTCTTCGTCTGAATAATTCTTCAAACTTATCTAAAGGATTTACAGAAGACTCGCATCGTATATATTGTACTCTTATCTGTTTTGGATTCATTGAACTTTCCTTTGCGACATGGGGTGGTGTGGAATTATATGAAAATACCATATGTGAAGAGTTACGGAATAGTCATTTGTGGAAATTTGGTTATGTGACCTTTATTTTGCAATTAATATTTGGAATTATATTTACAATTATTCCATTTATATTCATTACATGTTTAATGAAATATGATACAAAGAAGCCAACCAACCAGACACAGCTTCTTTCTGGTACGGGTAGTATAATAGACTCTCCCTTGTCTGTGTCGGATGAACATGGACAACAGTTATAGGTAAGAAATGAAACAATTGTTAGAATGATAAATGTATAGACCTGTAAGTTATAGATAAATAATATAAATAATACAACTGATGGTATTATATTAAACAACATATTTTATATGAATTATCAATCTGTCACGTTATCAGTGTCTACGAAAAAATTAAGTTGTAAATCTATTATTAATTATTTAAATCATGTGAACATACTGGCGTCTATTACTGAAAATACGTCAATTACCTCAGATGGTCTTGAAAATGGTTGTAATATTTTATTACCATATGTAAAAAAGTCGACATTAAAAACACAAATATGGGAACCTCTTCAAAAGCAACATAATTTCACTTGTGCCCATATACATGTACCCGGAATATTTGATGGTTGTATTTCTGATTTTATAATGAAGTCATACTGTCCATAATATAATATAATATAATATAATATAATATAATATAATAAGTAAATTTATGGGGTCGCGGTTTTGTGCGTTTAAAAATAAATTTTTTTTATATTGAATAATATTGAATATATATTTTAAATGTATACTCAAAAAATAATGACGAAATTTGTATTTCTTTATTATGTAAATTGATGTTATTAAAAATTACCAAAAATGACTGGAGTCTTTGATGCCAGTAAGTATCATCAACTGGTTTGTTTGTAGAGCTATTTCACTCTATTATTTTATGTTTAAATAAAAAACAGCGAAAATATTCGTATCGTTTTTTATGTTAAAAAAAAACAGCGAAAAAATATAATTTCCGTATAGTTTTTATGCTAAAATATAATTTCGTATACTACATCGAAAATAGTTTATTCGTCGTATCGATTTAAAACTGGGTTTCTAAACTATTTTCGGTATAGTAGTTTTTATGCTAAAATATAATTTCGTATATGTACTTAATATTTATTAAGCCGAACAATTTAAACATATTTCGTCTTCTTCTATTTTTTTATACGAAGAATTGTATTTAGCAGGATCTAATGTAAATTGTTGTGCTTTACTTGATGGTTTTGTACGAAGATAATACATTCCGGTCTTTAATCCTTTTTTCCAAGCATAAAATAACATGCTTGTAATTTTATCTGTTTTTGTGTCCGCTAAGAATAAATTCATACTTTGAGATTGACAAATATATCGACCTCTATCAGCTGCCATATCAATAATTACTTTTTGACTAATATCCCATACCGTTTTATAAATATTACGAAAATATTGTGGGATACTTGTAATCGTCTGAATACTGCCTTCATGGAATAATACTTCATCTTTCAATTCCGAATTCCATAATCCCATATCAATCAGATCTTGATGCATATATTGATTTACTATAATAAATTCACCGGCCAGTGTACGTCGCAAATATAAATTAGACGTAATAGGTTCAAAGCATTCTATATTTCCAAGTATCTGAGCGGTTGATGCGGTTGGCATCGGTGCAATAAGAAGGCTATTTCGAATACCATATTGCTTAATTAATTTATGTAATTCATTCCAATCATATCTATCATCTCCACCCTCCTTGTCCCATAAATCAAATTGGAATTTTCCTTCGGCTAAAGGTGAAGATTCAAATCCATCATATGCTCCTGGATACAATCCGGTATAAAGTTGTGTATCACGATGTACAACATCTGGTGCACAATTTATAGTTTCATATAGTGATGAATAAAGAATTTGATCCTTTTCAAAATCATGATCCGTATTTCCTTTTTCAAACATATTTTCTAAATGAAGAGAGGGGGTTGATGGTAATGAGTTATCGTTACACCATTTCACGTGTAAGTCTTTAAGATATTGTACGTTTTTTTCTCGTTGTTTTGAAAGTTGTACTGATTCTGAAAGAGCACTATAATATATAGTTGCAAAAATTTGTCTATTAAGAATTCGGGCATCATTACCATCAAACGCATAATGCATTTGAAAAAAAACATCTGCCAATCCTTGTACACCGATACCGATTGGTCTTCTTCTTAAATTTGAAGTGCGTGTTTCCGGTGTTGGATAAAATGTAATATCGATTGTACGATTTAAATTTCTTACGAGTGAACGTGTTACAATTTCTAATTTTGTAAAATCAAATGATGATCGAGTACACATAATCAATTCTGTATATCCACCAACAACTTTTCCATCAAATAAAATCGTTGGAAAAGTGGTTCGTGTTGGAAATTTCTCTATATATTTTTGCTTTTCATCAGCAGTATATGTTACAATTTTAACGTTTCCTCCTAATCGCTTCATATGTGCTAACGCAATTTTACAAAAAACACAATCTTCTTTTGAATGTAATTCAATATCAATCTGATCTAAAGATGGAACAATTAATAAAGAAGATAAGTTAATGCTTGCGAGATTACAAACCGCAATTTCTTCTTCTGAAGAATATTCTATAATTTCGGTACATAAATTACTTGATTTAATAGTACCTAAATTTTTTTGATTACTTTTTGCATTACAAGAATCTTTGAATAACATATATGGAGTACCGGTTTCAATCATTGAATCTAAAATAACATTCCATAATTTTTGAGCCGAAATAGTTTCATTTCCTTTACCGTCTTTTTCATATTGTTCATACATTATATCAAACTCTTTTCCATATACATTTGATAATTCAGGTACTTTATTTGGATCAAATAATGTCCAATTTCCACCTTGTTTTACTCGTTTCATAAATAAATCAGGTGTCCATAAAGCATAAAATAAATCACGTGCACGAGAAGATTCTGTACCATGGTTCCGTTTTAAATGTAAAAAATCTATTATATCAGCATGCCAGGGTTCTATATAAATCGCGAAACTTCCATTTCGTTTTCCACCTCCTTGATCGACGTATCGCGCGGTATCATTAAATACTCGGAGCATTGGTACAAGACCGTTTGATGTACCGTTTGTTCCACAAATATATGAACCAGTGGATCGAATATTGTGTACACTTAATCCAATACCTCCAGCATATTTACTAATTAACGCACAATTTTTTAAAGTATCAAAAATACCGTCAATACTATCATCTTTCATTGTTAATAAGAAACATGATGCTAATTGATTTTTTGGTGTACCACAATTAAATAAAGTTGGAGTTGCATGTGTATAACTATGTGTTGATAATTCATGATAACATGCTAATGCGGCCTTAATGTTTGTAGTATATAAACCCAGTGCGACTCGCATCCATAAATGTTGAGGACGCTCAATTACTTTATTTTGAATACGAAGTAAATAACTTCGTTCTAATGTTTTAAATCCAAAGTATTCAATCTTAAAATCACGGGTATAATTAAACGCAGATTGAATTTCAACCAGGTGTTTTTCAATATATGTAAACAATGTATTCGTAATTAATTTATGAGATACTAATTCTTTTGCTACTGTTAAATAACAACTCGATGTATTTTTATGATGATTTGAAATTACAATTCTAGAAGATAATTTACGATAATGGGGATGTTCTGTCTGTAATGAGGTACAAATTTGACTCGCCAATTCATCTAATTCAGTTGTAGTTACACCTGTATAAATTCGAGCACATACTTTCTGTGCAATAGATGCGGCATCAATATGCAATGGGTCACCGTCGATATTTATATCATTACATAACGATGAAATACGACGAGTAATTTTATCGAATTCAACCGATTGACGTGAACCATCTCTTTTTACAACATATAGATATGACATATTGAAAATAATAGTAATCGTTATTTTATATACATTTTTTTTATTTATTTAAATTAATATATATCTATGAATTCAAATCTAGATTTAGATAATTTCGAAAATAAATATAAAGAATTTGCTGAATTATCGCAAGATTATAAACAAAAACATAATGAAGTTCGTAATTTAGTAGACTATATAGCATCATTACACAATCAATTAAATGAATTAAAAATTCCATTAAAACGAATATCTATGTTACCGCAATTATATAATACAATTCAACCATCAGAAAGAACCGAAATGAAAGATGAACAACAACAAATTATGCGAAATTTAGATAAAATTAAAGCCGATATTTCAAATCAAGTAGGAGACCTTACATATAACAAAGATGAATTCGAAACATATCGTAAACAATTACAAACTTCATACGAACCAATTATTCACCCTTACTGGATACAAATGGCGGAAGATGAAAATATTACAATTGAACAAATGAGACAATTGTTATTATCACATACTTCATCACCATGGGTTTTTTTTTTAGAAACAAATAATGATGAAATTGAAATCATTCCCATTATTGATAAAAAAATACTTCTAAATCATTTTAAAAAATATAAATATTATGAAAATGAATTAAATTTAAATAAAAAAGAACACGTGTTAATACTCGGGCCTACGGGCCCTCGTAACACGGAACCACACGAACCAGAACCTCAAGAACAACCACACGAACCAGAACCTCAAGAACAACCAAAAACACAAGAACAACCTCAAGAACAACCAAAAACACAAGAACAACATAAATTCGAAATTAGTACAAATAATAATTCCGATACAGCTTCCGACACGACCTCTGACACGGCATCCTCCTCTGACACGGCTTCCGACACGGTCTCTGACACTTCCGACACGGTCTCTGACACTTCCGACACGGTCTCTGACACTTCCGACTCGGGCTCTGACACTTCCGACTCGGGCTCTGACACGGCATCCGACACGGCCTCTGACGTTTCAGACTCGACTTTAAATTTAAATTCAGAAAGTAAAATAAAACAAAAAGGGGGCGGGTTAACTTATAATAATTATATTAATAAATTTGCAAATATAAATACAAACGATGAAGATAATAAAGAATATAAATCAGTCATAATTGATAGTGATTTAGTTGATATTTTTAAAACATCTCAAACGATTGAACAATTACGTACAACATTATTATTTCAAAAAAAAAAAACTATTTTACCAATTCATTTTATTAGAGAAAATGGCAAAATGCGTGAATTTATAAACGAAATTGCATATGCAATTAACATTTATAAATCAAAACCAATATATAATAATATTATTCCTCATTATGATAATAGTTTTTTAACACGTACAGTCAAAAACCGTCCTGAAAATTCAGTTTCAAATACAAATTCTATAACTTCCGATAGGGGTAAGAGGGGTAACGTTGCGGATTCGGGGTTGTCTGATCCACGCCTGTTAGTACGAGGGAAGGCAGTCCATCGTATACCGGTTGAGTTGGGTGACACCCCGATTGATTCAATGTTGTCATCTAATTCGGTGTCGCATACTGATTCGACTTCGGGGACAGATGATATTGAATCAACAAAAATTCATTTAGAACACAAAGAACAAGAACCCACCGAAAAAGAATATGAAGATCGCGCCGAAGAAGAACACAAAGAACAAGAACCCACCGAACAACAAGATCACACAGAAAACAAATATAATTCTTCAAAATCGTTTATAGAAGATGAATTTGTAAGTGATGATGAGGATGATGATGAGGAGTTTAATGATGAAGACGATGAGACTCTTAACATTCTTCTTGAAAATGAAAATGAGGATGATAATGATAATGATAATGATAATGATAATGAAAATATCACTAATATTCTTAATGAAAATAATGAAATAGAAGCAGCCAAACAACCAATAGATTCTAAAACGCAGATTATAGACCCATTAACTGGATATATAAAAAACGAAGACGATGTAGTTCATAATGATAAAGAAGACATCGTTAATGAAGAAGTCACCGCCTCGAATAATAAAGAAAGCATCGTTGCCAATGAAGAAGACCATACTGCAGATGAAAAAGACCATACGACAGATGAAAAAGACCATACTGAAAAAGAAGAATACGATACTGAAGATGAAAAAGAAGAAGACGACGATACTGAAGAAGAAGACGATACGAATGAAGAAGATACTGTGAATGAAGAAGATACTGTGAATGAAGAAGATACTGTGAATGAATATACATTAAATGAGACAGATGTTCCACCCGATGCAATAAGTATTAATAATGTTCTTTTGATTCCAACTACACAGACTTCAAATGTAAAGAGTATAAATGAAAAGAAGAACAAACATTATAATTCACCATCAAATCATACGAATTTATATCATACTCCTTCAATAGATTGTATACAGTCTGTATTAAAAAAAAAAAGACTTTTAAATTCCACATCATTATTAGCAAATACAATCCCAAATAGTGTCGGAGGTGGTGGTAATACATTGATACATCGACAAGTAAAAAGAAATCTTACACCATTAATTATTACGAAGGACTGTACACAACCCCACCGTCAAAATAATATAATTAATACGAATGGATATAGAACCCATTTCGAATATAAAACCCGATTAAATAAACTTAGCAAAGCAAAAACTCACCACTTTTAAAAAGTAGGCCGGTTTTACCAACAATAAAAATCAACAAGTGGCTGGATGAAGCCATGAGGAGGACACGTCCGCAAAGTCCGTGCATTTGTCATTGTGGGTTGTTGTCTGATTGGTTTCTTATACTTCTTTTAATTTTTGTTTTTTTTGTTGGTGGTAAACTAGGTAAATTAGTGGAAATACTTTCTTTTGATTTTATTGATTTATTTATAGCGTCAATATGTTTTGTATTAAAAAGATTTAGATCAACAAACGAATTTTCAAAATATTTTCTAACATACTCTTGTGTGTTATTGTTTCTTATAGTAATATAATAATAGCTTAATGCATCACAATTGCCAGGTTTGACCGTATTTATAGTTGGTAATGAATACATTACTTCTGAAAACTCAACTGTTTTCATTGTTTTTTCAGAGATTTGTGTTTTAATCTCATTACATAAGGAAAGCGTATACGTTTTTCCTTTTTTAACAAGTTCTTGAAAATCTGATCCACCATTTGAATCAAATAATTCTAATAATAAATTATTTTGATTATAGGGATCATTGTCTAATGATAGTGTAACAGAATGTTTATTACCTTTATCGTTAATATTAAGTGATAAAATACAAAAAATAGGATTTTGTGAATATTCTGAGAAATTTTTTAAGAGTAAATCTGTAATTTTGGTAGATATAGGAGAAGTTCGTTTAGTGTCTCTCTTTGTTGATGCAATATATGTATTAATATTATTATGTGATGTAATATAAAATCCTTTCCGATTTAAAAATGCCATATAATTTGTACTTTCATGATGGGTTATGCATGTTCTTTTAGCTACTTTCTTTTTTGATTTGCGATTCATTTATTATAAAATATTTATATATATATAAGATAGATTATTTTTTTTAACAGAATACATGTACTGTTTTCTTGTTCCAGAACAGAAATCACGCGACCGTCCATGGCTGCGTTGCGACTAGAGTTTTCGTGGCGGCCGGCGAATTCGGCAGCAGGAAGAAGACGACGATGGTGAGCGACGTACTCGTGTGCTCGTTATTACGGAGCACACCGTCCAACTGGATGTCGTGGATTCCCTCGCGCTGTTGGCCTATGCCCGTGTGGATTTATAGAATATTTATATAGATAGATTATTTTTTTAACAGAATAACTGCTGTTTTCTTCTTCTTTTATGGTTATCCTAATCTACCTCTCTCTCATCGTGTACATATTGTTCGTAGAACGTTCGAACATTGATAGACGTTCCCGCGTGTTAGTACTAGGGCCTACAGGCCCCCAAAAATATTTTATAAAATTTTTATTTTTTGTAATACACATTAAATCGGCTCACAAAAACAAAAAACTCAATCTATCAAGACCCTATGGACTCATTGTCGATTAGACTGTCTCGTGAAGAATTTGAGAAATATGATAAAATATGTACTGTAATCAAGAATCTGATTCATCAAAATTATAAAAATTATAAGTTTGATTTTATTAGAAATGAAGATACATTATACGTTGAAATCATTGTCAATAACAATTCGAAAATAACAATATTACCGACCAATACATGGGCCGAAATTACGAGACATATCGATAAAAAAATCGCCGGATTTACGTCAGAGGATTGCACCATATGTTGTAATCCGAAACAAAACAATGTCAGTTGTAGCAAATGCTCTAATGATTGGTGTGGCGAATGTTATATAAATTTGTTTAAACGTGGCAAAGGTATAATTACGTGCCCTCATTGTCGATTTTCGTTTGGTCGAAATATACCCGAAAGTTTGATGGAATTCGGTATTGATGAAATTAGATCTAAACTACTACCAAAACAACAAAAAAATAAAAATGGAAACCAGAAGAAAAAGAAGAATAGAAAAAAACAAAAAATATAATGTCTAAAAATGTAATACTGTTTTACAATCATCAAATTTGTAATTTGTAAAACTCGAATAGATGCTAAAATGTAAAAATGTAAAAATACGCATAATAATAATAATAATAAAATACTTTGTTTTTGATTGAAACGTCGCCAGTCGCCAATTCGGAGGGCTTTTCGTTTCTTAAAATAGGTAGGAGGACGTCAAATTTAAACATTGGAGTTCTATCGATTTTTACGCGGTATTGCATAAACGGGTTTTCCATATAGCATATCGGACTCGTATTATACGACAATTGTAACGACAATTGTAACGACAATTGTAAAGACAATTCTAACGACAATTGTAAAGACAATTCTAACGACAATTCCAAGGACAATTCTAACGACAATTCCAACGACATTTCGACAGGGAGGAAAACCTCATTTTACAAAAAGACAAAAAGATGGTAGACGCCTCTTCTTCTGACGACAACGGTGACAGTTCTTTGTTTGTCGAGGACAATGAAGAAAAAAATGGATCCTCTTCTTCTGACGAGAACGATACAGATGATGAAGATGGTTCCGGTGACGACGACCACGGCAATCGGAGCTCTGACGAATACGAGGAAGACGGAGGTTTCGTTGTCATGGTGTCGGACGATGGAAATGCCAACTACAACGATGAAAGTAACAGTGAGGAGAGTAGTAGCAGCGGTGAGGAGAGCAGCGGTGAGGAGAGCAGCGGTGAGGAGAGCAGCGGTGAGGAGGAGAGCAGCGGTGAGGAGAGCAGCGATGAGGAGAGCAGCGAAGAGGTCGATGAACCAATCGTCTCCAAGCGTAGAGGGGATACGTCCCCCGACTCCCCGATTGCCAAACGGATCTGTCACCCCTAAACCCGAAAAATAATAATAGTTCTATACTATTAAAAACGAACTCAAAGCTATATTCTAAAAATGTTAACGAAATCATCATGTCCACTGTCATTGCAAAATACACCAGATGTTCCAATGTGCCACCAACCCAGATTTTTTGATAGGCAAGTTGGCCGTAATATACCACTGGATGTAAACCCAAACTTAATTGGCATGAATCCAGCATCAAGCTTTGCGTCTCGTCCGATGGCATTAAAGGGAGGCGGAAGACGGCGTAATAATACGAGTCGTAGAAGAAGCAGCCGAAACACCAAACCAAAAAAATATGCAAAACGTACGTGGTCGAACACCACCAGATGCGACAAGAAGACGCGTGGGGGTGATGCCCCGGCCCAGCCGCAAGTAGTACCACCATTGGAGGAAAAACTCTGTTATAAGTGTAACAGAAACAAATCACGTAATACCTCCTTAGGAAAAAAGTGTTCCTTCGGGGATCATTGTGAACAGTGTGTATCGAATCTGCAATCGACCAATCGCTAAATGACTGCAAACAGAATGACATCGTCGGTAAATACATCTATATATTAAACTTTGATCCGCAGAAACAAGACACGTGTCCGAAATACACCGCTGATGTTTCGGGCTTGGTTATTACGAAGGTCGCGGAGGTACTATGGCTAGGGTGTGTGTTAGTACTAGGGCCTGCAGGGCCTGAAGGCCCGAGTACTAACACAAAGGCCGAATACAACATCCGCGTCCAAAATGGTATTCCGACAACATACTTGTTGCGTCAATCGAGAGACCCAGGCCCTAGTACTAACACGTCTACTGGATACCTGTTTATATGTGATGACCGTTTATTGCCTGCAGGCCCTAGTACTAAATCTTCATCTTCCCGATTTTCCCGAGTTTCCCGATTTCTGTCCTGGGTTAAAAAAACGAGCTAGATTCATAAGCGCATCAAAGTGGTACAAAATCCAACTCCAAAACAACCATAAATCGAGAGAGCAGTCTACTGGATACCTGTTTATATCTCAAAAATATTTAGATATGAGACCGAATTATGATGATCTAATAATTGTTTAATTTATTGAGTTTATTTTTGCAAAAATTATCATGACTTTTATTTTTTAATATATCTGTATTAAGCTTTATAATATTTTTTTACAAAACATATTATTTTGTATTATTCTTTTTCGATCTTCTTCCGAAATATCGTTTGTATTTTTTAATAGATCTGTGTTAAGAATATGTGCAAAAGAAGCAAATCCGACCCAATAGGCTGATATAGCAAATTCATCTTTAAATTTATATAACTGAATCGGAGCATCTACAAATAAAACATCTTTTTGTGGAATAGAAAATGTATTTTTTGCCAGCATGGCATATGCAAAAGATTCTGTATACATTTTTTTCTTTCTAAAATATGAAATAATTCGATATAAAGCCTCAAGACGTGTATTTCGATAATTAAATGCTTTTAAATAATCATATATGATTTCGGTTTCAAAATCATATTCACTATCACTATATTCTTTACATAATCCAATACAATATAATGAATAATATATTTCTTCAAACCATCCACCCATATCAACTCTTTTTTTATAATATACGATCGCCTCTTTGTAATTCTGAATATCTTTATAACTATTTGCTAAATAAAAATAATAACGAGCATTATTTGGTTCTTTTTCTATACCATTTAAAAGTATTTGAATATCACTCTTAAATTTAGAAGATGATTGCTGATTTCTATTACCAAACGTTCCGGCTTGAATATACGCATTGTTTAATTTTTTGGTAGTTAACATTACATTTTTTGAAACTAATTCAGAATATTCATGAATAACGCCTGTATATTTCCAATCTAATGAATTTAAAAAAATCTGTTTGCGATAATATTCAAGGTTTCCAAGCTTAATTTTTATATCAAAATCGGTATAATTAGTATCATTTGGAAGTTCTAAATTCCCATGAAAAGTATCATCTGCATCAATTACAATACAATATTGTGATTTATCTTTAACCCGTTGGAATGCTAAGGTTCGATTATGAGCGAAATCAACCCATTCATCGTTATATAATTCGCCTTCTATTTGTTTTTTTTTAAAATAATCTTCAATAATCGTTTGAGTACCATCAGTTGAACCTGTATCACAAATCACCCAATAATCAAGAAATGGTACAATTGAATCAAGACAATTCAAAATTATTTTAGATTCATTTTTAACAATCATACATAATGATAATTTTTTAATATCTGTTTTAATCATTATTCAGTCCCAGTACTTTATTGATAAATTATTATCTATAATATTATAATGTTTAAATGAATTGTGATAAACATCAATTTTTGTAGTTGTATATAGTGATTGGTCATCATTATCATAAAGTATGTGCAATACCACAAATAAGTTCGATGGTAAAACATATACTCAAGTTGATAATTTTTCGGAAAGTTATTTATGGAATGATTCTACCGCTGGTAAAAAGTAAAGAATAACTTAAAAAAAAAACAATAGCAAATGCTGGTTTCGATCCAGCGACCTCTGGGGTATGAGCCCCGCACTCTTCCCCTGCGCCAATTTGCTGTTACATCTTATATAAATATTTATTATATAAATGGATAAACCGAAATTGATTTACTTCCTTTTTGTGAAACATTTACAGCATGATTTATGGGAATAGGTAATTGTGATATATCCGAAGTATAATATAAAAATTGTTTAACATTACTTACAATTTTAGGTAAACAATACTCTAATGACCATCTATTTAATTCTTCAATTTGAGTTCGTATTGGAATTTCATTACTATGTCTGGCATGTTGCAAAAAAATAGACCGCATTATAATTTGTAATTGTAAACTATCTTGTTCTCCGATTACTTTTTGTGTTCTTTTCCATACATTATACCGGATCGCATTTTGTATAATGGTTTGATTTGCAGTTGAAAAAAAAGTTTGACTTAATATAGAGTCTGACTGAATTGTATTCAAATGGCTCGTGGTCACATGTTGTTCGGCGTCTTGTTTTGAATATAAATTATATTTATTTTCAGAAGAAATATTTTTAGTGGATGTATCAAGACTAACCCGTCCGTTTGATTCCGGTGTAAATGCAAACATAATATAATTAATTAATATATAGTATATAATGATAAAATAATTAAAGACGCATTAAATCCTACGAATTTAATCAACTTCTTCCATTGTACTTTCTTCTTCTTCATCACTATTTGAATTAGTCACGTTTTCGTTTTCGTTTTCATTCTCATTCTCATTCTCATTCTCATTCTCATTCTCATTCTCATTCTCTTCATCTTCATCTTCATCATCGACATTTAGTCCGAGTTTAACTAAACGATGAATACGATTACCAAATTCAACTGGATATTCAAGACTAAATCCAGATGTCAATAAAGATGTATCATACAATAACCATACTAAATCGTTTACGGTTCGATTAGAATTATCGTCTTTGCATCGTTCTTTTAATGCCTTAACAATCGAATGATTTGGATTTAATTCTAGTGTTTTACTTGCTGTCATATATGTTTGTGTAGTATTGTCGCGCAATGCCTGTGCTCTCATAATTCGTTCCATATTTGCACTCCACCCATATTCAGCGGTTACAAGCACACATGGAGAACTCTGTAATCTTTGTGAAACAACTACGTTTGAAACTTTACCATTTAATACTTCTTTTACATGTGTACATAAAGATTCATATTCTTTCTTTGTATTTTCAAATAAGGTAGCCTCTTCTTCAGTATCTTCAAAACGTAGACCTTCTTTTGTTACACATACGAGTGGTTTACCCTCATAATCTTTTAATTGTTGTACAGCATACTCATCAATTGGATCAACCATATACAACACTTCCGTATTGTTTGCTCGAAGTCGTTCAATAAATGGACAATTCTTAACGGCTTCCATACTCTCCCCCGTAACATAGTATATATTTTCCTGTCCCTCTTTCATTCTATCTACATAATCGTCAAGAGATACTAAAGCATTTTCATGTACAGTCGAAGGATATCGCAGTAATCGTGCAATCTTTGCACGATTTGCAGAATCTTCATGAATACCTAACTTCAAATTTTTACTAAATCCAGTATAAAATGTTGCAAATTTTTCAGTCTCATTTTCTGCTAAAGTATTTAACATATCAAGAGTCTTTTTCACTAGACTTTTTTTAATAACTCGAAGTATCTTGTTTTGTTGCAACATTTCTCTTGAAATATTTAATGGTAAATCTTCAGAATCAACGACGCCTCGTACAAAAGATAACCATTCCGGCATTAAGTCTTCACATTGATCCGTAATAAATACCCTTCTAACATATAACTTAACATTATTTGGTGCACGTTTTGTATTTGCACCTCCGCCATTAAACATATCATTTGATGGACGTTTCGGAACAAATAAACACCCTTTAAACTCTAATTGACCTTCAACTGAAAAATGTTGAACGGCAAGATGCTCATCCCAATCGTTTGTAAGTGATTTATAAAACGAAGCATATTCTGCTTCCGAAACATCTTTACTATCTTTAACCCATAATGGTTTAGTTTCATTTAGTAACTCCCATTCTGTAGTAACTTCGGAAACGGTTTTTGTTTTTTTTTCGGTAGGAGTGTCTGTTTCATCTGAAACATCTTCAACTACCGGTGCATCATCGTCATCTCCGTTTTCGTTTTCGTCCTCTTTTTCGTCCTCTTTTTCTTCCTCGTCGGAATCGGTCACCTCTTTTTCAACGGTCTTTACAACTTGTAAATGAATTGGAAAATTTGTGTACTGAGAATGGGTCTTCACAAGTTGACGTAGTCGACTTTCTGAAAGATAATCAAGCATATCATCCTTCATTTGTAATGAAATAATAGTGCCACGTTTTAATGGCAATACAATATCATCTTCAGTTGAAGATCGTACCGTGAAAGATCCTCCTGCCGCAGACGCCCATGTATATGCATCTGATTCAGAATTATGTTTTGATGTTACAGTTACTTTATCAGCAACTAAATACGCAGAATAAAATCCAACACCAAATTGTCCAATCATACTTAATTCCGTTCCAGCTTGTAACGCTTCCATAAATCCTTTCGTCCCCGATTTTGCAATTGTACCTAAATTATTAATTAAATCTTGCTTTGTCATTCCAATACCCGTATCGCAAATAGATAAGGTTTGATTCTCTTTATCGACAACCAATCGGATTTCCAAATCGGTACAAGAACTCAATTTGTCTGGATCAGTTAATCCCTCATACCGAATTTTGTCTAATGCATCAGATGCATTAGATAATAACTCTCTTAAAAATACATCTTTGTTTGAATAAAAGGTATTAATAATTAATGATAAAAGTTGATTTATATCTGCACTAAATGCAAACGTTTCAGGAACAGCGGTCGTTTCAGGAACAGCGGTCGTTTCAGGAACAGCGGTCGTTTCAGATGTAGATGAATAATCCATTATAAAAATAAGTTAATTTGTTATAATCAATTTAATGCGATTATTCTTATATTAATAATTCTTTTCTAATTACATAATAAAAGATATTAGATATGTTTGACAATATAAAGGCGTGGCAAACTGTTGATCAATTATATAATCAATTCAGAAACTGTGTAAAAGATACGGATTGGTTAGGAGCTTATTTTAATTTACAATTAGCAATATTTTCATGTAAACATTTTATGTTATATCATTCTCATTTTGATAATGAAAAGCATTATTTATTGATAGAAAATGATAATAAAGAAGAACAAATGACACCTCCCAATGTAATGAAATATTTACTTACATTATTACCAAAATATAAAAGTTTAGTGAAACAATTTCAAAGTCATTTTGGATGTCCAGACAAAAATGATGATGACGAAAATTCACTTGTTTGTGAAGATAAACCAATTGATATAAAAAAAACGGTTGATAAAAATAATGGTAAAGATGTTATATTATTTAATAATGTAATTGGAAATGAAGAACCTATTCAATCTATTAAAACAACCATTATTCAACCATATATTATGCCAAAATTATATCCAACTCTTTCCCGTGGTATATTATTTTATGGGCCAGCGGGAACAGGTAAAACATTGCTTGCGAAAGCGACTGCATTTGAATTATTTATTCGCCAGCGGGATGTTTTAAATGTATTATTTTATGCGCCTACTGCTGAAAAATTAAAAGGTAAATATTTAGGTGAAACAGAAAAAAAAATTACAACAATGTTTCAGTGTGCTTCAAAAAATGCATGCGAAACTGAAACGAAAACAAAAAAAGATACACTTGCTATTTTATTTATTGATGAAATAGATGCAATTGCCCGTTCAAGAGATGGGGGAGATGATCCCAGTGGTGTAAATGCAAGTGCTACAAATACTTTATTACAAATGATGGATGGTGTTTCATCTTTTCCAAATGTTATTGTTATAAGTGCTACGAATTTACCATGGAATATTGACTCTGCAATTTTAAGACGTTTTAGTTCTAAAATATTAGTACCTTTACCAAATGAAAAAGATGTACTTAAATTAATAAAATTCTTAATTGTACAATGGATTACAAAAGTTTTATATCATTCAGATAATAAAAATAATCCAACTTTTAATCCAACAAAATGCTCTACGTTTAATTGGGATCAAGCATTTAATAATCTAAGATGGATTCATAATGTAAAAGAAACCGAATTAAAAGCCGTCGCACAAATGTGTAATATAGGTAATTATGCGCCACGTGATTTAAAAAATATTTGTCAACAAGTATTTATAGCTCAAGGCTCTCATTCAAGAAATAATGGCGGGTTTCATAAAATAGCATTCTTAAATACCAAAAAACACAAAATAGATGAAACAGAATTAAACGAAGAACATACTAAAGACCATCGAATCGGCGGGGAAGATGCGGAGGATGTCGCGGATGAAAATAAGATGTATTTACCTATACAACTTTGCAAATTATTAGAAGGAAAATATTTAAGTTCTGAAAGTTATCGGTTATTACAAAAGACAAATGCAAAACAAATTTTGGAAAATACACCGCCAGTTTATCCTTCGAATGTTAATTTCCCGCTTGAAATTATATATAATAATAGTCATTTAAAACATTTTAGTATAATTAAAAATCTTTCGCAACCATTGCATAAACTCGCAATAAGTATACCCGAATTATTGGATATATATTATTCAGAAAAAGATGAAAAAGGAGATATTGAATTTATGTTACATAAAAAATTTCGTGTAACAATGAATACCCAAGAAGAAGTGGCTCCTGTATTTTTATATGGTAAAATAAAATCTACTCAGATAGATACAATAATGGATTCTGAAGTCTGGTTCCATTTATCAAAAAATAGAACACCCATCTCCCTTTCAATTACAAAAGAATTAATAAGTAATTATGTAACAAAAATGTATATATATCATCAAAATCATACCTTTTCAATAATAATAAAAGGTACAAATACTACAGTCGACACCACAAATTCGAATCGTAGCATTATTATAAATGCATTTATAGATGGACAAATAAATCCATATGACAGCACGGCGTCGTCACCCTTACGCTCTTCAGATAAAATCGCAAAATATTTAGTCCATAATTCAAATGTTGCATCACAATTGTCTAAACATAAAATTATTATTCATTATACTCCAACCGATGATAATTTACAGACTAATATTTTGCCAAAATGTTGCAATTTAACATTAGACGTTACTAAATTTCAAGATAAAATGGCACATTTCCCAACAGGTAATACCGAAAAAACAATTCAGGATTTAAATAACTATAAAGAAACAGGTAAAATACCTGTACCTGAAAATGCGTAAAAATATTATTTTATATACTTAATAGATAAATTTATTAGGTAAATTTAATGAATCCTCAAACTTTTGTATACATATTTTTATTTATTATTTTTTGTACGATTGTTGTTTTAGTTGCCGATCTTACACAGTTAAATACCGAATCATTTCAATGTCCTTCAACAAATGTTGTTGTAAAACCAACAAAACAATGTAAGAAAAAAGTTATTACAACACAACCCACTCCATCTCCTCCAACAATTATAAAAACATCAAAATGTTGCAAAAAAACATATTGTCCTGCATGTCCGCAATGTCCGCCGGCGTGCCCTCGAATGTGCCCTGATTTAAGTAAATATATATTAAAATCAAGTATACCTCCATGCTCGCCGCAGGCTGCGTGTCCAAGTACTGATGATGTATGTAAGACACATACATCATATATGTTAAAAGACGAATGTACAATTTTAAATCAAACAAGTCAAACAAGTCAAACAAGTCAAACACAAAGTAGTACTCAAATATCCGAAAATAATCAAAATATACCGGATATGTCAAAATATATATTAAAATCAGAATTACCAGATATGAATAATTATATTCTTAAAAGTAAAGTTAAAAAGGTACCAAAAAGTACTACCACAACGTCAACGTCAACAACATCAACACCACCCCCGACAACAACCCCAACATCGACTTCTTCATGTAAAATACCAACTCCGATTTTAGATGCGCAATTAACTGGAGCTGCGTTTCCTTTTGCATCATTAACAGGTTTTGGTACACCAACTCCGGGAGATGGTTCTTCAGGTATAGTTCACACGAATACCACGAATACCACTAATATAAGTTTAAATAGTTAATTTATCTTCTTATAATATTTAACACTAATATTTGTCACATGAAAGATAAATTTGGAAAATATTATCGATCATATAAGTTAATTTCTATAAATTGGAAAGATGTAGATGAGAACGATATATATTATGCTGTTAATAAAAGTAATACTAATAAATCTATTGGGCCAATTCGTGCTGCAAACAAAATTTTTAATTCATGGTGTAAAAATAATAAACATATATCGAGTACTATTTTTGGAATTCAAGAGATTACACGCGGATGTATAAATAAAAAAATATTTTTATATACGGGTTCTCGAATAGAGAAAAAACATCCGTGTACTGTTTTATATGAAAACGCACAATTCTCCTCTAAAAAAAAATGTATTATTTACAAATACGATTTAATTATTTCACCCTATATTAAAGATACATGAAATATATTATATTTTTCTTAATAATATTTATTATTATTTGTATTCAATATGCCTCATATTGTAAAGGAAAACATGAACATGAACATTTTATTTCAAATGTGAAGGTGCCACCATTTACTGCAATAAGTACTTTAATACACCCGGATCGTGACATGTATCCACTTGATGCAGCAGATGTTGTACCTCTTTTTTGGACGGGTGGTTTATTTTCAACATATCGTTTATGTGACTTAGTCATTCGACAAAAAAGAAGAGTACGACCAATTTATATTATCCCAACTGGTTTAGATAAAAGACAAACTGCTTTAAATGAAATAAAATCTATGAAAAACATACGACGTATTATTGATAACGATTTTCCAATTTTAAAAAATCTTTTATTAGATACATATATGCTTTCAATCCAACCTGTACATGAAGAAATTCGGAGACAAACCGATGTAATATTTGGTAGAAGTGCAACAAGATTATATGGAGCCTTTTCACAAGCGTCATATATCCTTTTACCAAAACATCCAATTGAATGGGTTTTAAGTGAATATACTCCTCAATATAGATTACGAGGACATATAGTTGGTATAATACCAAGTAAAAATAAAACAAAATGTATATATGAAGGAAAAAAATCAACTAATAATTTATTTGCAGAATTGTATAAACATGTTATATTTATATTACCATCCTCAACTTGTAAAAAAGGATTACAAATGACAAAAAAAAACGCAATAAAGTATGGATTTTTTAACGTATTAAAAAAAAATACATGGACATGTTGGTTTCCACAAAAACGCATAGTAAAGGACGGTTCCCCTATTCTTACAAATCCATGTGGAGTATGTTCTCAATGTATTGCAAGACAGACATGGTTTAATTAGTTTGATTTATTAATATTATTATCTATTATCTATTATAAAATAACTATTTTATTTTAATGTCGAATTTAGAAGAAGCATTTCTTGAATTAAAACCAAATGAAAATAATCTTCAAATTCAAAGTGGAGGAAAAGGAAATCGACTAGGAAGTGGAAGTGTCGACGGAAGTGGAAAAGGTTTCGGTGGATTTGACAAGGGGGGTGGTGGTGGATCTGGAAAGGGAGGCGGAGGTGGTAAGGGAGGCGGAAGTGGTGGTGGTGGTGGATTGGGGGGTGGATTTGGAAAGAGTGGTGGTGGATCTGGAAAGGGTGGTGGGTTTGGAGGAAAAGGAACTATGGCCGAAGCAGAAGCAGAGACCGAAGCAGAAGCAGAAGCAGAAGCAGAAGCAGAAGCAGAAGCAGAAGCCAGTCATGTAAACGGGAGTGGAAAAGGGCCTGGGGGTAAAGGTCACGGACACTCCAGCAGTTCTTCTTCGGTTATTTATTCGAATAACGATACCGATTCAAATGCATTTATAAAGAATCATCATCCGCCAGACATGGTTTCAACTGTATATAATCGAATGTATGATTATAATACAACATATATTCCAGGAGAAAAAACAATTGGTGAGGTTGCTCCATCTACAGAATCATCTGATTCTGATAAAAAGAAATATATAAAATATACTGCATTTATTATATTATTTTTAGCAATTGTAGGCATTTTTTATTTTGTAATACAAAGTAAAAGGGAGATTGTAGGAGGGCGACGCGCCGGTCTTCGTCGCTCACGTGTTACGAGGTCAGGGAAATAATTAGATTTTTGTTTCAATTATGTATAAACATATCCATTAATTTACTTGCTGTTTTATTTTCGATTTCAATTGATTTTGTATCTCTAAAATGTGATTTATATGTATTATATAAATTACAAACATTTTCATGTATATAATTGTCGGATAATTCATCATTATCTAATAAAACAAATTTATGTACAATCTCTTTCATTATATTATAATCGATCTTTGTTACATAAAGTATCATTTCATCTAATTCATCATTATTTACTTGGTTAAGACGTGATCGCAATTTTAAAAGAAAATTACGCATGTGTAATGCATATTCACGCTTTGCATTTTCAATAGTTGCTTCTAATGTATGAATATTATCATATGTTACTGACATTTGTAAATTAAAGTTGACTATTATGCAAATTAATAAGAAAAAAATGAAAAAAATAATGCGCGTTAAGATATCCAAACATTACGCATTCCTTTTTTTCGCGTATTATTCTGTACATTCAGTGATGAATCAACCTTTTTTGTAACATTTTTTTCATGTAAATCGTCTTGATTTAAAATTTCTTCATTTACTTTTAAAATATATTCTGTATCCGAATTTATATAATTAAAATAAATCATTGTAAATATTTTCCAAAATAATATATTATTTATTTCAATCAATTCACAGTTATTATATAAATTTTCATATTCTTCTATTGTTTTTACGATTATAGATATTAATGATAATTTAGATTTAGAATACCATGAACAAAAAATATTATTATTTAATAAAGTTAGTATTAATTTCGGATAGTGTGTAATAATTAATAAATCATTTTGTAATAAGTCTTTCAATTTATCATTCGTATAACCTGTAAAATCATAATCTTTTTTTTTAAAATGGAAATCAGTAATAATATTTTCCGCTGATTGTAAAGAAGATTTTAACATGATTATATTAATATTTATGTTATGATATTATATAGATGAACGCACTTTAAATAATGAAGTTACTTTATCTTAGTGCGTATTATATTTTTTCAAAATTTTTTTATAAGTTATTGATATATAATAAATTCAATAATAGTGATAAATTGATATAATGGCAGTTTCAGATCCAGTCATCCATTTTGTTTTAATAGTAGCATTTATTGGATTAGTAATGTTTGTACTTACTCGGTATAGAAATGCAGATGTATCTGTAGAAGAGTTTCAAAATTCTTTACAACAAAATTCATTGAACAACTCATATGTAACAAATCAATCAAATAATAATAGTCAATATTCTCCTTCTCCGGCCGATACAAGTGGTACATATGCTAATACAAATTCAGTGTCAATTCCGTCTCCCGCAGAAGAAACGGTTGAAAATAATGATACTCCAAAAGAACTTCAACATAATCTAAATACAAATATTGATGGTATTCCAAAAGGATGCTTTCCAAAAGACCAATTAAATCCACAGGAGCTTTTACCTGGTGATGCAAATTCGACGTGGGCACAAGTAAACCCCGCCGGACAAGGAGATTTAGGTAGTCAGAATTTTTTAAATGCAGGTCATCATATTGGTGTAAATACAGTTGGTCAAACTCTTCGAAACTCTAATATGGGGTTACGATCAGAACCGCCAAATCCACAATTGAAAGTATCCCCATGGAATCAAACAACAATTGACCCGGATTCAAATCGAAGAGGGCTTGAGATTGGTTGTTAATGATTTTTTGTCGGATATTGAAAAATAACAAAGATTATAAATATTTTAATAGAAAACGTAATATAGTAGACCAGAATACATCGAATGTTACAGATATGTCGGACATCCGTAAATGGAATACGTCGAATGGTT
>Ga0209631_10000682_pt1 | contig 45852 bp, 51 predicted proteins | sample COG_08_FD_184752 | JGI IMG/M metagenome (GOLD analysis project Ga0209631, IMG submission 184752) | Pelagic Microbial community sample from North Sea - COGITO 998_met_08 (SPAdes) (version 2) | ecosystem: Environmental > Aquatic > Marine > Neritic zone/Coastal water | place: Helgoland, sampling... | reverse complement strand
CCCGCTTTTGCAAGACTTTCTTGTTCTTCTTCATACTCTTTTTTGGCGTATTGTTGGTTCTCCTTCTCCAAACGTAGGGCAACATCGGGACTTTCTGTTGGTGGGGATGCATTTAAATTACCCATGCCCTCTACAATATTACCGGTGTTATTTTTCATAATACTGATTCCATCTATCAATAATTTAACAAATACAAATGTAATTAATAAACAAACTAATAATCTGACAATATTCATTACTATATATATAATAATAAATATTTTACTTTTCTAAAATATACATCTTTTGAAGCTATTGAAAGATGTATTAGCTAAATAAACAATTTACAATCCGCGAAGATTGCCGTGTTTTATTTGATTTCTAGATATAACATTACTGACAAAAAGAAACATAACTAAATCAATAAAAAGCTTTATCATAAATAATGCGATTAAAATAGTAACTAATCCTCTAATTAAATTCATTATATGTATTTTACTTAGAAGTTTATCTAAATAAGTTTGCGATATAGATATTCAAGTTTAGAAAGAATTATATTTGTAGATATATATATATATGTCCACTTCAGGCAAAGGAAAAAAAAAAGATAAAAAAACAAAAAAAGTAACAGCATCAGTAATAAAAACAAAAAAATCCAATACGAAACAAAATCCATGGTCTGCTTTTTGGGCTACTTCAATAACTACTGTCGTTGTCTTTTGGGTTTTATTTCCCTTTTATTCTTTTCAGTTGCAGTTAATATTAGATCAAAGACAGTGTAAAGGAGAATCCAGTACAGATCCTGGCGCAGGTGGAGGGGGAAAATGTCTTTTACCAAATAATCAACATCAGCCTCCTTATTATCCTTGTAAGAATGGTATTTTACCCGATAATGCATTGGATGGTAAGCAATGTCCTCAGGAACATGTTCAGGGCCCAGATTGGTTTACATATATGTTACATCTATCCAGATCGTTGTCGCGGGATATTTATAGTATAATTGTTGGAGAAACTTGGATTACAGCAGATTCGCAATTATTAAAAATAGAAAAAGACCTTAAGAAAGCCAAGGAAGGAAAGAATAATTCAACCACTACCAATGAAACAAAGATGGAGGGAGGATCTAAAGCTGCTGCTAAGATGGGGGAAGTGCGCAAACAAAGAAAAAAAAGAAAAGAAAGAATGTATAATACTGAAAGTGGACAAATGAGCAATCCAAGCGGTGCCAGGCTTTTCAGCGTAAAAAATAAAACCTTATCCAAAACCGCTACAGGAATCGATATAGCAATTACAGAAATGGAAAAAAGTTTGGGATTTTCACAAACTACATTTCGAAAAAATAAGACAAGATCTTTATGTTGTGAAAAATTAAAGAAATATGGATTAGCAGAAGAAGAAATAGAAATGTGTACATCGGATGGTCCCAGTTTATTCGACTATCCTCCATTTAACTGGATCTTGCCTAAAAAATATGGATGGCCTTATAATTATATATATGATGATCCAGCTGTAAGGGCCCCAACTGCCTATAATCCTGATGATAGTGGAGATGCGAGTAATCCTGGTCGATGGTTTGGTGCTTGGTTCGCTAAAACACAACAAAGATCATGGTCTACAAGTAGGGGTATTTGGAGTGATATACTTTCCTATTTTCTACCTTATTTACACGAAGAATTGCCAATAAAATTGGTTGAAGACAGATTAGATGATTTTATTAAAGCATTAACAAAACAAATAGAACATGAATCAGGTGACGACACAACTCATAACCTTGATGAATCCCAGCGAAATGAATTAGAAGCAATTATAAATGATTTTAATGTAATAAAACGAAATTATGGGAAAGGATATGAAAAGGATGATCTTAATAAAGGCTCAACTGGTAAAAAACGTGGAGCGCGTGAACTTTTATTTCAAGCAATAGAGGGATCCTGGAGTAGAAATAAAACAATAAATTATTTTGAAAAGGGAGTAAAAAAATCCAAGGAACACTCCAAGAAAGGAGGTAAAACAGCAGGTTTAAAAAGTTTGGATAATATTTATTTAGATTTTTACATAGCTGCTTCTAAACCAGAAAGCCTACGAAAAAAAGATGGTCCATTGGGCAATGGATTTAAAATATTCTGGAATTTCTTTGAAGGCGATTATCGGTATTGGTTTAGATATTTAACAACTTTATATATGCCAATGCTTTCCATGGTAATAATGATGGTTGCTTTTGGTACAGGTTTATTTACAACGCCGTTTGCATCATTAAATAGATATAGTGTATTTATATTACCACTATTCTTTGGTCTATTAACTACGTTATATAATATGGCGGCTATGCCAACGGAAGCATTCTTTTATATGTTATTTGGTGCTATGGGAAAACGCGATAATTCATCGAAATGTCCATATGAAGGGGGAACATATCAAATGCAAAGAAATGTTAGAGCCTACTGGCCTATTAATCTATTTATCACTCTTGCTATTATTGTATCATCATTGGGAACTACTCTAACAAAGACTGGTAAATCATGGGGAATTGCACTAACATTGATATTTCCTATTCTGATTGGAATTAGATTATTATCAAAAATATTCTATTGGTTGTGGACAATTTCTTAAATTACTAATTAAATTACTTAACAATAAAAAAGTAATTTAATCATCGATGGGGAAGAAAAACCGAAAAAAGAAAAAGGTCTCGGCAAATGGAAAACCATTTGTAAGCGTATGTACGCCTACATACAATAGAAGATCTTTTATACCAATGTTAATTAAAAACTTTTTGGCACAAACATATCCAATGGAACTGATAGAATGGATTGTAGTGGACGATGGAACTGATCCCGTTGGAGATTTATTTAAAGATATTCCAAATGTGAAATATTTTTACCAAGAAGAAAAGATGAAATTAGGCAGAAAAAGAAATTATATGCATGAAAAGGCAAAAGGAGATATTATAGTATATATGGATGATGACGATTATTATCCCCCGGATCGCATTAATCATGCTGTAAATAGATTAAGATCAACGCCTCAAGCATTATGTTCTGGAAGTAGTATTATTTATATTTATTTTAAAGATACTGGTAAGATTTGGCAATTTGGCCCATATGGTCCGAATCATGCAACAGCTGGAACATTTGCATTTAAACGTAAGTTATTAAAAGAAACACATTACGATGATGATGCAGAGTTGGCAGAAGAAAAACAATTTTTAAAAAACTATACTATACCATTTATTCAGTTAAACCCATTAAAAAGCATTTTATGTTTTGCACATGATCAAAATACATTTGATAAAAGAAGATTATTGAAAAATCCCAATCCTGATTATGTGAGAGAAACAAAAATGACTCCCAAAAATTTTATCAAAAATAAAGATGTAGCAAAATTTTATATGGAACAATAAAATATTATATTATAATATAATGTTAAAACAATTAACGCGAAAATTTAACAAAATATTACCAAAAGGTAATAAAATTACACCAACCACGTTTGTAATGTTAATATTAATGATAATTGCCATAATTATTACGTTTAGATTAATTAAAATTGTATATAGTGAAATTCGTGATTTTTTGACCCATATGCTTTTACCAAAAAAAGAATCATTTGAAGGTCAAAAAGAATTGTTACTTTTACATATGGAAGGTTGTCCTCATTGCGTTACTTTATTGCCTCACTGGAAGGCTGCTGCAAGTGAAAACAATACCAGTATAAAAATGAGAGCATTGGAAAGAAAGGATGATGGTGCGGCGGATATTATCAAAGCCAATAAAGTTACAGGATTTCCTACAATTTTATTGATGGGAGGTGGTAAAAAATTAGATACATATAATGGTGATAGGACTAAAAGTGGTTTATTATCATATTGTAAAAGTAATGAGTAATTATTCTTCTATTTTGGTATATGCATCTAAATATCTGTATATACGATTAATATCCAACTTATTGATTTCATAATTGTCATTATCGAATATTTCATATATTTCTTCGTCGGTATAATTATTTCTCAAATGAATGAAATAAGAAAACATATCTTTTTTATCCATACTCAGTTGTTGACATAAATTTTGTATAAACAACATGTTATTATATTCTGTAGAATATTTAGTTAATACTTTTGTAAATCTAACTTTTTCAGGATTAAAAATTATAGGTTTATCTTTTTCAAGGGTATTCCATAATCGATGATTATAAAATGTCTTAATTAATGAACTCATCTCGTTGAAAATCCAAATCTGTTTTTGAAATGTAACCCTATCCACATAATCTGCAAAGCAGATATTATTAAGAATATTAATATAGAATGGTATGGCAATGCCTTTTGGTATTTTACTAAGAACATCAATTATATTTTCATGAAACAATAATCCGACGCTCGTTCTATCAGTTTCATTCATTAAAAGTAAATGCTCGTTGATATCATATTTATTATTTAATAATTTTTTTGCGATTTGTTTAGTATCTTCATTATATATTTTTGGTTGAAATATGGTAGTTATAATTTTATTTTTGAGAATAGTTTGTTGATTTTTATAGATGTCGTATGTAGAGGTTAATTTTCTTAGATCGCCTTGTATAAATTCTACCATATTTTTTCTTAAAGAAGACTCTAATGTCGGCATTAATAAATTAATTATATTTTCAGTTTGTTTATTTGAGGGTGTTTTTAATTCAATAGTAGTACATACTTTCATCATTTCGGTTATTTTTTTATCAATATGGTAATTTCCTATACAAATGATAGGTATCATTGTACTATCTTCTAATTTTTGCTTTTTAGTTTTTTTTGGTCGTATAAGTTTAATTAAAGAATTAATACCTCCTTTATCACCGCCATTCATTCCATCAATTTCGTCCATTACTACGGCTATTTTTTTTTTCTTCTTATGAAACATGCTAATAATATTAGTATCCGACATATTATGTTTGGTAATATTTTCGATAATAGTTTTATTTCTGACATCACCTGCATCGAACATAATTGTATCATAATTTAATTGCTTCAATATATTTTTGACAAACCATGTTTTACCAGCTCCTGGACTACCATAAACATAAATACCTCGTCTTGTTAAAACATCAGTTTTATGTTTTTCAAAATGATTCAAGCAATCAATTAATATTTTTTCTTTATCAAATCTATCTAAAATATGATTTATATTTAATTGCTCCATTTTATATTTCTTCTTCTTATTTTTTTATGTCTGTTTTTCATCGAAACAGGTTCCTTTGAAATATACAGTTCTATTAGATTTCGAGATTTTGTTTTAGTAAGTGTAATTGTATATGCCCTTAAATATTCTATATAATTTGGAAATGTATTAGATTTATATTTCCAGTTTTTGAATGAAGAAAAATATAAAAAATGATGTTCAAAAATTTTATTTAAAAACATTATACAGTTACATCTAATAAGATATCGCATGTATGAATCTGGAGGCATCTGTTTGTTCTCAATTCTATTTTTAATTATTAATGAATATGTGGCATCTAGATACGAATGGTTTAAATTATATATATGATCAATTGGAATAAATGAAAATACAATATCTACTATTACTTCTGGTAATCTCTCCATTTTGATATAATCTGTTATTAAATCTTATATCAAAATAATATTTATAATTAAAAATTTGTGACACCATCCCATGTAACACCGCACTGTTTTGCATAGGCTAGTCTTTCATTCTTAGTGGCGTCTTTAGGATCAAACCATTCGCATCCTTCAGATTTATTTCCTAAATTATGCTGGTTGTAACACATTTCTGTAGATATATCTCCTATATCTCCACCAGCAGATTTTTGTTTCATTACAAAATAATCAGGACAGTTCCCAATTTCTGGCGGGAATTGGTCGTTGTTTCTTGAATTGTAAATGATAATCCCAAGTACAATAAGAGAAAGAATTAATATAACAATAGCAATCGTGACAACTACACTTTTAAACGTCATTATATATTAAAATATAGATAATTTTTTCTATGACTTTATATATATATGAGTTGCAATAGTAATGGACGAGTTGATATATTAGGCGATAATGTCATGGATTGTTTTCAGTTATATGACCGGATACCAGTATCAGATGGTGATACTTATTATAGAACTGCTATGACTGGTAATTGGGATAATGACGCATTATCAAATGCTTTCTTTAGCGAAGCAAATATGAATATTATTCAGAATGGATTAAGAGCAGGTGTTTATAAAGAATCTAAAGGAAGGTTCTTAATAGGCAAACAAGATGAAGCTCCTCTTAAAATGATAATGAGAAGTATTTTCCTACAACATTCTAAAAATCTACCGACTAATATTACACAACAAATAGTACAACTAAACCATTTAGTTTTAGAATATGCGGTTCCTCAAGTAATGGGTGAAGCTATAGGTTACGTAAAATTTAAAAGTGATGCAAGTACAATGTATACACCGATACAAAGACCAACATCTACATATTACAGTAGAACTTTGGAATTAAAGCCTTGGTTTTGATTATATTGATTTATAAATTGGACGGGTTTTTTAGGTTTATAATAAGAAAAAAACATCATTAATAATGCTTTTTTCCATTTTTGTTTTAGAATAATATAACTTTTTTCTAATTTTTGCTCTATATCAGTCTCAAATTTTTTTAAAAGGGGAAGTATCTTAAGTAAACATTGAAAATTAAAAACTGTAGTTTCTGTTAAATCAAATATAAAAACAATTTTATCATGTTGACTAAATGCCATTTGAATGCTATTTTCTACACTTGGCAAATCTATTTCTGTTCTAGGTTTAATTATAACATTCATATAATAATTAAACATAGTTTAATATCAAGTTACATCCCTAAATATATTAGGCGTTGTATTGTTCCATCTCATCTTTATACCTATTGCGATCTTTCTCGGCACTTTTTGTATAAGGTGCCTTTGCTTTATCATCCAAAGTACCCCACATCGCACCAAGCTTTTTAGATACATCGGCGATATTAATTTTCTGCTTTTTCTTTCTAAGTTTTTCCAGAATCTTAGGACGATGATCCGTGCAATAAAACAGATATGCAGATTTTGCCCTTTTTGGTTTATTAGGATCTTTGAGTGCTTTCATTTTAATAGGCGCGCAAAGGAATTTTGCTACCATTGAGTCAATATCATCAGTTTTATCAAATTCAATACACAAACTGGTAATGAGGTTCTTATGTGACTCATACCAAAGGTGGTTTAAGGATGCGGTGTCGTTATGAAATCTAAGGTTTGCCATTGTTTATACATATCAATAAAAATTTATAGTTAAATCAATTTTCTGAATTATTGTTTAATTACTTTTAAGATTTGATTTTTGCCTTGCCTTTTTTCTTTTTAACTTTAAGTTTACTCTTGGCACCCTTCATTCGATTTGCACGATTCTTTGTATATGACTTATATTGCGTAACAAGTGTATCTAGTTCAGTATTCCACATAGTTTCAGGAGTTGTTTTCTTCAAAATGTCAAGCTCTTTAATTTTGGAATCACGTTCATCGCGAAGTTTCTTAATATTCTCTTCCTCCACCTGCTCGATTCTCATGGATCTCAAATATTTAAAGTCTTCATCTTCATCAATAACATCATACTGTCTAGTTTCGAGCATCGCGATTACTTGCGCCTTTTTCTTTTTGCGAAGATCAATTATATCTTCGCATTGTTCCTCAATGAACCTTGCTTTATTATGCAAAATCATAACCTCACGTTCCAATTGTTTGATCATGTGCTCTTTTCTTTTTTGATACATATCAAGTCGAACTGGGAAATAAGTATCGATAATATCATATACATTTTCATATTTTGATAGTTTCTGATTATGATCAAATAAATACATATTTGTTTCAGTTTTTGTAGTATACAATCTAAAGGTCTTCTCCAGCAATGTGCATCCATAATCAGCTTTCTTTGGAAGCAATCTATTAATAGTACCTGATACTAGTTTAATATTAAAATCAACTTCTGTATCGGTTGACATATCAGTATAACTCTTGACCCACACCTTTCCTTTTTTATTTTTATCATCCATCAAAGTTTCCAAGAATGCTTTATAATCTTCAGTCCACGTACCAACAGGCAACTCAGTAACTCTGATTTGATCAGTTCCTATGATTTCATAGTTTCCTTTTATCAAGTATTTTTGTTTTTGAAGTTTTTGGATAGTTCCCTTGAATCCTTCATAGTAAACTTCAATATTTGGCTTTGATTGAGTATTATTCAGTTTATATTTCAAATATTTAATAATTTGAAGTGGGTTATAAGATGGAATATCACAGCTAAAACCAGTCCCAATCCCTTTCCCACCATTAACACACGCCATTGGGATAATAGGACCATAGTATTCAGGTTCTACTGGAGTGCCATCATCATCAAGATAATTCAAGATTGGATTATCATTTTGCGGATAAATAAATTTGGTAATAGGTGTAAGATTGGTAAAGATGTATCTTTCACTTGCATGATCCTTCCCGCCTTTTAATCGCGTACCGAATTGACCCTTTGGCATAAATGGATTAATATTATTACTTCCTACAAATTCCTGGGCCTGACCGATAATTGCTCCAACCAAACTTTGCTCACCATGATGATAGCAAGAATGTTCTGAAACATAACCGGCAAATTGTCCCACCTTAACTTCCTTCACTAAGTTTCTTTTAAATGCTGCAAATAGGATTTTTCTTGTACTAATCTTATTGCCATCCATTAGATTAGGAATAGATCGATCGCAATCATATTTTGAAAAGTGAATCATTTCACGATCAGCAAATGATTGATAACTGATGCTACCAGATTTTATTTCAACGATTGCATCTTTGTCATAATTTCTTAGCCATTCTTTTCTATCATCCGCTCTCTTTTTGTTGAATACCTTGTCCAAAGCATCATCGCATTCATCGCCTTCATACGCGAATGTGACAACCTTTTTATCTGCAAAGTACTCTTTAAATTCTTTAGCTGTAGACGTACCAAGACCTTTAAAATACTTGATTGCCCATCCTTTTCCATTATTATGAGATGTTTTCCATTCTTGATATTCTTGCTCCGTATAAAAGCTCTTTTCACTGCTTCCTTTTTTAGCTTTAATGATTGGAGTGTTCATAAATCCAAGAAATGAATTTAGTTTCATAAGTTCTGGCCATTGAGAATGGAACAAATTAATACACAATCCTTTGATATGGGCACCATCCAAATCCTGATCAGTCATGAACCATACTGATCCATAACGAAGTGATTTCTTAGCTTCGTCCATTGTATACTTTTTACCTACTTCAAGACCCAAAATCTTTTTAATATTAGTGATTTCCGCGTTATCATTCAATCGTTTTTGAGTGATATCCTTTACATTTTGGAGCTTACCTCGCAAAGGGAAAATTCCATATTTCTTTCTGTCCTCTTTTGAAAGACCTGACATAACTCCTGCCTTAGCCGAATCTCCCTCAGTAAGAATAAGTACACATTCCCATGATTTACGACCTCCTGCCCAGATAGCATCTGTCAGTTTCGGAATCCCTTTGATATTTGTGGTTTTGCGACCATCTGTCTTCTTCGCAGCTTTTGTATCTTTGATTTCTGTCAAGCTAATGGCGGCTTCCATTACTCCCAACTTTTTAATAATCTGCTCAATAAATTTATCAGATACATCGCATTTACATCCAAAACGACTGGCGGGTGTATTCAGATAGTTTTTGGTTTGACTATCGAATGAAGGGTTTTCAATAGTCGAATTGATGAATACGAACAATTGTTCTTTAATAGTTACGGGTTTAACTTTGATTTTTTTCTTGGCGAAAATATATGCACTTGTTTTCTTTACAATTTGATTCAAAATATAATCAACATGCTTGCCCCCTTTACTTGTATAAACACCGTTTACAAAGGATACCTGTGTAAACTCATCAAGTGGCGATAAACAAACGCCATATTCAAATCTACCATTTTTCTCAAATACTCGCTTGTTTTCAGATTTTGAACCAATATAAAGATCTAGATAATCTTCAAATGTTCTCACTGGCACGGGTTCACCATTAAATTTGACTTTAACACTTTGATCCGTTACCGCTGCAATATCAAATGTGCGCTTTTTCAAAATACTGAAAATGTCATCATTAATTCCATCAATACCAAATCGAGCAAAGTCTAATTTAAACTGTACCTTAGTGTAAGGTTTGGCTTTTGATGCTTTCGTAATTTTAGGAGTACAAATAGTGGAAAGATTATCTTTAAATTCTTGAACATATTTCTTGCCTCTGACATGATCCACTGTTTCGATTCGACCCCACGTTGAATAGATCAATACCAGTTTGAAACCAAACCCATTTTTACCCCCTGTAATCTTCTTAGCACTCTTCTTATAATTTGTGGACGTCATCAAATGACCGAATATCATTTCAGGAATGTAAATTTTATGCTCAGGATGTTTCGCAACATCAATCCCATTGCCATTATTTATCATTGTAATTATCCCAGTCTTGACATCGATATCAATATCGATCAATGTCATTGGGATAATATTTTCCTCGCCTGCTTTTTGCTTTTGTTGCAATCTCACCCAATGATCGCGACAATTTACAATACCTTCATCAAAGCATTTGTACAATCCCGGAATAAATCCATATTCCGCATGAGTCATTTTATCTTCCTTCATTGTCCAGTTAATAACCCGATCTTCCTCGATGCCACCAATATAAGTATCGGGTGCATCCTTGATATGCTCAAGTTGGGTTTTTTTCTGATAAGTGCTTGCGAGTTCTTTTGAAGTACTAGCCATTTTGATATGTGTATCTAATAATATTATCTTTTTAAATATGTTTCAATTTTTATTTTAAAGACTCCCCCCTTTAAAAAGCTTAATTATTTTAGACAATCTACATAAAGTAATAATTTATAATAATTTATATGCAAATATTTGATTTTAACAGCAATTATGAATTTTATAAAAACTATCATGGAAATATTATCAACCAATGGATTCATATTTTATGCATACCGGCTATTGTATGGTCAACTATAGTTTTATTATCTGATTATAATTTTCATAGATATAATGTCAGTACTGTTTTGTTACTGTTTTACTCAGGTTATTATACTATATTAAATCCTACTTTAGCTATGGTAGCAGTTCCTCTTCTTTTTATTTGTTTTTTCAATGCGCTTACTTTTAAGTGGAATTATCCGGATTATAAATGGCGAGCTTTAACTGTATTTATAATCGCATGGATATTTCAGTTTATAGGTCACGGTGTATTTGAAGGTAATGCGCCTGCTTTAACAGATAGTATTTTACAGGCATTTTTAATGGCTCCATTATTTGTGGTAAAAGAGCTTATTTCTATGATAATATAATTTATTAACATAATATAAATGTCAATAAATTGTAGTACGGACGAACAAAAAGTAAACCAAGATAAGTGTTTTAATCATTGGCCACAATATCCATGTTATGACAGACGAACACGCACGTGTAATTCTCCTGATGGAGTACAGTTATTCGATCCTGTAAGTGATGTTTTATATGGCGCTTCTAGTTTATACTTATCTGTTTTAAATTTTGCAGAGGCCCTTTTAATGGAAACTCCAGCTCGGGATAGACCAGCTGTTGATAGATCTATTCGAAGAACTATACATGATTGGGGACCATCTTTTGTTGGTGGCCCAAGACCTATAATGTTTTCAGGCGATCCTGCTTTAGAAACTAGTATTCCCATTGTTAATATAGCAGAACAATTTCCAGGACGCTATACAACTACACAAGATGTTGCTGATATTGTAGAAGCTATACCTGGTCATTTAGAAACTGCTGCAAATACAATAAGATATTATAGAGATAGGATTATGGACAACTCCCCTCCCGGAGTACGTCCACCTGCTCTTGAAAGAAGAGATAGTGAAGAAAGAGTAGGTATGGGCCGAAAAAGAAAAACGAAGAGACGACGTCGGCGTAAAAAAAAGCGTAGGAAAAGAACCAGGGGCAAGCATTAATAACCTATCCATTCGCATAACCAATCCCACCAACCTTGTTGATTTTCTTTTTTTAATAAAAGTCTTTGTCTATCACGTGCTTCTTTTAAAAGTTGTGTTAATGCTTTCACTTCTTCTCTAGCAATATAAAATCTATCTTTAACCATTACATATTTCATAATTTTCTTGTATATATAATGGTTATAAAATTGAATTTGAGGGCGCACCTTAAAAATTATAGTACAATACACTATGGAAGTCTATCATTGTTTAAACGATATTATCACAATAATAGAAAAAGAATCAGAAGTTATAGGAAAGGCTATATTTGCATATGGTTCTTTTGCTTTCATTGATTTTAACAAACTCAAATATAATCCTCGCTTAGAAGGTGCAAATGTATTTAAAATGTTATTTAATATTGCAGATGATTCGCCATATAATAAAATTCCCATGCAGATAGAAAATGGATGCATTACCTTAATGCGAGAATTAGGTATATCAAACAAACAATGGACTTTATTTAATATATTCTTAAATGACGGCGAAATACCCGGGTATATAAAATATATGAAATATAAAAATACTAAACATGAAAATGCATATTTTAATAATCTTACATTTAATTTAGACCAATTAAAGGAAGTATGTACAAAATTTGGAGGAGTTCCCTGTTTTGATTTATTCTATGAAGGCATAATGAAATCCTCAATTATGAAAAATAACCAAACTACTCCAGAAGACCATGATAATCAATGGCAATGGAAACGTATTGAAGCTGGAGGATATATTGATACTCGCTTAGGATGGACATTTCGTAGATCTATTCAAGAAGAATCAGGTGTTTATCATGATTATTGCCGTTCGTGGGATTATTGTAACACCCCACCCGATACAGTCCTGGATGGTGAAAGTAATCACGATGACGGACACCTGGCGCCCGTTGATTAAACATAGATCTGGACTTTGGTAAATCGTGCGTATAGATTTTATATCAAAACAATAAACTTTAGGATATTTCCTGTCTTAAACATTTTTTTCTCAACAAGATATATAATGAAAAAGCACATGAAGCACAGTGATGGAAAATACCATATCAATGGTGTCATTTTCGAAATATTGATCGGTTCCCGTGCCCAAGTTATGCACGGAACTGCTTACAAAACTTCTGGTAATTTGAAGAAGAAAGATCTTAAATACAATAAACATAAGAAAATTGTTTCCAGAGCTAAATCAGCCAAAGGACCTCAAATGCTTAAACGTCTTCACAATAAAGGTTACTTTACCCGTAAAGGTAAATTTGGCTTTGTTCGCAAAGATGGCAAGGGTTCTCGTAAAAGCCGACGTAAGGCCAGGGGTACTCGCAAACGCAAGGTTCATTCTATTAAGGGGATTCGTTGGGAAGACCGTGCTTATGGAACGGGCCGTTTCGCTAAAAAACCTAGTTATAAAAGACGTAAAAAGGGTGGTAAACGCTCACGTAGTCGTAGACGTCGTTAATTGATCCAATAATCATTTAGGATTCTCTTTTTTTTTATATATTTATCAGGTATTACTTGATTAATGTATTTTTCAAAGTATTTTTTACTTACAGTCTTGTAGTTAAATTTAGCCTTTGCTTTAGAACAATAATCCATATATACACATTGAATGCTTTTTTCATACATTTCTGGATAAAATTTATACGATAATTTGATATCATCTATTATAGTTTTCATTTCGGTCTGCTTATCCCATAATAAACATTTAACATTTTGAATTATCTTTGAACTGGGTGTTTTTATAGAATAAAAGTGATCAAGCAATGTTTCCATATTTTTCTCACTAATTGATTCACTGTCTTGTTTTTCATCCAACCATGTATTAAATATATCACAGAGTTCACTTATTTCAAATTCATCGGTTGCGATTGATACAATATTTTTAGACCAAAATTCTTTCAAATTTGTTATAAATAATAAATGAGGACTTGTAATTCCAAGGAATCCTTTATTATCATCAAATGTAATTTGCTTGTTTATTAATTCCTTCAATGTATTCTTAAATAAAATATTCGGTAATTCATTTTCATACAAATATATTTTCCAGATATAATACATTTCATTCCATCCAATAGAAAGTGTTTTGTCATCTACTAAAATTATTTTTTTTGAAATAAAATCGGTAACCAATCCTAGTTTTGTTTTATCTTTTAAGAAAAGTATTCTTTCTAATTTAGGATTTCCAATTGATTTGGAGAGAATATACTCTTCCGAACTACCATATCTATTAGAATAATGTACCGCTACTGCTAAAATATCCAATATATGATATTTTAGAAAAGACCTCCAACAGCTAGACGAAGCAGTAGATTTTGTAAAATGTAAAACACGACATTTTTCATATGGATGTTCATGCCAATTGTATTTAAAGGTTGTACTAATATGATAAGCATGTTTAAAATGATGAAAAACATTTTCTTCTAAAGCAGTAACAAATTCCTTTGTGTGTAATTCTATCAAATGGATCATATCTATATTTTTCTTGAGAATACTGTCTCCAAGTAAAGCCAGGAAATATTTAGCCTCTTCCTTAGTATCTAATAGTAATGGTGTTATATGATTCAATACAAATTGTATTGTATGCGATTCAGGGATAATATCAAATAAAGCTCGGTCTTTAATGGATTTCATTATTAAGTTTTTGATTTTATATTTCCAAGGTACCAATGTTTTATCCTGTGAAATACCTGATAAAATCTCATGTAATATTTCACTTTCATTTATAATTTTAAACTCTTCGCCATTGTAGCTAATGAAAATTTCAGAATTTGGTATATACATATAATGCATTTCCGAATTTACAAGAAAATCATTAATATAAGCATTGCTATTTAACTCTAAATTCTCCAATCTCCGTTGTTTCTCTAGTAGAGACTCCATTTTATCTCTTAAATCTTTTCTAATAAATTCAAGCATTTTGGATCTTAAATCCAAACCTTTATACGTAGAAAAAATAGAAAAGATTTCTTCATTGATTTCTCCTAAAGACATTTGATAAAATACATAACTTAAATTTTAAGTATTTTATCAAATTATACAGAACAATTACCTGAGTATCATACTATCATTGGTTAATACATCATTTATATTGAATCTATTAGATGGAAATGGCGATAACATGTTTTTAATGAGATTGAATAAATTATCTCCTATTTCATCTTGTCTTGATATATGTCCTGCATTAGGAAAATAAAAATCTTGAAAAGGGAAATCCTCTTCTTGACAACGTCTAGGGACATTTTTATGATTAAATGGAGCGGTCGATGTTAAAAGAATCCATAAACAAACCCCTAATGACCACACATCACATTTATTATTATAATTCCCTCTATATAATTCCATACTAGTATATCCTCTAGTTCCCACAGTAAGATCTATTTTACTTAATTTTTCCGTATAAGGATGAGCTGTCCCAAAATCAATCAATTTTAATCGCAACGGATCTTTATGAATCAATATAAAGTTTTCCAGTTTTATATCTAGATGTACAAACCCCACATCGTGCAATGTTTTGATACATTTACCCATGTAACTTATGTATTTTATTGCGCATTTTTTAGTAATTAAATTATTTTCTAAACTAGCGTGTATTACCTCAAATAATTCAATACCATTGACATAATCAACTAAAATATGTATCTTATTATTTTCAACAAAAAAATTTCTAAAGGTTGGAAATAAATCTGAATTTAATTTTTTCAATACTTTAACTTCACGATACGCGCGTCTCTTTTTTTGCAACGACATTTTTTTACAGACATATAATTTTCCATTGTTAATATCTTTAATTTTATATACGTGTGAGGTTGCACCAGATCCTAATAATGTAAGTATTTTATATTGTGAATCATTTAAATTCTCAGCACTGGGTTCATCTTCTAACATAGTTTCTTGACAACTAGAAGATAAATCTATAACTTCTGCTGCATTACAACAGAAATAACGAAATCTACGGAACATAGAATATATTGCGAAACTATATTTATACTTTTTTAAAACAAGCTCTTCGATTTAACCAATATGGCGGAGAAACGCCTATATTTATAAAAGAGTTCACTGCTTTCTCAGCAAACCCACTATGCAAGTCTTTTTCATCTCTCCATTTAAATATAGAATGTCCTCTTTCGTTAAAATCTTTATGATATCTACAAAGGATTGAATTTGTTTTAAATGCATGTGTATTTGGATTAACATTATTTACTTGTGGTGGATTATTAATAATATTATTCTCACTTATAACTAAATTAATATTATTTTCTGAAGATTGATATGGTACTTGCACTGCTCTATCTCTAGTAATATATGTTTGTGTACTCGCATTCATATTAAAAATAATAATTTATTTAATTTTCGTTTATTGAACGCATAAGTATTTAAAGATTAAATCGGAAAAAATATTATACTATGACATCACTCTCACAAAATAACGGTAATGTATTAGAGATAAAAACCGTACAAATCGCGCCTTTTCGTACACTAATGACCGCATTAAAGGATATTTTGCTTGAAACTAATATTACATTTAAACCTGATGGTATCCGCATTGTTAATATGGATAAATCGCATACTATTTTGGCTCATCTTTTCTTAGATGCAGAAAAATTTGAGCATTATTATTGTAAATATCCAAAGATTGTTATTGGCGTTAACATGTTTCATTTATTTAAATTAATAAACACTATTGATAATGATGATACACTTACTATTTATATTAACGAGTCTGAATACAGTGAAGGAATCGTAGATCACTTGGGTTTAAAATTTGAAAACGGCGATATTAAACAATGTAAAAATCAAAAATTAAAGTTAATAGAACCGGAGGAGGAAGAATTGGATGTACCTGATGTAGAATTCTCATCAATAATTAATTTGCCATCTTCTGATTTTCAAAAAATTATTCGTGATCTTTCAAATTTAAGCGATCGTTTAGAAATTAAGTCAGTTGGCAATGAATTAATATTCAAGTGTTCTGGACCATTTGCAACTTGCGAGATCACGAGGTCTGAAAGTGATGCTGTAACTGAGTTTATTAAAAGTCAGGATGAAAGCAAAGTTATACAAGGTGAATTTTCATTAAAAAATCTAGGATATTTTATTAAATGTACCAATTTGTGTAATTCAATAGAGATGTTTTTGGAAAACGATTTACCTTTAATAGTAAAGTATTCGGTTGCATCATTGGGAACGATTAAATTATGTTTAGCACCCTTGCCCTCCGATTGCAAAGGGCATTAATTATATTATTTATCTAATATATAATATAATGAGTGGAAGAGCGAAAAGAGTTAGAAAAGCTTTAAAAAATAGATGGACAAATCAAACAGGATTAATGCAAGCTGGTTCTGCCCCCAGAATTGGAAAACAGGGTCCTACATTATCATTGTTGGGTAGACGTGTAAATTCTCGTTTACAAACATGTGGACAAGGTTATAAGGGATTGCGCTGCTTATATGAATTAGACCCTAATAAAATAGGCAATGAAGCAGCCAAACAATACTGTAAACGTGTGGTTAATTTTGATCCACTTACTGTATGTAAGATTCGTCAACCTAAAAACAGACAAAATGCTGGAGGCGTTGGGAATATTTATGTATCGAGGAGAGATAACTGTAATAAAAAATGCGGTGAGCAGCAATGTAATGTTCTTAAAGAAGACTTTTCAAGCGGTTCTTTAATAAATAGTGAAATATTTATCCCCTTTACTGGAACACAATTAGATCATCACAATGTAGAAATCGTTAAATCATCCGCATTATGGTCTGGACCCAATTCTAGTAATCCGTTTTATAATACAAATACTGCCGGCACAACGCCAGGTTTCAATTCATTAGCAGCTCCATTACCTACAACATACCATGTTCGCTTTGGAGGTACAGGTGATATAGATGAAAATGGTGAACACCAAGGTAGGTTTCTCAAATCTAAAAGATTTGATTTTAAAGATCTCGTGTCAATAACAGTATCATATATTGCAGGGGGAATAAATGGTGATTTGCTAAATTCTGAACAAAAAACTATACTTCAAAATAATTTATCAAGTTATCTAAACGGTACAAATCCATATACTATAGCATTTCAAAACTCTAGTTTTTTGTCTTTAAATCCACAGGGTAATAAAATACCACTTCTATCAAATGGCGGGGATCAACCTGATGTGTTTAGCAACCCTCCAAAATATCCTAGAGAACCTGAAGATTTGTTTTTACAATTTTATACTAGCGATAATAAACAAATTGGTAATTATATGAGCATTTTCACACCTAAAGAAAGACCGGCGATTGCAGGTCAGGGCGATTTATACATATATGCATCTTCAAAGTTTTCTGTTAAAACTTTTTATATAACCGATAAATCTATATTACAACGAGCATCGTATTTTAAAATCCAACAAAGGCGACATACTAATATTCTAGATAATTATGGTATTAAATACGTGCAATGTAATTTTTGCAATGATAGAAGCATGCCGTCGCCTTACACGCCACCTGATATTATTTATCCTGTTTTGGTGAAAAAACCACCGCTGCCTAATTCAGAAGTAAAAGTAGATCCTAATTATTGGGATGAAGATGGACCGATTGAAGAGGAAGAAGAAATAGTAGAAGAACTTGGTCCAGCTTTTGCTGTTTTATAAATTTATCATATTAAATAATGATGTAAAGTTATGATTATTATTATTATTAATGAAAATCATACCGAGCGATGTAACTGAAAATCACGCAGTATTTCATCATTCTAATTTTATAACAGTGATTGATCCTAGACACACAAATGATAGTTTTCACTATACAGCATGGTGTAAAAAAGATTATAGATCTTTATTGGATTTGACCAAAGACGATATACCATACTTGGAAGATATTAGAAATAAGTTTTCCAATTATATTAAAAGTAAAAAATTTAATACACTTCTTCATTTTCCACCAACATTTTGGAGATTACATTTACATTTTGTACAATTAAATCATCAAATACCACACGATACTCCTGAACATGAAGTATTTGATTTAAATACTGTTATTCGCAATTTAAAATTAGATAGCGATTATTATAGGAAACACGTACAAATAATAGCTAAAATTTAATTTATTAACGTAACTTACTATGTTAATAAATTAATATTCAGGTTTATGTTTTTTAAATATACAACCTTGGACACTAAGTCCTGGAACTTCGGTAAGTTTGCTTGGATTTTGGATTGAACAATTTTTCATCCAAATTTTTACTATACAAAATGATCGTTTCGGCGATATAGTAATACCATTTATAACTTTCCCTAACTTATGATTATTAGATAGTGTTTCTCCTGCCAATACATAACTTAGCTTTTTCCAAACACTTGGTACAGTTTTATTGGTAACTTTAAATGAAAAGCACCCTCCTTCTTTATTGGCAGGATCTTCCCAAGTAGGATTTATCCCACTTCGCATTAAGAATAACATGCAATTTTTAATTAACTTTTCAGGCATTACAGAATACAATGACAACATGTGTTCAACACTAGAAATATTCATTATTTTTTGATAACTTTTAATAGTCCAATCGGTATCATGTGGTAAATGGGCCCACAGAACCCATTTATCATATAACAGGTGATGTGATTGTTGATTTTCGGGTTTTACCACTGCTGAAGAACTCATGACTGTATTTGTTGTATCCATTATAATAAACTCATGTGTCAATTTTTTAATATCTTTTTATAATTTATTCTTCAGTAGCTCCTTCATATTTTGAGACGTTATCACACTCATCAGAGTTCTCATTTGATTTATTTTCGATTGTCGAACTCTCTATGATTGAATATGAATCATTCTCGATTTTAATGGCTTGGGTCGATTTCAAATTTAACATATTAACATCTTTATCAAAAATTCGGAGTTCATAATCATCTATATCATTTAATTCATAATATTGCGCAAGATACCACTCTAAAAACTTTTTATCCAAAATAATATTTTCGTTTACATAGAACCCCGTTAAATTTGAATGAATATCTATCACATTTTCTTTACCATCCTTTCCCTTTGTTACATATTCAACTTGAATAAATAGTTTTTCAGCTAAAGTACTATATATTGTGTTTTTTTCTTCAGGTGTGAATGTCCTTTTATAGTACTGATATGGACCAATTCTATTTCTAATAAACATTATCGAAGGCTTAATATTATCCTCTACATGTTTCATTATTTCATCGTTTATCTCATCTGTAATATAACTATTCTGTTGCTCATTGTTATAAAATATAAAATATTTTGTAGGAACATTTTCATCTTCTTCTTCATCTTCGCTATCCGAACTCTCAGGCATATATTCGTTCACAAACAATCCTAGTCTGTCCGACCATGTTATGTAAAATTTTGTCATACTCCATGACAAATTAAAAGCTTTATTTTTCGCATCAACCGGATCCGCAATATAATATAATCCAGCTGCTCCTGTTGCGCACGCTAAAGGTAAAAGAATATAATAGCACAAATCATAAAACATAATAGTTATATAATTTGTTATCATTTTAAATACTTTTATTGTTTCTTTTGTAAGGGATCGCTATCTAAATGACTTCTAGATCTAACGGCATCGCTCAAAGCAGTTTTAGTATCTGGAGATATATCAGATTCATCATATCCCGAATTAAATTTATGCGCATACTCTGCACTTTGCCCTTTTTTATTATGATGATGTTTTGTTCTTAAATATCTAGGATCATGGCGTTTGTGATGTTTATGGTGTTTATGGTGTTTATGGTGTTTATGGTGTTTATGGTGTTTAGGATGCGATGTAGTTACACGCGCCTTTCTACCTGTTATTGGATCCAAACCAAACATAAATAAAATCATTGTTACAATGACTGTCATCAAAATAAAAGGTATAAAAACAATAATCCATGAAACAATTCCTAAACCCTTATTACATAGAAAGTTAAGTAGTATTGTAAAAATCAGGGTAACCCATAATTTTATAAAAGCTATGTTGTACGTACCTTTTACTGTATCAATAACAACCTGTGTCATAGAAAATACCAAATATATTAATGCTGGGGCACAAATCTCTTGTAAAACCATCTTATATTATATTAGGAAAAAAAGACAGTTCCATTTTCCAAATGCCCAATTTCATCTCCGATTTCACCATCTTCGCCACATTCAAATAAAATACCATCCTTTTCATTTGTGCAATAATATATAACATTTTCAATCTCGATCTCCTCAACTTCTAGTTCTTCACCATCTTCACCCTCAGATTCCTCTTCATCAACTTCTTCCTCCGCTTCATCTTCATCATCTTCATCAACTTCTTCCTCCGCTTCATCTTCATCCGCTTCATCTTCCTCCGCTTCATCAACTTCTTCCTCCGCTTCATCAACTTCTTCTTCTTCATCAACTTCTTCCTCCGCTTCATCAACTTCCTCTTCATCAGCTTCCTCTTCATCAGCTTCATCTTCATCTTTATCCGCTTCATCTTCATCAACTTCTTCTTCATCAACTTCTTCATCCGCTTCATCAACTTCTTCATCTTCATCTTCCTCCGCTTCATCTTCATCCGCTTCATCTTTATCCGCTTCATCTTCATCAGCTTCTTCATCTTCATCAGCTTCCTCTTCATCAGCTTCTTTAGTTTTAACTTCAACAACACCATCTTCATTTTCATCACGCGCTAGCTCTGCGGGACCCTTGTTCGAATCTTTTTTCTCGCTCCATGTACCAAGTAATGTACCCTGTACTGGCGTATGTAGCCATTTTTTTTCAGGATTTTCATCATTATCATCCGCAGAATCGCTATCACTAGTATCTGTATCTGATTGATTTGCCATATAATCCATATATAATCCTCCTCTATATTGCATGGATTCAAGACCTTTATTCTGAACTTGTGTAGTTACTAAAGCATCGATTTCAGAATAACTAACAGGTACCTCGCCTACATTTATTTCCTCTGTTTGTAGCATAATATGCTTTTTATTATTTTTCATTTCCTTTATTTTAGCTTTTAATTGAATGTTTTCAGCTGTTACCTTTGCGAGCCTATCCTCTAGGTCTTTAATAATAGGCAATTCTTTGAGTATTTCAACTGTAGACACCATAGTTTTATTATTTTGTTCAAAACGATCAACGAAATTGTTTAGATGCGAAGTAATTACTTCGCTTACTTCGCTCATCATTTTGTTAACTTCGGTTTCTCTAACTTTAGATCCTTCCATATTTATTTAATAATATACAGAATCGTTTAATACGATTTAAAATAATTTTTAATTATATTATAAATGGATAACAGTGGAAATTCAGATATATCTAATAATACAGTACAAGACATATCTAAAAATGTTTGGACCAAACAACATTATAAAATTATAAAACATGTTTGTTCTCAAACAAATTTAAATGAGACAGAAGCAATTCGTGGACTAAGATATCATAAAGGAGATTATAAAAAGGTTATAGAAATAGCAACAATACGACATTTGATTGGTGTTGTAATGAGACAAACAACATATACATTTGAAGATGCTTTTAATAAATTAAGAGAACACAAAGGTGAACCAGTGAATGTTATCAAAGAATTTATGGGTACATTAGACAATAAAAAAAAGACGGTTGAAGCAACAACAACCAACCAAAAGGTTTTTTCGGAAATTAGAAATTTCATGGATGATGTAAATAAGTCATACGATAACCGAAAAAGAAGAACCGAACAAATAAAAAAGATCCAAGAAGCATATAATAAAAAAATGGGAATACAGTAATAACAATACTTCCTAGGTATTGATATTACTACATGTTAAAATTGGAATTCAAGATACTCTTTTTCGAATTCTTAGGAAGTTTCCTATGCAATCTAAGTTGTTGCTTTCCTGAGCTCTTTTCTGTTAACAAATTAGAATAAATTGTGGGACTATCATTATTTTCTTCATATAGTTCCGGCAAAATTTTTGTTAATGGTTTTTCAACTACTAGCAATAGTTGCTGATTATTAAGAAGTTTCCTATATTCTTGAATAGTTAATGTACCATAGTATTTATCTAATATATAATGTGGATCCGGTGCTGGTTTAATATTATTTTCATAATTATAAATATCCGAATAAACATTATTCAACAAAGCATATCTTTCCCATAATGTAGATGTATCAAGGGGTTCTTTTTTGAGATATGCAACGGCGCATTCAGGACTACAAAAACAACCATATACTTCAATATTACCATTTCTTTCCTGTTTTGGTATATAAATTGGCGGGTTATCAAAAGGATATGTACACCAAAAACAGTTGGATCTTTTATCAGATACATCATTGTTATGCAATTTTATTTTGAGCTGTCGAATTTTTTCCCACACATCTTTTTTCTCAATCTTTTGCTCTTCTGTCATATTAATTTCGTTATAACTAACATTAGTTGTTTGATTATTAATATTTAAAAATTCAGGATCTGTATCGCCATTTTCATTGTTATTTTTATTTAAATCTTGTGTTGAACATTTTAAATGTAAAATAACATTTGTTTTTTTAATAATTTGATTCTGATTCATGTCGGCAAAATTTTTAATAATTTTACCTCCTTTTGGCTTTCTTCCTCTTTTTTTAGGTGGTGGTTTATCTACCTTTTTAGTATTTTTGGGCTTTCTCCCACGTTTTTTACCGCCTTTTTTAGCATCTGTCATTTTGTATAGTAGTTTTATGGTATTTAATTTAAATACTTTTTTTAATCCTTTTGTGTGAGTAAAATTGAAAATAAATCATTATAATAAATATATTATTATATAATAATTATGTCATATATTGACACAACAGCTTATAAAGCTTTTAGAATAGTTTTATTGCATTTTATCGGTCCTTGTATCAAGGCTGGAGAGAAAAAGAAAGCCAATATGATAAAAATTTGGTGGCGAAGGATTAATGGATATCATAATTATAAATTGTACAAACCTCGTAGATTAACAATATCTCCACCTCCAGGACTATGGAGACAAAGTAACGGTTGTATGAATAGTCGATGTGTGCACGGTAAATATATTTGCAATGGTGTTCCAAAAAGATGGGTTCGTAAAAACACTCTTGGTAAAATTAAAACGCGACATATTCAAAAATTTATTAGAGATAGTATATTATACTCTCCAAGTAATATAAATATGGAGTTAGAAACCCGGTTCTCAGAAGAAGAACTACTTGAACATGGTAAATATTGGATTGGATCCCTTTGCGCGTGTGATAATAAACCGGCTAGAATTATAATAGATTACAAAACAAGATATAATAACATGGAGTCTATTTATAGAGAACTTGCATCAGATAATTTAACATATCGTACACGTAGTATCGTTTCAAAATTTGTTAGGGATAGATTTAGACCCAATTTAAATATGTAGTTATAGTATAATGAGTAAAAGACATAAAATATCAAAATGTTATCGTAAATCAATTCGAAGTTTTAATAAATGTACCAGGAAAAAGCGCTCACGAAAATTTAAAAAATGCTGGAGTAAAGCAAAAAAAACATATAAAAAATGCAGAGGGAGGCGCAAACGAAAGCGCAACAAACGAAAGCGATAATTGCAAAGTAATAATTTATATGATTATTTTAAATGACACATTCTACAAACTGGAATATGATTATCACTTCCAATAACCTTTTGTTCAGTTTCTTGCGTTATGCGTTTAGTAAATGAAGCAGGGGCTTTACATATAGTACATATAGCGTGTAGTTTTTCAACCTCATCGCATATAGGTATTAAATCTAAAATTTGACCAAATTTTTTCATTTGATAATCTCCATCTAAACCACATACATATACTTTTTTATTATGCTCATTAACTAGTAATTTCACCACCTCAAATAAATCTGAAAAGAACTGACCTTCATTAATGATAAAAGCTTCGGTTTGTTTTAAAAGATTGGGATCATTTTCAAATACATCATATATTTTTCGAACCGATAAACATTCAATCATTTTACGATCGTGCGTGGATAATTTATTATCGTGATATCGTTTATCTTCGATATAATTAATAACACATGTTGAGATTCCAGCTGCTTTATTTTTATTATATATTGATATCAACTTTGAGGTTTTGCCGGCATACATGCACCCTAAATATACAGCTAAATATCCAGAATTATTCATTTTAGTTAAATTACCATTAATATCTGTCATTTATATATTTTCAATTTATATTTTTATATAAAAGTAAAATACAATTAATATCTAAATGGAGCATACACCTTGGGTTGAAAAATATAGACCAACTGAATTTAATAATATTGTACTAGATACAACAAACAAAAAAATACTTACGAATGTAATAGAAAAGCAATATTTTCCAAATCTGTTATTTTATGGTCCTCCTGGAACAGGGAAGACTACCACTATTATTAATTTAATTAAGTTGTATCAAACCAGATACACCAGTACTAGAAAAGGATTCATGATACATTTAAATGCGAGTGATGACAGAGGAATTGATATCATTAGGAACCAAATAAGTCAATTTGTAAAAACCAAATCATTATTTGGAACTGGGATGAAATTTGTTATTCTCGATGAAGTTGATTATATGACCAAAAATGCCCAACAAGCTTTGAGATCACTTATACAGCAATATTCAACAAATGTACGTTTTTGTTTGATATGTAATTATATTAGTAGGATAGATACGGCTTTACAGAATGAGTTTGTTAGACTACGATTTTGTCAACTGCCAAAGGAAAAAATATTCATTTTTTTAAATCAAATTCAAAAAAAAGAATCTTTAAATATCGATAAAAAAACCTTAATAGCAATACAATATATGTTTAAATCGGATATTAGAAGTATGATAAATTTTTTACAGTCTAATCATACTCCAGATGCAAATTTATTAAAAGAAAATATAATAACCGATGCTACTTGGGAGGAGATGGTATCTATAATACAAACGGGTGATTGCGAAGAGGTATCATTATTTATTAAAAAAAGAAGTGCGTTTTACAATATAGAAATAAATGCATTTCTAATAAAATTTATATATTATTTGACTTCAAATAAAGAATATGTGTTACAAGACGAGTGGATTAAATTTTTTAAATATATAACACATCATGGTATGGTAAATAATAATTATCTACTTAATTATTCCGTAAAACGGTTAGTGGTTTTATATAAATTATTATAGTATTGTTTCATTCTAAATTCGAGTTTACCAATAAATAAATTTGGAGAGGGATGAGTAGGATTAAAGGAATTTCTTTTTAGACAATATTCTTCCAAAATATCTTCTAAAACTTGAGATTCCTTCTCCTTTTTACGATTTTGCATCTTAGCGACAGTGTTGAGTTTAATAGTTTCCATTTTAATAATCATTAGAAAATAAATTGAATAAAAGAACAACTTAAAGAATGAGAAGCAAACAATATTAATGTTAGCTGTAGACGATGCCTGGGAGAATTTTATTAATAATACATCACCAAATAATATTATAAACCAAGAAGAAAAGGAGGAAACTGAAAAACTTAATGAAGTTGATATTCCTAAATGTAGTGATATTTATATATCTACTCAAACAAAAATTGCGTATTTAAATAAACCGATAAATTTAAATGAGGTATTTTGGAAAATCCCCGTGATACCTTATCAAAATGAAAATATAGGAACAGTAAAAAAACAAATGAAGGTTAATTGTGTTACTAAAGAAGAAGTAATAAAATTAGAAAAACAATTAGAAAAAACAAATGGTGTTTTAATTGTCGATATAATATCGCAAATAGATAATCCTAATGCTAGAAAAGTGAAATTTAAAGATGTTAGAAAAATTAATGTAGGATTGTGTAAAAAAGATCTTACAAGTTATAGAACAAAGCGAAAAGGGGCGTTTTATAATTGTTTTGTTCTTATCATTCGTTTGAAAAATGGCGATAAATACAAAGAAAGTCATGTTAAAATATTCAATACTGGTAAATTGGAGATTCCCGGAATACAATCCAGCAATTATTTATATACAGTATTAGATGCTTTGGTAGAGATACTACAGCCTCATTGTGAAGAAACCTTGGAATGGAAGAAGGATGATATAGATACTGTTTTAATAAATTCGAACTTTACGTGTAATTATTATATAGATCGAGACATACTAGCACATAGATTAAAATACAATTATAATGTTCATGTGGTATATGATCCTTGTTCTTATCCAGGTATTCAATGTAAATTTTATTATAATGAAGATAACAAACTGCAAGATGGTGTTTGTCACTGCGAAAAAAAATGTGATAAAAAAGGAAAAGGTAAAGGAGATAATCAATGTTTGGAAATATCTTTTATGATCTTTCGTACTGGAAGTGTTTTAATTGTGGGACATTGCGATGAAACAATTCTATATAAAATTTACGACTTCCTGAAAGTTATTTTAAATAAGGAGTATCAACATGTTATGATAGATTCACCTAATAAAAAAGTTAAACCTAAAGTTAAAAAGATATGGAAAAAATGGATTTTAATCAAATCTTAATATTATGAAAATATCCAATTAATAAATCTTAAAGATGTAAAATTTTTGATATAATTACTACATTCGCTTCTATAAAGTTTTTCCTGTAAGATATCAATTGTTATAACTTTTTTCTTGAGTTTTTTAACAAATGACTCACATATGCTGCAATATTTTATATTTTCTATTTGTGGATCTTTTATCGCATATATAAAATAAAGAACTAAAACTGTATTTTCTAGATTATCTTTGTGTGACTTATTTTTATTATATATTTTATCTATAATTTTAGTGGATCGTTTTATACAAAACTGAATTAGAGATTCCTTTTTATCTCGAAATTCAGTTTCTTTTGAAATCATTGTTAGAATTATTTCATGAAATATATCAATAATATTGGTAATTACTTTCATATATAATTTATCACCTTCAGTCATCTCAAACTTTTTTCTATAATCATTGTCAATTTCAAAAATAGTCTTTTTATATACAAATAATGTTGCATCTTTTGAATTTAACTGTAAATATGTATGATTATCATCTCCAATCTGTCCAATAAATTCAACATAGTAACAAAATGCCTTTTTACAATGATATATCGTTAAATCCAAATTACGAGTATACATATATATCATTTTAAAACAGTGCTTTATAGTTTCTAACCCTCTTTGTAAAATAAACATGAAATATTTTTCATTTTGCACTATTATATTTTCTACAGTACATAATAAGAATTCGGATATCAATATTGCATATTTATCCTTAACATCTTTGATATTTTCTTTGCTAAAAGAAAAATGAAAATTCTTGATATTTGCGATATTATAAACGCCGTCCATTATTTTATTATAATACAATTTTATTTTTAAGCAAATAAGTATTTAAAGATTTTAAAGACTTTTGTACTATAAGATGGCAGAAGAAACAGCTCAACGAACTGATGAGGCTAATTATAGACTTCCAGGAGATACCACATTAAAACACGTTGTAAAACTTGGCATTGTTGAAGATAAACCTATTATGATGGACTATTGGGCGGCATCATGCGATAAACAAGTTCTTATCGGTGTTAGAGAGGGTGGTGAAAAACTTTTAGTTAAGAGTGAAGATGAATATACAAGTCCAGTAAGTAAAATATATAAAGTAGATCGCGAATATATCATAATTACAGAGAATTCTATTTATCTCGTATCCGCTGAGATTGATACTAAGCGTATTTCATAAGTATAATATATATATTTTAAATATATATTATGTCGATTCGTTCATTACATCATGAGTCGTGGAAAAAATGGGCAAAAACCAAAGGTACTGCTCCGCGGGAAATAAAGTTTAAATTTGAAAAAGGACAAATTGTTGACACTGCTATTAGACCTACGCTAATATTGATAGCTTGTGGACAAAAAAAATTAACTTTAGATAAATTTATCCAAGGTTTAAAAGAAGGATTAAAAGAAAATAATAGAGTTAAAATAAAAGTTGAATCACATTCCAAGAAAGATGTAAGTAAAGAATTTTTATTACTTATTAGAAATAATAAAGAAAAGGCACTAATTATAGCAACTAATTTACAAAACAAATTATGGAACAAAAACCATTCGAGAAATATTTTAAATTATCATGTTTTATACGAAGCGTTTCTTATTTCTAAAATTCCAAAAACATTATTTAATGTTCGTAGACCGTATTTAAGTTTAACTAGAGCTAATAGCAGGGCTGATTCATATGAAACAGCTAGCGACGATGAGTATAACAATGATGCTCCAGATTTTTCATTTGAACGCAGTACAGCAAGGTCTACTAGACCGGTAAAACAAAATTTCTCACGCAGATCGTCTGCTAGCAGTGTTTTTAATAATCAACCTAGAAGAAGAAAAAAACAAAATGTGACAACCCCTTTTAGAGACCCGATTGTAGCCAATAATAATCGTAAAAATATGATAAATAAACAAGAACAACGATATGGACAATTAAAGCCTATAGCTCCTAATGGAACTATAATTTTTTCGGAAAAAAAAGTTACTTATAATGATGTTTATGATGAATTGAATGAAATTTATCATAATAAAAATGAATATTTTTCTTCAGCAATGGATATTTTGGCAAGTTACGTCAAAGGTCAAAAAATTATTTATATGGAAGCTGAAAGTTATTGTCAAAATAGACTCAACATGTTGATGTTCCCATCTATATTTTGCTCAGCAACAGCTTCTGTATGTGCCGCTGCATTTGAGAATCAACCATGGGGTGCGACTACATTATCGACTATAAATGCAGGGATCTCATTTTTATTATCAATAGTTAGTTATTTGAAATTAGATGCACAAAGTGAGGCTCATAAAACATCCGCTCATCAATATGATAAACTTCAGTCTATTTGCGAATTTAAATCAGGCGATTTGCTTTTATTTACAGATATGTCTACTTTTAAAGAAGGTGAAGGTTGTGAGGAGCCTGATTTTTTCAAAAAATTAAAAGAGACCGTTGCACAATTAGAAACTAAAATTAAAGAAATTAAAGAAACAAACCAATTTATTGTTCCTAGACTCATACGTCATCGATACAAAATTGCATTTAATATTAATATTTTCTCAGTAATAAAAAAAATTAGTGGTTTGAAAAAGCATTATGTTAATTTTATTAGAGATCGGATAAACCAAATTAAATACTATAAGCTTGAACATAATCACTTAATTGAATTTGGTGAAAAATCATATGATAGCCCCGAGGTTATTAAACTAAAACAAATGATAGATCAAGAGTATCATGAAAAAATGTATGGTTTTGAAAAATATGAACTATTAAAATCTTCATTTGGGATCATTGATCAATTGTTGGCAGATGAAATGGAATTTGCAGAAAAAAATAGATCAAGATGGTGTTGTAACTGGTGTTGTTGTTATGCTAAGTTGCCTAGACCAGAAATGCGAAATACCATAACAAATCTCATTACTGACCCATTTAGTTCTATAGATAAACAAAACTATATAAGAAAAATTAACTTCGCTAAGCGCATGCATCAAAAATACGATATTTCTGGATCTATATTTCAATGGCCTCCTGAAAAATATACAGATATAGGATCCACTCACGGTTGTTTTGAAAAAATTTCTACTCAGGAAAAAATGCAAGAATTATTAGGTTTGCCTCACATTCTTTTACAAGATGAAAAATATGAAGATTATGGTTGTTGTTGTAAGAGAAATTGTATTATATCATCTATTATATTTGGAAGTTTCATTACTACTATTATAATCGTTGTTATAGCATTATATTCTTAAACTATGCTATTGCCTTATAATTTGATGAAATAGTTTAAAGAATTTTAAATAAAATAGGGTAGAATGTATTTATGGATTGTAATTGTTGGGGGTATTTTTGCCTTTTTTGCCTCAGCCGGAATTGGAAGTAATGACGCCGCCAATGCTTTTGCCACTTCTGTTGGAAGTAGAGCTTTAACTATAAAACAAGCTGTGTTTTTAGCTGCTATTTTTGAAACAGCTGGTGCCATCCTTATGGGCAATCACGTTACAGATACTATTAGAAAAGGCATTGCCAACCATGAGTGTTTTGAGGAAAACCCCTATTTATTAATGTACGGTTGTATGTGGGTAATTTTGTCTGTTGGAATGTGGTTATTTCTTGCTAGTTATTTGGAAATGCCCGTATCTACTACACATTCTTGTGTAGGCGGTATGATTGGTATGGCACTTGTTTTAGGTGGTAGAAATTGCGTAATATGGTATCAACCATTAGAAACATTTCCTTATGTTGGAGGAGTAGGTGGTATTGTATTGTCATGGGTAATTTCGCCAGTATTTAGTGGTATAATTGCGATGGGGGTTTTTTATTTTACAAGATTATTAGTTTTGAGACACTCATTTACCAGTAAAAGAATAAACTGGATTTATCCCGCATTAATTGGAACAACAATAACTATCAATACCTTTTTCATTATTTATAAAGGAGCAAAGGGGTTGGGTTTAGATAAGACACCAATTGAAACAGCTTTTGTAGTCGCATTTGGATCTGGAGGATTATGTGCTGTTATAACAATACCAATCGTACCAAAACTTAAAAAATATGTGTCTAAAAAATATAAAATACAACAAGAAAGTGGCATTGAAATGAAGAGCATTGAGGATGTGATAACAGAAGAAAAGGAAGAATATAATATTAAAAATAATGAAGAATTAAAGCGCGTTGTTTCAATTCATAACAAGGCTGAGAAATTTGATTCAAAAACAGAAGAGGTTTTTAAATATTTACAAATTTTTACTGCTGTTTGCGATAGCTTCAGTCATGGAGCTAATGATGTTGCTAATGCAATTGGTCCATTTGCAGCACTATATGCTATATATAATTCAGAAGGGGATCTCACTAAGAAAGCTGCTATGGGAAATGACGCATACTGGATTCTGGGAATGGGGGGAATTGGAATTGCTACCGGATTATTTGTCTACGGAAAAAAAATTACCTATGCGATTGGTGAGAAATTATGTAAAATAACACCCTCTCGAGGTGTTGCAATCGAGTTGAGTTCAGCAATTGTTATTATAACAGGTAGTCGTTTAAAAATTCCATTATCAACAACACATTGTCAAGTTGGTGCAACGGTTGGCGTTGGATTATTAGAAAATACCAAAAATTGTTCTGGTATTAACTGTAAGGTATTTTTTAAAACTGCTGTGGGATGGATTATAACATGTGTAATTGTTGGATTAACTACGGTGATATTTATCGCTCCGGGAGTGTATTCACCAACTGTTTTAGGATGGGGATCTTGTATAGCGAGAAATGTAACCAATTAAATTAATTATCTATAAAATCTTAGATAATTGCTCACGCTGCTCATCTGTTATTGTGGTTGGGAATTTTACTTCAAAAGCAATTATTAAATTACCTACCATTGGAGACGCTGGATGTCTTCTTTCTCGCTTCATTCCCATGTGTTGTATAGTTTTTGTATAATGAGTAGTAATTATTTTTCCATTTGTATTATTTATTGTATATGTTTTACCTGACAGATGTTTAATATCAAATGAAAAACCACATAACGCCTCCTTTAATGTGATTTTTCTTTGAAATAATAAATCTAATCCATCTCTTATAAATTCGGTATTGTTTTCCACATTTATAAATACCTTTACATCCCCTTTTATTTTATCACTTACAACATTACCCTTATTTTCCAAAATAATAATTTCTTGGTTATCAATCCCCATTGGTATCGGAACATATATTCTCTCCGTTTCAACTCTTTTAATATCATTTTCTTGATACCAGCGTTCTACTTCAACTGGTATATTCACACCTTTATATGCTTGAGCTAAAGTAATATTGATCGTTTTATTTATTGGAGTTGGCTTCATCATTGTATTCATGTTAACAGGTCTACCGTTTCTAAAAATCTGAACTCGTGGACCCCCTGACATACCGAATGGTATTCCGCCTCCAAAAAACATTTTTAAAAAATCATCTGGATTTCCCATCATTCCGCCATCCATCCCAGGCATCCCAGGCATCCCAGGCATCCCAGGCATTCCTCCCATAAAAGGATTTCCCTTTTGCATATCATACATCTTGCGTTTTTGAGGATCCCCTAGTGTTTGGAACGCTTCATTTATAGATTGAAATTTGCTTTTATCACCGCCTCTATCTGGATGATGTTTTAATGAAGATGTTCTATACGCTTTTTTAATCTCTTCGTCCGACGCTTTATCCGAAACTCCTAATAAATTGTAATAATCTTCCATTTGTATAAGTATTTATCTAAAATTTAAATACTTATAACGAATTATTTACTTTATAAACAGATTTGATATCTCTGATAAATATAATTGGTAAGTCAATATAAAAAATATATGTTTAACTAAATCATATGAATGATATATTTGGACTAATAATTGTAGGTATTATATTATGTATAATATCATGGGGATCGCTACTATTATCATGTTATAATGAAAAATACAATAAAGATATACCTTTACTTGATAATAAAATTGAAAATATTTGAAATAAATTTGGAATAACTAAATGATCGAAGAATTAACATGGTTCATAGGAAGAGTTATTATAGCTCTAGTGTTTAAAATAATAATTACTATATTATCACTGATAATCTTTAAGATTCAAAATATTTTACAATAAGACGAATGCTTTATTGTAAAATTAAATTTCTCTATTTTTTTCTTTTTCTTCTCTTCTTTTTTTTTCTTTTTGTTATATTTCTCTTACGCCGTTTTTTCGATTTATTATAACCCCTTGCAACATTATTGGGTCTCACTCGCGTACGATTCCTTCGTATTCTATTCATAGTAGTTCTTATTCTTTGATATAACGATGGTTGTGTTACCGGTATTTCGTTTACTGGCGTTACCGGTCTCTCTGATATCGTTCCAAGATTTATATCGCCATCGGGATTTTCAAATACAACAACATTTTCATTTTCAGGTAAATTAGCAAAATAATACTCTCTTTGTCTTTGTTCTCTTGCTCGCTCTCGTTGTTCTGATCTCTCGATCTCTTCCATGCGTCGTCTGGTTCTTAGTTGATCTACCGTAATCCCCAATGTCATGGCTTCAACTCTCTCTATATCTCTCTGACGTGCTAATTCTTCGTTGCGCATTCTGATTCTTTCCCTTTCCAGCTCACGTGCTGCGGCCCGCGCTTCATTTTCCCGACGCATCCTTCTAAGCTCGGCATCTGAAATATCATATGCATACCCACCTGTATAAATTGTTGCATCTGGTAGCAAATCATTATCTTGTTCTTCATCAAAAGAAATCAAATATCTTCCATAGTAACCTGGAGAACGACTAGAGTTATAATCAATAATAAAATAACCATCTGTTAATCCTGAGTTTTTCATTTCATTGACTAGTTTTAAAAACTTATCACCTTTGTCTGGTATAGTAGGATCATTTGCAAAACGATTAATATGTGCTAGATTATTTCTAACCATCCATTCGCGAGATACTGGTGTTATATCAGCGCTCGCTCCTTTTGGCTTTTTATATCTTTTGTGTTTTTTTAGCCTTTTGTGTCTTTTACGCTTTGTATGTTTTTTATTTTTATTTACTCTCCTCCGGGCACCGCCGTCTTGACCCTTCTGTACTATTGTTGGTTTAGGAGCTGGTGTCATACTACCAATTTTATCTCCTGCCCACTTAATAATGCCAGAAACATGATCTCCCGTCCATTGTGTAACGGCTCCTATATCATGAGCTGCTACAAACGGATCTCCTATACCAGGTGTAGATTTGCAAGGTGCATTCGTAGGTTCCGGATGTCCGCGATATTCTCCTGTACATTCTGGTAAATCAGCTGGTGTATGTGGAGAAGATTTACTTCCCCCTCTATACCTTTGTTTTCTTTTGATTGTCATTTATGTATATATTAACTAAAATAAATTAATATATAATTAGCGTCTACGTTTAGTGTACGGTCTGCGTTTTCTATACTGTCTATGACCTCTTCTATTATATGTTTTATCGCCCTTGTGTGTTACAAAATCTTTACGCCCTTTTCTTGTTCTGGAACGCTGACCTTTATGAGGATGTCTGCGACGACCTCTTTTTTTACCACCTGTCTTACGTCTAGTTTTACCACCCGCGCGACGTCTTCTGCGACCACCGTCCAACGTGTTTTCCGTTTTTTCTTTGGCCTCGGTTATTCCGGTGGCGGCACCTTGACCTACATTTTCGGCTTCTTCTTTTACTGAACTGAACATTCCTCCCATGTTATATATTAATCAAAGATTAAATCTCTCCGATAAGTACAACTTAAATATAAATTAATATTTTCTTTCATATGAACGAACCATTCCTAAAGAAGTATAAGCCTAAAAGATATAAGGATTTCGTTATAGATCCAGAGTATATAAATTTATTAAGTACATTAGTTCAAATGGATAGTCTAAATATTCTTTTGATAGGAGATTCTAGTTGTGGCAAAACATCTCTATTAGATGCGACTATTAGAGAATATTATGACATAGATTATATTCCAACTGATAATGTACTTTATATTAATAATTTACAGGAGCAGGGAATATCCTATTATAGAACGGAGGTTAAAACATTTTGCAAAACACCTTCAAGTATATCAGGGAAAAAAAAATTTATTGTTTTGGATGATATTGATAGTATAAATGAACAAAGTCAACAAGTCTTTCGCAATTGTATTGATAAATTTAGCCATAATGTGAATTTTATATCCTCTTGTGCAAACACACAAAAAGTAGTTGAAAGTTTACAATCGCGATGCAATTTAATAAAAATTAAATCTGTAGAAATAAAGTTGCTTGCTGAAATTTTGTCAAATATTAAAAATAAGGAAAAAATTAAGATAACAAAAAAAGCACAGGAATTTGTACTAAATATATGCAATAATTCTATTAGGTTACTGGTAAATTATATGGAGAAATTCAATCTACTAGATGAAAAAATTACTTTAGAAAAAGCAAAGCATATTTGTACTAATATTAGTTATTTTGAGTTCGAAAAATTTACAAAAGAATGGTATACAAATAAAAATCTAAAAGACGCACTTAAAATAATAAATGGAATTTTTGATAAAGGTTATTCAGTAATGGATATTTTAGATTGTTATTTCCAATTTATTAAAATAACCCATTTATTAGATGAAGAATCAAAATATAAATGTATAACAATTATTTGTTCATATATATCTTTATTTCATACTTTACATGAAGATGAAATTGAATTGGTTTTTTTTACATATGATCTAGTTAAAAGCATATAATGAAAAAATTTTTATAATTCATGTTTTATATATGTCAAGTCAAATATTTAAAACACCCATTCCAAAAGAGATTTTCTATGCATTTTTAGAGGCTAATGCAACTAAAAAAACTAATTATTATATTTTTACTAAGGTATTATTTAAATCTGCACAATATAATGAAACCGTCATTCCATTTCTAGATAAAATTAAAAATCATTATTTTCCATCAAAACAAAATTATATAACTAGAAAGATGACATATAAAAATTTTATAACAATATTAAGACAAATTTGCAAGTATCATCATATTCCATTTACGTCTACAATCAAATATGATAAGTCAACATATGATATTTCTTATTCTATATTTTTTGATTCTGAGCAATAACCAACCATTTTGTCGCAATCGTATCACAGGTTTTAAGTTGTTCTTGTGATAATCTGGAGAACCATCCAAATTTGGTACGGGTTAAAATCTCTTTACTTGGTAAGTAAATTGCGCAAAGTTTAGGACTAAAATCAATAAAAGTATTTCCCAATAAGCGATCTATTGTAACATCATTATTATAATGATCCTTTGCTCCAAATACGCATCCGCTTATCTTATTCATTTGGCCGGATATAATATAACTGTATAGTTCTCTTGCCATTTCACCTAAGAAATCCATTTCATTAGTATAGTCTCTGCTATTTAATAATTCTAATTTTCCTATATATTTGGACATTACAGGACTATTTTTTTTACATCCTATGATCTTAATATTAGGGAATAAAGATGTATCGGTAGCTGTTATATTTCTACTAAGCGTCTCTCCTACAAAACAACATCGGTTGGATAAATATTTATCATACATTGGTTTTAAATCTTTCAATACAATCGTACTATCGGGTATTTGCATCCCACCATATGAATGTAATAAATTAGCCATTGCCAAAGTTCTAATGTGAGGTCGGATTGGGTTTGCCAAATTTCTTACTTGAATTTCCCATTTTGGCAATAGTTTTGAAAAAGAGTTGTCGTCAATTAAACAAATATTAAACGATTCTCCGCACGATTTAACAATAGTTTCTAAACAGGATAAAATATATGGCTGATTAAGCTTAGTAGTATTTCTTGAAAAGAAAGATTGCCAATTACGAGCATTTACCTCATGAGTTGTATGAATCCACAAAATAGGCTTACCACCTAAATCTTCGTCTCCATTTAATAAATACTTTCTAATAAGATCATATTTTTCTAACTCTTCATCCGGCATGAATTTTAATTTGTATTTCTCATAAAGAACACCTAGAACTGTTAAAATAATAATAACTGATATGTATCGGAACATCTATATATATATAAATTTATTTATTTTATATATATTTAATTATCCAAGCGTCTTAAATGTCCCCACCATTTTGTGTTACTGCGTTCAACTTCCTCATCGCGTTTTAATATTGAGTATATTCGACGCGTTTCTGTTTCATTTGATTGACTTTCTTTTTTCTTAAGAAAAGCTCGACTTTGTTGCAAAGACGGTGGTGCACTTAATTGCTCAGATCTATGTCTTTTATAGCTTTCCACACTCTTAAATTTTTTAGTTTTTTCAAAATCCTCTCTTGTTACAGGAACTACTGTTTCTGTATGTGCTTTTTTGAGATCTTCATATTTTAACTTACTAAATACTTCAGAACTATATTCCTCTGGAGCCTCTCTACTCAAAGTATATCCTGAACTGGAACCCATTTCCATTAAATCTTTCTTAACAACCAATGCTTTACATTGAGTTTTTCTCTTTTCAAATTCTCCTTCCATATCTTGCAAACTTATTTGTTTTTGATTTTCTACTTCACCATTTTTATACCAATCTCCATAACCCTTATCGACTGCATTATCTGATACTCTTGTCTTTTCAAACATTGTATTAAACCATTTATTAAAATCTTTCACACTCTTACCATCAAGCTTTTTTAATAATAGTTCTTTCTCTTTATCTATATCTACACTATAATCTTGTTCATGAGCGCATTCTTTTTTTCTATTTCTAAAATGATAAATCTTAGAAAGAACAGCATACGCTTTTTTAAAAAATAAAAATACTTCTTTATCTAATCCTGATTTATCTGGATGTGTTTTAAGAACGGTTTTATATGCTTGTTTTAAATTTTGTTCTGTAAATTGATAATTTAACTTAAATAAATTCAAAATATCCTCTAAATCATAGTTTTGTATGTTTAAATCTAGATCATCCATATACAAAAATATGATTTTTTTTATTTTTCAGTTACACGCCCCGCAGTTTTTGCAAAAAACTTAACAATTGCATTATAATCAGAGGTATTTACAACATCCATAGGAGAACCATCAACCATATTCATCATATAAGGAATCGATCCTATTTTAAGAAAATTTTTTAGTCTATTTGGTTTTGAAATATCTACGATTACTATAGCCACTTCAATGGGTAGTTGCTGTATTTGGTTGATACATAACGGTTTTATCCGCTGACAAGGTCCGCACCAATCCGCAGTCACCTTTACCACAACATATTTATGTTGACTTACAAAACTGCTAAATTCTTTAGCCGTTGTTAGTGACACGATTTCTCTTTTTTGATTCATTATATATATTAACTATTGTATATTTTTATATTGGTATTTTTATATAATGAATGGTATACTTTTAGTATTGCTACTATTAATATTAATATTTTGCATTTGTTATTTATGTTTCCAGCGCAAAGAGGGGTTTGATTTAGAACCTTCAAGAGTTGCGCAAATTGTAGAACCCAACTTATATATGAATCAACCAACATCTGGTAATGAGGATTCTATTTGTCAAACACAATGCGGTTCTGGAAGTTGGTGCAAACAAGATAAACATTGCCATGGATGTGAAGATATTGCATGCGGTACACAACCTGGTCCAAATCCAGGTCCAGGTCCTACACCGACGCCAAAACCAACACCATCAAATAGAAAGCTTTTTTTGATTCCCGAAGCTTTTGGATTTAGCGTACCTGAAATTAATAATCAAGTTGAAATTTTACCGACATCTTCAATTTCTAAACATTTTGATTCGATTGTTGTATGTGCCAATTCTGCCAAATATGTACCAGGAAAATATGATAGCAAACCATCCCCGCCAAATAATGTAATGACAGACCAATGGGAAAATCAAAAAGTTAAAGATTTGAAATTACCTATAGAAAAATGGGCATTTGTTTGTTGTAATGCAGATGTATCTGCTTCTACAAAAATTAACAATCTTTTAAAAGATTATCCTTTCATTGAAGGGTTTATTATGGATTTTGAAGATCCGAAATCAGTGACTGCTTTCTCAACAGAATTTAAAAAACTCAAAAAAAAATATAAGTTTGGACTGATTGGGTTTCAAGGAAATCTAGATGGATGGAAAAGTTGGGCATCTCAACATGGTGGACTATCGTTTGATTACTATTTTAATGAATTATATACTGAGGGTATGTATGAGAATCAAACCACCTCATATTACAATATCGGAAAAGATGCGAATTCACCTAGCAACGCCGTGTGTCCACTTAATGATAAAGGAAGTATAAATAAATTTTGGAAGAGTGCTAGTAAAAGTTGTAATGGTACAACTACTATTCCTACTGTTTGCGGATCAGGGAATTGTCAAGAAGTAATATGGGGAACAATAAACGATGTTGGTACAAAAAACAATATAAAATATGAATGTTTTGATGAACGCTTATCTGGTAAATTTATAATGGATCTAGTAGATGGTAAAACACAAGATGTGGCTGGTGGAAATTTTGCAATTTGGTATGGTACGGGTCAAGCCAAACCCGGAAGTAAAACTGTCAAAGGTAAAGTAATTTACAATCCGGTATCTTGTAAACCAACATCAACCGGCGACTGGGGGTGCGCCGTTCCTCCTAGTTGGAATTAGTTTGTGCTACACAAATTCTCTAGATTTGCTATATTAATATGAGGTAAACCAGGATGAGCTTCCCAAAAATATTTACAAAACGCCCAATGCATTTCACAATCCAAGGGATAGTTACTTTTGTACTTTTCTAATAAAACTTTTTCTATTTCTGATGGTAAAAGCTTTAAACTAGGTCGAGGCAACACATAAGATAATTGTACCAACTGCGAAACATTTTTATGATCATTTTTAGGTATCATAACCGTATTCCATCTTGGTATAAATTGTAGCAAATGTTTCCATAAAGGCGGATAGTGATATTTATAAGACCATCTCCAGTCTAAGCACCCTGTTGTATAATAATTCATCACCCATTCCAATCCTTCCATATAATTATTACAAATTTCTTGCAGAAATGGTCTATTCAAATCCATGTTGAATAGTTTCTTATAATATCGATTCTCCCAATGATAATTGTGAGGATCTATAAATTTCTCTACAGCCCTGCGCTTTGTAGGAATCGCATCCAACTTTTTCATTTTCTCATCAATATCCGTTGAAGGGTAAAATCGTTTCTCCCACTTATTTCTAATTTTATATTCCGATTTTAAATTTTCTAATTCGTGATTTGTCAAATATTCAACCAATGTATAAACATTATTCCAAAAAATAGTTTTTCCATTTGTTAGATTTTTTTTTGTTTTCCCAATAGTATTTCTATAAGCAGCTGTTAATATATTAATACCACCTGTTCTAATGTTTACCGACGGGAAGTGAGGCAAAAAGTCATTGCCTAAGAAGAAGCATAAAAAGATATAATCATATAATCGATTATACTTTTCTTTGCTATCAATCTTGCCATAACCGTTCATGTCCTGCAATATGACATTTGCTAGTTCAGGAATATCTAAAAAATATGCCTCATTTGGTTCCAAATCCGAATTAATCGACTTTATAAACTCCGGAGTTTCCCTATATAAATATATATGTTTTGATATTGGAAGATGATTCAAACAAAGCATAATCAGATCCGCATCCAATCCATAAACTAATGTATTCGTCTTTTCATGATACTTAGGTCTATTTCGAATATACTGGAATATTTTATGTTCTCCTTCTCCAGGTTCCTGCGATGTTGATACTATTATTTGGTTAGCGCCATAACTTTTTTCACCGTGTATGTAATGACCAGTTATCCCTTCTCCTAATTTCTTCATAAAGTTGGTACCAGGTGTAATAGCCGTTTTATCCCATACATTCTCGGTTGTTGGATCCAGTTTAGATCTAATATCGTTTAATAAATAAGATTTATACCTCCTTGTTCGCTGTTGTTCCAATTTTGCAACGGGTGCAACACCATCAAAAGCTATAAATACAACACCAGTTGGCTTAATAAAATGCAGATATTCATCTAATTTATTGATTACACCTTGTATTAACAACTCTTCAAATGCGTCGTCGTTTCCGGTGTATTCTTTTGAAATTATCCTTAATGTATCATAGATAATAGAATTACTATCAAGATAAATATTATTAATAGACTTCAACTTATCAAGTCTTTTAATAATTTCAGAGTGGTTTCTAACAATATGTGAAAAATAACTTGGTATACCCATTTATTATTCTTTATTTTTTATTTTTAAACCCTTTCACTACAATATAAAAAATCACATCTTCAATGATGTAGAATCAAAATAATAAAAATAAAAATAAAAATCTGTTTTAAGGTATAAATCGATGTTTATTTTTATTAAAAATAAATCTAGAATTTAAAATCGATATATTTAATATATTAAATGTTGAAAAATGAGAAGATTAAGGCGAATCCATTAAAAAAATCAGAAAAATCACATACGATTAAGTTCTGTAAGAAAAAAATAATTACATTTCAACATATGATCACTAAGACCATAATTGCAGTGCAAAAATACAAAGTTATGGATATTGTAGGTGCTAGCGATATGAATACATGTATTCAAAATCTAGAAGTTCTTTACAAAGATTTAGAAAATCTAAATACAAGAGTAAACCATCCTTCAAAGCAAGATTTTGAGGATATTATTACAAATCTTCAAAAAATTAATAATGAACTGTCTGCTCTTTTCAGAATTACTGGTACCGATAGTATTGAAGATCTAATAACTGTTGCTATGGGTAATGATTTCTTAAAGAAACTAAAAACGGATGAAACCGGTATTTTTGAAGTCATATCATCTTATATACATCCGATTAGTTATAAAGTTATGGCATGGCGCGAAGAGCCAAATAAAAAAAAGTCAAAAACCTTGGCTAAAAATCGAATTGTTGAAGACTTCATGATTGTAGAAACCTCCAGTAGTTTTGATTGTTTCGATTTGGCTCGCACTAGCAAAGAATTTCAAAAAAAAGTATATGGTATCAAGGTCGCTATTCAAAATGAAACTGAAAAGAAGACATTAATTATTTCTGGAGTGATTGATGATATTTTAATTGAATGTACCAATCATGTCTTTATTAAAACAAAAATGGAGAGATTAAATAGTGGAAAACCTGAAGAACCTGATTTTAAAGGACGCGATTTTGATAGATTTCTTGAGGCTTTGACAGTAAAGGAAATTTTGATTTATTCAGACAATGAATTATATCAACGTTTTATTGGATATATTAATCAAACAAACTTGATTAAACAGAAGCCTATTTCTCAAAATGTTAAAGAATTTATTGGCTCCGAATTATATGGACAAAGACGCACACTTATTCAATTGCTAATGAAACATAATGACCCCGAGTTTCAATATCTTGCTTATTTGTTATATGATCTACTTTCCAATGATAGCAACGGATCGCTTGATACTATTGAACAAACAGTGCTTTTTGATAGTTTACCATGGAATATTAAAAAATATTTCAGAGATGCTATGAAAACAACTATTAATTATACTAATACATTGTCACAATTTGATAATAGTAAAATACCTATAGAACAACAAATTTGTTTATTGAAAGCTCCTGACGCGGTTAAAGAAAAGGCGATGCTTAAATTAAAAGAAGTCAAGGCTAAATCGGAAGATTCTGGTTCAAAAGCTAGACAATATCTTGAAGGATTATTGAAAATCCCTTTTGGTGTTTATCGCAAGGAGCCTGTATTATCGTTAATGGGTGGTGTTAAAACTAAATTTGATTTATGCATCAATAAAATTAAAGAAAATAATATTAAAGTAAAAATTCCCAAAAATAAACCTTATAGTAGTCTTGAAATTACAAAATATTTCCCTACTATTGAAAAGGATGCGGTCAAAGAACTTAAAAAAAGTAACCATAAAAAAATATTAAAATTATTTGGAAGCGGAAAGCGAGATACACTTGTAGCAAATACATGTTTTATTAATGGTGTAATAAAAAAGTTAGGGATGAAATCTCAAAGATTATGTCATTCAGGAAAGAAAAACGCTTACATGAAAAAGAACATTGATCAATTTATAAATGAAACAAAAAATGATGATTTAGTTGTTCAATCTCTCCAACAAAGATTTCCTAAGGCATTTAATTTGCCTCTTTGTAAAGAATTGACTGAAGAAATAACTAGTATACGTCAAGACCTTACATCTGTTAATAATGTAATTACAGGTGTAAAAACACAATTAGAATCTGCAGTACACGGACACGATAATGCAAAAAGGCAATTGCAAAGAATTATTGGTCAGTGGCTAAATGGGAAACAGAAAGGATACTGTTTTGGATTTGAAGGGCCACCTGGAGTTGGTAAAACATCGCTTGCAAAGAAGGGGCTAGCTGAATGTTTAAAAGATGAAAATGGTGTTGTCAGGCCATTTGCTTTTATACCCATTGGCGGTTCTAGTAATGGTAGTACTCTTAGTGGTCACAATTATACTTATGTAGGATCAACATGGGGGCGAATCGTGGATATTCTTATGGAGAAGAAAATAATGAATCCGATTATTTTTATAGATGAATTGGATAAAGTTTCCAGATCTGAACACGGTAAAGAAATTATTGGCATTTTAACACATTTGGTAGATGAAACACAAAATGAATCTTTTCAAGATAAGTATTTTACAGGCATTGACTTAGATTTAAGTAAAGCTCTTTTTATCTTTTCATATAATGAACCTGGTCTTATTGATAAAATTTTGTTAGATCGAATACATAGAATCAAATTTGAGAATTTATCTTTAGAAGATAAAATTGTAATTACTAAAAAATATCTGTTACCCGAAATTTATAAAAAATTGGGATTAAACGAGTGCGTTGTTTTTAGTGATGAGATAATTACATTTATAATTGAATCATATACGTATGAACCTGGTGTTAGAAAATTAAAAGAAATTTTATTTGAGATTATCAGTGAAATCAATCTTGAAATTCTTCAAATGAATGATATTGAAATGCCATTGGTATTAACAAAAGATATTATTAAAGATCAATATTTGAAAGAAAGACACGAAATCACGTTTACAAAGATTCATCACGCTCCCAGCTCTGGTATTGTTACTGGATTATGGGCAAATTCTTTAGGAAAAGGAGGTATTATTCCTATTGAAAGTATATACTATCCATCGACAAATCCTTTAGACTTTAAATTAACAGGAATGCAAGGAGATGTTATGAAGGAGTCTATGAATGTGGCCAAATCTTTAGCATGGAAATTAACTTCGCAAAAAACAAAAACAAATTTGTTAAAACATTTTGCAGAAACAAAATTACAAGGTGTTCACATTCATTGTCCCGAAGGAGCAACACCTAAAGATGGACCGTCTGCTGGTACTGCAATTACTGTTGCTATTTATAGTTTATTTAACAAAAAGAAAGTCAAAAATACAATAGCTTTAACAGGGGAAATTAATCTTCAAGGAAGAGTAACAATGATAGGAGGGTTGAAATTAAAAATATTAGGCGGTATTAAAGCTGGAGTAAAGGAGTTTATTTATCCAAAAGAAAATCAAAAAGACTTTGATAAATTTATGGAAAAATATTCTGATAAACCTGTAATTAAAGGGATTAAATTTCATCCAGTTGAAGATATACATCAAGTTTTTAAATTAGTCTTTTTATAATAAAAAATGTACTTTAATTATATACAATGTCATTAGCATTTAATCTCATGTCATATATTAGATTTTTTGTATTACTTTCACCTATTATACTCCCAACTATGGCCATTTTTGGTTCTTTATATGAAGGAAATGGTAGAGGATTACTATATGTTTTTGGATTGACTATAAGTATGGCTTTTGGAGGGATGATATCATCACTTGCTGGGGCATATGTACCTCATACCGGTGTCGTCGGTGGTACCGGAAGACCCGGTACAGAAAATGGACCATTCAGAGCTATTATTGATCCCGCGTGTAATTTAATAGGAGGCAATCAACCTGAAAGTTGGGGTACTAAATTTTCAATGCCGGGCCCTCACGCATTATTACTATCATTTACACTAACATATGTTATGTTTCCAATGTTTATATATGGAAATGTTAATTTAGGTGTCTTAGCAGGTCTCTTATTCTTAGGAATTGTAAGTGCTATTATACGCACCGTTCCTCCTTTAAGCTGTGTACATTTAATTGATGTAATGGCTGGATGGGGAACAGGTGTTCTTTTAGGAACATTTTGGTTCTTCCTCATACAATCCTTTTTCGGAGAGAAAGGCGTATACTTTTCGAATACCAAAAGCGATAAACAAGAATGCAAATTAGATAAAAAAGCTTTTAGATGTAAAAGTAAACAAAAAGCTAATTAATTTATAGATTATCATTAATCATCTATAAATTA
>Ga0209631_10000681_pt1 | contig 45857 bp, 55 predicted proteins | sample COG_08_FD_184752 | JGI IMG/M metagenome (GOLD analysis project Ga0209631, IMG submission 184752) | Pelagic Microbial community sample from North Sea - COGITO 998_met_08 (SPAdes) (version 2) | ecosystem: Environmental > Aquatic > Marine > Neritic zone/Coastal water | place: Helgoland, sampling... | reverse complement strand
GAGAGTTATCAGGTCTATTGACAGTGAAACTGCTATGTCTTCTGAATGGACTACATACCGTAATGAAGTACGCGCTCATGGTAACAGTCTTGAGTCAGGAATTGAAGCGTTTGCTTCTGTAGATGCTATTCGTAACTTTCAGAATCATGAAGTGCAAGAGGAGCGAAGAATTGAAGTTACTGATGAAGAAGGCGTAACAACTGTATCTGATGAAACTGAAACAATTAATTCTACAGTAGATAAAACATATTGGGGATGGCCTGAATCACCTGATGCGGAGGCTGATCCTTTACACGTTAGGTATCTGTAATGTCTAACCCTTGGGATTCTTGGTCATCTAATTCGGATGCTTGGAATGCGGCTACGTATCATTGGGAAGACTACTATCTTGCCCCTAGTGCATATAGCGCAAGCCTAACTGGATATGCTCCAGATAATCCTAACAATCATATAGTTTATCCAGACAGTGTAAACCTAACTCTTAATGGTATTTCTCCTAATCTCGGTATAAGTTTTGCGCCAAGTATAGGAGCTGGATCTTTATCTCTTACTGGACATGGACCAGTATTTGCTAAAGGAGTTTTCAGGACTGTTCCCGCTGGCTCCTTATCAATGGATTTAATTAAGTGGTACACCATATCAACCACTTGGGCAACAGATCCAAATACTTGGAGCGCTTATGGCAGGGCACCAATTGTAGGGCAGACTCATTCTTATGATCCTGTTAGCGGAATACTTACAATAGATGGTAAATTTCCTAGCTCTGTCTGGAAAGACCCAACATGGAAACCTACAATATGGGTGATATAAAAACAAAAGAAACTACTTGGAGTTGGATGGATGAGTGCTACAAGGCTGATCCTTCTCTTAAGTATCCAACACCAACATATATATTCAACAATGGAAACAGAGTTTTCTATACCGAAACCGCTGCAAAAAAGAAACAAAAGAAGGGAAGAAAGTAATGAATTTAGATGTTGCAAAGTCAAACATATATTCTTTAAATGATAATATGTTAGCTAAAAATATTGCAGAAAAATTAGAAGAAAAGTATCCTGGGTGGTTATGGGCTGTACATGTAATGGACGGAGTTGTTTCTGTAAAATCAATGCGTCTTTCTGGCAACTGGGGATTTGTTCTTCATACCGATAAAATAGACAACGATTACAAAATGGTTGTTATGGCTGGCGGAGAAATACTAGAAAGGTTTAGGCAGAAGAGGGGTCAGTTTGATGACACACTGTACCATGACCTATCAATGGATTCCAAAGGCAAACTTAATGGGGATTACTCTAGATGAGCCGAATTAGACCGCAGCCTCCTACGGAGGGTTCAGAAAATATATCTGTTGAACAGATGGAGGATACTCCGTACATAGAAGATTTTTGGCTGCGTATTGCTCGTGAAGCTTATGAAGAGTCTAGTGATTGGGTTGATTCTAACCTTAGAGATCAGTGGGAAAAAAGCATTTCTTTGTTTAACAGCAAGCATCCCCCTGGTTCTAAGTATAACACTGGGGCGTATGACAAAAGGTCTAGGTTTTTTAGACCAAAGACCAGAACTGCTGTAAGAAACCTTCAGTCTGCTATGGCTGTTGCTTTCTTTACTAACGAAGATGTTGTAAGTGTTCAGCCTAGAAATCCTAACGACCCAGATCAGGTTGCGGCTGCAGCGGTATCTCAATCTATCATGCAGTATAGGCTTACAAACACTCTTCCTTGGTTCCAGACAATGTCTGCAGCCTTGCAAGATGCAGCTGTACAGGGCATATGTGTAAGCCATCAGTATTGGGAATATGAAGAGAAAGAAGAAGCTTACTTAAATGTAGATAGCCAGAACAGACCTGTTATGGATGCTGACGGTAATCCTGTTGTAACTAAACAGAAGACATCTATTAAAGATAAACCTATTATAGATCTTATTTCTCCAGAAAATATTAGAATTGATCCTGCTGCTGACTGGCATGATCCTATGGAAAGCAGTCCTTATATCATTCATCTTATGCCTATGTACGTTCAGGATGTTAGACAAAAAATGATAGATGGAGAGTGGTTAGATATTCCTATAGGTGAGCTTCTAGCTTCTGATACAGATGAAGATGATGATACCACCCGAATGATTAGGGATGAGCCAAGAGAGGATCGATTAGATAACGATGCTGGCTATGGTGATATTGATTCTTACAAAGTTGTATGGATACATAAAAACATTGTTCGCAGAGAAGGAATGGATTGGTGCTACTATACAGTAGGAACTGATGCAATGCTTACAGATCCAAAACCTCTTCTAGAAGAGTATCCTTGGTTAAGGAATGGTGAGCGCCCTTATGTAATGGGTTACACTAATGTAGAATCTCATAGACTTTATCCAGCTGGAACAGTAGAGCTAACACAAGAATTGCAGGCCGCTGCTAACGACATATGGAACCAAAGGTTTGACAATGTTCGTTTAGCAATGAACAAACGTTACCATATTCGCAGAGATAGAAACATTGATCTAGATGCTTTGTTTAGATCTGTTCCTGGTGGCGCGGTAGAGATGGATGATCCAGATAACGATGTACGTGTTATTGATACTAGAGATGTTACAGGTTCAGCTTATGCAGAACAGGATAGGATCAATATGGACTTTGATGAGTTGCAAGGTAACTTCTCAACGTCTACAGTACAAGGAGCTAGATCTTTAAATGAAACTGTTGGCGGTATGTCACTTATGGCAAGCAACAGTGGAACAGTTACAGAGTATGTTCTTAGAACCTTTTCTGAAACTTGGGTAGAGCGTGTACTTAAACAGCTTATGCGTCTTGAGCAGTACTATGAAACAGATGAAATTATTCTTGAATTAGCGAGCGATGCAGCAATTCAAGTTAATCAGCAATACCAGGGTGTTATAAACGATCTGTTAAAGTACGAAGTTCTATTAAAGGTTAACGTTGGAATTAGTGCTACAGATCCATTACGCAAAGTTCAAAACCTTATATCTGGAATACAGATGCTTGGAGGTCTTCCAGGATTTGCAGAGAGCTTGAATGTTCAGGAGATTGTAAAAGAAGTGTTTGGCGCTCTTGGATATAAAGACGGTGAACGTTTTGTTATGATGGAGCAGAATCCACAGGTTGCAGAACTTACAGCGCAACTTGAAGAGATGCAAGGATACATTCAGTCTGAACAAGGAAAGCTGCAAAATAGAATTACTATTGAACAGATGAAACAGCAAGGAAATCTTGAAGTTGCTAACATGAAGTACGGCACAGAAATTCGCAAAAAAGAAATGGAAGCACAGCTAAAAAATATTGATTTACAATTGAAGCAGGAAGACGTAGCAACTAGACGTGCTGAGTTAATGCTGCAAAGAGAAGCTTTAATAAATCAGATAGCAGATTCTGAGATTGCAAGACAAGAAGAGATGGTTGACGAAGGCGATATTGGAGTAATGGCTAGAGACGACTATGGTAAAATACCTTACGCAGTAGGATAATATGGATTACTATGATCCCCGTGAAGTCGGGATTGATGACTTAGTTAAAAGAATAAGAATAGGTCATACCACAAAAGATTTTTTAAATACATCCGTAGGTAAAGCAATATTAACAAAAGCCCTCAATGAGTACATAAAGGGAATTAATAATTTAGAAGATATTGGTTTAAACGGATTTAAGGGTTCTTCAGAAGAAGAACTAAAAGAGTACCGGAAGATTGTTTCTGATCTCTCAACACCCTTAAAAACGCTGCAGTGGTTTGACAGTATTATACAAGAAGGGGAGAATGCTGATAAGATTTCAAAATACAAATCTTCTGGTGTATTAGAACCATAAGGAGATAGTAATATGGAAAACGCTACCCAAGAAGAGGTTCAGGATGCGTTAGAGTCGGAAGAAGTTGTTGAAGAACAAGCTGTTAATGATCTTGATATGCCTAAGATAAACCCTCTTTCCGCTAGGGAAAAGGCTTTAGAGGAGATCTATAACAGACGTAGGGAAGAAGAGCACGTAGAAGAAGAAGTAGAAGAAGCTCAGGAAGCTCCAGATGCGCCAGTATGGTTTAATGGAGAACAGTGGGTTACCAAGGTTAAAGTCAACGGTGAAGAAGTAGATGTTCCGTTTGATTCTTTAAAGTCTTCCCATCAGAAAGATCGCGCATCTCAAGAAAAGTTTCAAGCTGCTGCTGTTAAAGAGCGAGAGCTTATGTATCGAGAGCAGCAGATTCAAGAACAATTAAGAATGTTAAATTCTCAACCATCCCGTCAGGACGTTGAGCAAACGGAAGAAGCAGAAGGTGTTGAAGACATTGTCGAAAAATACCATGAAGCATTATTCCAGGATGACGCAGCGGAGGCTGCTAAACTACTCAGGACCTTGGCAAATAGTGGGCGCAGCAATGCCACCCAAAATGTAGAAGAGGTTGTAAATCAAGCTATTCTTTCTCACGAAGCAAGAAAAAAAGCAGAGCAAGAGCATATTCAGAGGGCAGCATATCAGTCTGAATTAGAGGATGCAGTAAGATCTTTTAATGAAAGCTATCCAGATATTGCAGAATCTGAGGAGCTTCGAGCAATTGCAGATAGGAAGACGATTACCCTAACGGAGCAAAATCCTAATTGGACACCGTCGCAGATTATCAATGCAGCTGCTGAGTACACTCGTGAGTGGGCTGGAATTAGTAATGATTCAAATGAACGGGTTAATCGCAAACAAAAAATTGTGAGACAACCTAAATCCGTAAGGGCTTCGGCTGGCAATGCGAAGAATGATGTCCCTATGACACCATCTCAAATTGTTGCAGAAATGCGTAAAGCTAGAGGCCAAAACTTATAACTCTTTTGGAGGTTAATTATGGCTGGACAAGTATGGTCAGTTAACACCTCTGGTGGTTATATGTATGCTGACAACCTGAGCCGCCTTCTTCGGATGGCAGTTCAGCCGATGGTCAAGTTCCGTCAGTTCTGCGACGTAAAAGACGCAGCGCATCAGGGCTTACATCGCGGCGATACATTCCATTGGAACGTGTACAGTGACGTTGCCACGCAAGGCACGACACTAACAGAGACCAGCACCATCCCAGAAACCTCGTTCACTATTTCTCAGGGAACCATGACCATTACGGAAGCTGGTAACAGCGTACCGTACACTGGTAAATTGGATGATCTCTCTGAGCAGCCTGTGGCCGAAGTTATCCGGAAAGTGCTGAAAAACGATGCTACTAAAGGATTCGATAATCTTGCTGCTGCGCAGTTCGATGCCGCGAAAGTTCGCGTCACGCCTACTGCAGGTACGAGTACGACTTCTTTGGTGGTTACAGAGAATGGTGCGTCTGCAACGGTTAACAACATTGCTCTTGGTAAAGAGCATGTCAAGTTGATTGTTGACGAAATGAAAGAGCGTAACATCCCAGCGTATGCTGATGATGATTATTACTCAATCTCGCGTCCTTCGACCTATCGTCAGTTGAAGAATGATCTTGAAGGAATTAAGCAGTATATTGATGCTGGTTTCCAGATGATTATGAACGGCGAAATTGGTCGTTACGAGGGTGTGCGTTTCGTTGAGCAGACCCACAAAGGTGCCGCAGCTCTCGGTACTTCAGCTAGTGCATGGTCCAACGGCAAGTCCGATTGGTGCCTGTTCTTTGGTGAAGATACTGTTGCTGAAGCTATCGCTGTTCCTGAAGAAATTCGTGGGAAAATTCCTGGCGACTTCGGACGGGACCGTGGTATTGCGTGGTATTACTTGGGAGGTTTCGGCCTCGTTCACACACAAGCAGCCCAGTCACGCATCGTGATGTGGGATAGCCAATCTTAAGGAGAAATTGTTATGAGTTACAGCGATCCACGTCCTTATGCATTCAGCTATTACCACGACTTTGGTGCAGGCACTGGTTCCATGATTATTCGTGGCCCAGAAGGAAAGCAAGGTAGCATCAAAGAGATTGATGTTGAAGCTATCGAAACTTTCAATGCCGTCACCACGGAAGGCGCTGTCAATCTTGGTTCTTCTGCCGCTGGTACGCAGTACGTAAACATGGGTTTAGGTACGCTTGCTGCTGGTGCTCAGCAGAGCCTGACTGACACGGCTGCTGACCTTGTGCTCGACGCACTTCCAGCTGATACCGATATTCATCTGACTTTGAAAGCTCCTACTGGCGGTACTCCTGCTGGTCAGGCGCATGTTCATGTCATGATTGAATGGTACTAGGAGGAAATTATGAAAGATAGTGCAAGTGGCAAAATGCCCGACAATGGTTTGACTGAGAAGAAGTCTTTTGCAGGAGAATCCCTAGCTTCAATGGGGATGGACAGCAAAGGCCCAGATCAGAAACCTATGGGTATCGCAAAAGGCAGTGTTAGTGCTCCCTCAAAAGGGAAGTTCGAGCAAGCCTAATTGATGCGGGGGAGGGGCAACTCTCCCCCAATTCATTTTAATTCTAAGGCCGTAGGGAACAGCTTTTTCGTGCTCCCTGGGACCTATATAGATGTAACCTAAGCCAACCTACAGGGTAAGGTAATCATATGAAAATTAATGTAATAACTGCGTATATTGGCGACCAAGAAGAAACGCCTAAAGAAAGCTATGGTTCTACCGAGCCCAAGCAAAAAGGATTCACGAGTGGCGATCAGCTATTTGACGAGCGTTGCAAAGAGTATGCTGCAGAGCAGCCACGATCTAACAATGAAGCCAGAGTAAATGGCAAAATGGTACGGTCTGGAATGACTGTGTCAGGATGGGGCTTCTAAAAGAGGACAACTTGAAAATAATAAAAGTTCCTGAAAAGGAAATTTCTGACTTTACTCCCGAAGACTTTGGTGGAATAAGAAAAGAAAAAACAGTTTGTGTAATTAGATATGGAGCTTTTGGAGACATACTGCAGACAAGTTCAGTTCTGCCACTACTACAAAAGCAGGGATACAGAGTTTGCGTTAATACTAATGAGACAGGAAAAGATATATTAAGATCTAATCCTTACGTTGATGAGCTTTTAGTACAAAGAACTAATCAAATATACCCAGATAAACTAGATGATTACTGGGCGCATTTTGATGGGCTATTTGACAAGGTGATTCAATTCTCAGAATCTGTAGAGGGAACCTTATTAGTTGTTGGAGATAGAACGGTTCAGTTAGAACAAGGACCAGTTCTTATTCCAGGAGATGAAAGGTTTAAATGGAATAAGGAAGATATTCATGCAGAATGTAATGTTAATTACATGGAGAGAATGCATGACATCGCTGGTGTAGAGCATGAGTTTGACACATCATTCTACCCAACAAAAAAAGAAGAATCCAGAATGAGGGATTGGAAGAAGAAGAAAGTAAAAACTAAACATCTTGTTATGAATGTTTTATCTGGATCTTCTGTTCATAAAGTCTGGCCTGGAAATGATGCTTTAATGGCTAGGTTTCTTGATATGCGAAAAGATGTTACATTTATCACAGTAGGTGATTATGCATGTAAACTTCTTGAGCAAGGATGGGAAAAAGAAAGCAGGGTAATAACTACATCGGGTGAGTGGCCTATAAGAGATGTTCTAGCTTTAGCAAAACTATGCAATGTAATTGTAGGGCCAGAGACAGGAGTATTAAACTCTGTTTCTAACTACAGCAGAGTGCATAAAAGTTTGTTCTTGTCTCACTCATCAAAAGAAAATTTAAGCAAGCACTGGAATAACACCACAACCTTTGAGCCATTTGAAGCAGAGTGTTATCCTTGTCATAAGATGCATCACGGATTTGACACTTGTGTTAGGGATAAAGAAACAGGTGGTGCATTATGTGCATCTAAAATACCAGTAGGTAAAGTTTACATGGATATAGCGAAGAACTTAAAATGAGTACATACTTACAATTATGCCAAGATATGTCCAGAGATATAGGTATTCCTGGAACTGGTCCATCAAGTGTAACAGCTTCTGATCTTTCAGAAGAAGAGCTTGCTGTTGTTCGCTACATTAAAAACGCAGATCTAGATATACAGCGTAGATGGTTCAACTGGAATTATCTATGGAGCGAAGCAAATATAGCCCCTTCGATTGGAGTGTCTACTCTAACCTCACCAGCAGATTTAGGCAATTGGAAATTAGATTCTATTGTCTTTAGTAAAGCTACAGATGACTATCAACAGTTAGACTTTATGGATTGGGAGCAATATAGACTTGAATACAAGCTTGGCGTAATAGACTCAGGAACTCCAGAAGTTTTCTCTATTAAGCCTGATAACGTTATAGATGTTTGGCCTACCCCAGATTCTACTACAACTATATCTACAGAATACTACAGAGTTCCTACAGAATTAGCAGCAGATTCAGATATATCTTCTATTCCTCCACGATTTCACAATATGATTATTGCTAGAGCAAAAATATATTATGGTGAGAATGAAGATGCTCCTGAAATACTTAGCGGGGCATTAGCTTCTTTTGAAGATTTGCTTGACAAGTTAGAAGCTGACCAACTTCCAGGCCAAAAGAATAGAAGGTTTTCTAAAGTTCAAGACTTATTTAATTATACAGTTAGGCCAGAATGACAAAATTAAGAAATAGGCGTTTAGCTCCTTCGGGACTTCAGTCAAAGTATTTTCCATTTACTGGTGGAATAAACCTTGTTGATCCTGCTTTATCTATAAGTCCTGGCGAGTGTGTATCTGCTGATAACTTTGAGGTTGATATCAGAGGTCGATACCAAAGGTTAGATGGATATGAGAGAGCAGATGGTCAAACTCTTCCATCAAATATTGTTTATTACAGAATGCCATTTACTATTGGCAAATCTTTGTTTGAACAGTTTGGATCTGATTATAACATTGGGTTTTTATTAAACATACCATCGCCTGGTGATTTAATAAAAGGTCAAACTACTGGGGCTGTTGGAGTAATACTTCAGGTAGAAATAGAAGGTATTGAGAGCGGTTCTAACGGTGGATCATTTTCAAATGATAATGCACAAGGTTATATTTACTATTCAGTTGTAAGTGGTCAATTTCAAATAGGCGAAACAATTAATATTTTTAACGCAGATAGCGCATACGGTAGCGCATTTAATATGGAGTATAGATAATGGCAGATACTAGACGTACTAGAGCATACTTACTTGGAACTAGTTTTCCAGATAATACTGTTGGCTCTATTTCAGCGCAAGACATGAGAGACTATGTTGTCTCTGCAATGGGTTCATATGCAAATATAAACAACAATGCGGCAGACGGAACTCCTGCGGCACAGGCAGTGGCGAATGGAACTACAGTCACTCTTGATTGGGCAGGAGGAGGTTCAGGCGCTAACGGCTCTGATGACACCGATGGCGCTACCTATGGAGCAGATGCTGACTACGCTAATGATCGTATTCGAATCTACACAAAAGGATTGTTCATGGCACAAATGAACATCTCTTACAAGCAAGGAACTGCGGGTAACGTACTGTGGACTTGGTTGCTTGCTACTCAGGCTGATGGTGGCGCGGTTGTAGAAAGTAACTTTAAAGTACAAAGACTTCTTGGCTCTTCTTCTGAGGCCGCGGCCATTGCTGCTGGAGGCATTATAGATACTACTGGGCATACTACACACTCTGATCTTCTTGTTCGATTGCGCCATGACCAAGGATCATCACAGAACATGCTATTTCAATACGGGCAACTTAATGTAGTTAGGGTTGGCTAATGGGTATCTACGCTTCTGCATATGTTTATGGCGATCCAGTATTAAGAGATGCTAGTGCTGATGCAAGCCTTTTGCCAGAGCTGCAAGAGCGTATTGAAAACCAAAGAGACCTTATAACTATTGTTCCTGGAGAAGGATCTGTTCTTGGCGTTTGGGTATACAACGGAGACATATATGCTTTTAGAAATAAGGTGGGCGGGGCAACCGCTGGAATGTATAAGTCATCTTCTTCTGGATGGACAGAAGTTAGCCTTGGTGAAGCATTAGATTTTGATGGCACCACTACAAATGGTGAGCCTACTCCTGGAGACACGGGCACCCCAACAACTTTAGTTGGCGCAACTAGCGGAGCAAGCGGAGACCTTCAGGGCATTAGTTATCATGGGTTGTGGGAAACAGGCGCTGCAGGAACAATGGTTTTTACTAATATATCTGGAGGATTTGTTGATAATGAAGATCTTCAGATGCCTCTTCTTGCTTTTGACGCAGGAACAATAGAGATAAGTGCTGGAGATACTATTACTGGTGGAACATCTGGAGAGACTGCTGAAGTAACAAGCGTTACAATTACATCTGGAACTTTTAGCGCAGGCACAGCTGTTGGATATTTTTCAGTAAAAAACAATAGTGGGACATGGACTGATGGAGAAGATATTACAGTTTCTGGGGTTAAAAGAGCAGAAGTTAATGGAGCATCTCAACCAACTTCTGTTACTGTAGCAAAAGCTAACGGTACTGTATACGAGCAAACAATTAATCCTGATGGTAAGTACGAGTTTATAAATTATAATTTTAGAGGTACCACGTCTGGCATTACTATGTATGGTGTCAATACTGTTGATAAGGGATTCTCTTGGGACGGTACTACGTTTACAAAGATAAACACAGGCACATCTGTAGATAAACCACAGCATGTTATAGCTCACACAAAACATTTATTTTATTCTTTTCCGAGCGGCTCTATTCAACATTCAAGTATTGCAGCGCCTAACAAATGGAGCGTAATAACTGGAGCTGCTGAGCTTTCTGTTGGTGATGTTGTGTCAGGATTCTCAACAGAAGTAAACGATGTGATGTCTATCTTTACCAGAAATGAAACGTTTATGTTGTATGGTTCCTCATCTCTAGACTGGGCTCTTAAAAGATTCCATCAAGGAACCGGAGCTATACCCTATACGCTGCAGAAAATGGATCAAACATTCTTTCTGGATGATAGAGGACTTACTTCTATATTTACAGTTCAAGCGTTTGGTGACTTCCAAGCAGCTGTTGCATCTGATGCTATTGATCCTTACATGCAGCAACAAAAAGAAAAAGCTATAAACTCTGTAAAGGTTAGAGCAAAGAATCAATACCGTTTATTCTTTAATGATAAAACAGGTGTTACGATGACCTATATTAATAGACAGAATAGAGGTATTATGCCGTTTACTTTAAAGCATCAACTATATTCTGTATGCTCTGCTGAAGATGAGAATGGATTTGAAGTTGTATACGGTGGGTTTGAAGACGGCTATGTAAGAAAGATTGATTCAGGTACTAGTTTCGATGGAGAATCAGTGCCATCATTTATTAGAACTTCTTATCATAGCTATGGATCACCACAAGCTAAGAAAAGATTTAGAGATATAAACCTAGAAGTTAATGCTGATACATCTACATCACTTACTATTCAGCCAAGCTTTGATTATGGTGGCACATACGACCCACGTACTTCACCAGCAGCATCAAGCTACACTGTACCTGTTACAGCGGACCAATGGACAGCAGCTGATATATCTAATGACGCTACTGGAGTTACAGTTGTTGCATCAGAAAGAATTAAAATAAACGGTATAGGAACCAACATGGGACTTATTATTAAAAACGAATCCATTTACGATAAACCAATAACCCTTCAAGGGGCGGTTGTTAATTATTCTCTTAGAGGCATTAGACGATGAAAATTCCAGTAAAAAGTGGCAAGACAAGCTTAGCATATGTAACAGATGAAGAGCGTAAGCTTCTTCGGCGAAGGGATGCTGTAAAAGGATCACCTAATAAAAAGATGTCATATGGAATTCCTAAGCTAGCACCCGAATCCGACTATATGATGGAGCTAGCAAGAGAGAAGGAGTTACGAGCCAAAGAAGATGCTTTAAGGAAAGCTGGGTTTGAAAAATTGCTAACTGCTGGTGGCGGCAAAGGCACAGGTGGAGCTGAAAAATATGTACACATAGGAAAAGGTCTTAGTGCTGGTTATGTTGGATCTCCTTCTGCATCACCTATTAAGTATGGAATGGGTGCTGATGAGGTTCGCAGATTCCCATCAATGGGTAGCTCTCTTCCTGAAAAAAAGGAACCAGCACCAAAACCAAAACCAGAACCAACACCACCTTCAGGGGGCGGCGGCAGTAGTGGATCTAGCCCTACCAGATCACCGGTTAGGCCAGTTGTTGGTGGAGCAGGTAGCATGGAACCAGGAACAGAGAGAGCACCATCAAAACCTGCAATAGATGAAAGCCAGCTTCAGCAACCAATGCTAGATGAGATTGTAGCAGACGGAGTTAACTCAGAGCTTTTAGAAACGAGGTTAACTAATCTTATTAATAAGAACAACCCTCTATTTAAAGCGGCAACAACTAAAACCATGCAGGCTATGGCTGCGCGTGGCTTAGTTAATAGCTCAATCGCTGAAGAAGCAGTAATGAGCGCTATACTTTCAGTTGCTATGCCTATTGCTGAGCGAGATGCTAATGCATATATGAACCAAAGAATGCAGAACCAAGCATACAACAATGAGTTTAGAGCAGCTCAGAATAAAGCTTACTATGAATCATTTTTAACAGAGCTACAAGGTAGTATGGATATGGCTTTACGACAGTTAACAGAGCAGTCAGCTAACTGGAGAGCAGTTCTTCAAGCTCGTAGTAACATTACCACTACACCTGGAATGGGTGCAGAATCAGCTGAATTAGGAATGGCTGCAGTAACCCCTGATTGGTGGACGCAATGAGCAATACTGAAAAACTAAAGACGGCTGGATTAAATGCAGACGGAACCTCACGCTTATCTGTAACAAAGAAAAAGAAAAGTAAAAGCAGATGGATTGTTCCTGCTATTATTGGAGGAGCCGCTTTGTTTGCAGGCATTGGTGGAATGGGTGCGTCTTCAGGCCAAGGATTTTTGTCTTCTCTTTTTGGTGCTGGAAAAAAAGCTGCTGGTACTGTTGGCTCAAGTATTGGCAAGTTCTTTACAGGAGGATCTTCCGCTATATCAGAGGTGCCTGTTCATATTGCCAAAAAAGCAGGAGCAAAAGCTTTTACAAGCGATATTCTTTCGAACTCTTCTGATTCTGGATTTCTTAGTAATGTATTTGGTAAGTTGGGTGACTTGTCAGGAAGTCAACTTATAGGCTTAGGTCAAATAGCTAGTGTTGCTGGATCTACTTTAGGGGCTTTACTTGAGGATGACAGTGACATTCTTGCAGAAGATCAGCGCCAGTTTGATGAGCTAATGGACTATAGGTATGCCGCATTAGATGCGGAATTAAATATTGCAGGAGCAAAGATCGACCAAGCAATTAGAGAGGGAGCTCTTGCGGGAACTTTTATGGGAGCTACTAATCCTATATTTGGAGAACTAGAGGGAGTTAATACAACTGCAGGGTACACCCCTTCTAAGCCAGCAAGCATAGCTGGAATACATCCAGTATCTGGTGGGCTAATATCTCAAGCGGAGAATGCAGCATGATGAAACCTCAAGCAAGACCAATGCCTATACCTACCCAGTCTAATCAAGGAAGTGTTGAAGAGCAGGACATGGCTAAACTTGGAGCAGAGCAAGCACCAGAAGAAGAGGTTGCTGAAGCCAAAGGAATGATAGAAAATATTGTTTCTTATATTTATGGGGATGGTGCTGGAGATATTATTTCTCAGATGCCTAACGGTGCTCCCAAAGAGCTTGGTGCTATAGCTGGAAATCTAGTTACAAACGAAGTGGCTTTAGAAGAAGAAGAAGGTAAAGATATTTCAAGGGATATCGAGATTGAAATGATGGCTGAGATTGTTCATGAGCTTACAGACCTAGCAATGCATGAAGGTGCGGTTGATTTGCCAGATGAAAAAAGCGAACAGACTTTTATGGGGGAAGCCCTTACCTTTGCTATTACAGCAGCAATGGATTCTAATGACCCACAAGTAAATAATGAATCAATGATGAGATTGGTAACAGGAATGCTAGGAGCTGAAGACCAACAGCAAGCAAACGGAATACCAATGCCACAGGAGATGATGAATGGCGAAGCTTAATATCCTAGGCGCTTTAACTACTGGTCTTATTGAGGGCGGTAAAGCTGCTCAAACTTATGGGGCCATGAAGCTCAAAGAAGAGTACATGCAAAAAGAATTAGATGTTGCTACACAATCTGTTCAGCAAGACAAGCTTCAGTTTATATACAAAGAAAATAATGATGAGATTGCTGCACTATTAAAAGGTGGACAATTTGGCGTAGTATCTCAAGAAGATCAAAATAGACTAAACAATCTTAGACACTCAAACAAGCAGCTAGCTAATTTAATGTTTGGCATAGGACCAGATGCTGGTTTAAGTGAAGAAGAGAAAAACCTTCTTTTGTCTGGGCAAACTTTAGAAGCTCCTACAACTGGAAAAGAAGAAGAAGAAGCTAATGAAGGGTTTGTACGTAATTTTGTAAAATTTCTTGATACAGAAGTATTTAAATTTAAGCCAGAAAATGTTATGGAATTTATGAAAACTTTAAATTCTCTGGCTGGATCATCTGATATACTTTCTGATACAATAGCTGAAGTTAATTCAGAATTCCCTAACGCAACTGAAAAGCAGATTGCTTCTGAAGTTTTTAATAGAATGATGAGTGGTGATTATGGAAAAGGAAATCCTAATGATAATCAAGGGGCTAGAGGATCAGAAGTTCCTTTGAGTGACGCTCAATCAGAGATGAACAGAATTCCTTCAGGATCTGGGATTGATATGCCTTTAGCAGCAGGCGGCGAAGGCGGCTTATTAAGCCAAGAGCAGGTTATTACACCAGAGCAAGAAGCATACGAAGATGCTAGAAATGAAGCGGCTTTAGCAGGGACTGGTGCAACATCAGCTGATATGACACAAGAACAAATGGATGCTTTATCGAGAGAGACTGATAGACAAGCCGCTATACAGCAACAAGGTTACATTGGTTCTGATGAAGCTATAGAGTCTTTATATGCTGTTGGTGGTCCTATAGGTGAGCCAGCAACTACCGATGTTCTTGCTAGAGCAAATGTAAAAAAAGAATCTCCAGAAATTGAATCTACTAAATCAAGGATCATTGCATCTTTGACTGATCTTATACTACAAGCAGAGTCTGGAAAGGATGCTATTAATAATAAGTTTAATGCCGTATCTGGCAATAGAGAAGATCCAAATCTTACCAATATGACTATTGGAGAAATAGTAGATAAATATGGTAATGATGCTGTAGGTGCTGGTCAATTTAAATACAAAGAATTTACTAAACCTATGGCTAAAAAATATTTAGGAATGGAGGAAGAGGAATTAAAACAACAGGTGTTTACTCGACAGTTTCAACTAGACATGATTGCTTTAGGTCTGGAAGATGCAGGTCTTACTAAAATAGCTAAAGGAGATTTATCTCCAGAGAAGTTCCAGAAAAGAATAGCTAATGTATGGAGAGGAATGCCGCCAACAAAAGAAACACAAATAGGAGATCCTACTGACGAACTTGGCAATAAAGCTAGAGTTTCTGGTGCTCGTTATCAACAGCGCCTATACAACTACCGAAACTTATAGGAAAAAATAATGAGTTCTAAGTTCATATTAAGTTCTGATGATGTACAATCAGCTCTTGCTCCACTTATGCCAGGTTATGTATCTCCGTCAGAGGGCGCAGTTGAGCAACAAGTTGAAGAAGAGTCAGATTTTAGTTTATCAGGAGCTGCTGGAGCTGGCGTAGATCAACTTCAGTTTATGGCTTACAATGCTTTAAGAGCATTTGCAGATGAGTTTGACGTTGGCGTTCTTAGGACTGTTGCAGATAAAGGCATTGAAGTAAATAAGCAAGAGCTTTCAGAGTATTCAAGAATTGGATATGATGATATAGAAAATCTTAGCGATTTAAATAAGTGGTGGCTTGATAACTTAATTATTAATGCTGGATCTTTTGCTCCTGTTGTTGCTGCAGGTATGGTAGCTGCTCCATTTGGCGGTCTAGCTTTTGCTGGAGCAACTTTGCTTCCATCGGCAATTCTTGGAACAGGTGAGTCTTACGCAAAACAATTAGAAGCTGGAGGCAATCTAGATTCTAAAATTGCCATGATTACAGGCATGACTGTAGGTGCTCTTGACGTTCTTACACCTAAAAAAATACTTAATGCATTTGGTATAGGAAAAGGATTTAACAATTACCTTACCAACCAGCTGGCCTCTAGAGGAGCTTTATCAAATAGATTTCATGCTGGAGTAAAGGGTATGCTTAGGGAGGGCTCAACAGAAGTCCTTCAAGAAGCTTTGATGACAGCTTCTAAAAATTATGTTAATGAGCAAGATCTAACAGACTTTAGCAAAGAAGAAGTTAATGAGTTAATTGAGGCATTCTTAAGCGGTGGTAGTGTTGGTGCTACTTTCTCTGCTGCTTTAGGCGAGGCAAGCCCTGAAGAAAAAGCTGTAGCATTAGCAAAGAAAAATGCTAGCATTAATTTAAAAGATACTCTTGGTTCTGAGACTGCAAGAATAATAGAAGAAATTAATTCTTTAAAACAAAACGAAGAGTTTGCAAGAAAAGGTCCTAGAGGTATTGGATCTTTCTTAAACAAAGAAGGAAAGAATAGAAAGTCAGAGCTAAAGAAAGAACTTAAACAGCTTATTAAAGATACAAAGTCTAAAGATAAAGCTATCTTTAAAGCTAAGACTGTAGAAGAAATTGATTCTTTATTTGCAGAGCCTATTGAAGAAGATGTAGCAATTGAAGCTCCATTAGAAGAAGGTAAAACATTAGCTGAGATAATGGCAGCTGATCCTCGTGAGTCCGCTATTGAGAGACAACAGCAGCCTGATGTAATACCGCCAGAAGGAACTCAAATAGGAACCGCTCCTACTCAGTCAGAGATCGAGCAAAGACTAAAGGATGAAGCGGCTACTAGAGCTGACCAAGGAATGCAAGATCCTTCTGTTATTGAGGATACAAGAGCAGAATTTCCTATGGGAGAAGATCCATCTGTTCTAGAAGATGCTAGACCTCAAGGTCCATTCCCAAGAACAAGAGAAGCTTATAGAAAAGCAGTAGCTGAAAGAGCTAACAGAGGGTCTGCTCAAGAAGAAAGAAGTTCTAATCCTGTAATCTCTAGTGCAGTACCATCTGATAACGTGCTTACTGATGGAGAAGTTCTTATACTTAGGCAGGATATCGAAGAGGCTAAGTATTCTAAGGCTAGCAGAGAGCTTGAAGATATTGCTATGCAAGCTGAATCAGATGCTTTCGAGCAAGCAGAAGCTGACGGTATGGATTATCCAGAAGCTTTAGCTGCAGGAAATGAAGCTCGTGAAAGAGTTCTCCAAAGCGGTGGATCTAGAAGGAAAAGAGTATTCCCAAATCCTGAAGCTAGAAGGAAAGCTCAAGAGGAGTCTGCTAAGGTAAGGCAAGAGAGAGAAGCTAAATTGAACTTTGAAGCTCAGCGCAGGATTGATGAGCAGAAGAAGTTTGAAAAAGAACAGGCTGGTGAACTTAAAGAACAAGCTATAGAGATGGCTGGCGAAACATATGATGCTTTTTTCTATGGACAAATAAGCGCTCAAGAGTTTTCTTCTAGAAGGCAGCGGGAAATAGCGGAAATAAAAGATGGCATAGGAGGCACAGCTGCTGTCAACGCTTACAGGAAAGCGGTTCCGCTTGAAAAGGCTAATGCTATTCTTAAAGAGAGAGGCTTGCCCACTCTAACAGCTAAAGGAGAGAAGCCTACTCAAGCTGATACTACACCACCAGTCCAGAAAGCCCCACCTAAAGGTGGAGTTGGATCTTCTGGTCAACCAACAGACAGAGAAGGAAAGCCTGTTGATCCTAAAGCAGATACCACTCCCACCCAAGCAGATGTTACCCCTCCCGTAGACGAAGCTATATTAGAAGATACTGATACTGCTAAGAGAGACAAAGGTGAAGCAGAAAAAGGTGCTCCCAAAGAAGAAGAAGCTAAGCCTGACGATACCACTACTGAAGATAGTAAGGGTGCTGGGGAACAAGAAAAAGGTGCTCCCAAGGACGCTAAACAAGATGATAAGACAACAAGGACAAGATCTGCATCCGCTGATGATGAAGCTGAAACTACCAGAAAGAAAGAAGATAAGGGTGCAACTGCTAGAACAGATCAAGCAACCACTACCACTGATAAAGATACAAAAGTTAGCGATGCAATATCTGATTTTGAAGTTGCTGATGCAGCCGATACTGCTGCTCAAGGACAAGCTGGTGCAAGCGCTACAGTCAGTGGTGAAACTGCTGACATTTCAACTGCCGACATTACCACCACTGCAGCTTCCGATCCGACTACCACGCCTATTGATACTGACACTATTGAGGTAGCTCCTGCTGAGCCAGTAAGACTAGCTTATGAAGAAACAACTGTCAATTCTCAAGATGTTCCTGTTAGAATATATAAAGATCCAGAAAACCCTGAAATTAATATTGTTGAATCAGAAGGTGTTATTCTTAAAAGATTAAAGGATAGAAAGAAAGCTGTAACCTATGCTAACAATCTAACTAGGACAGCGGTTGAAATGAGAGGCCCTAAAGCAAAGGCTGCTCCCAAAGTCAGACCAGAAGGTAAGGTATATAAAGGTCCTGAAGGAGTCCTTACTCCTGGTGTATACAAGTTTATGTCTAGCAATAAACCATTCAAAGATACTCTTGGTAGTATGCGACTTAAACAAGCAAAAAAGTTTGGTGTAGATACTGATGTAGTTACAACTGAAGAGCAGTTGTATGACGAGATTATTACTATCATAGATAAAATGAAGCCAGTTGAAGCGCCATCAGCTAACATAGCAGAGGAAGTTCAGAAGAAAGCTGAAGAGATTGTTCCAGAGGCTCCTCTTGAAAAGATTGCTAGGAAGCAAACAGAGCGCAGGGTTATGGAAAACGCTGTAATGGTTCAGGAAGATTTGACTCCTGAAGAAATTGCTAGCATTCAAGAAGCTGAACAAAACAGAATAAGGGAGGCTCAATCAAGTGGACTTATGGAAGACATTGATGCTGACATTGAAGCGCAAATTGCAGCGGAAGAAGCAGCGTCACAGGCAGACAGATTAAGACTAAAGCTAGAGCGAGAGTCAGAACAGGTTAGCTTTGAAACAATAGATAATATGGAGCTTGCTGATTTTTTACAGTTAGCTAATAGTCGTAGAAAACCTGGCTGGAGCAAAAAACAATTAGTTGAAATTGCTAACAACATCGAAGCAAACGATCCAACTGTTACATTTAACACTAAAAAGAATAGGGCTGATCTTGCGGTAGATCTTATTGGATGGAAGGAGGGGTCCGGATCTACAGTAGATACAGACGTTTTAGACCCAGACTTTGTAGATAATGTAAATGATGACGGTGATTTCTATACAGCACCTAGTGATGATTTCGATCCTTCATCTGGGTTTGATAATAAAGCAGTCGAAACAAGTAGTGTTAAGCCTTCCAATGAAGAAGTATTGAACATTGAAAGATCTCTTGACAATAATCTTAGTGCAATGTTTAGTAGATCTAAGGCTAAAGAATTAAAAAATATTAAGTTTATTAATTTTATAACTTCATCTGAAGCTAAAAGATTAGGCATTGAAGATAGTGCTATAGCTAGCTATGGATCTGGAGATGTAAAGGTTTACTTTGTACCAGAAAGAATTGCAGCATACGCTAAGTCTCAAAACAAAGACGTAGACAAACTTACTCGATCATTAATTATGCATGAGGTAGGTGTTCACGCAGGAAAAAATATCTTTAGTGGCCAAGAGTTTGATTTAGTAATGGATCAAGTTGTTAAACTGTACGATCAAAAAGATCCAGAATTTGTTAACGCATTTAACGTTGTTGCCAAAGCTTATCCTGATCTTCAGTTATTTGAAAGAAGGTTTAATGAAGAAGTTCTTGCTCATGTTATAGAGTCTAAAGCTTATAACCTAGAAACAATTAATAAATCATTGTTTGATAAACTAAAGACTGCATTCCAGAAGTTCTTTGAAAAATTATTCTATACTGTTAGTGGGGATGAGACCAGAGTAGATAACCTTACTCCAGATGTAACAGCTGATGATATGTTTAATCTTATTTCTGGTTACTCAATGAGGAATGTTTATTCTTACGCATTGAAGAGACATGGTGATAGCAAAAACTTTTCTAAAGTAAGGGATAGAAATAGAAATAACTTTGTTAAAGATTCTGTAGTTAAATCTCCTATGTTTCATGCAGGACACTATAATTTTTCAGCACCAGTGCTAGATAAAACTGAGCTTGGCCTTCATGTTGGAACTGAGAAGGCAGCTCTCGAAAGAGTTTTTGGAGATAGGCAAAAGCTTAAGAAGGGATATATTAATATACAAAATCCTTTTGAGTTTAACGATGCAGGATTCTTTGGATCACCAAAAGCATTTCAAGTTGAGCTAGGCAAAAGAGCGCCATTAGTATCAGATGAAAAAGATTTAAAAGAATACAGGGAACTTTTTAGTATTGCTGCTGGATGGGAAATTGCTATATCTAAAATTAAAGAACCATCACCTAATGCGCCCTTGCTCGACATACACCTAGAGCGAGTTAAATATGCTCAAGATATGGATAAAGCTCAAAGAGGTTTTATGGAAGATATTAGAAATGCTCTGATATCTTTTGGGTACGATTCAATTGCTTATAAAAATACACAAGAAGATGTTGGATCCATTAGCTATATCCTTCTTAAGGATAACCAGTTTAAAGATGTTGATTCTTTAATGTTCCGATCAGGAACCAATGTGTTTATGGATAAGAGGGCTATAGAAGAATCTCCAGAGAAAGCTGTTGAGCAGTCCAGAAAGATTGAATCCATAGCGGGCCCTCAAGTAACGAACACACGAAAAGCTCAAGGCAAAATGTTTGGTGTTCTTAAGACCATGCAGAGAGCTATTGAACCATTGATGACTGTTCAAGGGTACAGTGAGCTAGAGACTGCACGTATGCTAGCAAAGGGTGAGGTATCTAAGGCTCACAATACTGGAAGGGTTCTATTTGATACGCTATACCAAGCTAACAAGAAAGAGCAGAGAGAAATTCTTAAGTACTTTGAAACAAAAGATGCATCTCCTGACAATCTTCCAGAAAGGAAGGTAAGTGTAGCTATGCAACCTACAGTTGCAAGGGGAACAAGATCCGATGCAAGGACTGCAGAGCGGGTATCAATTAAAGATTCTGTAATTCAAGCTAAGAAACAAATTGAAAAACTTGGACAAGATCTAGTAGATATGGGTCTTATTACTCAAGAGCAGTATAACGAGTTAAAAGGATCGTACCTTCCAAGAACCTATCTTGAATATCTTGGTAAAGATAGATTGGGAATTGGACTTGGCACAAGTAAACTAAACTATACTAAAGCTAGAACTTCTACTGATACATTCTTAAGGGATGTTATGGATGGTAGGATAAAAGATCCAGGCTTCTTAGCAGCTAGATACATTTCAATGGCGGGTTCTGATATAGCAACGATAAAGTATCTTGACTTTATAGCTGCTGATACAGGTCAGAATGGTTGGGTTCTTCCTAATCAGATTGTTAACTTCGAGGGAATGAAAGGTACTGTTGGCTTTTGGAATGAAAGGCTAGATGGTATCAGAAGAAATGCAGCTCAGATGGAGTCACTCAATCCATCGCAAGCAAAAGAAATGAATGCCTTTGCTAGCAAACTTCAAAGAGCAATAGATGCTGTTGGAACTATACCTGCTGCTCAAGGATACAAACGTATACCAGACAGTGCAAGGTATGGAGCGATGCGTGGCTTGTATGTTAAGAAAGAAATTGCTAACGATATCATGAGTCAGGAATCATTGTATACAAATAATGAATTCTTAAACTCAGTTCTTAACGTATCATCAAAAGCTACCAAAGTATTTAAGTATACTAAAGTTCCAATGAATATTCCTACTCAGGCACGTAACGTTATATCTAACATTGTGCTTATGGATACATCTGGAACTAACTTCTTTAAGATACCTGGACTGCTTAACAGAGCAATACAAGACATAGTATCTAATGGAAAGTACATGGAGTTAGCTAGGAAGTATGGTATTGAATCAACGACATTTGCTTCAGAAGAACTTGTCACTATGGACAAAGAGCTTCAGAAAATAAAGTCTCAGGATAAAAGTTGGGGTGGCTTGTGGGCAAGAAGTCAGGTATTCTTTAACGATTACCTAGACGTTGGTGGTCGTGCCTATCAAAAGACAGAGGTGATGTTTAAGATTGCCAAGATGATTGACCTTATGGAAAATCATGGCAAGTCTGAGGCTGAAGCAGCCAAGCTAGCAAACGAAGCATTGCTTGACTATAGTAATGTATCGCAAGGTGTAAGGGTTATTAGATCTATGCCTCTTGGTTCTCCGTTTATTACGTTTAACCTTAAAGCAGGTGCTCAGATGATTCGCAATATTAGGAATCATCCTATTGCTGTTGCCAAGTATGCAGCTATACCTTACATTGTTTCTCAGATGCTTCTTGAGAATAACGATGACATTGAAGAAGAAGATATTCCCGCAATGCAGAAGCTTGTTGCTGACTACATGGAAGGTAACATGACTACAATGATTCTTCCTTGGAAGGATGAACAGGGTAGGCTTAGAGTTTTTGATATGGGATACTTCTTGCCGTGGGGTGCACATTTAAGCATGGCAAAGAATCTTATGGAGGGTGAGTTTGGTGAGGCTGCTAAGACTCCAGGGTTCTTTGGAGGACCTTTCGAGCTTGTGGCTGGAATGAAAACTAATACAGATCCATTTACTGGACAAAGCATTTGGAGCGAAGCTGATCCTCCGATGCAACAGTATCAAGATATACTAGGCTTTCTTGTAAGCTACGCTACTCCACCCATGATTATGCCTAGAAATAAATCAGGTGATGTCATAGGGAACGGAGGGCAGATAGTTAAAACTCTTATGGCTGCTGGATGGATGGACGGCAATACAGATGCCGATGGCCTACCAAAAAATACTGTTGGAAGCTCTATACTTTCTTGGATGGGAATTAATACTGCCGCTTTGACTGCTGAAACAGCAGGTAGAAAGGTTTACTTTAAAGGTAAGGATGTTGATAAAATCATGCAGAGATTAATAAAACTTATTGATGATCCTAATGTAAAAGAAGATCAACGAGAAAGACTTATAGAAGAGTACAGAATGCATCAAGCAAATGCAATAGAAAAATACCGTGAGTATGCTGATGCATATAGACAGGTAGAAGATGTCCTCTAGTCTATATGTTGAAGTTGAATGGGTAGATATTATATCTACATCTGGGTGGGAAAAATCTGATGAAATAAAGACCCCCATCTTTTGGTCTTATGGATATTTAATTAACCACGATGATGAAGAGGTTCGTATAGCTACGACCAAAGATGAGGATGGTGAATGGTATGGGTTTACTATCATGCCCATAGGTTGTGTTAAAAAAATAACCCCCCTGGGGAAGGGGGGCTATTCAAATCAAACGAATAACATAATTAGACAGGCAGAGAAAAACACATAGCTTCCGTACCAGCCAAGCATATAAATTAAATCTCTTGCCATCTTTGATTCCATTTCTTAACGGCGGATTCTTTTTGAGAGTCTACCTTTGGGTGAAAGCTTAAGAACAAAGAGCACTTTGTACATCCAACTAAGAACTTACCAATCATTGCTTTTGCTCCACAGAATGGACAATGTTTTAAACTCATAAGTATTCCCGTAGTAGTTTGCGTTGAGTTACAGCGTTTATTTCATCGTAGTATCCCTCCCCATCTAGTCCGTTTAAACTAACAACCCCCCTCCACCAAGTGTACTCTGTATCCCTACACCAACTCTCTGAGTAGTGAGGGTGAGAGAAACATCCTGCGCTTAATCCAAATATCTTTTGACCATCAGGTCTAGTTTGTTCTGCATGATTATACAAGTGTGAATGTCCTTGCACCGCTGAGCAGTGCAGTTTAGATACCAGTTGATGACCAATATGTGATGAACTAATTGGCCTTCCTGCAACACCAGAAGTAAAGTAATGGGAAAATATAATACCTTCAACAGTTAATGTCCTTTTGAATGGTGTTAGTTTCCAACCAAACTTTTCATACTGTAGGTCTTTGATTGAGATAGCTCCCTCTAGTTCAGGTGCTGAGTTAACAGCCCTGTCTATTCTATCTTCATGATTACCTAAACACATGAATAGCCGTGGCTTGTACTGCTTTTCTTTATTCTTTTTCTTCTTAGCGTTAAGCTTCTTGATAGGATCGAACATCTTATTTTGTCCATCAATAACAGATTCAACATCCTTCTTGTATCGTCTTCCTTCAAAACCTTTAGTCCCCTTATCATATGATGAGAGACTAGGCATATCTGCAAAGTCTCCCAAACATACAATGATTTCAGGCTTGTGCTTTACTATGTAGTTTCCTAAAGCAGTAAACCTGTCGCTGTCATACTCAGGTGCAGCATGAGCATCTGGTATGATTAGCATATTTTTATTACCCTTCAATTTGATTCTCCGTTTTTGTTTTGCGTCTTGGTTTGGACACTGGTCTATATGGATACAAAGCACAGCTTGTAATCTCGCATCTCTCTACTTGATACCTCATAGACCCTGACTCTAGTGGATCGTATATACACTCAATACACTTGTCCATAATTGCTTTGCTTCTACTCATTACCCTTTCCTTACTTCTTTGATTAGTATATTAGCATAAGATATAATCTTTTCTAAGTCTGCCAGAGGTTCTCCTTTTTTGTCCCATCTGGCAGCATACTTAATAATATTTCCAGAACAGAAGTCAAGCCCATTAGACATAATAAAATCTATTGGTTCAATCTTCATCTTGTAATGGTCGTTCATTATATTCCGCACACCCCACTTAAGCATTGCTCTTCGCTATTGTCCTCATAGATAACACCACGTTTAGCATGAGCTTCCTCATAAGGAACAGAAGTAATAGGCTGACCACCTCTAGCACCATCAGGATATACTGTTAAGCCACGTAATCCTGGCGCATACTTAGCGATAGTCTCTGCATACTTCATGATTGTATCCTCATTATTTAGATCACTACCCCAAGCAGGCAGATTAATTGTACTGCTAATAGCATGGTCAACATACTTCTGTAGTTCATACTGAAACTTGATGCGTCTTTCTGGATCACCCGCTAAGTCTACTGCTGACTCTATGTTTTCTGGTTTGATTCCTCCGTCGATAAGGGCTTGAGCTGTACCGTCGACGACAAACTGATGCTTCCATTTGGTTCCATCCGTAAGATAACGCCTGCGGTAAGCAACGGCGTATATCGGTTCCACTCCAGAAGTAGTCCCCGCGAGGATACTAATGGTTCCTGTCGGAGCAATTGCTCTGTATCCTTTAGGACGTTTGAGAAAAAGTCTATCGCAGTGAGCGTCGGCTGATCGCTTGCTTTCTGATTCATAAACCCTCATCCATTGTTTAAGTTCATCTGTCATTTCATACTTATGACCACGCTGAAGAAGCCACTCATGCATACCCATAAGACCCAAACCAATACGACTATTTTGCATCCTTACTTTTGAGATTTTTTCGTAGGGGACTTGCGCTCTGATAAGCCCACAAACAAGGAACTTACTTGCAAGATTAACAACATCCCTAAACTCATTAAGGTCCCCAACATTAGCCAGATTAACAGACCCAAGATTGCAAACGTCGCTATCATCTTCGCTAGTAATTTCTGTGCAAGCATTACGAAGCGTTTCATTTTGTTTGTCTCCAAAGTTAAACGAGAACCCAGGCTCTCCTGTCATCATAGCTTGCCTAATGTTCTCAACAAACACTGGGTTCATCTTATCTTTAAGCCATGCATCATCATAGTTAAGTGATATGTTCATCATATCTAAAGGAGCAGGAGCATTAAAGTCTGCTTTCTTTAGTTCAGCATAGTTAGTATCACCAACACTGATGTCATGCCAGTTCTTAACCTTTAGGAAGTCATTAGCATCTTCATGTTGCCAGTTCATTGAGCCATACAGTGCAGACCTACGGCTACCACCCTGCATTACATTACGTCCAACCTCATTGAGGGTAGACAGTAGTGGAATAGGCCCAGAAGCAACGCCTCCAGTACGAACCAGTCTGCGTCCTGATGGCCTAGCCTTAGAGATATCAACACCAATTCCTCCTCCTGTCATCAAGCAAGACATTGCACGTTGAGTAACGCCAGCCCACTCTTCTCTAGTATCCTCCTCAAGCCTAAGAAGATAGCAGTTATTGTAAAACCTAGCATCTCTACCTGCATACCATAAATACCTACCGCCTGGGACAAACTTAAAGTCAGAGATATACTGAGCAAGCTGATCTCGTTCGGTCTTATCCATCAAAGGATTTTTTGATCCATTAAAGTCACCACATACGCTGTTAACTACTGCATGCGCCTTGTCATTCCAAGTCTCATACTCTGTAGATGCGTACTTGTTTTTAAATATATCTTCGCCTAGCTTAGTTTTAAATGTCATTGTATACCTTCGTTAATTACTTTATTTCCTGTACTACCAAAACCACCCTCACCCCTAACAACATAGCTACTAACCTCAGTAGATAAAACTGGAGAAAGATAATGCGAGAATACTAACTGCGCTATCTTATCTCCCTTCTCAATATCATATGGCAGATGTCCCGAATTAAAAAGGATTACCTTGACCTCACCCTTGTAGTCTGGGTCAATAGTTCCTGGGGAATTAAGAACAAACACACCATGTTTAGATGCTAAGCCGCTTCTACTTCTTACCTGACCTTCAATACCAATTGGCATATGAAGTTTTATTCCAGTGCTAATTACCTTTGTAGACAAAGGTCTAATCACATCATCCTCTGATGAACAGATATCATACCCAACAGAAAACTCAGTTGCTCTCTGTGGTATAGCACTTGCTGTACTCATCAACTCAATCTTTACTTGATCTGACATTTATATATTTTCCTTTTAGATCGTGTTCTTTTGCATATCGCATATACTCTTGCAGAGAACATCCAGCATGGTGTTTAAAACATTCTTCCCAAGAATTAAATTTAACAGTCGGCTGTTTTTTACCAGAGTAAATGTCTCTTGCAAGGAAGTATATGATCTCATCTTGTGGCTCTCCTTTAGAACGGTATGTCATCAGCTGATACTTCTTTAGCTATATCTTTCATAGCATCTCTAGCACCTGAAGGCATAGACTTCTTGTCAGAAGATCCCATCTCTACTTCTTTGTATGCATCTGGACTGTTAATCATCTGCATCATATACCCTTTGATGTCAGTAGTATATTTTTCTACACCACTCTTATCAGTATACTTACGATAATCAATTGATCCTTCTACATATAAGTTAGTACCTTTTCCTACATAAGCCTCAGCAATCTCCGCTTGTTTACCAAAGAAGACTACGTTGTGCCAGTCAGATTTCTTATACTCACCATAGCCTGACTCGGTAACCATAGATACCTGAGCAATCTTGCTATCATTTTTAGTGGTACGAATAGTAGGTTCTTTCCATACACTACCAACTAGAATTACTTTATTAATTCCCTTCATTACTTTCTCCGTGTTTTTCGGGCCAATATTTCTTTACGTTTTTCCATACTTCTAATGCTGAACTAAAGATAGTCCAGTACCTATCGAAGTCTTTGCTATCCCACTCATGAAAGACAACAGTGCCTGGGTTGCTAGCAGAGATAAATACATTTGCTATTCTCTTAGCTGGCGCAGGCAGTGCTCTCTCATAAGCAATCAATTGGTATGCCATAGACTCGTAAGCTAACTGCTTGCTACCAGTAGAGAATTCTTTGGTTTTAAAATCAATAACCCATTCGTCTGATACCAAGTCTATCATACCACCATATCCATCCTTTACATTACATACAGTTTCCTCTGATCTCCATTGTTGTTCACCACAATTAATCTTTAACAAAGCATCAACAGCATTAAAGATATTTGAGTCAGCACCAGTAGGAGATAGTTCATTTTTAAAACAGTTCTCTAACATATTATGTATCCTACTACCTCTTTCGGATGCCTCAACTGTTTCCCTTTTGCTTTCTTGTAGTACCTTTGACCTCCATATCTCAATACTTAAGTCTCCTCTTGGTACTAAAGCAGCAGCATCAATAGCCTTGTTAGTTTTCCATGTGTCTAATCCAGGCTTAGCTAGTATGTCTAGAACAGAAGTTACAGAGGGCATCCATCCATATTTCCTTGCATCTCTTAATGTTGTAGCCCTAGTCTTCCCGTTCTTTCCTTCAATAAAATGTCTTGGTTCTCCTTGTCTGTCATACCAGTGCATTATTTATCCTTTGTTCTTTTGCTCATTAGTTCATCAAAACCCTCTGGTGTAGCCCATACAGCAGCTTTATTATTACGATCAAAAGCATTGGGATGGTATAAGTATCTTCCTATGCCGAACAAGACAGCAGCCCTCTTAAGAGCGTCACTGATGCCACCCTTTGCACCTTCAATATTAGAATCATCAGCACCATCTGACTTAGTAATCCATGTTCCATCTATATTAACAGACAGTTCACATATCATACGATTGCCAATCCAATGGTACTTAGTCTGCCAATTAGAAATACCAACAACCTCGTCTAGCCTATCCATTACATTTCTAGCATCAATATAAGCTAACTCCTTACTACCCCCACCTTTTCTAAACTTAACCTTACCTTCTGGAAAAGGCCTTTTAAATGCCATCTCTAAACTATTCATTAGTATTTATTTTCCCTGTATTTTTTTAGTGAATCAAGATACTCTCTGAAGTTATCCTCCCTATCTTCTTTCTCTAAGTTATCAAGCCATAAGTTATACCCCTCTTCAAACTCCTCTTGTTCTAATGATTGTTGTTGTTCCCAACCCATAATCAAAACTCCCCTTTAGTCATGCTCGCTGGATTGTAGAACCCAGCCTCTATAAGAGTTGCTTCAACTCTCTCCATGTACTCAGCAAACTGCTCAACATTTAAACCAGATGTTTGTATAGCAACCTCCACTGCCTCACCATTCAAGTTTGTAACTGTGTTAGTACCCAGGATCTGAACACACATAATAGAGTGTAGTTCATTAGCAGTATACCCTATTTCATTTGCAGCCTCCCTAATAATATGCCAGTACCTATTGTTCTGATCTATAGATCGTTGATTCTTTTTATTGTACGGTCTTATTATAACTTCATAAGGCTCATTAGAATGAGATAATTGTTTAATATAATCTACACAATTATTCTTTTCGTGCAAGTTATACAATTTAAATCTCTTTACTTTTTTGTCCATTCTATTATACCATATTCAAAAGCACGTCCTATTGTTTGCAAGCACCATCTCATTTGTGTTTCCTTATCTATCTCCCCGCTATGACATTCAGCATGGTGAGTGTAGCATACTGGTAACGTAAAATAATCTGGCGCTTTCTTACCCATCCCCGCACCAAGAGCCTGAACTCTAAGGTGGTGAGCCTGTGAATCTTGACCGCAGTATATACATGGTTGATCCGCTACCCACTCAAGGTACTTACGACTCTTCACTTAACCCTCCTGTAAGGATTGAATACTCTTTGTAACTCTAGTTCCCATTCTTCTACAATAGGAATAAGATAGTTAAAATAATTATACTTAATATGTCTATAAAATATATTTCTTTCTCCCTTTATATACAAACCCCTAGCCCTATCGGACATTTGTTTTTTACCTACACCATCACATAAATCACATTTGTATAGTTTATCTAGTATGATAACCTCTTTTCTTCCATTGCATTTAGGACATATAGATGGATTAACCATCTCGTATAAAACAAGATTAGCTACACCAAATATATTATCATCGGATATTGTTTTATTCCATTTTAATTCCTTTGCTTTTTTATATATTTCATTTACTAATTTGTTATGCCATTTGTGTTCTAAGCAATACTTATACCTAGCGTAACAACCACTTAGATAACTTGCCTTTGCTAACGTAGCCGCCACATCCTCCCAAGCAGGGCCAGAGTTTGTACTCCAAATACTGTTTGATTTTATTGTTAAAGACTTAAGTGCTTCCAGACCTGACATCAAATATTTCCTTATAGATTGTAGTTGTTGGCTTAGTTGTACCCATTATTTCTCCTGTTTCATAATAATTTTGATACGCTTCACAAGCAGTTTTCTTTTGAGCGCAATACTTCCAACTGAGGCAAGGATTGCATGGAGATTGTTCGCTTGCTATTGCTCTTGCTAAATTAAAGTACTCACGTTTCATTTTAATTTCTCCCTAAAATCCTTAGCCCTAAAGACTATAAGTGTGTCATCAAAAGCGGTACCATTTTCTTTTATGAATACAACTGGTACTGTTCCGTTCCTAGATGATGCAACAGCTTGACGCATAGCATCCTTAATCCACTCAGGAATCTTCTTCCTATACTTACATTCAATGGATAGTGTATTGCTTGTAACATCTGGTGCGCTTCCTCTTGTCCTGCCAGTAACTGGTACACGATCAGCATCATCGCCTAGTTCGGTAAGGAATTCTGCAACCCAACGTTCAAACTTTTTCCATGTCTTATCCATAGTTTAATATCTTAGCGGGTACTTCTCTAACAGCATTGCTTGGTAAATGATATGTTCCTGTCCTCCAATTATAAGTTAACTCCACGTTTCCTAACTGCCCATCCTGTTTAAACCTAACTTTCTGCACATGAACTTCAATGATTGAATCATTCTTTGTAAAGTCCCTCCATACTGTAATACAGTTATCAGATTTGTCACGCCATCTGGCTGAACCACTGATATCATACGGTGTTGGAATAGGAATGTTACCATTCTTATCTCTGTATAGTTTAGCAGGGTGAGCCACAATCCATAAATGAATACCATACTTTCTTGCAAACTGTCTCATCCTCTTGAGTGCTACTGAAATGTACTCTGTTTCGTTCTGTCCATCTCTTCGCAGATGTTCTAACTCATTCCAAGGATCAATAACTAATCCACGTATGCCCTTGGTAAGAACCAATCTCTTTGCTGATTCTAATATAACATCAATAGACCATTCCTTATCATCCTCTGGAAGTATCCAAGTAAAGTGTTTGGTTAACCAACGCTTACCCTCCTCAAGTTTGTTCTTGTCCATGCAAGGTGTCGGCCCATCAAAGAATGGTTGACCCGCCCACTTCTCAATAACCCTAGCCATGTGATCTTCAAGTGGCTGATTCTCTGGTGAAAAGATACCGAAGTTCCAGCCCTCCCTCTTTGCTATGTTGACCATCATTGCATCAAGCCAATTAGATTTACCACTACTAGGTATACCTGTTAGCACTGTGAATGCCCCAGGCCTTACCAAGTAATGAGCATCCATTGTTTCCCATCCAGTGCTTACACCTTTTTCAATGTCACCCTCATATAATCTATTGATTGAGTCTGACAAATGAGTAGCACTGTAAGTACCTGCTATTGGGTACGGCTTAGCATGGTCGATACATTCAGACAGTACAGTTTTACCATGCTTAACCAATACATCATTAGCATCCTTACAACCCTCGGGCCACACAACTCTGTAACACTTGTCTTTACCTAGTCTGCGGGATAGTTCATTCTCAAGCTTACTTCCTGGCTCATCATTATCTACAGCAATAATGAACTTGGAAACTATATTAAATTTTTCTTTGTGTAGCCACGGGTCATTAAGATACTCAAACTTTGAGGAGTAATCAGAACTATTAACTGGTGGTGCGCCATCGGGAACACTAACACAAGTTCTAATCCCTGCCTCCCACAATGATAACTTATCTATCTCACCCTCAACAATAACACAACTAACATCGTTACCTACTATGTCATCAATACCGTACAAGTGTCGCTGTGCACCAGCCTCTAAACGAAAATGCTTTTTGTTATCTCTATACTTTACATTAATTAATTCCTTGTTTCTATAGTAAGGGAACGCAATAGACTGTGCCATTGATTCAATCTGTGGCATATATACTTTACGTTCACTTATATTATTTTCTTCTAGTGTAGATATACTAATACCCCTGTCAGAAAACCACTTGATTACTGAAGAACTTAAGTCTACTGTAGGCAGTGGATCTGGCTTGATAAACTTAGGCTTTCTCCAGTGCAATACATCAGAACCTTTATCATCACCTTTGGCTAGACTTCCTGACCAACCACAATGGTGACACAACCACACCCCTTCATCAATGTTTACTGATAAACAAGTTGCTTTCTTCTTCCTTCTTTGTCCTGAACATCTAGGGCATTGAGTATTTACTTGCCCGCTGCTACTACGAGCAGGGATATTTATATCAAAGTCGCTATATGTTTTTTGCATTTAATCTCTTCCATTCTTTCCATTCAATTACATCTGAAATTGCTAGGTTTAAATCTTCAACAGAATCGTATTCACCACCATCATAATAATTATACCATACACCTTTGCCACTATGATTAGTAATAATAAACTTCCATTTATTTTCCATAGTTCTATATCGTTCTGCTCCCCAAGTAGTATCACCTATTAGTTCAGATAGATTAAAAGAACTACCCTTACCCCATGTTACTTTCATAACCCTTCCTCTCAAGATATCTATTTTTACTTTGCTTAGCATCTCGATGAGACATTAATTGAGTGATAAGAAAATCAACATCATGCCAATCTAAAAGAATTGCGCTATGCTCATCTCCAGAAAGAGGGTCAGCATTAGATGTTATATATAAACCAGAGTTACCATCTTTATATTTATGTTCCCTTATATCTATAATCATTTTATTTTTCCTATATATATTATAACATACTTACATTGAGTATCCGAAAGGATTATTATTTGTACTATCCATTATAGCACATGACTGAAGTAGATCGAACCCTCTCATTCTAAGTCGAGTCATATCATTCATGATTGCGTTATCATTACCATCATCAACACTAATAGATGTTTCATCTAACAAGTACATGAGTATATCATAATCCTCTGGTGTTAAATCTATCTCGTCATTAAACATTTCAGTTTGCATTTTTATATTTACTCCTTAGTTTAGACATATGATACCCCAAGCAACTATCTGGTAAATCTTTTATGATACTTAGGGCAAGTCTTTCTGCTTCTTGTATATCTTTAATATGACTAACAAACCTTGCAACACTAAGCTTTCTAATGACTCCTGAGTTTGGTCCAGTGCCATATGTTCCTGCTACTTTTGGTCTAAATAACTCAACAACGAAGTGAAACTTTCTGGTATCCACCCCTCTAAACGTAGCGTTTAACTGACCCCACTCAACCTTGAAGTCTCCGTCAAGCCTAGCCTTAGTCATCTCTGTAAAATGTTTTGGGGTTAAGTGTTCTTTCAGTGGCTTATCATCAGCAAATTTAGACTCACCTCTAGTACATTTTTTACCACCATCTATTGTACCATCTGGTTTAAAAGTAATGCGATCCTTTTGAAGTTCCCAAACATTACTAACATCATAGTGCACTCGTCTAACATCTTCATCTATCTCATATACAGCATATCTTTTATTGTTAGCAGTATATATATGTATTGATTGAGGTAAAAACTTAAGAAGATCTTCCTCTATATTATGATAATAATAATGTGTTTTATTAGCGGGTGTAAAGTCAACATCAATACTATCATCGTTATAGTATTTAATCCTTGTCATCAAACCTCTTTCTTCTTCCGAGTCATTTCTATATGACATCTCTTGCTTAATAGCATACCCATCATCTTCTTTTTGAAGCACTAATGAACTTCGGGTGCTATGATAATAGTTTAATCTGGCTAAACTTGTCTCATACTCATGAAACTTTATAAGAGATTCTTTAGTTTTAAAATCTGAATGTACAAAATCTCTATGACTATTGCTCATTTTATTCTCCTGAGTTTTCTACGTTAATTACATCTCCAAATGGTACACTAAGCGCTGTTCCCTCGTCGCCATAGTTTACCCAAATCACTGGGTAGTCTGGCTCGTATGAAGGAAAAGAACCATACAAATCAGTTAGATATATAAGTACACATGGACTCTCATCATTCTCTACAACCCAATCAAACGCAGGCTCGAAGGCAGTACCTCCTCGACCAACTACATTTAATGCTTCTGGTATATCAAGTGCTTGGAATCTATGTATGTTTTGTACCTCAGTATCTACATCCATAATAATTATCTCATCAACATCACAATCCTGTGCTACTGAAACAATCTCTGACCATGCTTGAATAAGTATATCTGTATTCATTGAACCGCTAGTATCTACAGCGAATATAATCTTACGCAAGCCATCTATCTTTTGAATGGATGGTAAGTATAACTCATCTGCAATAAACTTTCTCTGTGGTCTCTTCCAACTGTGCTCATCTCTCATTGGCTCCCTTGCTAACTCAGCAAGTTCATCAGCCCATGATACTTTTGGATTGCGTATCTCATCTATGATCTCTTTGAACGCCCCGGGTACACTACCACGCTGAGTGCATGAGTTTGCAGCAGATAATATCTTCTGCTTCCACTCATTCTCCATCTCTTGTTTCTTACCTTCACCCTCACCATCCATGTCAGTGAAGTGTCCAGTGCATGGCATATCATCAAGAGATTGTATAGATATGTTAGGATTATTACCCTCTAATATATCATTGTAAACAGCATCAGTATTCCAGTCAAAGTTATACTTCTTGTCATACAATACATCTTCTGGTGGCTTCATACCCTCATCAACTAACTGATAGTTAATTACATAGTCACCTGCAATATTCCATAGCGTAGGATCTCTATGTGCTCTCCTAGTTAGATGGAAAAAAGCGGGGTGCATAACCTCATGCAGTAATACAAACTGAATGTCATCCATACTAAGTTTGTTAAGGAAATCATCGTTATAAAAAATACTCCTCCCATCAGTAGCAAATGTAGGTATCTCATCCTTGCGAACTATCTCCATTGACAAAAGTAAATGACCAAAGAAAGGGAAGTCCATCAACGCTCTTGATCGTGCAATCTCTAACTTACGAGCCGAATCCATACAGTTTCTCCATTGCTGTTAGTGGTTGTTCTTGGTTATCTGCCACATCATTAACAAAAATCATCTGCAATACCTTGCGAGCATGATTAATAGCACGAGTCTGAGCAGGCTTGTTACCTCTTAGCGAGGCTGGTACAAACAAAAGATTATCTTTCATATACTGTTGTATATCTTTTAGTTTATCATCATTAGTAAAGTTAAGGCAATCAATAATTCTAATAAGATGATTCAATCCATCAATCCTAGTCTCACATATCCTAGGATTATCCTTGTCTAACACACTAATCAAACCATTCATCTCATCTTTAATCTTATTATATAAAGACTCAACAGATGATTCTAAACTCTCATTCATACTCTGCTCTACCTCATCCTTGATGCGCTTGGCTTCTATCTCACTCAGTCCAGTAAGCATCTCAAGACCATGAGCAGACGGCACTGGTCTAAGAAACTTCTTCATCTTAAACTTGGCTACAAAGTCCTCAACATCTGGATAGTCATCGTATCTAAACATACCACCACTATCATTGAGTCTTTTCTTAGCCTCCTGCAAAGCCTCGTGATACTTGCCGTTAACCAATTCATCTTTGGCTGTTTCCCATTCACGCTCAGCATCACGCCATATCTTACTGATGTTCATGATACGATTGTTAGGTAACAGATAAGTATTATCACTGTCATGCAAGTATGGCAAGGTGTTCTGCTTTACTGCTTGCTCTACCTTACGCTTGATATCTTGGAAAGGTTTAATATACTTCTGTGCTATAGTAATCTTGTTGAAGTTACCAGATGCTTGACTACCACCACTTACATTGTAGTCATCCGCTATCTTACTTGATACCTCCTTGTCTACCTTACGCCCAGAAGTGATACTAAAATCTACCTTAAACAACATTGCTTTATTTTCTAGTTTCATTTGTATTATCCTAATACGATATCGACATTATCCATAGCCCACTGACCAAACTCAGGTGTATCTTGAATCTCTGGCTTGATCTTTCTGGCTTCCATGATACTTGTTACAGCATACTCGCTTGGTAAACGACCAAGATACTTCATCACATTACCCATGTTATCAACATTAATCCAGTGTGCTAACCCTACAGCAATAGCATACTTTGCACTAGGATTCTCTGGGATCATAGTTTTCATAGGATTCTTGATGCAATCCTCTGGGTCTGGCACTTGATCTGCTATCTTCTCGTGGCTTATAAACTCTGCAGCAACACCCTCCCCAACAAGAGAAGCATACAACTGAAACCTTATCGAATCACTTGGATTACCTTGCCTTACTTGAGAAAGTTTGTACCATGATCTAGGCGTAGGTCCGGCCCATGAGCCACCCTTTTTGGGAAGTTGATGTATCAAGTCAGAGTGCGACTTAAGAAATGATGTTACGATAGTATCCGCACCCTTCTTAATAAAGTAAGTGATGATCTCTGACGCATCAACAATCACCTCAGCATGGGCAAACCTGTCCTTGAGTGGGGCAGATAGACCACGATTAATACCGCCATGCTCTTTCTTGTTTCCCATTGCTACTATATGCCAACCATCTGGCAATACATAAGAGCCAACTCTACGCTCAAGAATTAGTTGTTGAATAGCAGTTAGCACTGCAGTCGTACCATCAAGAACCTCATCAAGAATAAACAAACCTGTCTTACCATCTCTATCCTCATCGGGTAGCAAGTCTGGCGTAGCAAAACGAGTGCGCCCATCTAGCACTTGAGGCACACCCATTACATCTACTGGATCAAGTTGAGATACCCTGACATCTTTTACATTACCTAAAAGTTCTAGCCCAGTTTCAGTAACCATCTCTGTCTTACCAATCCCTGGCAGTCCAGTAAACAAACAAGTAAAATCATGCTCATGTGATGCTCTTAAAAACTCAGGGATTTGACTAGGTGTTATAGTAACTTCTGACATTACATTGCTCCGTTAGTTGTAGGAAATTTTAGTTGGTAAAGAGTACATAACCAATGCGGAAATGTACTTATCTCTTTGATTATTAACAGCATAATGGGCGGTCTTATCATTAGTTCCCAATCGCCATACCTTAATCTCTCTGCCTTCATGTATCTCATCAAACAGCATTGGCACTTTAGAAAGGTCATCATACTCCGCATCTTCTTCATCATAGATGTCATCGTCATACTCAGATACACTCATTCTTGATGTCCTCCCATGTTTTGCCAGAGTCTACCATACTCTGTTGCTGTGCTTCTAGTTCGGACTCGGTGACGCAAACCTCTCGCTTACTTCTTTTGCCTTCTTTTCTAGCGTCAATCTTATCCTGACGCGCAATCATATCAGAAAAGATCTTTAGTTTTTCTTTCTCTGTTAATTGCTTGCCATCCAGATACTCTCCCGCAAAGTTAAATACCATTTGTATTTCTCCTTACTACCCTATATGGCTAGGGCGTTGCCTCTCCACGATACCGTGGAATCTTGTCTTAGCAATGAAACCCTCATTGCCTTTGATCGGAATGTTCACCCAGTATTCATACCTAGGCTCAATTATATAGTCATGTCTGTAATCTTGGCACAAATTAATCCAATCATTACTATTCTCTGGGCATTTACCATTATCTTTAGGCGGTAACTGTGAGTTGGTTAGATTAAATATCACAAACTCCCTCTCGTTAGACTCCGCCATCGCTATCAATCTGACCCATTCGTCCTCACTGGAAGACCATCCGCTAACCAAGTGATAGCCCCAAGCATCCTCCCATCTTCTGCCCAATAAAGCATTGCTTTTGTTCAGGTTTAGTAATTGTGTTTGCCTGCTCTCACCACCCTTAAATCTTAACTTGCAATCCAAAAGATTTCTAGATAGCCAAAGAATAGCGCTGTAATTAAGCAAGAGCCGGAAAGAAATACGATGATTTGTTACGTTTTCTATGTACCCGCTATCAACTACAGCACCATATTCCTTCAGATACATTACATTCTCAGACTTGGAGAATGCGTAAGCAAAACTGACAAGAGCATCTAATCTTTTGAGCAATTCATGAGAATATTTCTCATTATCATACGCTACTTGTCGGGGCCAGTCCTTTCTATGTCTCATATCTTGTACCATTCGGGTCTTATTGCGGGCCATTTCCATTGAGCCATGTACGCTTTTGCACCACAATAGTAGTTACGATACGCTTTTGTAGTGCTTTTATCCTTGTATTCGTCTGGCATACACTGAGGTGGGGGTGAAAATCCTGCGTCTGGCATATTATCTGGCACTTTACGCAGTGCATCTAACAATTCTCCTGATTTATGTGGTGGTTTTTTGGTATAACGGCGCAGTTTCTCGTCAAGCAACGCTTCAAAATGAGCAATTAGCCACTCATAATGTTGCTTAGAACTACGCGCCCATACAGTTGAGGGGTGATTGAGGTGTGCAACCTTGTACAATCCGTGATTGTCCGCATAATCGTCACCGTCAAGGTGTCTATGTGCGGTGCTCAATATCTGTGCAGTTTCTAACGGCATTTTAACTATATGCTTGTTGCATAACTGAACAGCAGATATCACTGGGTCATCGTCTACATAAAATATATTCATGAGAACAGTACAAGTACCAGTATTGAGCAAGATATCATAAGCGAGTACATAACAAATACATCCATTTTAATCTCCTTGTTTTTATTATTACAGCGTGACGTACAGCGTAGCGCACACGCTAAGAGATATTACTGTGATATTCATCACAACCAATCCAATTGGCATAACAGAATGACCTCAGAATATCCCGCACAAGGTCGCAGGGAGCATGAAAAACGTGTTCCCTAGACATATAGCAGGGGTTAGTAGTATGTACCCACAGGGTACGGTAGGTTACAACTCAGGAGCAGTTATTGACAGTCATACTCAGGACTGATTACCGGAATTACTATCTAAATCTCTGCCTCGCTATCCTAGGCGGGACATGACTAGACTTAGTTCGTTTAGTCTTAATATTAGACTTAACTCTAGGCGTTTTTTGTGCGGGTATAACTTCAATCCACACGCCTACCTCTTTATCGTAGTACATTTTCCTCCTCTTATGATGTTATCTGTGAGAATCACACTGTTTCCAGTGTGAATCCCGCTGACTATGCCGCTTCTGACCACTCCTCCATTTTGGCAATTCTTTCGATAGTCTGATTGAGTTCGCCGATTGCGTCATATGCTTCGATGACTTGATCTCGCGCTTCATCAGAGTGCTTCTCGATATCTGCCGTGGTTTTCTCGATAAGTTTCTTTAACTGCCAGATACTTAGCGATGATTCCACCTCGAAGTCGTACCATTTGCGGGCATGAAGTGTAACCATATCAAACTCGAACTCAGACTTTTTTGCTTTCTTGAAGCGTAAGTTTTCTTTATCCCAGTTAACTTGGCATACCTCCGACACGAAGCCGATAAGTTTTTGCTTATTAACTCCGTCGCACTTTGTAATACCCTTCACAAGCATAGATAGGTATGTACTATCGCCATGCTCAGAGTAGTGCCATGCGGACGACACGAACAGTTCTTGCACTTTATCTTGCCACTTAAGTGCTTGATTTACTGCGCGTTTGATTGCCGTGCCGAGGTCTTTTCCATTTTTGATGATTTCCATCGTTGCGGTGCTCCGTTTTTGTATGAATCACGGAAGTGTGATTCTCACAAATAACATTGTTCCCATTACCATATCAGTTCCCTTTCGGGTCACGAACTGGCTTGAGAATAGTGCTGAACACTAACTCTGGCTCAAGCCCCGCTAAGTCATTTTAAATACTTATCGGTATTACAGCCCATTTTGGTCTTATCGAACCCCTTGCTAATATCCACGTGTTACTAGGGAATTGCTATAGTCGCTTTCGCTTGTATAACTCCGGCTTGTGGCGATATCGTCACCCTTGTACATTGTCGCGAGCGTTTAACGTTGTTCCCTATCCCTTGAGAATTATGGGGCGTTACTCATTGCTGGCACTCACTAGCACAAAGCATATCGCTTGACTTACCTTGAGGTATGATCCCCGCTTTTTTTCTCTGGCGCGTGGGGTAACCGTAGACTGCGACTACTTTATGCGGTCTTTGGGAAGGTCTTTCGTTCCCATGCATTTAATATAGCGTACCCAGACCCGAATTGCAAATTGACTACCTATATAAGTGCTTTCTAATATACTAACCCTGTAATATAAGCATATTCGAATATTCTGAAGGTACTCCCAGAGGCGCACCCGAGCGATCCAGGTTTAGGAGTCCCGGTCCACCCGCCCATACATATAAATAAAAAAAGGCATTAACACAACATTAAGCTGATCCCAAGAGTTTATTAAGCTTTAGGTACCCCTACGTATAGGTTATTCTTTGTATATAGCTAGGGAGCATGTTTTTAGTGTTCCCTGGAGGTGTAGAATTGAAATTGGATGGGGGTATATCTATTGGTTATTGTCCCCCTATGGAATATTATATTATGTTTACCTATATGGAGTATTGTCATATCTGGCTTAGCGGCAAAATTTTGGAAAGTGCGTTGCGTGTAGGCAGTGTCCGGGGCTAAGAGACCTAGAAATTTTTGATTCCAAATTTTTTGGGGGGTATATTTTTTATAAAAAGTTATTCAAAAGTTATACACAGGGTTATCCACAGGTAAAAAGTAGGTTAAATGTATGATTATAAAGGGTAATCATAAAGTTATCCACAGATAACCCCCTCCCTTATTATAATATATATATATTTATATTACTATATGGACAAAATTGGTAAGGATTTTCTTAGGTGCCTGGCTAATAAATTTGCTAACAGATTAAAAGTGAGACACTCTACCCCCCCAATATGCTATAATATAAGTAATGAATTTGGGATTGTACCAGCACATCTCTCCCCTCCTTGTTGAGGGTCCCTTCTCCCTTCTGTTGGTACAGTCCCACCTTACAAAGGAGATTAAAATGCGTGGACCAGCAAAAATAGCAGGATCAAAGATGGGTTCAAGAACCTGTCCTACATGTAAAGGAACTGGTAAAGTTCCTGGAAAACCTAAACCCAAGCCAATGAGTAGTGGTAGTAAAGGAGGTGGACGAGGTGGCCCAGGGGATAGAGGTGGAGCAGGCAAAGGTCCAAGCGGTAGCGGCAGATCGCGAAGATCATAATTAAAATTTAACAAAGGATATTTAAATGGCTGTTAACCCTGTAAAACGTAGGGAAGGCAAGGTAGTGCACAACAGTGTGTGGACCACAGCAAACAAGAAGAAAGTAATTGAGATGTTTGCTTGTGGGTCTACCGTTGTTGAAGTATGCAGGTTCCTTGGTATTCATAAGTCTACGTTCTACCGCTGGCTAAAAGACGAAAGAAAGGGTGATTTCCAGCGAACCATTGAGTTAGGTATACAAGCTTCTGAAGCTTACTGGATACAGATAGGTAGGGATAACCTAGATAATAAATCATTTAATACATCACTATATGCATTCATGATGGTTAATAAATTTAACTATAGATCCACCTATTCCAAGCAAGAAGTAGAAAAGAAAGAAACCAAGACTACAACTGTCGAGGTTAAGAAGGCTGTTGATGTAGAGTCTATAATTGATAAACTAAACGAAAGTATGAAGGAGGGGGAGCCAAAGCTCCTTAATTAATATGCCTAAAGTCGGAACTAAAAAATTTGCTTATACCAAAGCTGGTATGAAAAAAGCTAAACAATACGCTAAATCTTCTGGCAAGAAAGTACAGAAGAAGGCTCCAAAGGGGTACTAAGATGGCTAGTACAGGCGGCGGCGGAATGGGAATGGGCGGAGGCCCTGATTCTGCTCCTGGAGGATCTAGCTCATCGTCAGGAACCGGTAATGCTCCTGGTGAGGGAATGGGAGCTGATGCATTTGGTGGAGGCGGACAAGCATCTAAAGATACCAGCACTATAGAAGGTTTTAGAGCTGCTCTTGCTAAGGCTTTAGGTCAAGTTACACAAGAACAAAAAGATACAGCTGTAGAAGCTCAAGAGGAAGCTGCAAACCAAAGAGCTAGAAATGCAGCAGTAGAGGCAAGAGATAAGGCAATAAGAGATGCTGCTGATCTTGGTGAATTGAACAGTGGTATGATGGGTATAGACAATGATGACGATAATGATAGAGGTCTTCTAGGTCCATCAATAGATGATCCTCAAGGAACTCAAAAAGGTCTTGATGCAGAACAAGCAGCAAGGGATGCAATGGAATCCAGTAGAGATGTTAATAAAAATGTTGATATAGGTATTGGTCCTGAAACACCAAAAGATGCATTTAGAAATGAAGAATCTAAAAGGATGGGCCAAACACTTGAAGCATTAGATAGAGATCCATCCCCAGAAGTTGCTAGCGCATCGCTAGATGATGATCCTTTTGGCGGCACTATGGCGGAGAAAGAAAGAGAAGCTCTTGCCTTATCTTTCGTTAATGACGCAGAAAAAGAATACGACAGAATAATGAAGGAAACAAAAGCTTTTAGCAAAGAGAGATCTCTAGCTTTAAGAAATCTTAACGCTATAAAAAATACAGATTTATTTTCTAAATCTTATGCTATTGCAAATCCATCAGCAATGAGAGACATGTTAGCAAAAGCAATGGCTTTATTTTCTGGATTAGGGCCGGCAGTATCTATTGCCAAAGCTATAGAATCAAGAGCAGTTAAAGCTGGCATGTTTGACAGAACAACTTTTGACCAAATGATGTCAGCATTGGATGACCCAGGGGCTTTTGGACCACTAGGAAATCCTTTAGGGACAGGAGGGGCTAACCAAAATAATCAAGAAAAAAAGATAAGAGATATTTTAGCGGTGGTAGAGCCTTGGACCAAAGGTTTAAATAAAAGACAAATAGAATATTATTACGATAACGAAGAAGAGCTTGATTGGGTTAGAAACCTTTACGAACAAATGAATAAAAGCGCGTCTGCTTAATGATTGAAGATCTTATTGTAATGTTAATTTTAGATTTTTTGCTAAATATTTAGGTGTAATATAATAGGTGTACAACATGGAGAAAAAAATGGTAGGTAATCAAATTAGAGCTATGGATAGAATGTTTGAGCGCATGATGGGTATGACGGGACACCGTTCACCACTTGCAATGGTAGAGTCAACAATGGACAGGATGGAGTCGATGCTTAGCTCGATTCCAACCAACAGTGAAGAGTTCACGGTATGGAAGCTAACTCCTACGACGTATAGGACTGAAGTTCAAGAAGATGGTTCCATTCTGTTCAAAGTTGTTGAAGGCAAAAAAGATAATGGTTGGTCTGAAGAAGCAAAGGGACCTGACGTAGAGAAAAAGTGAGTTTACCAGAGATATCCAAAGATGTTTTTGCTAATACAAAAAATGCTGAAGCAGCCATCAAGTTTGCTCAATGGGCACAAGGTGCAGAGTACGATCAAGTCGTTGCTGCATATGCTAAGTGTCATAGCGATCCCAATCTTGATGATACTTTTATTCGCACTCTCGGTCAGCTTGACAGGTATTATCTTGGTGTTTTCCTCTGTAACCGTCATGACATGCTTCACCCTTGGATATATGAAAGATGCCGTGAGGTCGAAAATGACAGAGATAGAAGACTCGATCTTTGGGCGCGGTTTCACTATAAAAGTACTATAATAACTTTTCTTGGCTGTGTTCAAGAAATATTATGTAATCCAGATATAACAATAGGTCTTTTATCTTTTTCTTCTAAGCAGGCTAAGCCATTTTTGCGGCAAGTTATGCAAGAGTTAGAAGCAAATGAAAAGCTTATTAATTTATATCCAGATATATTGTACGAAAAACCTAGGCAGCAAGCTCCAAAATGGGCAGAAAATGAAGGTCTTTGTGTAAAAAGAAAGTCAAACCCTAAAGAGCAGACGGTAGAAGCTCACGGTTTGGTTGATGGGCAGCCAACAGGTAGACACTTTTCGTTAATTATATACGATGATGTTGTTGTTCAGGAAAGTGTGTCAACTCCAGAGCAGATAGCAAAAACAACCACACAATGGGAGCTATCATTAAACCTTGGGTCTACACATAATCCAAGATATCAGTACGCAGGTACAAGATATTCCTACGGTGACACGTATGGTACAATTTTACAACGAGCAGCGGTAAAGCCTCGTATACATCCAGCCACACACAACGGTCAAATGGATGGAGTACCAGTGTTTCTTATGGATGAGCGCTGGGAAGAGATTAAAAAAACAACTTCTACATACACTGTAGCTTGTCAGCAGTTACTAAACCCAATTGCGGGCAGTGATGTAGCGTTTAAATCAGAGTGGTGGAGAGAGTGGGAAGTAAGACCATATACTATGAATGTATATATTCTTGTCGATCCAGCTAGCTCAAAAAAGAAAGGGTCTAACCGTACAGCTATGTGCGTTGTTGGTGTTGATTCGTTCTATAATAAATATTTACTCGATGGAGTTTGTCACAGATTAAGTCTTTCAGAGCGTTGGGACTATTTAAAAAAGTTGCGATCTAAATGGAAGATGGCCCCAGGAATTAGAGAAGTAAAAGTTGGGTATGAGAGGTATGGGGCTCAATCGGACATAGACCATTTTAAAGAAATGATGCGTATAGAGGGGCAAAGCTTTCCTGTGTACGAATTAAACTGGGTTGGTGGTGGAGGGTCACAATCCAAGAAGGATAGGATACAAAGATTAGAGCCTGATCTAAAAGATGGTTCATTTTTTTGGCCTTACCCAACAGACAATAAAAGACTTACATCTTTGCAGTTAGACGTAAAAGACAGGAAGCAAGAGTTTCTTATGTCTAAAAAAATAATGCGTAAAGATGAAAGTGGCGTTGTTTATGATTTAGCAAAATGGGTAAGAGATAACGAGTACAATCTTTTTCCTACAATTCACCCTGATTTTTTAGACGCACTATCAAGAATATACGATATTGACCCAACACCTCCAGTTATTCGCACCTACAGGAATCTGGAGCCAGAGGCAGAGGCAGCTTATTAATGGCAAGAACAAGGAGAATAGGACGACGAACTTATCAACCTAGGCGTGTAGCCTATAGGATGAGTAACGGCAAAGCTTTCTATGAAAAGCAGCCTCGCGATATTCCATATGGGGTTCTTCCTTATGTTCAGCCTACGTACTGGGTTGCTGGATATTGTGTGGATGATTAACTATGAACCATATTAAATATTTATTAGCGACTATAGCTGCATTTACCTTTGTTATGTTTATTGTAATGTTTCCCGTACTATTAAAAGCGCAAGAAAAAATGCCTGATGATATGTACGAGTTTGCTGCACCAATGACGTTTATGTGCGTCGATTCGTTTACGCGTATGATGGAGATTCTGGAAAAAGATTATCAAGAAATTCCTATGGTGATCTCGCACCTTACTCCATCAATGAGCATGGTCTTGTTTGTCAATCACGACTCAACCACAAGCACTGTTGTAGTGACTAAGCGCACAAAAGAAAAAGAACAAGCTTGTATTGTTTTTGGTGGAGCCTCTAACGGAACTTCATTTTCTTTAAATCCTAATCCTGCTTTTCCGGTAGAAACGTAATGACAATACCACCATACTTAATTAGTGCCATTATATTTTTAATAGTCCAAACAACTACCGCAGTGTGGTGGGCCAGTAGTATATCTAATGATGTTGAAATGCTTAAACGTGACAGAGATGACATGGCTATGATTATAGATAACTTAGATGTTTTATCCTATAGATTAGAAACATTAGAAAAAATGTTACAACGAGTGTTGGGCCCAGAGGCTAGATAATGGCTGAAAGAAAACAAAAGCCAATACCTAAAACTACTACAGGAAAAAAGCCTAACTTTAGAAAAACTAAAGCAGGCGCAGGAATGACAAAGGCGGGAGTAGCCGCTCATCGCAAAGCAAATCCAGGATCTAAACTTAAAACAGCAGTAACAGGAAATCCTAAGAAAGGATCTAAAGACGCTAAAAGAAGGAAGTCTTATTGCGCTAGATCAGCAGGACAATTAAAAAATTCTAGCGCTAAAACCAGAAATGATCCTAACTCAAGAATAAG
>Ga0209631_10000680_pt1 | contig 45908 bp, 28 predicted proteins | sample COG_08_FD_184752 | JGI IMG/M metagenome (GOLD analysis project Ga0209631, IMG submission 184752) | Pelagic Microbial community sample from North Sea - COGITO 998_met_08 (SPAdes) (version 2) | ecosystem: Environmental > Aquatic > Marine > Neritic zone/Coastal water | place: Helgoland, sampling... | reverse complement strand
AGCGTACTGCAGATTGGTTACACCCAAGTTCATCATGTCAACGGACATGTTTACGGGCTCACCTGGGCAAGCAGTTGTTCCACCGGTGTAGTTCAACAAAGCTGGATCGTTCGCGAGTGTAGCCGCTGCACAATCGTTCGCTTGGAAGATAGCGGCATGCTCGGCAGTACCAACTTGTCCTGATTCCGTCAGAATGCGATTTGGGCAAACCGTGTAAATCGTAGGGTAATACGCTCCATTGTAAGAATCGAAGATGTCTCCGCCATTGTCGATGATGGTATACTCTGTGCCGGTTACCCAGTCACCTTGCGTAGCCGTACCTGTTCCGTTGAGATCGGCATCGGTTGTTGAGTCGTCGGATTCAATGTAGAAGATGTGCAACTCATCTGTTCCGTCAGGGCCGTAGGTATTGTGTAATTCTTCAAAAACACCGCTGGTGTGGTAGCTCCAGCATGGTCCGCACCAAGTTGCGGAGAAATCAAGGATAACCTTCTTTCCTTCGTCTAGGAGGTCGTAAAGGTTGTGCTCAACGCCATTGATGTCTGTGGCGGTGAAGTCTGGGGCGATGCTACCATCTGGTAACTGCGCGAAAGATGCTGTCCCCAACATGAGGGCGGCAAGCAAGGCGTAAAAGTGCTTCATGTTCGTACGAATTGGTTGATTTGAAATTTCTATGTTCCGTCAAAAATAAGGCATTGACTGTAAAGTCATCAGAAACTCGATGAGAAATTGATCTCAAATCCATTGGACGCAGGAACTGCGCGGCAAACTCCGCCGATACAAAAGATGCCTTCCCTTCGTTTTCCGTACCCAATAGACAGCCGGTGAGGTCCATCGATGCGACCCACTGCACCATATAAATAGTGCACGCGAGCATCCGGATCGGGGTTTCCAAAATTGTATTGATCAATCACGCTCGCAAACCAGTGTGGGCTCCACGTGTATTCGGCCAGAACGGTGCCCCAATCGCCTTTGTCTTGGTCAGTAAAAAGGGCTTGGAATTCGGTTCGAAGACTCTGACGTTTTCGGGTTTTGACTTGCGTCTCCAGAACATGAATATCGGCGTAAACGATTCCTTTGAATGTCGTGGTCACTGGGGTGGCGAGGGTATTAAACTCGAGGTTATAAAACGTGTATTTCCACTTGAAATTTTTCGATTCTTTGCGACTGATTTGGATGTTGAAATCACGAACGAACTTGCTCGGCCCAAATCTCCACGAATTGCGTTCATATCCATAGACCACCCCCTCGACTCCAGCAAGTTGCGTGGTGTCAAGTCCGTTTGCTGCGGCAAAGTTTGCGCTGAGTTTGGTTCCGTACTTGCCTCCCAACTTCGTCCCTTTGGGAATGGAATAGAAGATTTCTGCGCTGGCACTCGATTCACCGGAAATTACCGTGGCATAAGGGTAAAGGGTGGCAGCTAGGTTGTACGTGTGCTGTTGCGTGATCGCAGGGATGTAATTGATGGGCAGGTCAAACAGCAAGACATCGCGGTCAGAGCGAAAACTCATGTTGTCTACCGTTTTGGCCGAAAGGCTGATGCCTAGGCCCCGTTGGGTGTAGCCAAGGTTGAATAGAAGAGCCTCCCCATTGCGGTAGGTGTAACCGTTATCCGCATTGGGGTCGTTGATTTTCCCAGCATATTCAATGCCAGCGGTCCAGCCATTGCGCATCGCATCAATGCGATAAGACCAAGCTCCGATATTTTCGGGGAGTTCCAGCAATAAGGAGTCTTTAGCGATGGTCCCTCCTGTTTGAAATTTGCTCACGAAACTTCCGCCGAGCATGATTTTTGTCTTCCAATCTAGACCGCCTTTGGATTCCAAAAGGCTATTTAAATCGAGTGTGCCATCGACTGCTCGGACTGTTCCTGGCCCATTGATGAGGCGGCTATCAAAATCAAGGCGCTGCCTTCCATACAAGGCTTTGACTTCAATCCCATTGACAGGACGTAAAATCAACCTTACCCCGTCCAAGGCATTGTCTATGCCAAGTGCACGTTCTTCGTAAGACCGCAGCACGATGCCACTTCCAAATTGCTCATAGAAATTTCCAACCGTAAAATCCACCTTTCCCGTTGGGTCAGCGTAGCGGGCGTAGCGGTATCCAATGCCGCTGCCTTTGAATCGACCAGGGAATCCCAAGACCGCACTGAGATACGATTCATAGCGCATACCAGCACTGAACCCTCCTTGATTGTAAATGAGGTTTCCGTAAGCATTGAACCCCGTTTTTTCAGGGGGCACAATGGCACCAATTACCGGGTCTTCACTGTAAGATTGCCAGAGCATTTGGACATTGCCTGTGACGGAGCCAGTGCTTTGTTCTTCCGATTGCCCATATGCGACCGCGCTGACCACGCCGATGGAGGCCGCTAGAAGAAAAACTCGTTTCATTCCGCGAGTTTCAAGAGTTGCTCATACACTTCTTCTTCGTCTCCATCTGAGTAGTTATTGTGCTGCCAGACCACCTCACCATCGCCGTTCACCAAAAATGTGTGTGGCACATTGACGACTTGCATCGCGCGTGCAAAATCTTTATTGGGATCCAGCAAAACGTCGTAATCCCACAGCACGCTATTGACATAGGGCGCCACCCGGCGAATGCTGCGCTGATCATCGATGCTTACTGCAACAATGTTGACACCAGTTTCATCCTGCCAATCTTCATAGAGCTCCGCATAATTATTCAATTCTCGCTTGCATGGGCTGCACCATGTTGCCCAAAAGCAAATCAAGGTCGGCTGCCCTTCAGTCAATAGTTGGCGTGTGTTAATGGACTCGCCATCGAGGTTCTTGAGCTGAACACCCGGCAGGGCTTGGGCGAAAACCCCAGAACAAAACATGCCGAGGCATGCGATGATTGCGGCATTTTTGATTGCAATGGTCATGAGAAAAGGTCTTGTTTCAGGTTTCGTTGGACAAATTAAGATGAATCAGATGAAAGCTTGTCGTTTTGTGGTTACAAATTCCACGCCAATCGAGGTATCTTCGGCGCCATGAATCGGAATAACATGCCTTTTATTTTTGCTTTCTTGGGGATCGCATTAACCGCTGGAGTGGCGTTTGCTCAACCCACGTTGGTGGATCCCATCGAAGTGTTTGAAGGATCGCTGGACGATCCAGAGACCGAAGAAATTGCGCTGCACTGGGACGTTACAAATCTGACGAATGATACGATGAACCTAATGGTAACACGGTCCATTGTCCAACTCGTAAGTCCTTACAACTTGCCCTATAATCCAGATAACCCGGGGGCATACGATCGCTTTTGCTGGGGTCCGTTGTGCTACGATTACGGAACCACAAGCTCATTTTCAACGGCAGGGTTCATGGTACAGTTGGCGCCCAACGAAACGGACACGACGTTCATCATCGATTATTATCCGGCAGGAGTGGCGGGAGTGACAGCGTTTGATTACTGCTTTCATCCAGCGGATGATATTGCTGCGGGAACGTGTCAGCAGGTAATTTTTTGCTTGGATGCAGATAACTGTGCCTTGAATATGACGGAGACTTCGGTTGAGGCGTCTCCGGTTTTTCCTCAGCCGGTGACGGGCATCTCGTCTTTTCCATATCATTTGAACGGAGCGTCTAGCGCGATGTTGACGATCCACAATGCGAGTGGTCAATTGATCGAGCAAGAAAAGTTGCGGGCACAACATGGTATCGTATACATTGACGCGGCTCAATACACCGCAGGAGTTTACATATTGACGATAGCCGCGCCAGATGGAGCATTTGCGTCGGAACGTTTTTTGGTGAGATAACGCGCGTTGCTGCAGAAAGCGCGGAAAGAAGAGCGATAGCGATGAACTCATCGAGCAAAAAAGCGGCTTTGGATTACCACAGCCAGGGAAGGAAGGGAAAAATTGAAGTTATTCCAACCAAACCCTACAGTTCTCAGAAGGATCTTGCATTGGCCTATAGTCCAGGCGTGGCGGAGCCTTGCTTACGCATTGCAGAACGAAAGGAAGACGTCTACAAATACACGGCCAAAGGCAACCTCGTCGCTGTTATCACGAACGGTACTGCCGTGTTGGGATTGGGTGACATCGGGCCCGAAGCGAGCAAACCTGTTATGGAGGGCAAGGGGGTGTTGTTCAAGGTGTTTGCCGACATCGATGTGTTTGACATTGAGGTGGATGCCACGGATGCAGAGGCATTCATTGCGACCGTCAAGGCCATTGCTCCGACGTTTGGGGGAATCAACCTCGAAGACATCAAGGCACCTGAGGCGTTTGAAATAGAGCGTCGTCTCAAAGCGGAGCTGGATATCCCGGTTATGCATGATGACCAGCATGGAACGGCCATTATTTCCTCGGCAGCGCTGCTGAATGCATTGGAGTTGGCCAACAAGTCCATTGATCAAGTGCGCATTGTGGTGAGTGGCGCCGGAGCTGCTGCAATGAGTTGTTTGGACTTGTATGAGCAGCTTGGAATGTCCATTGGTCAGGTGGATGTGTTTGATAGCAAAGGCCATGTGAACACGGCACGCGAGTGCTTGGATGCATCGAAGCAGAAATATGCGACAGACCGGCGTTACGCTGGACTATCCGAAGCGATGGAAGGCGCGGATGTGTTTTTAGGATTGAGCAAAGGAGGTTTGGTGAAAGCTGAGATGGTCAAGAGCATGGCAGAAAACGCCATCGTTTTTGCCCTGGCCAATCCCGATCCAGAAATCGGTTATGACGCCGCCATGGATGTTCGAGAGGACATTATCATGGCGACGGGTCGTTCGGACCACCCCAATCAAGTCAATAACGTATTGGGCTTCCCTTTCATCTTTAGAGGAGCATTGGACGTACGAGCAAGTTCGATCAATGACGCCATGAAGCTTGCTGCTGTCCGCGCCATTGCGGAGCTGGCCAAAGAAAACGTGCCCGATGAGGTGTCTGAGGCATACGGAAATCAATCATTTGTTTTTGGCAAGGAGCTGATCATTCCAAAACCCCTTGATCCTCGGTTGATCACCTACGTCGCTCCCGCAGTTGCGAAAGCAGCGATGGAATCGGGCGTGGCACAGAAATCCATTACCGATTGGGAAGGGTATAAAAAGGAATTGCTGGATCGAATCGGTTACGACACCGGCTTTTCCCGGACCATTGGAAATCGCGCGAAAAAATCTCCGAAACGTGTTGTCTTCGCAGAAGCGGATCATTACCGGGTGTTGAAGGCTGCAGAACAGGCCTTGGAGGAGGGAATTGCTCAACCTATTTTATTGGGTCGTCGCTCGGTCATTGAAGGCTTGATTGAAGAACACAGTCTGGAGCTAGAAGGGGTGGAAGTGATCAATCCTCGTGCGGATGAGGAGTATGAACGCCGTTGTCAATTTGGGGCAGAGTTTTTCCAGCTTCGCATGCGCCATGGGTTGACGGCACGCGAAGGCGAACGATTGATGCGTCAGCGAAATTATTTTGGAGCGATGCTGGTGCGCAGTGGTCAAGCAGACGCACTCATTTCCGGTTTAACACGCACGTATCCGAGTGTCATTCGCCCAGCGCTTCAGGTCATTGGAAAAGCGGATGGGGTAGATAAAGTAGCAGGCATGTACATCTTGGAAACCAAGCGTGGACCGATGTTTTTTGCAGACACGACCGTAAACTTGAATCCGACAGCGGAGGAGATTGTTTCCATTGCCGTATTGACCGCCAAAGCAGTTCGCAATTTGCGCATTGTTCCTCGCATCGCCCTATTGAGTTATTCCAACTTTGGTTCGGCTGAAGGAGTGGATGCAGCAAAAATGGCCGAAGCGGCGCGGATTTTAAAAGAGCGCCACCCGGACTTGATTGTTGACGGAGAGATTCAAGCTAATTTTGCACTCAACGATGAACTGTTGGCAGAGTCCTTCCCTTTTTCAAGCCTCCACAATAAGCGAGTTAATACCCTTATTTTTCCGAGTTTGGCTGCAGGCAATATTTCGTACAAATTGCTCCAAGAAATGGCAGGCATTGAGGTTCAAGGACCTGTTCTTTTGGGAATGCGTCAGTCGTTCCACATACTTCAAATGGGCTCGTCTGTCCGAGAAATACACGATATGGTAAGATTGGCCGTTGTGGATGCACAAATAAAGGACCGCGGATGATTCATCACCTAAGAGGAAGATTGATTGAGAAGACCCCAACTTATGCGGTCGTTGAATGCGCTGGCGTAGGATACCAAGTGCACATTAGTCTGAACACCTACGAACAGCTCGGAAGTGATGAAAATGTATTCCTGAATACACACATGGTCGTGCGGGAAGATGCGCAATTGCTGTACGGATTTGCCCGACCTGAAGAGCGGGAATTATTCCTTTTATTGCTTGGCGTAAGTGGAGTTGGGGCGAACACGGCTAGGATGATTTTGAGCGCCATGAATGTAGAGGACGCAAGGCAAGCGATTCAATCTGGAGATGTGGATGCGATGAAGTCCGTAAAGGGCATTGGGGCAAAAACAGCGCAGCGAATTATCATCGATTTGCAGGATAAATTGGGAGCCTTGGATACAGGTGCAGCAGTCGTTTCGGGAGGAAGTGCAGCCCGAGGCAATAATCTCCGACAAGAGGCGTTATTAGCGCTCACGACGCTTGGTTTCGACCGAGGCCGTTGTGAAAAAACACTGGACCAAGTTCTCAAGGAAACACCGGGCATGTCAACGGTAGAAGAATTGATTAAACACGCATTGAAGCGACTATGATGGGAGGCAGAAGATTGAATCCGAGCCGGTTTCTTTTGATGTGCATGGGACTCATAGCCTCTTGTTCTGTTGCTGCGCAGTCAACTGTAGCTGGAGATTCCATTGAAATTAACTTGCCTTTTCCTTTTGGAGGAGAAGATGCTTACAACCCCATAGAATCCCCAGCAGGATTTGACTTTGCTTGGCCGGAGAACTTCACGTACGAGACTATTTTTGATGAGACGACAGGGTTGTATAGCATTCAACAGCGCATTGGAGACACGTTGCTATATCGTCCAACGACATTTCTCACCTTGGACGAGTTCCTCAACTACGACATTACCGGAAATCTCACGGAATATTGGAATGAACTTCAAACCGAGGACGATGAGGCCGATCGGGCCTTTGCCCCCAAATTAACCGTCGACAGCGAGTTGTTTGAGACGATTTTTGGGAGCAATGAAATCGAAATCAAGCCACAAGGCTCAGCCGAATTGACCTTCGGCGTCAACATTTCGGATACGGAGAACCCTCGAATCCCTGAACGCCAGCGAAGGATTACCACGTTTGACTTCGATCAGCGGATCCAGTTGAACATAGGAGGTAAAATCGGCGACAAGATTGACCTGGGGACCAATTACAATACGGAAGCGCTTTTCGACTTTGAGAATCAAATGAACATTGGCTTCCAAGGAGAGGAGGACGATATCCTGAAGAATTTTGAGGCAGGACACATTTCCATGCCATTGCCTGGAACCCTCATAACGGGCAGTCAGAGTCTGTTTGGAGTCAAGTTGGAAACCCAGTGGGGACGCCTGTACAACACCACCGTTTTTTCGCAGCAAAAAGGTGAGCGAAAGGAAATTGAAGTCGAGGGAGGCGCGCAGACGCAGGAGTTTGACATTCGAGCCGACGATTATGAAGCGAACCGACACTACTTTCTTTCTCAGTATTTCTTGGATCAATACGATCAAGCCATGCGGAGCTTGCCCGTTCCAAATTCAGGGGTGAACATCACGCGGATTGAAGTATGGGTGGTCAATACCCAAGCGAACACCCAGGATGTCAGAAACATCATTGGCTTCACCGACGTTGGTGAACATCCGGATTACATTTCATCTAATCTGCCGGTGGCAGACTTGGTGGATGATCCGTCGTTGACCATTGCCGAAGCACGCAACCCGACAAACGGCAACAACGAGCTCTTTGAGATGATGGTGAATGATCCCAATGTATTGGGTTTCACCGGTGCCAATGGAGCCATCGCATCGATGAATTTGGGTTTGACTCAAGGTATCCACTACGAGCGTGTAGGCAATGCTCGGAAGCTTGCGCCGACGGAGTATACCTTCAATTCTCGGCTCGGATTTATCTCTTTGCGTCAGGCCCTAAACAATGCTGAGGTGCTTGCTGTCTCGTATGAATACACCATGAATGGGGAGACGTATCAGGTCGGAACACTTTCTCAAGATGGTTACAGCGCGCCGGATGCCTTGATGCTGAAAATGCTGAAATCGAGCATTACGCAATTGACTTTGAGCAACGGTGCTCAGTCACCATTGTGGCGCATCATGATGAAAAACGTCTACTCGATGCAGGCGTTCGGACTGAGTGAAGAAAATTTTCGTTTGAACATCTGGTACAATGATCCCGCGACGGGCGTGGACCTCAATTACATTCCTCGCAATCCACTCGACGGTACGTTGCTGCTGCAGTTGTTGGGAATGGACCGGTTGGATATCAATGGCATGACACAGCCGGATGGGGTGTTTGATTTTGTGGACAATGCGGCAACTGCAGGCGGGACCATTCATAGCCAGAATGGCCGGATTTTCTTCCCGTCGACGGAACCGTTTGGTTCAAATTTGAAACGCGAAATTGAGGCGCGTGTTGACAACCCGGATTTGGCTCAGAGTTTGATTCAGACCATCGTGTTTCAGCCGCTGTACGACAGCACCAAAACGGCGGCCCAGCAGATTCCATCGCTGAATCGGTTCCGAATCAAAGGTGAATTCCAAAGTCAGACAAGCAGCGAAATCGCCTTGCAAGCTATGAACATCCCAGAGGGTTCGGTGAACGTTACTGCGGGCGGTGTTCGGCTAATTGAAAACCAAGATTACACGGTCGATTACCAGTTGGGTCGCGTCCGAATCATCAACGATGGTTTGCTCGAGTCGGGCCGTAATATCAAAGTATCGTTGGAGAGTAATTCACTCTTTAGCATTCAAACCAAAACCATGATGGGGACGAGGTTTGATTATGCGCTCAGTGATCGGTTCAGTATGGGAGCGACCATGTTGAATCTGCGTGAACGTCCTTTGACGCAGAAGGTCAACATCGGGAATGAGCCCGTGAACAACTCCATCGTAGGTGCCGATTTCAAGTACCAAGGTGAAAGCCAATTTTTAACGGAATTGATTGATGCGTTGCCGTTTTATGAGACGAGTGCGAGTTCTAGCATTGACATTGCTGCAGAAGCAGCCTACCTCATCCCAGGTCACAGCCGGGCAATTGGTCAGGATGGAAATGCCTACATCGACGATTTTGAAGGCAGCCAATCGGCCATCGACATCCGCTCGGTGAATCGCTGGTTTTTGGCGTCCACGCCCAAACTTCAAACTGCGTTATTCCCAGAGGGAAATTTCGAGGACAGTCTGCTCTACAATTACAACCGTGCCGCACTCAGCTGGTATACGGTTGACCCGCAGTTTTTTCGAGGCTCAGGGTTGGAGGACGGTCAAGTGAGTGCGGAAATCAAGAGCGACCACCGAACACGTGAGGTGCTCGAAGGAGAGGTATTCCCGAATCGGGAGTTGCCGACAGGGACTCCTCCAAATATTCCCACCTTGGACTTGACATTTCGACCGGAGAGTCGAGGACCTTACAACTATGAGCAGCCAGAAGGGGCGAACGGAATTTCTGCGGGACTGACGCCGGAAGGGTCACTTGCGGACCCCAGCAGCCGCTGGGGCGGAATCCAACGGGCATTGACAACGACTGATTTCGAGTCGACCAACATTGAATACCTCCAGTTCTGGTTAATGGATCCGTTCAATGAAGATTCTGAAAACGTCACAGGGGGAGAGTTTTACATCAATTTAGGGAACGTTTCAGAGGATGTTCTGAACGACAGTCAGTTATCGTACGAAAACGGACTGCCTTCTTCAAACAATCCGGATTTACCCACTCTGGAAGGGGTTTGGGGAGTCTATCCGGATCCAACGACATTCAATGTTGTCAACGCATTTGACAACACGTCGGGCAATTACGATTTGCAGGACGTTGGCTTGGATGGCCTTCCCGATGATGGAGAGCAAAGCTTTTTTGCGGATTGGTTGAACCAGGTCCAAGACTGGGTTACTCCGGAGGCCTATTCGCAAATTGCAAGTGACCCTTCAGGCGATAACTTCCGTTATTTCCGAAATCCGGAAGCACAGGCAAATGAGGAAACCATTCTCGAGCGTTACAGCCGGTTCAATGGCTACGAGAACAATTCCAATACGGGCTCCCCGGATGGCTACCCCATCACGTCAACAACGATCCCCAATACAGAGGACATCAACCAAGACATTACGCTTTCCACCATTGAAAGCTATTACCAGTACAAGGTGTCGTTGAAGCCTCAAGATTTGGGGGAGTTCAACATTGGAAGCAATTACATCACGGACACCTTTGAACAGGTAGTGACCACCGCCGATGACGAGGACCGCACCATTCGCTGGTACCAGTTCAAAATTCCTGTCCGCGAATTCGACTCTCGCATTGGAGGCATTACGGATTTTCGCTCGATTCGTTTTATTCGCATGTTCATGAAAGGTTGGTCAGAGCCGGCGACCTTGCGGTTTGCTCGCCTCGAGTTGATTCGGGGAGAATGGCGACGTTACTTGAACACATTGGCCGGTCCGCAGGAGATCGAGCCTGAGGATCCTTCTTCAACAGCGTTCACGATCAGCGCGGTGAACATCGAGGAAAATGGCAACCGAGAGCCTGTGCCGTATGTCACTCCTCCCGGCATCCTTCGCGAAATTGATGTGGGGACAGCCAATCAGCGCAGATTGAATGAACAATCCCTCGAAATGGCCGTATGCGGCCTCCGAGACGGCGACGCGCGGGGTGCGTACCGCAACATCAACTTTGATATGCGGATGTACAAACGATTGCGGATGTACGTTCACGCCGAAGCGGGTCCTGATGGAACAACGTTAGAGGATGATGATATGACCTGTTTCATCCGGTTGGGGAACGATTTCGAGAACAACTATTACGAGTATGAAATCCCCATGAAGGTGACTCCTTGGAACACAGGAGATGAGGATTTGATTTGGCCAGCTGAAAACAACATTGACATCGAATTCCGCAAGCTGCAGAATTTGAAAATTGAGCGGCCATCGGGTTTCCCTCTATTCGAGGAATACGAGGGGATGGATTCTGAATACAACGCGCGCCTTGCGGTGAAGGGCAATCCCAACTTGGCCAATGTTGTCATGGTCATGGTCGGTGTCCGGAATCCGGACAAGGATGATAATGCGTTTGATTCCGATGACGATGGCTTGGATAAATGCGGAATCGTTTGGGTCAATGAAATGCGGTTAGCGGACTTCAATCAGAAAGGAGGTTGGGCGGTAACGGCTCAAATGAATGCTAAACTCGCTGACCTTGGAAACGTGGCCGTTGCAGCCAACATGTCAACCCCTGGTTTTGGAGGCTTGGAAGAACGGATTCAAGAGCGGCAACGAGAGACCATCCAATCATTGGATGCTTCTGGAACGATTCAACTCGGCAAGTTGCTCCCCAAAAAGTTGGGCTTGACGATGCCCATGTACCTGGGTTATTCTCAGCAAGTATCGACACCTCAGTTTGATCCTTTGTCACCGGATATCGAAATGGCGGAACAGCAAGGTTTGTCATCGGAGCGGCAGAAAAATGCACAGACGGTCAATCAGTTGAAATCCATCAACTTTTCAAACATCAAAATTGATCCTCAAATCGGTTCTGGAGGCTCGCGTGACAGAAACCGTGGCAGAGGTGGCGCTGCAGCAGGTGGTCGAGGCGATTTAGGTGCTGATTCAGGAGGAAAAGGAGGGAAGAATGACGGTGACCCGAAAGCGGATATGGCCATGGGTTCAGCTCGCGGTGGAGGATCGGGTCGTGGGGGTGGATCGGCTCGAGGTGGCGGAGGGAATAACATTGGGCTCCTCAAACTGCTGGACCCGGGGAATTTCTCAGCGAACTTCAGCTACATCGAAGCCCTGAATCGCGACGTCAACACGGAATTCCAAATAAACCGACAATACCGCGCCGGACTCAATTACAATTTCTCGCATTCACCTAAGAATTTCAAGCCCTTCAGTAAGATTGGATTTTTACGAAAGCTGGAATCCATGAAGTGGCTCACGGACTTCAATTTTTATTTATTTCCGAAGCAATTCACCGTTGGAACGGAAATGAATCGGATTTATGAAACCAGCCGGGTACGAAACAATACAGAAGCACTTTTAGGCGTCGAGACGAACTTACTGATCAACACTCAGGTCATGAAGACCTGGCAATGGTCCCGGAATTATTCGTTAAAATATGACCTGACCAAAGCATTGAAATTTGACTACACGGGAACTGCGCAGGCCCTGGTGGGTGAGCCTGGAGGCGAAATCAACAGAGAAGATGCCGATTCCTATGAGCTTTACAAAGATTCGGTTTTGTTCAACCTCCAAAATGGGGGTGAGATTACAAATTACAATCACAACGTAACGGGCTCGTACAAACTGCCATTTGATAAGTTGCCCATCATCAATTTCATCTCGAGCGATATTCGCTACCAAGGAAGTTATCAGTGGACCCGGGCGCCATTCTCCCAAGATAGTTTAGGCCATACGATTCAAAATTCGCGAAATCTGAGTTTGAATGCCCAGGCGAATTTCACGAACCTCTACAATAAGATTCCAGGTGTCAAGGACCTATTGAATCCACCACGGCGCGCTCCATCTCGGAGCGAAATCCGAAACGAAGACCGGGATGGCTTTGGTAACGCGGATGAGGATGATAAAGTCAAGCTCGAGCTGAATCCACTCGCGACCATTGTCCGATTGATCATGAGCGTTCAAAACGTCTCTGGATCATTCACCCGAAATGAAGGAATCCTTTTGCCTGGCTACGCCCAGCGTGCGCGTTTTGTCGGAATGGATGAGCAGCTTCTTGCGCCGGGCGCTTTGTTCGTATTGGGCCACCAAAACACCAACTGGCAAGGGGTGAAAGTCGGAGACTTTGCATTGGAAGCGGCAGAAAATGGATGGTTGATCGAGCAACCGAACCAGAATCAGCAATACAATGAAACGTTCCAAGAGACGTTCAATGTCCGAGCAAACATTGAGCCGATTAAGCATTTAAAAATTGAGCTGACGGCGAACCGAAACATCAGCCAGAACTACACGAGTTTTTTCCGATATGATGAGGATTTTGGAGGCTTTGTTGATGAGTCACCCAATGCAACGGGCCAGTTCTCTGCGACGGTTTTGAGTTGGAAGACGGCATTTGTTGAAGACGATGTGGAGGATGAATTCAACTCGGACATTTGGTCTGACTTCTTGCTCAATCGCCTCCAAATTTCGAACCGCCTCAACGATGAATCGTATCAGTTGGATGAGCCGGAGAACACAGGATATTTTGTCGGGTGGGGTGGAACGAGCCAAGACGTGACCATTCCAGCCTTTGTATCAGCCTACCTTGGAATCGATGCAAAAGATGTGCCTCTGGACGTATTCAATACCCCTGTGGCACCCAATTGGCGTGTGTCTTATGATGGATTGACCAAGAATGAGTTCTTCAAGCAGTACTTCAAACGGTTCAATTTGAATCACAGTTACCGCTCAACCCTGACTACAAATTATGTAACGAACCTGAATTACACTGAAAACGATGAAGGACTGCCCGATGCGTTTGATCAGAGCGAATTCGGCAATTACATCTCCGATCGTCAGTTCAATGTTGTCAGCTTAAGCGAACAGCTTTCGCCGCTCATCGGAGTGGACATGACCATCAAAACGGAAGGAGAGAATGAACCACAAATCAAGGTGGAGTTGAAGCGAGACCGAAATGTGGCTTTTGGCCTGACCAATTTTCAGATCACTGAGACGAAGAGTCAGGGGTTGGTGTTTGGCTTTGGCTACAAGTTCAAAGATGTGCCAAATCCGTTCATCAAAACGTATGGGAAGTTGCCTGTGAAGATGCTCAAAGAGACTGATTTGGTGCTGCGCGCCGATGTCAACATTCGGGATAACCGAACGATTATTCGCAAAATGGAGGAGCGCCAAAACCAGGTGACCGCCGGACAAAACTTGGTCTCCATCAAAATGTCTGCGGATTTGGAGATTTCGGATAAGGTGACCATGCGCGCATTTTACGACCATCAAATTACCAGCCCGTATATCTCGACATCTTTTGCTACCTCAAATATTCGTTCTGGCGTAGCTTTGCGTTTCAACTTGAATCAATAAGGCCATGAATATTCCTCAGGACCTGCGATACACCAAAGAGCACGAATGGGTGCGGTTAGAGGGTGACGTAATCACCATTGGAATTACCGATTATGCCCAAGGAGAATTGGGCGATATCGTGTTTATCGAAGTGGATACCATAGGCGATTCCGTCGGTGCGGACGAGGTCTTTGGAACCATTGAAGCAGTCAAAACGGTGAGTGATATGTTCGCTCCAGTAGCGGGCGAAGTGCTCGAATTCAATGAAAATTTGGAGGATGAGCCGGAGTCGGTGAACAGCGATCCATACGGTGCAGGTTGGATCATGAAAATGCGCGTGGATAATCCCGCGGATGTTGAGGCGCTATTGGATCATGCGGCATACGCTGAGTTGGTGGCTTGAGCCATGCGTGGCGACCTAAACGATAGTGGAATAAGTCGGGATTTTCAATGGAGGCATGCGACCGTGCCTGCATGTTGTGCATTTATGATCCTTGGCCTTCATGCAATTCCAGGCGAGGATCTTCCACCAGAGGTGATGTTTGACTTATTTCACGCGGACAAGTTGATTCACCTCCTCATGTTCGGCGTTTTGTCATGCAGCGTTTTTGTTGGATTGGGAAAGTCGGGTTCGATTCGAAAATACAAGTGGTTCGCCGGTGGAACCTTGCTGATGTATGGAATTGGCTTGGAATTTGCTCAAGACATATGGTTCGTAGGTCGGTATGCCAGCCTCGGCGATATGATCGCGGATGGGTTAGGTGTTTTGGCAGGACGACTGGCTTTTCGCGGCGTTTACGGATGCTGGAACTGACGAGGCGAACGTTAACTTGAAGAATCATTCCTTGGATTGCATTTCATGATGTAATTTTGAGGTCCAACAAAGCACAATATGCTCAGTCGAAAAACCCCTGAAGCGAATCTGGAAAATAAGCGCGGTGCATGGAAGGCCATCGGTTTTGTCGCTTCCTTGTCGTTGTTGCTCAGCGCTCTTGCCTGGACATCTTATGATGTGGCAATAACGCGTTCCCTTGATTTTGAGGCAGACCTCCTGGAAGATGAAGAGATCCCTGTCAACATCGTTCAGCCCCCTCCGCCTCCTCCGCCCCCGCAGCAGACGACAGTGATCGAGATAGTGGACGACGAGGAGGAAATTGAGGAGGAATTGGAAATCGAGGACATTGAACTCGACGAGGACACAGAGATCGAAATCATCGAAGATTACGACGACGACGACGAAGACGTGCCTTTTATGATTGTTGAGAACATGCCAGCGATGGGCGATTGCAAATCACTGCGGGGTGACGAGCGTCATCAATGCACGCAGTTGGAAATTATCCGGTACGTTTCCAAAAACACCAAATATCCGCCCATCGCGAAGGACGCGGGGATTCAAGGCACGGTGTTCGTTTATTTTGTTGTCGGAAAAGACGGACAAGTCAAGGACGTTCGCGTGCTGCGGGAAGTGGATTCACGTTTGGACGCTGAGGCAATTCGAGTTGTGGAGAGCCTCCCTGAATTTGAGCCGGGGGAGCAGCGTGGGAAGTCCGTGAGTGTTCAATACACCATTCCTGTGAAGTTTATCATCCGCTGAATCAGTGGGCTGAATCAGTGGGCTGAATCAGTATTTGAGGTAAATTTTAAGAAGGCTCGTACCGCTTGGTCGAGCCTTTCTTGTGGCGTGTTGGCATCGACCAAAGACCAAGGTACTGAACCGCGGAGTCGCTCCTCATATTTTTGATGCAATGCCCATCTATCTGATGCATTTGGCATGCTCCGGAGTGGGTCGTTCACCCACGGAATGGTTGGTGCACAGAGCAATGTAAAGTCAGGCCATGCAGCAAATGCCTCCAATCCTTTGGGCTGCGCTCCCCAAACATGTTCTCCCCACAATGTTAGAACCGTTGCATCGGTATCCGTGATGATGGTTGAACGCCCCGTTTGGAGCGCGTGTCGCTCCGCTTCGAGGCATGCTTGAAATTGGGTGTCTCCCAATCGCTCCAATGTTCCAAGGTGCACTTTTTCTTCGAGGACTTCATGGTCTTTACGCGCCGCTTCTTCGACCAAAACGGCATTTAGGGCCTCTGCGAGTGCAGCGCCAAGGGTTGATTTGCCAGCGGACTCAACGCCGGTGATGGCTATGCGATTCATCATTCTCATGCCATTAAATCCAATTGAACCAACCGGCCAATGAGAGCAAGGTGTACAACACGAACAAACCGGTTCCCCAATGCAGCCTGCGGCTTGCGTACAACCAGACCGACGCGGCATTGATGACGATCCAGTAAAGCCAATTAGCATGGACGAACTGCAACATCCAGTACGTTGCGATGACGCTTCCAATGGTGGTGAATGCATCCAACCCAGGCTTCCAGCTTTTGCCTCGCATGGCCGCCCAACTGATGCCCCAAACAAAGAGTCCTGCTCCAATGGAAAGAAGATGTTCTGCAGGTGCTGCAACAGGCAGGGGATTAGGCCAAGTATCCTGCACGGCGAGCGCACCATACAGGGCCATTCCGACGTAGTAGATCCAAAGCAATGCTTCGGCTTTCATTTGTCGTTGCCAACAAATGAACAGAAAAACTGCGGAGCCGATGCCCCCAGCCGCAAAAGACCATCCGGCGTTTAACTGGTATCCAATGGTGTAAGACAGGTTGAGGACTGCAGCGAGTGGTTCGCCCCAACGATGCCAATTCCACGTCATTGGTTTCTCTCCCATCTATTCGTCAAATTGACAGCGACATGGGGCTGACATCCGCACATCGACGCGTTCGGACAACCAAGAATTCAGCATTTCTTGCTCTTCGAACGTCATGTCATTGTATTGAACATTCAACACTTCCAGCGAATTCAGATCACCCAAACTTGCAGGATAGTATGAAATGACATTGGACCAAAGGCTCAGCCTTTTGAGTTGAGTGAGCGCATCAATGCTCAATGGAATGGAGTCAATGATGTTATCACCTAGCTGCAGCGTCTCCAATTTGCTCCAATTTGCTGTCGAGCTCGGGAATTGAGTCAAATCATTGGACTCCGCTGAGAAAATCACCAATTCAGACCATGCACTTAAGTCGATATTCAAAGTCTGCAGCTTGTTTCGGTCGAGAATAATTTCCCGCAATTCAGTCCATTGAGCCAATTCAGGCGGGAGGGACTTCAATCGTTTTTTCGTCAAATCCAACCGAAAGATTGGCAGTCCTTGTGCACGGGCAACCCGAGCCGCTTCCATGTCGGTGTACACACGTGACGTCCTCCAATCGGCGGGAGGTTGCCCAAATGACATTGAAGCCACAGTCCAAGTCCCGGCTATCAAAAGTGTGGTCAATATGCTGCAACGCCTGCATTTCGTTTGGATCTTATGACTCATCATTCGAACAAATTAGCCTTCCCTATTCAGAATAGAACGCGCTTGAACTTCATCTTGTTGCAGTTGATTCTGTAAAGATTTTAAACCATCGAAGGCTTGTTCATCTCGAAGTCTGGCAATGAATTGAACGGATACGTTTTCGTTGTAGCACTGTCGTCCTCCTTCCAAGAAGTGAACTTCAAGGGATTCATTGGAGGTGCCTTCCGCGACGGTTGGACGGGTACCGATATTGATCATCGCGGGTTGCCAGTTAGGTTCTCCCTCAATGCTTGCCCATGCTGCGTATACGCCCCGACCGGGAATCAACTTAAGTGGATCGTGAGATTCCAGATTGGCAGTTGGAAACCCCATTCTTCTCCCCAGTTGCTCCCCTCGGACGACCCTGCCTTTGAATGGATATGGCCGACTAAGCCAGCGCCTCGCTAATGCGATGTCCCCGGTGGCAATGGCATCCCTCACTTTGGTCGAGCTCACTCGGGTGTCCTCAACGGTGTGCGCAGGCAATTCTTCCACTTCAAATCCAAATACAGTTCCCAGGTTTTCCAAACTTTCAAAAGAGCCTTCACGGTTTCTTCCAAAGCGGTGATCGTACCCGACGATGACCTTCGCAGGTCGAATCCCTTCTGCGAAAATTTCACGGACATACTCCAGAGGGGTCATGCGTGAAAGGTCTTCTGTAAAGGGATGGATGACTAAATGATCTAGTCCCGCGTCTTCGAGCAGCCGTTCCTTTTCTTCCAACGTGTTCAATAACTTGAGTTGGTGGTTGCCTGGGTGCAAGACTGTCCGGGGGTGAGGATCAAAGGTGAGAAGCACGGATTGTCCGCCTTCTTCCATTGCGCGAGTTTTCAACAAGTCCAATACGGCTCGGTGTCCAACGTGCACGCCATCGAACGTTCCAATGGTCAATACCACGGGTACATCCGATAAAAAACTACTCGCGTTGGAAAAGACTTTCACTTTTGCAAAGATAGGTTGGTAATCTCGCTGAATAGCTTGTACTTTTGCGCCGAAATTAATCCACTCGAATCGCCGTATCGCTTATGTCTCAGCAAGGAACCATAGCCCAGGTCATCGGACCTGTAGTCGACGTTAGTTTTCCAGCGGGCACTCCACTCCCCAAAATTTTGGACGCTTTACGCGTCGAACGGGAAGGAGGTGCGCTCATATTAGAAACCCAGAAACACATTGGTGAAGACACCGTTCGTGCCATTTCGATGGACGCCACGGAGGGATTGTCGCGAGGGACAAAGGTCACTGCCTTGGGCAAGGGAATAACCATGCCTGTCGGAGAGCAAATCAAAGGCCGGCTGTTCAATGTTGTGGGGGACGCCATTGATGGCATCGGTGCAACGGACAATTCCAGTGGTCGAGAAATTCACCAAGAAGCACCAAAATTTGAAGACCTTTCGACTGCAACCGAGGTCCTATATACAGGAATTAAGGTCATCGATTTGATTGAACCCTATGCCAAAGGAGGAAAGATTGGATTGTTTGGTGGTGCAGGTGTTGGAAAGACGGTTTTGATCATGGAGTTGATCAATAACATTGCCAAGGGCTACGAAGGCATTTCTGTATTTGCAGGAGTTGGTGAACGCACGCGTGAGGGCAATGATTTGCTCCGTGAGATGATCGAATCAGGCGTCATCCGTTATGGAAAAGAATTTGAGGAGTCCATGGAGGCCGGCGGATGGGATCTTTCGAAAGTGGACACAAAGGAATTGGCGAACTCGCAAGCAACTTTGGTCTTTGGCCAGATGAACGAGCCTCCAGGAGCACGTGCACGTGTTGCACTTTCAGGCCTTACCGTGGCTGAATACTTCCGGGATGGAGATGAGGAATCTGGCGGAAGGGACATTCTGTTCTTTATTGACAACATTTTCCGATTCACCCAAGCGGGTTCAGAAGTATCGGCTCTTTTGGGACGTATGCCTTCTGCTGTAGGATACCAGCCTACGTTGGCTTCGGAGATGGGTGCCATGCAGGAGCGGATTACCTCAACGAAGCGTGGTTCAATCACTTCTGTGCAAGCGGTCTATGTCCCTGCGGATGACTTGACTGATCCGGCACCTGCTACAACGTTTGCCCACTTGGACGCGACAACGGTATTGTCACGTAAGATTGCCTCTTTGGGTATCTACCCTGCTGTGGATCCATTGGACTCAACCTCTCGGATTTTGACGCCCGAGGTAGTCGGTGAAGAGCATTACAATTGCGCTCAGGACGTGAAGGAAACGCTTCAACGATATAAAGAATTGCAAGACATCATTGCCATTTTGGGAATGGATGAGTTATCAGAGGAAGATAAACAAACAGTTTACCGTGCGCGACGAATCAGCCGTTTCCTTTCCCAGCCTTTCCATGTAGCCGAGCAGTTTACCGGATTGAAAGGGTCGCTCGTTTCGATAGAGGATACGATCAAGGGATTCAAGCGGATTTTGAGCGGTGAATTGGATCAACTCCCAGAAGCAGCCTTCAACTTGAAAGGGACGATTGAAGAGGTGATCGAAGCAGGGGAGAAAATGATGGCAGACGCCTAATTGAGTTCCATGACGGTCCACATCCTTACACCCGATGCCACGTTGTTCAGCGGAGAAGCTGAGTATGTAGGCTTGCCCGGATCAGACGGAAGCATGGGCATTATGAATCGCCACGCAGCTTTAATTACGACGTTGCAAACGGGAGAAGTCATTGTGCGCACAGAGGAGGGTGAGGAACGGTTCTCAGTCAAAGGCGGCACGGTTGAAGTCCTGAACAACGTAGTGACCGTTTTGGCCGCTTGACTCCCGAAATTTTGTCCGCAGAATGATGTTCTTGCGTCAAAATTAGGAGTCATCGTTTTTTTATTTTCACTAAAATTCCCCAATGGAATTTATGAAAACAATAAACGACATTCACATGCGACGATCAAAATAACCAAGGCAAGTTCCGTTCGGACTGTGAAGCGGATAGGCTTTTTCTATTCGTGGTGGTAGGGTTCTCCCTTTAAAATCGTGTGGGCGCGGTAAATTTGTTCTGCGGCGAAAGGTCGGATCATCTGATGCGAAAACGTCATGGGACCCAAACTCCAAAATGCATCAGCGCGGTCCCGAATGGCTGGAGCAAATCCATAGGGCCCACCGATCACAAACATGGCGTGCTTCAGCCCTCGATTTTGCCATTTCTGCAGTTGAGCGGCGAACTGCATTGAGCTGTATGCCTTGCCCCGCTCATCCAACAGCACCAAGAAATCGACGCTCCCAAGATGTTTATCGAGGATTTCGGCTTCCGCCTTTTGAACGGCTTCGGGGTCTTTTTTGGATTGACGCAATTTGACGTCAAGGGTTTCCACAAACGAGAACTTTCCGTAATGCCTCAGTCGATCGGCATAGACTTGCGTTCCCTGGTCAATCCATTTTGATTGCGTCTTACCGATGGCCAGTAATGTGATTTGCACATGCCAAAGGTATTCTATCTTCGCTGTATGATTTCAGAATCGATGCAAAGGACCATTCGGTGGTCTCTCGAAGAAGATTTGGGTTCGGGTGACTGCACGTCTGAGTCTTCTTTGCCCTCAGGATTGCACCAGGAGGGTTGGATTATGGCAAAGGAATCGGGAATAGTAGCGGGGCTTGAGGTGGCACAACACGTGTTTCAATTGGTGGATGATAGCCTCACCTGCGAATTGCTGAGTGCGGATGGTGATGCTGTGGAAATTGGACAGCGTGTGCTTCGGATTGAGGGCCCAGCAAAGAGCATTTTAATTGGAGAGCGTTTGGCCTTGAACTTCATCCAGCGCATGAGTGGAATTGCGTCGCGTACAGCCGATGTTATGGCCTCTTTTGCAGGGACGAAATGCGCCGTTTTAGATACGCGAAAAACCACGCCTGGTCTGAGAGAATTTGAAAAGCAAGCGGTAAAAATTGGAGGTGGAACGAATCACCGAATGGGGTTGTACGATATGATTTTAGTGAAAGACAACCACGTCGATTATGCGGGCTCGATGGAACAAGCATTGGACAATGTGGCCGATTATATGCAACAAATCGGTCGAGATCTGCCGGTCGTTGTGGAGGTTCGCAATAGCGAAGAGGCCACTGCTGCCATGCGTTCTCGAATGAAACGGAAGAAACCGTCGGGTGCGTGGCTCGTCGATCGGTTGCTGTTGGATAATCACACACCAGCTGAGGTTGCTGCAATGGTTCATCAATGGGGTGGAGAGATTCCGTTGGAAGCTTCCGGTGGAATTACCCCCGATAATGCCCGTTCATACGCTGAAGCGGGAGTGGACTTTGTGTCGATGGGTTGGCTGACGCACAGCGTGAAAGGAATGGATTTCAGTCTTAAATCAACGGCATACTTCAATGTCTGAACTTGAACCGCCTCAGGTCCCGGATCGTCCTTTTTTCCGATGGATTCAAGGCAATCGAATTTTTGACCGCCTCCGGCGTGCGCTAAGGTCCATCAAGCCGTGGAAGGATAAGTCCATGAACGTTTACGATGTAGGCCGCTTCTTTTTCCTTGGGCTGATCAATGGATCCGTGGCAACGCGATCAGCAGCGATCAGTTTTAAATTGTTTGTGGCTTTTTTTCCGGCCATGATTTTGCTGCTGAGCATCATTCCCTATACACCGCTGGAGACAGAGGAGGTGTTGCTGAGTCTGGAACAGTTTTTTCCCAAGCAAGCCATTGAGTTGTTCGAACAAACCGTCACGGATTTAATCGTTCAACGCCAGGGGACGCTCCTATCCGTGGGTGTTGTGTTGCTTCTTTTTTATGCTTCAAACAGTGTGAATGCCATTTTGGTGGGGTTTGGGGAAAGTGCGCATGTGGCTGATCGGCCAAAGAATTGGCTCGCTTTTCGACTGATTTCAATCGGGCTTCTTTTGATCTTGTCCATTCTGCTTGTCACGGCTGTTTTCCTTATCGGGTTCGCCGGAGACGTGCTTGCCTGGGCCGAGGGCCGGGGCTGGTTGCAGGAAGTCAATGTTCCTTTGTTGACCATGGCGCGTTGGGTGCTTTCATTCGGATTGATTTATACAGCGGTAACCATCTTGTACAATGCCGGGCGCTTTACTTCGAAACGGCTCGAGTGGTGGTCCATCGGCGCAACAGGCACGACGTTACTTTTCATCCTTTTGACCTTTACCTTTTCGTGGTTTATTGATCAGTTTGCCGCTTATAACACCTTGTATGGATCGATCGGAACATTATTGATTACCCTTTTATGGTTGAATTCTAATAGTTCCATTTTATTATTGGGCTACGAATTAAACGCCGCCGTGCACCGTGCGAGGCAGGACGCTGAAAAACAAAATTGAAATCAAAATGAAGTATTCTTTAACGGCCTTCGTGTTGCTCTTTATGGTCGCCTCGGCGGGCGCTCAAACCAATCCTGTTTTGGGAAAGTGGAAGACCATCGACGATGAGACAGGCCGCATCAAGAGTGTCGTGGAAGTTACCGAGCGGGATGGTAAATTGTATGGTGAGGTGATCGAACTGTTTCGATTGCCTGACGAAGATCAGCATCCCATTTGCGATAAATGCGAAGACGATCGGAAGGATCAACCGGCGCTCGGGATGGAAATCGTTCGTGACATGGTCCAGGAGGGCGACAAATGGGAGTGGGAAGACGGTACAATTTGCGACCCCAAAAACGGGAAAATCTACGACTGTGTCATGTGGTTGGATGAGGACAACATGGATGAATTAAAAGTTCGGGGTTACATCTTGTTCTTGTTTCGAACCCAGACTTGGCTGCGCCAAAAATAGAGCGATTGCGCTCAGTGAACGGTGCGTGGCTCAGGGCCACCAAGGCCACCGTTGCTTGATACCCGTCCTCAGTTCTGGGAGATATCCCAAAGCGTAGCAAACGACGAAGGAACCACCCGAAGCCAAAGCTCCTTGAATGAGAGCTTCCAAAAGAGGATGAAGCCCCAGTTGTCCAGCGTCCCAGTGGAATAAAAGTGCGAATCCTATACCAACGGCGCTGATGACTGGTAAGGACCAGGTGAATGGATGGACCCCCAATTTCTTGTGGACGATCCACAATCGCCAGAGGTTGTTCCAAACAAAGGTTCCAAGCGTGGCCAAGGCTGCGCCAGCTATCCCCCATTGAAATACCACCAAGAAGAGGTAATTCATGGCCACCGTGACCACCACCAATGCGAGATTGATTGGCAAGACCAAGCGGTAATGTTCACTGAGTGCAAGGTGCTGATTGTTGCTGGTGTTCAGGCCTGCAATAATGCGCGATAAACCAATGCACAAAAACACCCCTTCCAGGCCACGGTAGTTGGCCGGTAATAGCTGCTCAAACGGATCGAAACCGGCCCAAATTCCAGCCATCAAACAGGTCATCAGCAGGACGTTGACGCGTGCCGTTGTTTTGTTCAGACGACGGATGGACCCATCCTCTTCATTGTGAACCTTATCTGCCAAAACTCCCTTGACAATGTTCACAGTTGCCCGACCTGGCATGCCCACAACTGAGCCGATGAACACGCCCAAGGTGTAGATCGGAACCTCTTCGAGTCCGAGGTATTTCGCAATCATGATGTAATCAAGTTGCATGGCGATGATAGCGGCACCTCCAGCGAACAAGCTGAAACTGCTATATTCCATGAACTTCGGCATGTCTTGGCGGTTCCACCCTGCGCTGAGCTGTCTGAAAACGCTGACGTTTGGAAGACCCAATAACACGAGAGAAACGCCATAGGTCGCCACGTAAAGAGGAACGAAAGCGACCAGTGGAATAACGTCGAATAACAGCAACACAGCCAGGCTGGCGTAGCTCAATTTTTGCCAGATTTCATCAACCCATGAGATGTAACCTGTTCGCAGAGCCACTGTGAGCATCGCCCGAAAGATGTGCAGAGCACTCATGATGACCATGATGACTAAAAACCAAGGCGCATGGGCGGTCAATAATTCTGAATGCGTGGGATCCAATTGGGTCACCCATCGCTCACCGAAGATGACAATGATGCCCAGCGTTAGGGCGAGGCCACTAAAAGCAATGGTCAGAATGGACTTCAAAGCCTTCTCCCTTTCTGCACCGGCATATCGATTTAAGAATCGGACAATGGCGCCAGGAGCCCCCAAAGTCGAGAGGGCTGCGCAAATTGCACCCCACGAAGTCATGATGCGAATCAAGCCCCAAATTTCTTCTTTGCCCTCAAACGCCCGAGGCAACACCACCATATTGTTTGCAGCGCCTATGACCAATCCGACGCCCAGGGCGATGACTGCATAACCTGATTGTTTGGCGATGACTCCCACGATTACTTGAAGTAGGTTATCGGAGGATCCAACACCGTGCAATAGTTGCAATAAATAGCCTCCTCATTGTGATCGACATTCGGCGTATCTCCGCCATGGGTTTCCAGCTGCGAAATGAGCCAGTTCAGCAATTTGCGCGAATCTTCTCGTGTGATTTCTCGACGCCCATCGATGGTCAAAGAAAGCAAGCCGACTTTGGCATTCTTGCCTGAACGAATGCCCAATTGGACCTCAGGGATGCTCGAATCGTTGGGCCCTAATGTTTCGAGGGCAATCGCCGCATAAATAAGGAGTTGAAGTGCTTTCCCCGCTTTTCCTTTTGCGAGCACTTCTGTCCAATCACCTTTTAACGTTAATTCATTCGAACTCACGTTACCGGTTTTATAGTCTGTAACGACGCACGTGCCGTTCTCCAAGTCGATGCGATCCGCCTCACCCTTCAAACGAACGAGCGAAAAGGTCGGGTGATCGGTTTCAAAAGTGTGCGCTAAACTCTTCTCCAGCGACTGGACGTGCCGGTGCAGGGTCCCATCCAATTCTTGAATTTCGACGTCGATGAGCTTATTAACCGTGGCCTCGGCCATCGCGAAATGCAGAAAGTTTTCTCCACTTTCTGTGAGCGATAAGTTAAAAGCAGATGCTACAGAAGTTTTGAGCAGCGCGGATACATCGTTTTTCAATCGAACCAGGTCGGACCGATGCAGCGGGTTGGTGGTCAATTTCTTCAATCCGTTTTCGAGCACTTTGTGCACGACCGTTCCAAACGTACTGGCCGTCATCTCATCTTCGATCTCCCGTGGCTCTTGCAACTGCAGCAAGTATTTATAATAAAAGTCCCGTTTGCAGGCCATGAACGTGTTCCATGCCGAAGGGCTGATGCCCTTTTGAGACCAACGGATTAATTTTTGCTGACTCCACGTACTCCAATGAAGTGATTGGATTGTGGGCCGTTTGCCTGGAACGGGAGCATAGACTTCCTTTCTTTCGAGGGGAAGTAAATCTTCGCCGTTCGGACGGAAAGAACGTTCAAATTGAAGGAGGTACCGGCTCTTTTCGGACGCTTCATCTTTTCCGCGGTACAAGAAGTGAACTTCTTGACTACGATTTAACAGCCGGTACGTGTAGTAGGCAAAAATGGCCTCGCGCTCGTGCCTGCCGGGAAGTTCCAACTCGTGCCTCAAATCGAATGGGATAAAGCTATCCCTGGGGGCAGATTTGGGCAGCGTGCCTTCGTTGCAATCCATGATATAAACGCGGTCGTAATCCAATGCCCGGGATTCAATGAGCCCCATGATCTGAAGTCCTTCTTCAGGTTCCCCCAGCAAGTCAATCCGCTCGCTTTGTAGACCGTTGAACAGAAAGCTCCATGCATCTTCCCGGTCTTGTAAAACGGCATGATGTCTTTCGAATTGAACCGCTACACCCACCGCTTGAATGACTTTTTCCCAACCCACCTCAGTCCAGGGATCTGATGAGTCACTGGATTCAAGAAGTGACCCGAGTTCTTGGGTCCATGCCGATAAGGCTTCGAGCCAATTCCTCGCGTCTTTGGTCGAAAGGGTATCCAATTCGGTGAAAAATGCCCTGACCGGCCCACTGGACAACTCGTTCAATTGATTTCGCGAAACCCAGGCCCACTTATTTTTGGCCATTTTGTTCAGGACATCGGCTGCATCCGATCGAAATTCCAGCTCGGGATGTGCCTGCATCAGGAGAGGTTCACTCAACAAGTTGCGGATGTCTTCGTGGTGTAAACTTCCTTGGTCACGTCGAAGTATTTGTTGCAAGGTTCTTAGAAAACTCCGAGCAGGTGTGTCGCTCCAGCTTAACCCCATGGTCACGTTGTAATGATCTTGGAGCCCTTCCGGAAGGGATTGCAGTAGAAGCGGGAGTTGGCGTCCATCGGGCAAAATAATCGCAGTGCGAGCCCGCTCTTCTTTGCTCAGCTTGGAGACTTCTTCACGAATGTATTGGCACTGAAGAATCGTACTGTTGCAATTCACCTCGATGATCGAAGGAGGCGTGGTGGCGAGGCGATTGGGAAGTGTGTTGGGCGAGGTGGAGTTGTTTTCAAAATGCGCTCGAATAAACAATCCCGCCTCCACTTCGGCTTGGTCGACATAGCTGCGGTCGGCATCCCAAATCCACGTGAGTTGCTGTGATTTGTCGTAGCGTTTCAGAAATTTTGTTTCGGCAGGTGTCAAGGCACTCATCCCCGCAACAAACACGTGAGCATAGGCATGTTTTTTTGATGACTCGGCCGCTTTGCGCGCTAACAGACCAGAATAACCCTGTTGGCGAAGTTCCAGTTGATGCAGGAAAGCGGTATGCAATTCGCCCAATTGCAGGTATTGTCTGAGAAAGTTCGTTTGCCCCTCGGTCAGCGATTCCGGATCATCAAAACTCCAATTTTCGATTCCTTCGATGTCACAGAGGTTTTTGAAGACCGATGGAGCGTCTTTTAGATGCTGATCGATTTCGTTGAAATCACGCAATGCGATTTGCCCCCAAGGCATAAATGCTTGAAAGGATTTGTTCTCTTTTTGCTTGCCTGATTGGTCCGCTTCCGGTAAATCACGCCACGTTTTGTACAGCAAAGCCAACGACTCTGCACCTGCCATGGGAATCCAAGAGGTGTGCGATTGAATCGCAGCACCTAAGGTCTGAACGCTGGGTATCCAACCCGCCGATGGCATTCGATCGGCCAATGCACGCTCAAATTTGGCAGCGGCCCGTTGGCTTGGCAATATGACCAAGCATGCTTCGGGTCGAGGGTGCCTTAGAACCTGCTGGGCCAGTTCATCCAGAAAAGAGGATGTAATTTTCAAACGAGGGTGATTTAACCGTTCAATTTAAACCCGTTACGGATGAAATCAATGAATTCTTTTCGGCCTTGTACCGTGAATAAAGCTTGGTTAATTTCGCGAAAAACCGTTCGTTTTGGTTGCTTCGCTGGCGTATTGATTGCCGAACCTTCTTGGGGAGTTCGCTCTGTTTTCGGCGCGGGAGAGGCCTTGTCAATTTGTTTTTCGGTGAGCACCTGATCCAATGCATCGGCCATTGAAAACCGCTCTTGGGCGGACTTCATCCGACCCAATTGCTCCTCCAGCAGACCGAGGTTATTCAGGGTTATGGCATCATCGGGATCCAATTCAATGGCTTTTTCGTAGTCCGTGATGGCACCCGCGAAGTCCTTCGTTGCTTGCTTCATCCAGCCCCTTGCCGCATAGCGGTAACCATAATCTGGTTGCAAGTTGATGGCGCGGTCGAGCAAGTTCAGGCTCTCTTGGGCTCGCTGATTGTGGAACAACGCCACGGCACGGTCATTCAAAAAGTCGGGATCGAGCACCCAATTTTCATCGGCAGCCAGCGCTTGATCGTAGGCTGCAAGAGCACTTTCCCAGTGTCCCGTGGAGGCTGAAGAGCGCCCTTGGTTGATCGCGAGTGTCCCCGGACGTCGGGAGGGTGGGGTAGAAGAATTGCTCATGCGTGCGTCGTTGTTCAAAAATACAACGCATCCGGAGGACGTTTGTTTCCAACCGGGTGCCGAACTTGCGCTTGGAGATGAAGATGATCTTTCCCTGTTTCCGAAAATTGATTGGAGTCGATACCTTGTATGCCATCGAGGGTCCTCGGCATGTGATAGAATGGCAACCTTTGGGTGACTCTAAATGGTTGATTCACAAGCATTATGCCTCTGATTATCCCCGATATCAATGGGTGAGCGAATTGTTGGCGGAGGCAGGACATGCAGAAGCAATTTCCAAAGAAGAATGGCAGGCATGCTTGGCAAGGAGGTCCGGGGAGGATGAACGGTCTAGCCTCCCTCGGGTGCTGAAGAACTGGTCATTCGCCGCCAATACGACGTTCGGAGTTGATGCCATGGCAACACGGGCGGTGGAAGTCCAATCGGACGCAGATGTTCGCTGGGTTCTGAAGCAGACACGTGAAGCAGGGTTGCCCCTTCTTGTACTCGGGGGCGGTTCCAATGTCCTGTTGCACGGAGACTGGAACGGCTGGGTGCTCAAAATGGCCATCGAAGGAATGGAGGTTCTATCCGATGACGGACGTGAATTGGATGTGGTAGTTGGAGCCGGGGAAGGCTGGCATAAGTGGGTCATGCAAGCCCTAGAAAATGGCTGGAATGGGCTTGAAAACATGGCGCTGATTCCCGGTTCTGTTGGCGCCTCGCCCATGCAAAACATAGGAGCGTATGGGGTAGAAGTCAAAGATCGATTTCTTTGGCTGGAGGCCATTCATCAGGAAACCGGGGCGTTGGAACGGTTTGATTTTGCACGCTGTGAATTTGGATACCGCGACAGTATTTTTAAACAAGCGGAGAGGGATCGTTGGGTCATTGTTCGCGTGGCATTCCGGTTGGACCGGAAGGCTCCTTTGCACACCGCGTACGGGGCCATTCAGCATGAATTACAGGAATTAAAGGTGGATGTGCCTTCTCATCGGGATGTGGCTGAGGCGGTGATGCGCATTCGAAGATCAAAACTTCCCGATCCGAACGTACTGGGGAATGCAGGTAGCTTTTTTAAAAACCCCATCTTGGATCCGGAGGAGTTCAATCAGGTGCAAAAGCGCCACCCCCAAGTGGTTCACTATTCCTTGGAAGATGGCCGATTCAAATTGGCAGCGGGCTGGCTAATCGACCAAGCGGGTTGGAAGGGACACCGCAGAAAGGGATGCGGCGTGCACGATTTACAAGCCCTTGTCCTGGTGAATTACGGGGGCGCAACGGGATCTGAAATTTGGGCGCTGGCCCAGGACATCATCAACGATGTTCAAGAGAAATTTGGCGTGCAGCTTGAACCGGAAGTCAATCAAATTCGAGGCTAAAAGCACATGCCCGATTTTCGCTGCAGTGCATCGAAAACCGGGCAGGCTTGTGAATTCTGATCCGCTTAACTATCAGAAAACGGGGCAAGGCAAGTAACGTGGCGACTGAGGTCGCTTGCGTTGTTGCGTCTGCCAAGTATAAGAGAGCACCAATTCGTGGCTGCCACCTGTCGTGGATAGACCTAATTTATTGAGGGTAATGTCATAGCTGTATCCCACCTTCCAGTTGTCCTGACCGTAGCCTACAATCGCACTCACCGCATCCACATCATTCCCTCCTTCAATTGTATGCCCAAACGGCAATCCCTGGTACCACAGTCCAAAACTGAGAGGATGTGTGTCATAATAAACGCCCAGGTCAAGTTGATCGAACTGGCCTTGCGCCATGTAATTGAATGCGACAATCAGGTCACCGTGATGTTTATTTCGCATGTAATCCACCAAGGGCATGCGCCAGCCGCCATGAACGGATGTTTTGACATCCATCGGGTCGATGTAGGTGGTATTCAGACTCTCATTCGGGTTGTTCAAATGATCGAAGGAACAGCCCAACCAAGTGTATTTGCCGGTGAGTAAAAATCCTGTGGCGAAATCAAAATAGTTTCGCGAAATGCTGGGTCGGTCTTCGATTGTTGAGATTTGTGGCCCTCGAATCAATTGATCTCCGAAGGTCAATTGTTGCATGTCGATTGACCGGTTTCCCAATGCTGCTTGCAAGGCAGGGCGCAGGCGCCATCCGTTGCCCAGAGGGATTTCGTACGCGTACTGCCCCGCAATGCGGGTCGTGCTCAGGCCGCCTGCTCCGGCTTCTTCTTGACTCAATAAGATACCAAATCCGCTATTCAAGTTGCGGTTGTACCAGTCAGCAGCCACGTGCCAACCGACATAGGCGCCGGGCATAGCCGCCCATTGGTTTCGATAGACACTGACCAGCCGGGCGTCATCCAAGGATCCTGCGAAGGCGGGGTTGATGCTGGTCGGGATGGCATTGTATTGGGTATATCGTAAGTCCTGAGCCCATGATTGTCCTGCAGACAATCCGATTGCAATGAGGAGTATGTAAAGCGCTTTCATAGCGTGTGGAGTATTCGAATTATACATGTAGGTTTATTTGATGAGGGTGACGTCGCCAGCCTGAGTGGTTCGGTAGCCGTTGCTAAATGTGGCCATGGCTTTCCATGCGTACACGTCCTGACGAACAATGCGGCCCTGGAAGTATCCGTCCCATCCGATGTATGGATCTGTTGATCGGAAAAGCAACTCGCCCCATTTGTTGAATACGATCAATTCGTATTCGACGATGCCCATGTGGTGTGGGTGGAAAATGTCGTTGTCCAACGCAGCGGGGTCATAGTACCCTCCATTTGATCCACCGGTATTTGGGGTGAATGCTGTGGGGAATTCCATGAATCCACCAGCGGTGCCTTCTACGGCATGTTCCAGTATGTAGGTCGTGGGACAGTTGAAGCTGTTATTCGCTGTCAATGTCACATCATAAACTCCCGGTTCCGTGTAGAAGTGTACAGGGTTTTCTTCTGTACTGACGTTGCCGTCACCAAAGTCCCAAAAGAATTCTGTCGCATCCATGTCCGAGAGGTTCACGAAGTCCACGGGTTGATCCGGAACGATCACCTGGGTCGGGCTGTTCACAAACGCAGCAGATGCCGACGGGAATACCTCCACAGCTCCGTAGTGAATGACCTGCTCTTCTTGGCCTTCATAGCCAATGACAGTGAGGGACACGTGGAAAACGCCCGGTCGGGTGAACACATGCGTGGGTGAATCCTCCGAGGTCATAACATCGTCACCGAAGTCCCAGATGTACTGGGCACCATGGCTGGAGTGATTTTGAAAATCAACTGCCAAAGGAGAACAACCAGATCCGCTGCCCGTGAAACTTGCTACGGGGTGTGGAGACAGAATGGTGATCTGTTCTGAATGAGCATCAGCGCAGAACCCATTGTCGACTACAACGGTGATGTTGTAGGTTCCCCACGAATCGTAGGTGTGGAAAACAGGTTGCTCCGCGGCTACTTGATCGCCATCACCAAAACTCCAGTTTTGCACAGCACTGTTCGACGCGAGGCTCAAATTATTGATGCCCACGGTAGTATTGGGGTAGGTTTGAATCGCTGGACTGACGCTGAAGTCTGCTGTTGGCGTGGAGTAAACCTCAACACCCACAGATACTGTATCGGCACATCCGTATGCGCTCATGGCAATCAGTTCAACCTGGTATGTCACGTCATCGTTGGTCGCATTGACAAACGTGTGTTCCGGGGTTTCTTCGTTGGAAGGCGCACTGCCGTCATTGAAGTTCCAGATGAATGACGCTGCTCCCGCCGACTGATTAATCAATTCTGCTTCAACGGGTGTGCATCCTTGCGCTACGACATCAAATTGAGCATTCAAGTAAGGACCGACCTGAAAAGTCACCGTATCCGTTGCGGCACAACCGTGTGTATTTTCAGTGGTTATTGTTGTTGTGTACTCTATCAATTCTTCGGTTGGATTGAAGAACGTCTTGGTGTGCACCGAATCCTGGATCAACCCAGTTTCGCCGTTTCCGTAATTCCAGGTTGTCGCAGCATGTCCTTCGCTGGCATTGTGAAATGTAACATCGACGGGGTAGCACCCTTCGATTTCCTCGATGGACAATTCGGCTGTTGGTGCACCCCAGACCGCAACGGTTTGTGCGGTTGTATCGGCACATCCAGCTGCACTTGTGGCGATCAACGTTACGAGGTAGTCCGCGTCATCCGTAGATCCCGTGTCAAAAGTGTGGAAAGGAGATTCCAAGTCGGACGTTGTGCCCTCACCAAAATTCCAGGCATATGAGCCGCTCGCATGAACTGAAGTGTTCGTGAACGATCCTTGCAGGGGGGTACAAGCGTTTGCTGGAGCTTCGAATCCGGCCGTTACTTCGGGATGTACTGTATGGACAATCGAAGCAGAAGTTGTGCAGCCAAATGTGGTTGTGGCTGTGAAAACAACCGATGTCACCTCATCTACGGCTGTGGTGTTGGCCGTGTTCTGAATCACCTCCTGCGTTGGGTTTGTCCAGGTCCCAGCACCACTGATTTCGATGCTTGTGCTGTCGGCGAACTGAGCATTGTGCTCAATGATCCACTCGTCTCCTGAGCATGTAGCATCCGACGACATGGTCAACTCAGCTTCAGGCGTTGGATGAACGGTGACCTCAAAGTCACTGCTACCAGCACATCCGTCTACTGAAATAGCTTCTACGCTCACAGCGTACGACTGAGCTTCGCCTGCACTGCCTGGGAAGCTCTGAGTCATTGCATCACTTGCTGCAACAGTTTCACCGTCAATGCTCCATGAGATTTGAGAGGTCGGTGTTCCTGTGTAAACAAATTCACCATTGAACGGAGCGCAGCCCTCTGTCAATCCCGTCCATTCGGAGATGACTCCAGGAAGTACGGTGACCGTTTTTTCTTGAACGTCAGCGCAGCCCAAGGAATGCGTAGCAGTCAAGGAGACGGTGTACTCGACGATCTCAGACTCCCCTTCAAAGGTGTATGCATGTGATGCAATGGAGTTCAAGTTCGCACCGGCGCCGTTTCCATATGACCAGGTGAATGAATCTGCCTGGACGCTATTGTTTGTGAGTTCTATTTCCAAAGGTGCGCATCCGACTTCGTCCGATAGGTCAAAGTTTGCCACAGGTTGTGGCTTGATGCTCACATCAGCTGAAGCGTTTCCTGCACATCCGAAGGCATTGAATCCTTGGAAATCGATGGTTTGGGTAACGAGTTCGTTGGAACTGTTCGTCCAATTGTGCGTGGGTGTAGCTTCATTGGACATTGTGCCATCCCCAAATGCCCAGTAGGTACTGGTGGCACCTTGTATTTCGGGCATGGTCAAGGTCAATGGAGAACATCCTTCGACGGTTTCCAATGCCAATTCAAACACCGGTGCCGGACTGACTTCAATGGCAATGGTTCGCTCGTCAGAGCATCCCAATTCATCGATGGCCAAGAGGGTGACATCGAATGTGCTCATTGCATCGGATTCTACCGAGAAGAAGGTGTGCTCGACCGTTGATGCATTGTTTACGATGCCGGGAATCAGTTCGTCTCCAAAATTCCAAATGTAGAGGTCGCCGTTGGTGCTGTTGTTCGTGAAAGCGTTTTCGAGTGGCTCACAACCGGCTAGTGCATCGGCAGTGAAGTCAGCCACAGGTTGAGGCTTGATATAGACCGTAGTACTTGCAGTACCCACGCAACCGGAAGATGTCTCACCGGTGAATGAGACAACCGCACTCATCAGTGAACCCGTTTCGTTGATCCAGCTGTGGTCAGGAGATTGACCTGTGGCATTCGTGCCATCGCCGAAATCCCATGCGATATTTTCTCCACCAGGTACAGCGGGCATGGTCAATTCGAGGGGAGAGCAAACGCTGTCGTTGGTCAATGCCAAGGTGAATTCAGCTGCGGGGAACACCGTGATCTCACGGTGAAGAATGCTGGAGCATCCAAGGGCATCCGTAGCCGTGAGGGTCACCTCAAACACTTCGGTTTCATCCGCAGTACTGAAGGCATGGTTGGGGTTGACCTCAGTTGAAACATTCCCGTTTCCAAAGTCCCAAGCATAGGCATCTGACTGCGTGCTTGCGTTATTGAATTGAACAGACAATGGAGCACATCCTGCATCGATGTCCACCGTGAATTCAGCCACAGGTTGTGGTTTGATGTGGATCGTTGTGGATGCTGATCCGATGCAGCCATTCGCTGTAACCGCTTCAAAAGAAACCGTAGCGGTCATCAATTCATCGCCGGAGTTGGTCCATACGTGACTCGCATTTTGGCCAACGCCCGTGGATCCATCGCCGAAGTTCCACAGTACGTTTTGAGCTCCGGGAATGGTTGGCATAGAAAGCGCCAATGGCGAGCAAACCGTGTCTGTTGACAAGGCCAACTCAAATGCCGCGGCCGGAAAAACATTCACTTCTTGAGTCGCTGAATCAGCACATCCCAGATCGTCGTGTGCAGTAAGGGTGACCTCGAAGGTCGATTCTGTTCCGTTTGTTTGGAATGCATGGGTGGGGTTCAGGGTGTGATCAGTCGATCCGTCACCAAAATCCCAATCGTATGTGTCTGCCAATGCACTGAGGTTCGTGAACGCACTGACCAAAGGTTCGCAGCCTTCATCATAATTCACGCTGAAATCAGCAATTGGTTGAGGCTTGATGTGAACGGTAGTCTGCGAGATACCAGAGCAACCCATGGCTGTCTCTGCTTGCAACGTTACGGTCGCGCTCATCAATTCTCCAGTCGCATTATTCCAAGTATGGGATGGAGTGGTTTCGGTTGAAGTGCTTCCGTCTCCAAAGTTCCAGACCATATTTTGTGCGCCTTCGATCGATGGCATGATCAAGGACAAAGGAGAGCATACGGAGTCCGATGCCAATTCCAGGTTGTATTCGGCTGACGCGAATACCTCAATCGTTTCAACTGAAGTGTCCGTGCAACCCAATTCGTGAGTTGCAAGCAAAGTCACGGATTGCGTGAGATCGCTTCCAAGGGTTTCGAATACATGTGCAGCGGCTCCTCCTGTTGCTGTGGTGCCGTCTTCAAACGTCCACGTTAATTCTGTTGCTGAGGTGCTTGTACTCGTGAAACTTACGTCCAATGGCTCGCAACCACTCAAAGCAGTCGCAGAGAAGGATGCTACGGGTTGAGGATTGATATGAACCAAATCAACTGCAAAACCACCGCATCCGAATTCTGTTTCAGCCGAAACGGTTACAATGAACATATTGGAAACATCCGAACCATTGTTCCAGATGTGTGCGGGAGTGATTTCATTGGACGTGGTTCCGTCGCCAAAGTCCCAAGTGAAGTTCTGAATTCCAGGGAATTGAGGCATCGTCAATTCCAAGGGAGAGCAAGCACTGTCCACTCCCAATTCCAGCGTTAAATCTGCCGCTGGATATACGGTCACGGTTAAGGTATCTGTGTCTGTGCACCCTAAATCGTCAATCGCTGTGAGTGTGATGTCAAAGGTTTCTGTGTTTGCACCGCTGGTGCTGAAAGCATGCGAAGCGGTCGGTCCATCATCGGTGATGCCATCGCCGAAATCCCAAACATACGAATCGGCATCACTGCTAACGTTTTCGAGGTTGGCAACCATAGGCTCGCACCCAGCGGTTGCGTCGGAAGAAAATTCCGCGATGGGTTGTGGTCGAACGTACACGGTTTCTGTGTGAGAATCCAAGCATCCAAATACTGAAATGCCAGTGAAGGTGATGGAGGTACCCATCAACCCTCCGTTGGAGTTTTCCAAAAGAATGGTTGGGGCTTGTTCGCTGCTGGTGTTTCCACCTCCAAAATTCCAAGTGAACGAATTCACTTCTGCCATGATCGGCATGGTCAATTCGAGCGGGGAACAAGCTGTATCGTTGGGCAAGTCGAAGGCAAAGTCAGCCTGAGGGTAGACTTGAATGGAGGCTGCGGTTGTGTCGTTGCATCCCTGTGCTGTGTGCGCGACCAATTCAATGGCCTGGCTCTGGATGGTGTTGGAAGTGTTCTGTAAAACACCATCCCATGAAGGGTTTGTGCTGACAAAATTACCATTTGCAAACCACTCGTATGCGATGGCGCCTTCTGACAGATTTTCAATGTTTACATCAAATGGTGCACAGCCTGCATTGGTTGCCGGGTTGATTTGTGCTACAGCTGGCGCGAAAGCCTCTATGAGGAGTTCGTCTGTTGCTACACACCCTGCAGAGGAGGTAACTTGAACCGATACTGCATGCACTTCGGGCTGTCCAATCGAGGTTGAAATTTCTGCATTGACGGTTGGACCGTTCAAGGTTGTTCCGTCTATCGTCCAATCAAACGAGGAGGCCAAAGAACCTTCCGCTGAAAATTGGACGTCCAATGGAGAGCAACCACTCATTGCATCTGCCATAGCCGAAACCGTAGGCAAGGGATTGACCGTCACAAACTGAGACGTAGATGCAGAACATTGAGGAGTGGTAACAGTCAAGCTCACATTGTAATCGCCTGTGAAGGCATAGTCGTGCTCGGGATTGGACTCGTAGCTGATGCCTCCGTCACCGAACTGCCAGTACCATCCTGTGATGTCTGTGCTGTAATGCGTCGTAGAAGCATCTGAAAACGTCGTGGTTTCTCCAAAGCAAGCATTGTCAAAAGTGAAGTCTGGAGTGGGTTGGTGGTGAACCGTTACGATTTGTTGTGCGGTGGATTGACATCCGTTAATGCCTGTTACAGCAACCGAGATGGGATGGTTTCCAGGGGAGTTAAACGTGATCGGATCCAGCGTCATACCGGATTGGAATGAAGGGCTTGGCATAAACCCCCAAACGTAGAGGTATGAATTTTCAGCCGCCACTTCTCCTGAAACCGTCAAGTTTCCGCAACCGTTTGTTGCAGACAAGGTCATGTCGATTTCTGGTTTGGGCAGGACGTTAATCGCAATGCTTGAGGTATCAGCACACGCGCCACTTGTTCCAGGGTATGCGATCACACTTTGTACCTCATAGGTTCCTGGATTTTGAAATGTAAAGCTCACATGGCCCGTCGAAGTATTGAGGAAATTCGAATTCACTCCAAAATTCCACTGGTATTCAACACCTGTGGTTTCCTGATGGAACTGAACCGATGTTCCTTCGCAAACACTCTGTGAACTGCTCCAAAAATCACTCGCTGGTGCGGATGCGTAAAAAGTTCCTTCCAAAGAGCAGGAGCCATCGGCCTCACTCATCGTCACGGTGTATGCAGATTCGCCACTGCTGTAGTCGTGCGCTACAGGAGAATCGGTCGAACTGTATGCGCCGAATGCTTCAACGGGACTTCCGTCTCCCCAATCGATGAGCAAGTTTGTCCATGAAGTGGACGTGGTTATGCTCAAAGACTCAGAGTCGTTGCCACAGTTATTCCAAACGGGTGCTGTCGTTGCAAGTCCCTGCGCATCAAGTACTTGAGCGCATTGTGACCAAGAGGATTGTGGCATTATCATGCCCAAAACCAAAGCAATTGTTATGATATATAAGCGGATCATACCGACTTTTACGGCAGTTTTTCGCTTTGGTTGCAGTTTTTGAAGACTTATTTATCAGTCGGTTACCTCTTGAAGAATGGACTCGACCATCGTGGCAACTGCAGGGCACAGATGAGCATTTTGTTCCGTGATCCCTAAAATCCCACCCATGTTCTTGCGATTGGTATGCGGAAATTCACGGCATGCTTGGGGTCGTTCTGAGTAAACTGAACACCGATTGGACGTGCTGTCCAAAAAAGGACATGGAGCCGTTTGCAGCACCCAATCGCCGTCGTCGTCCCGCCGGAGGTACTGTTTGGAGAAGTCAGATACCCGGAACTTGAGGTGTTTTGCGAGTCGAACAATGTCACGTTCTTTAAAGATGGGACTTGTCGTTTTGCAGCAATTCGCGCAATCAAGGCAATCGATTTGTTCAAAGGCCTCTTCGTGTGCCGCATGAAACCGTTCATCCAAGTCCTTAGGACGTTGCTTTTTCCAGCGGGAAAAGAGGCTGCGAATCTCTTTCCGATTCCGGGCAGATGCGAGCAACTTCTGAGTGAGTTGAGCCTTCAATGGGGATCCAAGAATTGGGGGCTTGATACAAAGGAGGTATCCGTCAACGTGTGAAGGAAGGCGAGCAGTTGATCCTTTTGCACCGTGCTCAAGGCAAGTCCTCCGGTTGTGTATTTCATGAAAGGATCCACGGTGGTTGAGGGCACTCCACCCGAGTTGTAGTGGTCGATGACTTCTTCCAAGGTATTGAACCTTCCGTCATGCATATATGGCCCTGTCAAGGCTATGTTGCGGAGCGTTGGAGTTTTGAATCGTCCAGAATCCAAGGGGTTTCCAGATACGGAGGCATGTCCAGCATCGGCGGCGAATGAAGAGTCTAACCCATTGTTTCTGAACAAATAGTCACTGAATTGCAAGCCGGCCTCTCCGTGGCAATGAAAGCAATCCGCACCAAATTGACCTCCAGGTGTGGTCTCAGGATCACCTCCTTCGCGCAGGAACATTTCGTAGCCCGCAAATTCTTCATCTGTCAGGCTTACTTCACCTCTGCGCCATTGGTCGAATTTGGAATTGGCCGAAACCATGGTTCTCAGAAATTGGGCAATGGCCTTGGTAACGAGTTCTGGGCTGATGCTCCTTTGGGTAAAGGCGACTTCAAATAAATCGGGGTAGTTCGTAATGGCATTGACGTCATTCTCTGTTGCCTGCAATCGATCAACCGCATCAGGCCATGGTAACGCCATTTCATCGGGGTGAGAAACCGGCTCTAGAATTTGCTCCTCCAGCGTGACCGCTCGTCCATCCCAGAAGTAGGAGGGGGCCCATCCGATGTTAATCAGGGCCATCGCATTGCGCACACCCTGGGCTCCTGTGATTCCTGTGCTGTAAGGATTCGGATCAGCAAATCCTGCCTCGGGAAGATGGCAAGACCCGCAGCTCATGGATCCATCGGCGGAAAGTTCTTTTTCCCAGAAAAGCAATCGGCCTAGCGCAATTCCCTCCTCCGTGAGCGGATTGTCTTGGGGGATGTCCATTGGAGGGAAGAACGGCGGGATGTCCAATTCAAAGGGTGTCGCCGCGGGATTGCAATCGGGAGTATCGCACACCGGGTCCGCGCACCGGTCGCATCCGGTCATGACCATGGCCGCGAATGCAGATAAAATGAAGGGGATTGGATACCGTGCCATCAGAGTATTTCTATGGACCAGGCATTGACCAATAAGTCCATCATGCGACCGCCAAGGCTATCCCCTCCTGCATTGTGTGTGACTGGATCGACTTCGATGTTGATGGTATCCGTTTCGCTTGCAAGCGCCATGGATGCATCAAGATTCAGACGTGCATTGGTGACTTCGTGACGTTGGATTTCGAGGGGGGAAGCCAATTCAAGGGTGACCATCCGGTAGCTGGCGTCTGTTCCACAGTGATAAGAAAAGGGCTCGATCAATTGTTGGCCGCTCTCAAGGGCAAACTTGCCTTCGTATTTGACAAAGATGTATCCCGATGACCAGGTCCAAAACATGCCTGCAGAGCCCAAAACGCTCAACGGATGGTCATTTGGGTATGACGCGGGATCGATGTCGGTATTGATTTCGGACGGGATGCCCATTCCAAAACGCATTGCATCATAAGTGCCTGCAGGCAAAGGAAGAGTCAGGTATTTATCATTCTCGCTGTAGTCAAGGAGAAATACATCATCGGAGCTTGTCCAGGTTCCATCTGTTGAGCGAAATTCGATGGGGGCCAAATACATTTGAAGGTTGTCCAAGCGCAAGGGGTGACCAAACTCATCGGTCGCAATGTTCCCAACGGCATAGGCTTGTCCATCCCAATCAAGCGCAGTCTCAAAACGCACGGTTCCCGGAATCGGCTCAAGGTCTTCCGAACGAAAAATTCCGCAGGAGGCCATCAAGCTCAAAGTGAACAGTGCGAAAACGGATGTTCGGAAATTCATCATCGTGCGTTGTATCTCAAAAGTAAGACACCTAATTTAGGCTGACGTTGCGTGGGAGCCAGAAAAACTTAAAAATGGAGGACGATTCAGAAGAGAAATTTGAAAGGAGCGGATTCTTAATTGTCCGGGCTTCCGCAGGTTCGGGAAAAACATATCGTTTGGTGCGGGATTATCTGGCCTGCTGTCTCTGGGAAAACCAGCCGCATTATTTCCGGCACATTTTGGCAATCACCTTTACCAATAAAGGTGCGCAAGAAATGAAAGATCGCATTTTGGAATACGTTCGATCTGTTGCCGACGGAACCGGCTCGATGCATAAGTCGCTGATGGAAATCATGCCGATTTCGGCCGAGGTGTTGGAATCGCGCGCGCGCGCTTTGTCCGAATCCATGATGCATCATTATCAGGACTTCAGCGTAATGACGATTGACAAGTTCGTCAGCCGATTGGTCCGAGGATTTGCAAAGGATTTGAAATGGGAGGAGGATTTTCAACTTGAGCTTGATGAAACGGCTTTGATTGATGAGGCGGTTTCGCGGCTGCTCAGTCGTGTGGGCCGGCCGGGCGAGGAATCCCTGACGAGCCTGCTCGAAGGGTTTGTTCGCCAACAGGTAGCAGAGGAGAGAAACGCGAATATTCGCACCCAATTGACTTCTTTTGGAAAGCAGGTGACCAAGGAAAGCATGCAGAAAGCATTGGATGCTTTGGACCCAGAGGTATGGAATCCGGATGCCCTCGAAGAATTTCAAAAAGCGCAATACGATTCCCAAAAGGAGCGGAGGAAGGTGCCCGTTGCGCAGGCCAAGGCGGCCATCAAACGAATCGAGGAGTTGGGATTGGGGGACGGTGATTTTTTTCATGCGGACTTGCCAAGGTGGTTGCGGAATGTGAGCGAAGGAAAGGGTCGAAAGGCAGGGATTGGAGTGCGTTTGCAAAGGCAAATCGACGCCTCTTCATTTTGGAGAGATGGAGCCGATCAAGATGTTATTGGGCGCATTACCGACGCCTTTCCAGCCATCGACGATGCTGTTGTTGCGTGGTCTGCGTTGTACACGGGAAAAGAGGGTGAGGACTTCAAATTGCAGGAGCATTTGCAGGAGCGCATTGGTTTGATCGGAACACTAGGGCTCATACGGAGTGAACTGCAAGCGGTAGAACTCGAAAAAAATGTGCGCCTTTTTTCTACGCTCAACCAAAAAATTTCAGCCATTGTCAGGGACAATCCAGCGCCCTTCATTTTTGAGCGCCTTGGAACGCGTTACAAGAACATCTTCATTGATGAATTTCAAGATACGTCCATTACCCAGTGGCATAATTTGGTTCAATTGTTTGAGCATTTGATGTCGCTGAATGAAATGGGCATGGTCGTAGGGGACGGCAAACAGGCGATCTTCCGATGGCGCAATGGCAATTACGAGCAACTGGAGGCACTTCCGGGATTAATCGGTGAGCCAGGGCCTGTACTTTTGGAGGCGGCTGAGTCATTGCGCCGTTCAAGGAAGAAAGCGGAATTAAAAACCAACCGTCGTTCAGGTCGCAAAATCGTGGAGTGGAACAACCGGTGGTTCAAGCAAATTCAATCCCTTCTGCCAAACAATTTGGAATCATTGTACGATGATGTTGAACAGATGTCCGTGAAGGAATTTGACGGCCATGTGCACCTGCAAGTGCTGACGGCATCAAAGGACACAGACCCAGTGACGGAGCGAAACAAGTGGATTTTGGAACGAATTCTTCACCATACAGGTGGCCGAATTCAGGAGGAAAACGGTGTTCGGAAATATGTTGAACCGCAGGAGCAAAACGGCCATTTTGAACTGGGTGACATTGCCGTGTTGTTGAGGAGAAATAAAGACGGTTCTGCTTTAGCGCAGTATTTGCTCGACTTTGGGATTACACCGTGGACCTCTGAAAGTTTGCATTTGGGCCGGCACCCTGCAACACGAGGCGTTATTGCGTTGCTTGAATCGGTATTGGATCCACAAAACCCGATCCATTTCATGACGTTTGTGCAGTGCTACTGTGCCATCCACACGGATGTACTCGAGGCGGATTTACTGCAGGCTCATCACCGTGTGGAAAAATGGAAAGACAGCGAAAACAAGGACCGGGAGAAGGGTGTGCTTGATCGAGAGGCGATATATAAGCAGATTGCACCGGATCTTCATGTTTGGGATCGCGTCACGTCTCCGCTGACGAGCATGATTGGCCATTGCTTTGAGGCGCTCGGTTGGGGGAGCACATTTCCCGCTTATGCAGAAGGAATGCTCGAGTTGGCTCACGAAGTCGCGAACAAGCCCAACGGAACGCTAAAGACTTTTCTAAATCACTGGGATCGGGTCGGTTACCGACAGAGCATTCGCGTAGCGGGAGGAGGGGACTCCGTGCAAATCATGACCCCTCACAAGGCCAAAGGTCTGGCGTTTAAGGTCGTCATAGCCCCCATTCATGCTGAGAAGATTGATAGCTTCAAAGATGTCATTCCGGTTATGCTGGATGCAGAGGTATTTGGATTGCCCGCTGCTATGCTGAGCCATGCGGATATGAAGGATACGCGGCTGGAACCGGAACGGCTGGCAGAAATTGACCGCACCGTGGTGGACGCCTTGAACGTCGCTTATGTTTCCATGACGCGTGCAATAGAGCGTCAGGATATTGCCTTGGAATTTGCCCGTGCCCCGGAGCTGGGCAAGGAAATCAAAACATTGCCTCAGATGCTTTGGGAGGGCTGGCAGGCTGAGTTTGAAAAAATTATAGAAGGAGGCGACGCGTCGAACTTTGGAACGGAGGACCGCGAAAGTGATGCGAAGCAAGAAGAAAATAGCGCACAACGATCTCAGCCATCCTTGGTTTTGGGGCAGCCATTTGACCAGAAAATTGCACGTCCCAAGGCTCATTGGTCCGAACCCTTGCCAACAGGTACGTTGACCGCCCGCCAATATGGAACAGCGGTGCATGGATTGCTGGGCTCAGTGCAACGAGCGCAGGATTGGCCCGCCTTAAAAGTTCGGATTTCTCAGAGTGCGAATTGGCCTTTGATTCAGCAGTCAGAAATCATTCAGGTCATTGAATCAGTCCTTCATGATGAAGCGATCGAGCGGTTTTTTCACACCGCTCCGGAAGCCGTCTATGCTGAGCGCTCACTGCATTTGGGCGGGGGACAAGTAGGGCGCCCTGACCGGGTGGTAAAACTTGAAGATGGATGGCACGTAATTGACTTCAAAACAGGTGTCCCACGCGATGGTCACGAGGCTCAAGTTCGTGGTTACGCGGAAGCCATACACTCGATGCACCCTGCAGAAAAGGTCCATGGTTGGTTGATTTATACCGAGGTGACTGAGCTCAAGCAAGTTCCGATGCTATTTGGCTGAGAGCATTTCATCAGAATTGACCGTGCTTAGCTAACTTGCTCGTTCAAGTTTCAACCATGATCTCGTTCCTCCGCTCTCGATTTGCTTCATGTATTGCTCCATTGGTGATGATTCTTGCGCTGATGTCATCTGCATTTTCCCAGCAGCAAGCTTCCGGAACACCGCTCTTTCAAAAAGGCTTTCCGGTCCCTCAAGTTCACGTGGATGCTTCGATTGAAATTCGTGCAGAAGCTTGCGCACCTGCAACAGCCTTGCGGGATTTGGAGTGGAACAATGTGCGTGCGTTGATTGAAAATGCAGGCGCATTGTGGTACAACCGAGCGATTGACAAGGGCGCATTCATGGTTCCCAAAGAAGAAGGTGTTTCGGTCGTTTATGGAGGTGCGCTGTGGCTCGGAGGTATCAGCCCTGACCAACAGCTTAAACTCGCGGCCGTGCGGTACCGCAATGTTGGAAATGATTTTTGGCCTGGACCACTGACGAATTCTGGAGCAGCAGAAGTTGACCCTGCCACGTGTGAGCAATACGATCGTTTTGCCATATCCCAGCGCGCAGACGCCATGCGCCATCGCCAGTACTTTGATTGCGCTGTGGACCCGGAGTGTGACATGGAGGAGCAATTTCCCAATGGATATACCATCCCGTCCTACTTTTTTGACTACCCCGCCCACGGAAATGTCAGCTTGAATCAGGACTACTACTTGGCTCCTTTCAAGGACTACGACGGAAATGGATTTTATGACCCCGCCTCAGGGGATTATCCGTGGTACGACTTTCTGCAAGAAATTGACTGTGCTGAACGCCGTCGAGAAGATCAAGTTCCGCTGTACGGGGACCAAACCTACTACTGGATTTTCAATGATAAAGGCAACATTCACAGCGAATCTCAAGGAGAGCCGATCGGAATGGAAATCCGCGCCCAAGCATTTGCATTTTCCACCAACGATGAGGTCAATAACATGCAGTTTTATAACTACGTGTTGATCAACCAAGGCACGCAGACCCTCACGGATACGTATTTCGCTCAATGGGTCGATTGCGACCTCGGTGGGCACGTTGATGATTACGTGGGCGTGGATGTTCGCCGCGGCTTGGGGTACAGTTACAACGGGGATGCATTTGATGAAGCCACGAGCTATTCCATCGGATATGGATCGAATCCGCCGGCGATGGGAGTTGACTTTTTTGAAGGACCGTATCAAGATTCGGACTCCATTGACAATCCGCTCACCAATGTGTTCACAGACGCGATTGACTCGCTTGGGATTCCGTACCGGGGCATTGGCATTGGGTACGGTGATGGAATCGTCGACAATGAGCGTTATGGCATGCGGAAGTTCATTTATTACAATTGGAATTTTGGCATCAACGGTCAGCCGACCTTGGCTGCGCAGTACTACAATTACATGCGTGGATTTTGGAAAAATGGTCAGCGCATGGCCTACGGCGGAGATGGACTTACTGCAGCAACAGGAGCCAATTTGGAAATCCCTGCGGACTATATGTTCCCTGGCGATACAGATCCCAATAAGTGGGGCACATTCGGTATTCCGGTGGATCCGTGGACGGAAGTCGGAGCAGGCAATCCACCGGGCGATCGCTTGTTTTTGCAATCCGCCGGGCCATTCACCCTCGAACCGGGTGATTACAATAACATCACGGTCGGTATGGTCTGGGCACGGGCAACGGGTGGAGAACCGTTTGAAAGTGTAGAGTTGCTCCGGCTGGCAGACGACAAGGCTCAAGCCCTGTTCGATAACTGCTTTGAAATTGTTTCAGGACCGGACGCACCTGACATGACCATTCAAGAATTGGAGAATGAATTGATCCTCTACTTCACCAATGCCAATCCGCTTTCCAATAACTATGGGGAAGAGTACATGGCGATGGACCCTTCAATTCCCACGGAACTGGAGGATGGCACCGTACTCACCGATGAGGAGCGCAGCTATGTTTTTGAAGGTTACAAAATTTACCAACTACGCGACAATGCTGTGAGTCCGGCAGATCTGGCTGACATCAATGCAGCTCGACTCATTGCCCAGTGCGATATCAACAATGGCATAACCCAAGTGATCAACTACGACTTTGATGCATCGCTTGAGTTGCCGGTACCCACACTCATGGCCAACGGCCAGGACGATGGCATCTTCCACAGTTTGCAGGTGACGACGGATGCTTTTGCACAAGGCGATAACCGTTTGGTGAATCACAAGACCTACTACTTCATGGCCTTGGCTTATGGGTACAATAATTATCGCCCGTATGATGCGGTGCTCGGCACGGGCCAAGACGTTCAGTTCAAAGCTTCTCGAAAGGCAGCGGTAGGCTCCATTCGATCGTACAGTGGCGTACCCCACGACCCTTCTCCTGAGGCGGGCGGTACGATTCAGCACGCAGAATACGGCAGCGGCGTCGAGATGACGAAGTACGAGGGCAAAGGCA
>Ga0209631_10000678_pt1 | contig 46038 bp, 56 predicted proteins | sample COG_08_FD_184752 | JGI IMG/M metagenome (GOLD analysis project Ga0209631, IMG submission 184752) | Pelagic Microbial community sample from North Sea - COGITO 998_met_08 (SPAdes) (version 2) | ecosystem: Environmental > Aquatic > Marine > Neritic zone/Coastal water | place: Helgoland, sampling... | reverse complement strand
TTCAGTATCAAGCAGACGTGCAGCCATAGCCAACATATCATTCAGCTGTACTTCAATGAACATGCGCTCATAGTGAGCAGTCTTGTGTTCAAAGATACGGCCAGCACTGTTCTGCAGGGACTGCACTTCAAAAGCTGTCTTCTCGCCGGGGGTACGAATACCCATAGCTTGCTTAGGTGCACCTGCCAGCTCTTCCATTAGCTGCTGTAGCTGATTGATCTGCATGTCAGCCTGTAGGGCAGTAGCATCTGGCTGAAGGTAACCAATGTCACCCTCTTCACCTAGGTAGATACGTGCTCCCGGCTCAAAGTCGAAGTCCTCAACGTCACCCTTGATCTTCAGGACAGGATACGCGATCTGGTCGAACACGTCAGCCTTAAGGTTCTCAAGGTGATCAATACGGTACTGGAGGCCGATAAGGTTATCCAGTGGACCCATTGCAATAAGGTTGTCAGGACGTTCACGCCAGCCTACGTGGTGGATAGGAGCTCTACCGTGCCACGATGGGTTCTCTTCGTTACCTACAACATACGCACGGTCAATGATCGTGATCTTACGGTCAGTCATGAACTCACCGTTTTCCTTGTTGTACATATCACCGTAGAACGTCAGCACCTCAACGTAGTCGCTGTTGTAGTACTGCTGGATGTTAGAGAAGCCGTCAGCTGTGAAGCCTTCGCCCTTCTCATAGTGTGCGTCTGTAGAGCGTACGTGCGCCCGTGCAGACATTGTTCTCTCAAATGCTTCCTTGAACAGGAGGTTGCCGTTGTGGTCAGCTTCCCTCTTCAGTTCACCAAGGGTCTTAAGTGACCGGACGATCTTTGGGCTGTCAATGAAGGTTGTGGCAGCAGGGTTAAACATGATGTCATAAGGGCTGATACGGCAGAGCATAGGGCCCTTGTACCGCTGGTGTACTTCACCATTCTCCATGACGCTGTAGTCGTCTACCCACTTGATCATTGAGAAAGCATTGCCATACAGGATGTAGTCTCTCAGCAGTTCATGGTGCGTCTGTACGAACTTGGACTGCTTGATCTTGGTACTCATGTATCCCTTGATACGCTTGGTCTTATACTGCTTAGCATCTTCCATGCTGGAGGCTGACCAACGTACCCAGTTAGCCTGAGGGAACAGGGTTGCTGTATAGTTTGCATGTAAGTTGTCAGCAATCTGTGTCAGCTTAGGTGTAGTGGTTGTGTTAGACCAAGGCAAGATAGCATTAGCTGTGCTTGTGGTGTCCGTAGCATATACGTAGTTACGGATTTCCTTAGTCTGGTCAGTCCAGTTCTGACGTAGCATACGCCACTCTGTCCACTGGTTGCCAATCTCTACCGCCAGCTGGTCTGGGGACAGAAGGTGCTCTACATCAATTGTCGTTGTCATTATCTGCTCCCTGCGCGGAATTTCGAGTTAGCCCACACAATGTTTGATTTCCGTTCGCGTCCTAAGGACCTTGTTGGTCTGACTGCCATATCAACAGCTGAAGCCAGTGCATCCTTCACGTCATCGTGAGGCGGGTTACGCATACTCAACTCATCTTCCAGATACTGAGTATTGCCACCGCGATAATGCCACATCTGAAGATTGTCATACCTAGGCTCCAAGATCGAACTGATGCGCTCTTCTTTGTTGCCCTGTTGTTTGTTAGGTCGATACTCTTCAATAGCAAGAGATAGCCCATGTGTCTTAACCTGTTCTTTGAGTTGTTTCACAATAGCCATCTGGGCTACAGTTACCTCAGCCCTCATCTTACGAAAGAACCACTTGGTGTGCGCATCGAAGATATGCTCAAAGTAGTCTGATATCCTGTCCGTACGGAACCTGTCGATATCTATGACGTACACATTGTTCTCAGCATCTACACCGATCGTCACCAGAGCCGTATAGTCAGCCTTGGTACTCAGCGAGAAAGCAAAGTCGATGGCAGCATATACGTTCAACCTGTTACCCTTGTAGTACCAGTAGGAGCCTTCGAGAACCAGATGCTTCCTATCGAAGTACTGGATTTTGTCGCGGCTTACAGGTACGTTGTCGGGGTCAGACGGGTCATTGTAGTACTGGGCCCTGAACTGTGCTCTGTCGAGATACTTACCTTTCTTCTTAGCCAGCGTTGGGATATCAAACCCAAACCACTTGCCATCCTTACGTTGCTGTCGTGGCCACAGGAACTGACCAGTGCCATCCCCCATGTCCTCAACAGGACGCTCAAAGACTTCGTAGATAGGCTCTTCGCCCAGCTGGTTACCTTCTTTATCAAAAAGTATTTCACGCATCTCCATGAGACTGTTGTACAGGTCTTTCGAATGGTAGCGTGTACCAACGACCCACTCTTGTGCGTCAGCCCCTTCAATGGATGCCAACAGTGAATACTGGGAGGCTACCTTGTTACGACCTTCTTGTGTCAGGGCGTTCTCTGCTACAACAATATCATCGAGGACAGCAATATCACAATGAAGCCCAGTGAGGCTAGTTGTAAGGCCTCCGGTGAAAACAGCAGGTTCACGAATGTTCTCCTTCTTACGCAGAGGGTGGTCAAGCCCGATCTCTGTGTTTGTCCACTTGGTCCGTTTGCCTTCTTCAACATGAAGGTGCTCAGGCCAGTAGCGTTTGAATATAGGGCTGTCGATCAATCCCTTGATGAACCCTAGCTGCTTCTCTGCCAAGTTGGCTGTGGCTGAAATGTACAGCACACGGAGCGTAGGGTCCTTTGCTAGGGCCTGTGCAACCCTGTAGGCTACCAGACGTGACTTACCGTGGTCCCGTGGGAACAGGAGCAACTGGAAGGCCTTAGCGTCTTCACGGCTCCACCATTCAAGTGCTTCCCTGTGGCAGTCGCCCAGTACCTGCGTTGGGGCCACTAGAGAGATAAAGAACTCCAGATCGTTTTCAGCCCGTATTCTTATCTCTTCTATTGAGTCCATTTGATTTCTTTCTCTTGTAGAAGAACCAACCAAAGGCAATAACACCTGCGCCCATGACAACACCCATGAGAGGGTTTGACTGCGCTACGCACTTAGCTAACTCAATGTCAGCTTCAATACGTCCTGTAGCTAATTCGTACGCTAGGTCATGTACCTTACAACAATGTGCCCAATCTCCTTCGGGCCAAAGGGTGCAATAGTCAGTCAAGAAGCCCCTCCTCTCGCGCTCTCGCGAACAATGGGCCTCTAGTTTCTTTCCACCACTTGAGCCGGCCCTTACCACCTGTCGCTAGTATCTGACGATCTGTAGCGGCAAGCCATTGCTCAGGTGTAGCAGATGCACAACCAATGGTTAGACGTCCCGCTTCAAACTTCACGTTCAAACTGGGGTCTGTTTCATGGTCGATAATGATCATAACTCAGAAGCCTCCATCCATAACTCATCCACCTCAAACTGTGTGTATGAGGTCTGCTCTACTAGGAACTGTACGAGTGGTGAGTTCCTCGAGAACTCCTGTCCATGTTCAAACTCAGAGGTAAGTATAATCTTAGCCTTGGTCTCCTCCGGTGTAGTCTCAGGAAGATCCGCAAGGATTGTTATGGCGAGGTCGTAGATACCTGCGTACTTGAGTGCTGCGATCATCTGCCACCGACTGAGGCGACGGGCACTGGCAACGTAATCAGGGTCAGCAATCACGTCCCAAGCACTGTGCCAGACACCATCAATCTGAACAGGGTCAGCACGAACCAACATCTCAGAGTGAGTGATTGTCGGTCTGTCTACTTCGTGGACGATATGGAAGTCGTAGTCATTCAAGACACTCTCTGGAATATCGAGGATGTTGCGACGGAAGGACACGGTTGGGTTCTTGGCTCTAAGATCAGCCAGACCCACTGGGTATTCAAACTGCCCCTCTTCGGGGGTGTAAATATATTGCATAGTTTTTCCTTATCTCAGTGTAACAAACAACTGGCTTTCCCTATCACCACCCGGAAGAAGGTTCATTGAGACATTAGTGTCTCCCGTGTTCGGGTAGTACCCAGAAGAGTGGTAGCTGTTACCACTGCCCTGAAGAACTTGACTACTTGCACCTATAGTCCAACCACTTGCAGGTTTCTCATCTGGAGGACTAGAACTGTTTGTTGTAAGTGAGGCAAAAGTTATAGCCCCCGTCGAACCTGATTGTCCTATTGACTGACCAACATCAACGATCGTTTGGACTTCGTTGATAGCGGTAGTGCTTTGCAAACCAGTCAATACAAAGAGACTGTAACCACCTGACTGCCAATTTCCACCAGCGCCATCAATAAGGATAGTGCCTGTTGAGGAACCAGTACACGGGACCAATGCCATATATGAAAGTATGGCATCACTACTCTTACCTGTAGGGTCGTAAGTAGGACGCCAATGGACATCGTGTATCTGTCCATCAATAGTGACATCCACCACATAACGATCAGCGTTACCTGCTCTGCCTCCGCATGTGATTAGCCAATAGTCACTGGTTGTATTCGTACCAAGGCTGGCACTGGAGAATGTATAGTCTTCAGCGTCAGAGGATGACCCGTTGGAGCCAACGTAAGTGACCCCAAGAGGTGGGAGGGAGCCTCCCCCTCCAATCAACTTGGAAAAACCAATCACGATAGGTCTCCTACGTGTGTTCCATAGACAGTGCCGTTGACCCGCCAGATCATCACGACTGTGTAGCCAGTGGTTGCCAAGGTTGGAGCAGTGCCACCAATCCATTGATTAACCATCGTCCACGTAATCGTGTAGGCAGTGCCATCATCAATGTGAACGATTGCAGTCTCACCATCAGCCAGACTGCTTGTTGGGGTACTGTTACCTGTGAGCGTCCAGTATTGAACCACGCCAGTGATGGCGGGTGTTGTACCTGTCAAAGACACCTGATCCTCTTGGGCCGCACCAGAGATAACCGGCGTGGTGAGGGTCTTGTTTGTGAGTGTCTCTGTACCAGCGAGTGTTGCCGCTGGGACGTGGAGACTAGATAGTGTAGCCATTATTCAAACTCCATTACGAATACAACGCCGGGTTTACCAGCACCTCCGTCGATATTGTTACCTTTACCGCCGCCGCCACCGGAGCCGTAGGCTTTACCAGCGCCACCGGTAACATCAGTTGCTGTACTAGCGTAACCACCAGCACCGCCGCCACCCCAGAAGGATGCGCCGCCAATGCCACCAGAGCCACCAAACGAGGGGATAGAGCTATCTGAGTTACCAACACTACCGCCAGTACCGTCACCGCCACTTATGCTTAGGGCAGCGCCAGTTGTAGTCGATGAACCAGAACCACCAGCACCGCCAGCTAGGCCTGAACTGTTACTACCAGCACTCCCACCACTTGCCGTAACATTGGTGTTGGTGCCATCGGCCCATGTAGATGTCTGGCCCTGTGATCCAACTGTAATCGTAGATGTTGTTGGGGTAGTTACATCAAGCATCTGAATTGCCGTAGCGCCAGCGCCACCGCCGCCACCGCCACCATTAGTAGCGCCACTAGAACCACCACCCTCGTGACCACCACCCGTTACGAAGACGAGTACCTTGGTTATGCCAGCAGGTTTAGTCCAAGTGCCACTTGAAGTGAACGCTTGGATGCTCTTGAAACCGCCACCACCACCACCGGCAAGTGCCAGAAGGTTGGTTACAGTGTCAGTCCGCAGGTTGTCAGCATCACTGGCATCTTGTAGCAGCACTTTATCGGTGCCAACCACAGTTGTCGTGGTGATGGTTGCGCCATCCAGAGCCGCCTTAACAGACGTCTCGGTAGCACCTTCGAATGTACCGGAGTTAGAAGCAGACATACTTGTACGCCAGCTACCATCAAGGTACGAGAGTTCAACCCGTGCGTTGTCAATGTCACACACAAGGTCTTCAGCCGCACCTTCAATAGTTTCACCATTACGTGCAACGGTCAGGTTTTTGGTTGCCCATGAGCCATCAGCATCCCGGATGGTAACAATGTCACCTTCAGTCGGAGTGATGGGTAGCGTGATCGTGAAGGCTGCACCAGAAGTGTCAGCAGACAGTAGATCACCAGCAACGGCGGTATAGGTAGTCGTCTTGCGAGTGTATTCACCAGCTCCACCACCTCCCCCACCAGAACCATTAGACGCAGCAGTGATCCTGCCTTGTGCATCCACAGTAATGTCTGTGGCTGTGTATGAGCCGGGAGTGACGGCTGTGTCTGCCAGTTTTGCAGCAGTAACCGCATTATCAGCAATAGTCAGCGTTGTGGAACCCGTTACGTCACCCGTGTGAGTGGCGTTGGATACCTTGGCTGTGTTAGCTGTGACAGCAGAGTTGTTTGCTACCTCTGTATCAAAGTCAGAGACATCAGCAGCAGTGTGCGTATGAGAGGCAGCAGCAATGCCAGCTTCAGCAAGGGTGTTGTTGATGAACGCCGTACCGTTCCACTTAAGGATCTCACCAGAAGCAATTGAGGTAATCGTAACATCAGACAGTGAGCCTGTGGCCTGACCAGTGATGTCTGTAAGATAACCCGCTGACGCATGATTACCCCAACCAAAAGCTGTGACCAACAAACTAGCGCCTTCGACGGTGAACGAAGCGGTCGTGCCATCAAGAATACCAGAATGCGCCTGTACATCCGTACCAATAGTCAAACCCATATTCGAACGTGCTGTGGTGTAGTTAGCTAGTCCAGAGAGGTTCTCAGACTTTAGCATATCACCGGAGCCAGCGCCGGCCGGGCCTTCCGCGCCTACCTTTGCAACGAGTTCCCACCAAGTGTTAGTCTCAGTCGGCAGGGTTGGAGGAGCGTTGCCTGTGGTTGCAGCTACACATATCCATGAACTGCTCTGGTCAGACACGGCATCCTGTACAGCGTATGTAGTAACGCCACTATAAGCGCCTTGCCAGTTCAATGAGATACCGTCTGCACCATCAGCACCAGCAGCACCAGTTGCACCAGTTGCACCCGTCTGCAGAGTGAAGTCGAATACTGCAGCAGAGGATGTGCCAGAATTGACAACAGCAGCTGCCCCGGCACTAACTGTACCTACAGCTACCGTAGCTGCTGAACCATCAGCACCGTCAGCACCAGCAGGGCCAGTTGCACCAGTGGCTCCGGTTGCACCAGTAGCACCTGCATCACCTTGAGCACCTGTGGCTCCAGTAGCGCCTGTGTCACCTTTGGAGGCTAGGATGTCCCAGTATGTGCCTTCAACTGCACCTGTGCCGGGTTCATCGTCTAACGCTCCAGAGGTGTGCGCGGTAGCACAAATGTAGCTTGTGCCGTTGTTGGTAACGATATCGTTTAAGGAGTATGCCGTAGCAGTAACCCATGCTCCTTGGTACGTAGATGCACCTAGGGCGTTGTTCTCAGATACGAGAGCAGCAGCTGCACTGGCAGCCGCATTGGTCTCAGAAGTACCTGCGTTTGTTTCACTTGTGCCAGCATTAGTCTCAGAGGTAGCAGCATTAGCCTCAGAGGTAGAAGCATTAGTCTCAGAGGTAGCAGCGTTGTTTTCAGATACAAGGGCAGCAGCAGCTGAAGCAGCGGCAGCGGCAGCCTGTGTGGTCATATCAATGCCACCAACAGTAACGCTTGAGAAAGCAGCTGTGCCACCGTTAATGATGTTGTTGCTGTTCAGATCGAAGTCAGCTCCCATTGCATTTGGAGTTGACCCGTCGAGAGACAAAGTGTTCTCGAGTGCAGTGTTAAGATTAGCGAAGTTTGAATTGTAGGCAGCAGCAGACGCGAAGCCAGCTACAATAGTCGTAAGCGTTGCTGTTTTAGCCATTAGTTTATCAGACCTTCTTCTTTCAGACGCTCAAGGTCGGAGTCAAACCCTTCTTTCACAAAGGCCTCTTCAGCACGGGTGGCTTGTTCAGCTCTCTCCTTGCGTCCGTCCTTAGTGGTAGGTTTGGCCTTCCAAGGTTCGTCTACAAGCCACTTCTGGGCTTGGAATGTTGCGTTGCCCTCTTTGACACTATGGATGACTGTCTTGAACGCTAGGGACTTCCGTTTGATGTCAGCCTCTTCTCTAGCCTTCTGCACAGCTGCAATGATGGGCTTATTAGCCGATCGTACCTTCAACCATACTTCCCATGAGCCAAAGACCTCCATAGCGAACTCATATTCACTGGGGTCGTCTAGGGTGTACTCTACAAAGAGACGGCGGAGGGACAGCAGTTTCCTGCCGTCCTTAGTTGTCCAGTCAGCCTCTTTGAGGGTCATGACTGCTTCAGAGTCATCGTCGTAGGAGGTCTCTAGGAACAGTGACTTCGTACGGATGATGTTGTTAACACTGCGTAGTTGTGACTGTTCAAAGAGAGACATTAGCGTTGACCCGGTTTCTTGTTTTTACGGCGTGTGGAAAGAGCTTTCCCTGCAGCTTGTGCTGTGGATGCCTTACCTGATGTGATACGGCTACGTGGGTTCTTACGTGACTTGACCTTACGTGCTAGCTTAGCGTTCTCTGCGTGCGAAGGTGCTCCCCCCTGCTGAGCTGCAGGTCTGTTCCCAGCCTGACCAGCTGCTGGCCCGTAGCGTTTGTTACCTTTGTTCTGTTTAGCAAAGGACTCACGGAGAGTCATGCTGCTACTTTTAGGACTAGGTGCAGCACTCTTCTTACCATAAACATTATCAGGCTTCTTGGCCTGTGGACCACTCTTCTTACCGTAGACATTATCTGGCTTAGGTGAATGCTTCCGTTTAACTGGAGGAGCCAAGCCGCCACCTTCTTCAGGAGTAGTACGTGGGTAGTTCTTAGGTGCAGGGAACTTTGCAGTTGCCTTACTGGAGGGCGATCGTGGCTGAGTTGATGCCCCGGGTGCAGGTGCAGACTGAGTAGTCTTACCGGCCTTACGTGCCTTGTAGGCTTCACGGGCAGCATTGATCTTAGCAGCACGGTAATCCGACTGTGCACGGGATTCACCTTTTACAGTGTTAACTCCTGTGGGAGGGTTGGAGCTGTTGCTGTGTCTGTGCATCTGTGCCCCTGATGCTTTAGGGGATGTGATGTGTTTCTTTGCACGTTTGATGAAGTCTGAGATACTCTTAGCCATGATGGCCTCCTATTGTAGGGACAGCCCCCTATGTACACATAGGTGCACATACGTAGGACAGTTGTTAGATTTTAATGATATTAGAAAAGTTTCAACTGTAAGACAGCTGTTTAATTTCAATTATTTTAGAAAAGGTACAGCTGTTTAATTTTTAATGAATGAGGAAAGGTACAACTGTAAGACAGCTGTTGAAACTTGGGTAACTTGAGAGTACCTCTGTATACCTATATAACCGCATTAAAAAGGGCAATAGTAACCCCCTGTCACAAAATAAACACATTTGTTTTCATCTGTAGGGCGCTTTTGTTGTCAGGTGTGATATATTTGTCACAGGTCAGACGCTCAGCAGAGCTTCACTAGATGTCCATACAGGGGTCACAGGTCAGATATCGGTGCTCGAAAGTGTCCTTGGTCCTAGAACAGAGGACATGGGTATTCAAATGACCATATGGGGCTTCGTGGGTAGTCAAGGGCTCATGGACATAGGGAAGCCTAGGGAGCCAAACTTTTCTGAGATTTTCTTAAGGTGCATTGTACTACGCAGCAAAGGCCCGTGCCCCCCGGGGGACCCCTGTGACATTATTACCACACCACTGTGGCCAATGTGCAACACTACTATTCTAAGGGGACACATGCACATATTCGAATATAACGATATGCTTATGTTACCGTTTGGTTATATAACGAGATGCTTATGTTACCGTTTGGTTATATAACGATATGCTTATGTTACCGTTTGGATACATTCGCGTGGCATTTTGTAACATAAAGATACCTTTATATGCAAACGTTTGAATGTGTTACATATTCATACATTGGAATATGTCCAGCTGGCAGCCTGCAAATAACTTGTGGATAACAGTCATTATACCTATTGACACGTTTACGGCCATTTTAAGCCGTTTTCAGACGTTTTTTACTTTTCCGGTACCCTAGGCCATAAAATGTCTGAACGTTGTTCAAGCAATATTATTCTACTATCCAGCTGCAAACAGGAATAATTTTCCAATACCTCAACTATCTGTGGATAACCTACGAACTTCTATCATTTGCCCCTTGACATTATGTTGGTTGTCATCCACGCGCGCGTCGCGTTCTATTACACAATAAAGGCAAACTGCTTAACATGTTAACATGTGATAATTGTTTCAATGTTGTAACATTATGTGATCAATTAGGTGTTGATTATCCTGATCAAAACGCTAGATTAGGTAAATCGAAACAAACACGGAGACGCCAGCCAAACCCACGCCAATAGGCACTTTCAGCATATACCGCCCCCGGGCACCTATGTTGATACCGCCCGCGCTGAGGAAAAAATTTGGGAGCCGCACTTTGAGGCGGATTTAACAAGGCCCATTGCCGCGCGAATACAACAGTTCAAGCCATGCCCCTGACATATGGGCTGACCAAAATATGTGGAATGCGCACCCGTCGCCCTAGCTTTTTGATCTAGGGGTAGGAAATACCGGATTACGTGGAAAGCTAGCGGCGCTAGCGAAGTGATGATACCGGGGGGGCTTAAGACGACAGGTAAAACCGGGCAACCGGGCGCTATTGCAGCGTGAAACGTACCAACAAATGGTGCTTTTCATTGTGCAATACTTAACCAAACTAGGAAAAAATATCATGACAAATACCGCTATGAAAACAGTTAACAATTACCTGAAACGTGAAGCCGGCAACGGCGCAGCTGCTAAGGTAGCGTTTGAACGCTGCGTCGAAAACATTATTGAGCATGGAAACACCACCCCTCTAGTCAAACTGTTGACTGCAAGTGACCACGGCAAATACTTTGAAAAGGTGGCCAAACTTTCCACCACCATGAAAGTGAAGCGGGATAAAGAAACGGGCACGATTACCATCACATTGCCTAAAGGCGATCGGAAAGCGACACAATTCCACGCCGATTTATGTGCTTTAGGTGAATGCTCATTTTTCGGTCCTAAAGTCAAAGCTTTATTCCCAGAGCGGGAAGCCAAAGCTTTTGACTTCTTTAAGGCGGAGCTTAACCTACTCAAAAAGGTAGATGATGACGCAAGCCAAGCCGTGAAAGATGCGGCTGCTGAGATTGCCGCAGTTATTGCAAAATTCCAACAGATAACCGTCTAACAACAGCGGGGGACTACGGTCCCCCAACACTCTCCTACTATCACTACGTGGTACTATCACGGTCCGGCCCGCCATAGCAGTGGTCAATTGCCTAGTTACAAGTGCACAATAACGTGCATTTGACCTATGCAAAAGGAAAGTTAAAAATGAAGCCAACACCCAAAATGGTATTGTCGAACCTGTTAAAATCCCATGCCGCTCAAAGCCGCCTATATGCTGAAGCCAACCTAGGTGTAATGACTGGCGAATATACGGAAGACTATGTCGCCTTGTGGCGCGAAGAAGTAAAGATAACGCAGGGGCGCATCATCGCACTCTTCGAAGAGCAAGAGCAGCTGATGGCCGAACGCGAAGCTGCAACACGAGCAGCATATGAATAAACAGCGGGGGCTCCGGCCCCCAACACTCTCTCTCTACTATCACTACGTGGTACTATCACGGCGCGGCCCGCCGGAGCAGTGGTCAATTACAAGGAAAATCAAAATGTACAGAATTTATACCAGCGCGGGAAAGCTGCGCACCATAACCAAATGGGACGCCCAGTCCCGCCTAATCGACGGAAGTGCCCGCGTATATACGTCCGGCCCAGCCGGCACAATCCTAATGCCAGTGCGCAGGAAGGAAGCAAAGTGATGTATAAAGAAGCAATGGAGCATTTATCGCTTGCCCATGTGGGCACGTGGACACGTGACCCAGATGAACAGGTATGTAGGGCAGGAGTGTTCACTGTGCTGACCATACAATCAGGGTTGGTTACTGTACCTGCCCAGATGAAAGATTGGGAGCGCAACGGCACTGACTCAGTCCACGTATGGGGACATAAGAAGCAGGCTATTGATTGGCTGACAGGGCAATGGGGCTTGTTGGACAGGTTGGTTGCCTTCTATCATGCCGGGGACAGGGCAGGAGCACAGATGTATATCGCTAGGGAATGCCCGGGCTTAGGTATCGTGAAGGCTTCCTTCATGTTGCAGCTGTTAGGCTTCAAGACCAGCTGTCTTGATACCCATAATCTGGCCCGCCTTGGCATTGGACCACAACAGTTCAAGTTTAGTACTGCGACCAAGGACGAAACGGTCTACAAAAAGATTGCGTTGTACAACGAACTGTGCGACGCTAGTGGAACCAGTGAATATTGGTGGGACACATGGTGCGCGTTTGTAGCAGGACGTGGCCCAAACAAATCATTGGCAACGGCAGAAGCAGTGTCACAGCTGCACGTCGATTGCATAGCTTAAAGGATAAAAATCATGACTGACAAAACAATGGCTCCATCGTGGTTCTATGCCACACAAATTCATCTGATGGTGATCGAGAACCCTAATGCCTCAGATGAGGCAAAAGAGGAAAGCCGAAACGAGATATACCGTCTGGCTATGGCGTATGATGAGGTACAAGGGCGATGAGACCACACTACACACATGATTGTGAGCACTGCACTTTTTTAGGTACAGTAAGAGTGTCTGAAAAAGTGTTTGACCTGTACCACTGCGGGATATCAACAGTCCTTGCTAGGTATGGTAATGATGGACCTGACTATTCAAGCGGTCTTGCGTTCGCTACGTTTGACGGCATACCTGCGCTATACATAGCCAAACAGTTGGCTGAAATTAATGGAGTTATATTCAAATGACACCCTATGAAACATATCAGGAGTGGGCAGCGGAGCAAGCTGCTTGCGGCTACGAAGTAATCTCATATGAAGAGTGGGTCAATCCACAAGCATATAAACAAGCGGCGTACGACAAGGCCGCAGCTGTATATGAAAACGATGAACAAGATTTGTACTAAGGAGAAATATTATGGTAATGAATAATCTAAACAGCGGCGTATGCAGCCACAGCAGCCCAAATATGTGGCAGGAGTTTATCATCTTTGAGATTGATGACCACGAACAAAGCCATGAAATTCTTAAACTATCATGCGATTTGAACGGTTTTGAACTGGTCGAACTGCAAGGTTCTTGGGAAGGTGAGGTCAATCCTTCCTTTATCCTACCTGCTGACCAGTTCTTCAGGACAGGTCCGGTTAATGATACAGGTGATCGCACCCCTAGCATTGGAGCTCTCTTCTGTAGTGAACAGGATTGCGTCCTACACATTAGTAAGCCTGAGAAACGGGCCCGTGCATGGCGCGATGCGACACTCTTGTACCAGAACGGCAAGGTTGTCCCCATTGGCAAGTTCAAGCAGGTAAGCGGCAGCGTAGCCAAACGTAAACAAGGATGGACACACAACCCCAATAATGGCGGTTGGTGGATTTGTGAATAAGAAAGGAAACACAATGTACGAAGGATTTTCACAAGGTAAGCGACGCGCTGCCAAGGCACTGGTCAAGATCATTCTTGAACGTGGGTACAATATTTCCGTTAACGATGGTGAAGAGTGGGCCTGTAGGCGCTGTGCCAACTTTGCTTCTATCATCGAGGCCATTGGCAACACTGGTGAAGACCACTTAACAATAGGTAAGGTCGGGCCGGGTCATGGCTGGTTCTATCTGATCTGGGGCAATGAAGAGGACGGAAGCACATTAGTGAGCGACTATGCCGATAACGAAGTTTGTAACGATATTTGGGAGAAATGGAATGAGCGGTTTGAATAAACGTAAGAAAGTAGAGGTGTACTGGAACCTGCACAAAAAGATTTGGAGCGTACGTCACAAAGGGCGTGTTGTTGGCCACATGAAGACCGTCGATCTTTGCAACGTCGAATGGGTAGTGCAGCCAGCTGGACGCAGACGTGTGCTGCAGGAAGGCCGTAAGAACGTCCATGCGTTTGCCAGAGGCTACATTGGCGACCACAGTTTGGGCAGGGACGTATTGAAAGATATGTTCCCTGTAACGTACAACCCTTACAAGGTAAAAACATTCGTGCGGGCTGACACCTACGAGCCCGTATTCAACTCACAATATGCGATGTTGCAATCCCGCGACGGTCGCCCATACGTAGAAGGAAATTAAACATGAGTGAAGAACAGGAAATCGCAGAACGCTTCGTGGCAGCAATGGATGCAGCTACGGTATCAAGAGGCAAACGCAAAGGTATGCTGAAGGCCAAATGCCCAGCGATGGGAACAGATGCAGCGATCTTTTGGCAAGAGGCTATGCTGATCATCAACCCTTACAAGGCTAGCATTGCTCAGATGATCTTCCGTAACGAAGACCAGCAGCACTTTGGTAGAGTATGTGCAGCTGCAATTGAATACATGAAGCAACACCCTAATGACCGGCGGCCAATTCAGGACCGTGACCGGGAAGCACTAGAGAAAATGGGAGCATGGTAATGGTAGACCGGACAGAATACGTGGTAGCACAGGACAGGTGGGACCAATGGGAGCGCCACCTGTTCCCTGATCTTGCAACGGCAGAGTCAGACCTGTGGGACTGGACATACGAAGAGTATCTGATTAATGGGGGCAGACTTTACCGTGCAGCTATCTCAGATGACATTGATGCAATGTATGAATACCAATGGGCTATCGTAGAATACGACCCTTCAATCCACGGCGCTGTGGAGGAGTTCACAGCTGGTTACAATCACACAGAGGAAGGCAATGACAATGAGTGATATGCAATTTACAATGGTGGCAACATTGGGAGCCATCAGCCTGATGTTTGTCCTGCTGACTATAGGGGCAGCAATCATCCACTTCTATCATAACATGAAGGACCTGAAGCAACGTCATGAATCGGACATGGATGAATACCACCGCCTTGTCCAAAGCAAGAAACTGACCCCTGAAGAAGCATACAGAAAGGCAATGAAATGATTATTGATTACGAAGAGCAAACAGAAATGTGGATGCAGGATCTGTCCACCAATCAACAGCGGTGCTACGGTATCGCTTACGAAGAGCGCCGGCGTCGGGATATGTCCCGCCCAGCTACAGAGGACAACGTCAGGACGATCAAACGCTATCTGGTCACCAAGACTGGGCTGACCTATCTTGAGGCCAGACATGAGCTACGGAGGCAAGCGTCGATGAAAGTTCGGCCGTACGACCTGATGCACGTAGTCAATGTTGTTACTTTCAACGCAGAGCAGCGTGTGCAGCCGTTTACAAAAACATGGTCCAGTACACCTACCGACACCACGATGGCCCCTGTGGACGCTGTAAAGCCCCGCAATCACGTATATACAAACTTGGGAATATAAATTATGCAAAAGAACCATTACCACGACAAAGATTTGAACCTTGATCTTACTGACGCTGAAATTAAGCGTAGGAACAGGGACGTTGAAAAGTACATGCCCTTGGTAAACAAGATTGCCTATGAAAGGAACGACCCAAACGATACCACCTACACTGTCGCAGAGTTGCAGTCAGCCTTGTTTGAAGCTCTTACAATTTCATGCGGAAAACATCTTCGAAGAAAAGAGGACGCCGGTATTAAGAAGGTGCACATTAGCGTATATCTTAAGCAGAGACTTGAAGGTGCAGCAAAAGACTTTATCAGCAGGGAAGCACCTATACACAAAGGTACGCAATTTGTGTCCCTTGATGAAGAAGTGAAATCCTTGAGCGAAGAAGGGGAACCCATGACTAGGCATGACATTGTATCGGACGGCTGGGACGTTGATGGACTAGAGCATCGTGCAACTGAAGTGACAGCCAATATTGAGCGACACTTGACTACTATCAGGGAGGCCGTCGAAGCCCTTACCTTGAAGCAGCGGTATGTTATCAAATGCACTCAGAATGGTCGAACGCAGCAGTACATTGCAGACAAGTTAGGCATCACTAGGGAGGCTGTCCACCACATTCAACAGAGATCATATGTTGCACTTCGGCAACAGTTGGAGAAAAGAGGGCTTAATTCCGACGATTTTTTCCTCTAAGGGGTTACTATTGCCCTTTTTAATGCGGTTATATAGATACATAGGTACACAATTGTTAGGCAGTTGTTAAACGACTTTTGAAAACTAAGGTTAAAAAACAACTGTTTACAACTGTGTACATAAGTGGAGATTAAGATGGAGATGAACAAACAGGAGTGCCCATTTGAGGACTGTTCTTCAAGTGATGCATTCTGTTACAACAACGAAAGTGGCATAGGAAAATGTCATTCATGTGGTGGCAATTATCCACCTAAAAGAGCGGTTAAATTAGATGAAGGTTCAAGGGAAAGATACCCCTATCCTTCTGATCTTGAGAAAGGGATTGAACCTATGGCTGCCACCGACAATGTGGTCTCGTTGGTTTCGAATGTACGTGAGCCAATACAAGGTGAACGGTCGAGTGACGAATATCGTAATATTAAGACAGACGTACGTAAGAAATACAATGCTGTTACAGTTAAGGACCCTGTGTCGAAGGATATGGTGGCTGTCGAGTACACCTACCCATCTGGTGCAATGAAGGTGCGAACCTTCCCTAAGGACTTCTACAGTGTTGGTTCTGTGGCTGGTGAGCTGTGGGGTCAACAGCTGTTCCCCAAAGGCTGTTCAAAAAAGATCACGATCACTGAGGGTGAAGAGGACGCAATGGCTGCCTATCAGATGATTAACACAGATGGGCGCTTCGAGAACCCTGTGGTCTCACTACCATCATCGACGCCATCGAAGAAGTTCTGGGACTTAGCTAAGAACTATCTTAGCGGCTTCAATGAGATCATCCTGTCAATTGATAATGATGAGGCTGGCAACAAGATTGCTGACCGGCTCAACAGTGTCTTCAGTGGCAAGGTCAAACGTGTTGATCATGGTGACTTCAAAGATGCCTGTGACTTCCTCAATGCTGGAGATGCCAAGCGGTTCAATCAGCTGTGGTGGAATGCCGGCAAGTTTACACCGGACAACATTTACAATAGTCCAACTGACTTCCTGAAGCTGTTCCGTGAGAAGGACGACTTCTCATATGTCCCTACAGGTATCCATGCTCTGGATGAGAAGATACTGGGCATCATGAGCGGTCACTTCACGCTGTTCAAAGCACCCACAGGCATTGGTAAGACTGAGCTCATGCGCTACCTTGAGTGGAACTTCCTGCAACGGGATGTACCATTTGCTGCATGGCATCTTGAAGAGACTAAGGTTCGCACCCTGTTGGGCCTTGTGTCATACGATCTTCAGGATAATCTGACCCGTAAGGACCTAGTGTTTGAGAAGGACCGTGTGAATGACGTTGAGGCTTCCATCGAGCGCATCAGTTCGAAGGGGACATTCTTCCAGTACTACATGAAGGAAGAGGATGGCATTGAGGAGCTGGTTGACCAGATCAAACTGTTGGCCAAAGGTTACGGCTGTAAGTTTATTATGTTCGAACCTATTCAAGATGTGCTGTCTATCGCATCAGACGAAGGCCGTGAGAGTGCACTTGCTACACTGGCAATCAGGTTGTCTAAGCTGGCAGCTGAATTGGGTGTAGGCATCATATCGATCGGTCACACAAATGATGATGGGGACTTCAAATATTGTAAGATGTTGGGCCAACGTGCCTCTGTAGTCATCAGTCTGCAGCGGGACAAGCACAATGACGATGAGGTTATTCGGAATACTACTAAGCTATTCGTTGAGAAGAACCGTCCCAACACGTTGGAGGGACCTGCAGGTAGTATGATGTTCGACTTCAAAACCTTTACTATGGAGGAAATGTAATGCGAATATTGTTCGACATTGAGACGGACGGTTTCCTAGATCGACTTACCAAGGTCCATACGATGGCATGGGTGGATGTTGATGACCCTTCTGATACTATCAGGCTTGCACATGGTCGTGAGGAAATCAAGGAGGTCTTCAACAAGGCTACAGTAGTCATTGGTCATCATATCATTGGCTTCGACATACCAGCACTTGAGAAGGTGTACAAAACACGTATCGATTGTAGGCTAGTGGATACCTACTGGCTGGCCAGTTACCTCTGGTACGACCGTCCACGCCAAGGGCTGGCACACTGGGGTGAAGACTTTGGTGTACCTAAGCCAAAGGTTGACGACTGGGAGAACTTGACTACAGAAGAGTACGACCACCGTTGTATTGAAGACGTCAAGATCAACTTGCAGCTGTTCTATCTTATCGATGATCGGCTGGGACTGCTGTACAAAGATGACCCTGTGAACAAGCAGCGGTTCATTGAGTACACATCATTCAAAGGTCAGCTGGCGTATCACCAAGCCCAGCAAGGGTGGCATCTGGATGTAGAGGGTGCTGAAGCATTAGCTAAGCAACTGGAGGAAGAGAAGGCACAGAAGTTTGATCTTCTATCACATGCCATGCCACTTAATCCTAGGTACGTTGAACGTAAGAAGCCAACGGTAATCCTGAAGGCATGTGGTTCAAGAACTGTAGCCGGCCAACGATGGTTCGATCTTCTGAAGGATGAAGGTTTGCACGAAAGCACTGAAGGGCCAATCAAGGTCGTGAAGGAACACGTGCCAGCTAATCCTAACAGTCACCAACAGATCAAAGATTGGTTGTTCAGCTTAGGTTGGCAGCCTAAGACCTTCGACTACAAAAAGGATAAGGACGGCAACACTAAGGAAATCCCTCAGGTTCGTACAGGGTCTAAAGAGTTGTGCCCATCTGTTCTGGAGCTGATCGATCGTGACCCTGCTGTTAAGCTGCTGGATGGCTACACAGTGGTATCACACAGGTTGACAATCGTTCAAGGCTTCCTGTCAGCTGTACAGCCTGATGGCCGTGTAACTGCTGTACTGAAGGGTCTCACGAATACCTTACGGTTCAAACATGCTGCACCGCTGGTTAACCTACCGGGCGTAGACAAGCCATACGGAAAGGAGATACGCTCACTACTGAAAGCACCTGATGGTCATGTGCTTAGTGGGACTGATATGGTCAGCCTTGAGGACACTACCAAACGCCACTACATGACACCGCTGGACCCAGAATACTGTGCTGCAATGGAGCAAGAGGGCTGGGACCCACATCTGGACCTTGCCAAGTTCGCAGGTGCAATCACTGAACAGGAGATACAGCTGGGTGGAGATAAGGTAAAGTCCATCCGTAAGAACTACAAAGCCGCCAACTACGCCTGTGTTTACGGTGTAGGCTGTAGGACACTTAGTCGAGCAACTGGGCTGTCTGAGGCACAGGCTTCTGACCTGATCGACGCTTACTGGAAGCGTAATTGGGCAGTCAAGGACGTTACTGACAGCATACGGAGACGTACGTTGCCAGCGTCAGTCAAACACTTCACTGGTGAGACCAACTGGGTATGGAACCCTGTGTCTCAATTCTGGACCTACTTGAAAGAGGAGAAAGATGTATGGTCAACAATCAATCAAAGCACTGGGGTGTACTGCTTCGACACTTGGGTGCAGCAACTGACGAAACATGGGGTATGGCCTATAGGTCAGTTTCATGATGAAGTAATCCTGACTTGCAAAGATACACCTCTTGATAGGGAGCATCTTTCGTCAATTCAGGTTGATGCAATGAGCATGACTAATCACAAACTTAAACTTAACGTAACACTGGGCTGTGACATTCAGTACGGCTCTGACTATTCTGAAATCCATTGAAAGGATAATAAACAATGGCTAAGACATATCAAATCAAAGGCACTATTGAGTACGCAAAAATCTTTGCTGAGAGCATGGATACGTACGAGAAACACATGGAGAAATCTGGTGGAGCATTTACCTGCAACTTCTACCCAGAGGACGAAGGTTTCAAGGATGTACTTATCGAACAGGACGGCTTCCCTGCCGCTGTTCTTGGACACCCTACCTTCCGTGAAGGTAACGGAGAGTATGAGTTTGGGGAGTACATGAAGCTGAAACGTCCTAACAAAGGACCATTTAAGAATAAGGATGGTGTTGATGTTTACGGTGGTCCACCACCTGTGTACGACTTCACTGATGGTCCTTCGAAGAAACTGTGGGACTTTGAAGAGCAAGGTGAGATTGGTAACGGCAGTAAGGTTATCGCCAACATCCAGTTCTGGCGAGGTAAGGGGGGCACCAAGGGTCTGCGGTTGATTGAGATCGCTATTCTTGAGCACGTCGAGTATGAAAACCCTGAGCCCGTATCCCTTGTAGGTTAACCAACTGACCTAGGCAAGTCATTAAACTGCCTCAGGAGACTGCTATGAATACAATTGAAATCGCTGTAGGTGCATTGACCGTCTGGGCTTGTGTGCTGTCTTACATTACCATGAAGCAAGGTCATTCGCTTGACATCGTGGGGGATGCCTTGATTGCACTCTTCGAAGCAATTGACGCCGCTAAGGAGAAAAAAGATGCAAGGGGTTGACACCAAACTGTACGATTGGACAACAGCTGTTGACCATTCAGAGTTCATGGATGACATACGTCAGGTAGGTAAGTTCATCTACTCAACATTTATCCGTGACGACTTCAACAGCATCAAGCGTTATCCAGAATATTATGATGAGTTCATGATCACTAGAATACGTTGGTGTGATGAGTACGTAACAGCTGATATGACTGAGTGGAATGATTTTGTTAATGTGTTTGCATCAGATGAGTATGAGGGACTGCCTGTACACGACTTCGCTTGTGATGTTGACAGCTACATGAGCCAGCTGTATGGGCATCTCTGGCTAGAGATAGGAGAAGACTACAATGAAGGGAACAAGGTTTCACGATAACAAAAGGAAGAGTACGGTTAAGCCAAACCCGATAGCTAAGGCTCTCAGGAGCAGTCACCTGCAGCCTAAGGTTGTTGTTGACAAAACGAAGTACAACAGAAAGAAGAAGCAGCATGACTAAGTTTACAAAAGAGCAGCAGAAATTGCTTGAGGAAATTATCGACTTCCGTGAGGACGGTAAGTTTGATGTTGGGGGCATCAATATCGGCCATGTCGATGGCAATGTTCATGGCGATGTCTGGGGCGATGTCAAGGGCAATGTCCATGGCGATGTCAAGCGCAGTGTCGAGGGCAGTGTCGAGGGCAGTGTCTGTGGCGATGTCGATGGCAATGTTCATGGCAGTGTCTGGGGCGATGTAGGCGGCGATGTCAACGGCAGTGTCGAAGGAGATGTCAAGGGTAATGTCAAGGGCACTATCTGGGGCAGTGGCTTGGACGATGTGAGTGAACGCTCTTGGTTTAAGGTTGAAACCAAAGATGACCCAGTGAACGCACCTGACCACTACCAGCCAAAGGACGGAGAGATTGAGTGCATCACCTACATTGAGAGCGCACTTGGGTCTGAGAAGTTCGTTGGCTACTGCCAAGGCAACGTAACGAAATACCTGCACCGTCATGCTTATAAGGGTAAGCCAGTACAGGACCTTGAGAAAGCTCAGGTGTACCTTGGGTGGATGATAAAGGCAATGAAAGGAGAAAAGGTACGATGACAACACTGATCGATGGAGACATTATCGCATACAGGTGTGCTTACAGCTGTGAAGATACGCCTGATGACCTGCACGATATGATTGACGACATGATCGACCATATCAAGTCAAGGACCACCAACCTGATTAACCTTGGTGAAACTAAGGTGTTCCTTACTGGCAAGACTAACTTCCGTAATGACATTGCAACCATCGCCCCGTACAAGGGCCATAGATCAAAGGAGAAACCTACGTATCTGGGTGACGCAAGACGCTACCTGCTCAATGACTACAACGCTGCCCTGTCAGACAATCAAGAGGCTGATGATGACATATCTATCATGGCTGCCTCGCTTGACTACCTCTGTACGGTTGCTTCAATTGATAAGGACTTCTTGCAGTTACCTTGTACGCACTACAACTGGAACCATGATACCCTTGTTGAACAGTCTGAAGAGGCTGCCACCAAGTTCTTCTACACCCAGCTGTTGACAGGTGACACCGCCGACAACATTAAGGGTGCTAAGGGCATTGGTATCAAGAAGGCTGAGAAGCTGTTAGACGGTGTGACTGATGAGCGAGAGCTCTATTTGTTGTGCCTAGGTGAAGGCGGTTACAAAGGTAATGTTGACTGTCTAATTGAGAATGCACGTCTGTTGTGGCTACGGCGCTACGACGATCAGATGTGGGAACCTCCAAAGGAGAATGAGGATGCCTAAAATCACTATCGATCAGGACCAAGTATCAGAGCTTGTAAAGCAGGAACTTGTGTCTTACTTAGATCACGTAGAGCGCCAATTAGATCTTCATGAGACCCGTGGCAACAACGCTCAACGGATTGCGTCCCTGTACTTTGTTTTAGGGGACTATATGACCCCCGATGAGTGGGAAAAGTTTATCAAGCCCCGTACGGTTGGAGACAAGATGTGAGACGTTACGTAAGAAAACGGGCGGTGAGGGCAGGTTTCCGATCTGGTCTCGAACAGGACAATGCCAAGCTGTTGGACAAGGCAGGTGTCGAGTATGAGTATGAGAAGCACAAGATACCATACATTCCTAAGCCTAAGACATACACGCCGGACTTTCGACTATCGAACGGCATATATGTAGAAACTAAGGGACGCTTCCTTCCTTCAGATCGTGCCAAGCATCTACTGGTACGAGAACAGCACCCTGATTTGGACATACGGTTTGTGTTCAGCAACAGTCGCCAGAAGTTAAGTAAGAAATCGAAGACTACCTATGCTGACTGGTGTTACAAACATAACTTTGAGTTTGCTGACGGGACAATCCCTTGGCGATGGATAAAAGAAAGGCCTAAGAAATGAATACAACAGTTCTTATGATCATGAGTGACCCATGCTCTGACGGCAACGAAGTGTGGGTCAAGTATCTCATGACTGACGAGCCCCGTAGTTACTACGAAGATCGAGTGTACTACGACAACTACGAAGATGCACTGGCGGACATCAAACAGTTCAAAACTTGGGGAGCCCTTGAGTTTGGAGAGTTTGACTACGATGAAGAGTTTGATATTGATGAAGCACAGGAGTGGCACGACTATGACCCAGATTGTTAAGGCAGAAGACCTAGAGATTGAGATGATCAAAGACGAGGAAGGTTACCGTGTGACCATCAACGGCCAAACAGTTAACCACCTTGACCTATCTAAACCAATGTCAGAGAGTACAGCTAATGTCATTGTAGAAACACTAATCAAACTTGCCATCTTAGGCGATGAGGAGGGTACTAACAGTGTCCACTAATAAAACAGCAGTCGTGTTCTCATGTGGACACGCTAAACCAGAGGTGTCCAACGAACGATTTAGTTGGCTGGGGCGCTTCCTATACGACATCAAGCCTGACTACGTGGTTGACCTAGGTGACGGTGCTGACATGGCATCCTTGAACTCCTACGATGGACGTAAACCTGAGGCTATCGTCAGCCAAAATTATGAGGCTGATATCAACATCTACAATGACTCACAGGAGCGACTTAGACATGAGTTCAATAAGGCAAAGAAACGTAGACCCAAGTTCATCGGCTTCGAGGGGAACCATGAGACGCGAATTAAAACTGCTATCTCTCATGATCCTAGGGTCCACGGCACTCGTTATGGCATCAGCTTTGATCACCTTAATACTCATAGGTGGTTTGATGAGTATCACGGGTATCATAACGGGGCTCCTGCAATTGCCAATATTGATGGGGTGGATTACGCTCACTATATTGGCGCTGGTAACTTTGGTCGCGCTATATCTGGCGTGCACCATGCTTACGGATTGGTACAGAAGCGATATAGATCAGCAACGGTAGGCCACAGCCACAAGCGGGGCATGTACTTCAAGGATGAAGCTAATGCTATTGGTGCTGTCGTCGGCTGCTACAAAGGCGGTGATGAGAGTTGGGCTGGCCAGTCAAACGGAGAATGGTGGAAGGGTGTTGTAGTCAAACGTAACATCGATGGCTCAGGATTGTATGAGCCTCAGTGGGTAAGCATGGAAACATTGGAGAGAGAATATGCTTAGTAAATTATGCGTCTTTGTGGCATTTATGTTAACAGTACCTACGGCCAACTGGTTAATAGGTAACGTAGGTACGGTCTGTATTGACAACGGCCCTTGTCTAATCCCTATGGGTTTTGGGTTGATGGCTCCGTCAGGGGTGCTTATGATTGGTGTTGCGCTGGTCCTACGCGATTGGCTACAAGAGATGACTAACTGGCGGTGGTCTGTTGTTGCCGTTGTGGCAGGGTGTTTGCTGTCGTTCCTTCTTGCTGACCCATTCATTGCAGTGGCAAGTGCGGTGGCTTTCCTTGTGTCTGAACTTCTGGACACAACGGTCTACACTTGGCTGAGGGAGCGTGGCCGTAACATTGCTGTGCTGTTGTCTGGTGTTGCTGGAGCAATCGTTGACAGCATGTTATTCGTCTACATTGCATTTGGTTCACTAGACTTCTCTGCTGGTAATGTGCTTGGGAAGTTGTATGCAACACTGGCTGTAGCCGTGTACTTAACTTGGAGGACTAGAAATGCTTCACTACCACGGAACACCACTGACGCCTAAGAGTGAGTTAATGACACTGGCAGGAAAGAACTTCTGTGTCTCACATGCCCACCCAAGGGATGTAGATTGGCTAATTGGTAACGCTCAGTCGATCATGTGGGACAACGGAGCCTTCTCTGCTTACACAAAAGGAAAGGCCTTTGACCCAAACGGCTATTACGATTGGCTTGAGGACAAATTGTTTGGTGCCAACTGGGCAGTAATTCCTGATGTAATCGGGGGTGATGTTGATGAACAGTCTGTCTACCTTAGACAGTGGCCTTACCCACGTCACCTGAGTTGTGCCGTTTGGCACATGGACTTACCTATCGACTGGCTTTTGGAGTTGTCGGATGAATATCCAAGGATTGCCTTTGGTTCATCCGGCCAATACTGGAAGGTGAACTCCCCGGAATGGCAAAAACGTGCAGATGAGGCTTGGGAGGCCCTTGAACGCACAAACAATAGGAACTGGGTTCACATGATGCGGGGTCTCAAGGTAAAAGGCAGACGATGGCCTTTCGCTTCTGCCGACAGTTGCAACGTAGCCTTAAGCCACTCTAGGCACCCAATGACAGCACTTGAAATGGTTAATAGGATTGACTTAATTCAAACACCACTACAATTAACGAATACAACCAACACGTAGGTGAACTACGAGAAAGTAAGAGTATGCCTGAGAGACCTAATAAGGGAAAAACGATCGCAGAACCTAGACCTGAAGTGAAGATTTCAGTACAGGACTCGCGAGACTGGTGGATTGAAGTAGTGAAGCCTGATGAGGGGACTTTGTACATATTGCTCCCAGTAGGTTTGGATGTTGGTGACTATGACGACTACGTATATGGCCTAAACCTAGCGTCTGAAGGACACTGGGATGAAACCAAGGAAAGAGAGTATTTTAACCAACACGTAGGTGAACTACGAGAAAGTAAGAAAAAGGATATGAAGATGACTACATTTGAGGAATACCAACTGGCTGCATCTGAGACAGCTATCTACTCTGACAGCCTGAAGGTAATGTACCCTGCAATGGGGCTGGCCGGCGAGGTTGGCGAAGTGCTGAACAAGGTCAAGAAGCACTACCGCGATGGTACAGAACTGGACACAGAGGGCTTGACCAAAGAGCTGGGGGATGTCCTGTGGTATCTGGCAGCCTTAGCAACTGACTTGGATATCGACTTGGAAGATGCAGCTGGAGGCAACTTAACTAAATTGCAGTCACGTATGGAGCGTGGTGTGATTGGTGGAAGTGGAGACTACAGGTAAACAACGTACCCAATAGTGACTATACGCGAACCCGTATAATTCACTTATATACGCGAACCCGTATAAGCAAAGAAAGATAGCAAATGAACAACCATCTACCGACTGACTACCAAACATTCATCCACAAAAGCAGGTATGCCAAATGGCTGCCTGAGAAAGGACGACGAGAGAACTTACCTGAGACTGTTGACCGCTACATGGACAACGTAGTTAAGCCTCTGGGAGAAAAATGCCCTATACTGGACGACGAAACTCAGTATGCCATTTACGATGCCATCCTTAACCTAGAGATCATGCCCAGTATGCGAGCACTGATGACTGCTGGTAAGGCTGCCAATCGTGACAACACCTGCATGTACAACTGCTCTTATCTTCCTGTTGACCACCCAAGGTCATTTGATGAGGCTATGTTCATCTTGTTGTGTGGGACTGGTGTTGGCTTCAGTGTCGAACGTGATGAGATTGAAAAGCTGCCACCTGTACCTGCTGAGTTCAAGCCTACAGGTACGATCGTTGTTGCAGACAGCAAAGAAGGTTGGGCTAGGGCTTACAAGCAACTGCTGCAGGACCTGTGGGAAGGATACATCCCTTCGTGGGACACCAGTAAGGTTCGTCCTGCCGGCGCTCCCCTGAAGACCTTTGGTGGGCGTGCTAGTGGACCTGCCCCTTTGGTTGACCTGTTCAACTTCACCATTGAGATATTCAAAGGTGCTGCTGGACGTAAGCTGACTGACCTTGAGTGTCATGATATCATGTGTAAGGTCGGGGAGATTGTTGTTGTCGGTGGTGTACGCCGGTCAGCTATGATCAGCCTGAGTAACTTGAGCTCCACACGTATGGCAACAGCTAAGTCAGGTGACTGGTGGACCAACAATCCACAGAGGGCACTGGCTAACAACAGTGTGGCATATACAGCCAAGCCTGACATGAATGCTTTCATGCGTGAGTGGCTCAACCTGATGGAGAGTGGCTCTGGTGAAAGGGGGATATTCAATCGTGAAGCATCGGTCAAACAAGCTGGACGTAACGGTCGTCGTGATACTAACCATAGCTTTGGGACTAACCCTTGCTCAGAGATCATCCTACGTCCTTACCAGTTCTGCAACCTCACAGAGGTCGTCATACGTGCAACCGATACCATTGAAGACTTGGAGCGCAAGGTACGTCTGGCAACCATCTTAGGGACCATACAGTCCACGTACACACACTTCCCGTACTTGCGTAAGGTATGGCAGAAGAACACTGAAGAGGAGCGTCTGCTGGGCGTGTCTCTGACAGGTATCATGGATAACAAACTGACAACAACCAAGAACAAAGGATTGGAGAGCACTCTTGCGCATCTTCGTGATATCGCTATTAGTACTAACAAAGATTGGGCTGGCCGTCTTGGTATCCCTGTGGCTGCTGCAATCACTTGTGTTAAGCCTAGTGGAACGGTCTCGCAACTGGTTGACTCTGCATCCGGTATCCACACTCGCTATTCTAGGTATTATGTACGCACTGTTCGTGGGGACAATATGGACCCTATGACTAAGTTCATGAAGGACTCCGGTATCCCTTGGGAGCCTGAGGCATTCAACCCAGAGAAGACAACAGTGTTCAGCTTCCCTGTGGCAGCACCTAAGTCAGCTGTCACTAATGATGACGTATCTGCTCTCGACCAGCTGGAGACGTGGCTGGTGTACCAGAGGCACTGGTGTGAGCATAAGCCCAGTGTGACCATCAACGTCAAGAAAGATGAATGGATGGCTGTGGGTGCTTTTGTGTATGAGCACTTCGATGAAATGTCAGGGGTATCATTCCTGCCACTCAACGAACACACATATCAACAGGCTCCTTATCAAGAGGTAAGTTGGAAAGAATATGTGGAGATGAAGAGACTGTCGCCCAAAGCAATCGACTGGTGGCTGTTGAACACTTACGAAACCGAAGACACTACAGCAGGAAGTCAGACACTAGCGTGTTCTGGTGACAGCTGTGAAATTGTAGACCTAACCTAAGGATTGAATATGTTTAATGATGTAAAAACGCCGTGGAAACTAACTGCCCTAGTTGTACTGATTGTTGTTGTGGCATTTGCTTTCTTCACTACTCTAGCCAAGGCCCATGAGATAACAAAGATCGACAACGATGCAGTACTGATCAAGGGGGAGTTCAAGTCTGGTCTGACCCAGCAGATGCGGCTGTATATGGACAGCAACCCCCAGACCACTATGGTTATCTTGAATAGCAATGGAGGGCTGTTCTCTGAGGGTATCCTCTTGGGACAGCTGTTCAATGAACTGAAGTTGGGTGCAGCTGTAGTGGAGGGCGACAGGTGCGTCAGTGCATGTGCCTTCGCTTTCCTTGGAGGGGAACGTCAGATAGTCGAAGGAGTACTTGCCTTCCACAGGGCTTGGACTGATGACAGGGAGATGTCGATGAACCAAGTGTTTGCTGATGGTCAGCAGATCGGAGGATACATGACTTGGTACATTATGAGCATGGGGTACAACACTCAACTGGCGTACTTCATACAGGCCAAAACTTCAAGGAATACCTACCTAGTGTTCAAAAATAAGGAGGACTTGGACAGGATGTTCGTCAGCATGAAACCTGATACACCTGTGACAAAGTTCCTGTTGCCTACAGGAGTATCTGCTGAATGGATGAAAGATCATTTGAAAGCTGGAGGTGCACTATGAACATCACAATCATCTCTCAGGCTCACTGTGAGTCGTGCACTAAGGTACGTGCGTTTGTAGCTGAACAAGGCTTGATCGCCACTGTGTGCTCAATAGACCATCAGGGCTCAACTGAACTAAGACGCTTCTTGGACAGCCAACATATCAGAACTGTACCAGCCGTCTTTATCAATGGCGAATACATAGGAGGCTATGAGGCTACAGTTGATTTCTTAACTGTCGAGCTAGTCAACCATGACCAATATTCCTTTGGTCAATATCTTGAAACTAAGGAGAACTAAATATGACTAAACTTACTGCAGCACTGTTTCTGGCTGGCGCATTGATTGCGTCACCTGCGTACTCACAAGCAAGTGGGCCTGACACAGGTCAAATAGGGGACGACAATGGACAAGGAGACGCAAATGGCGACAACGGGCAAGGCAACAATTGCCAAGGCAACTCCTGTGGTGGAGGCTCTGGCAATGGAGGCGGCTCTGGAGGCTCAGGTGGATCTGGAGGCTCAGGTGGATCTGGAGGCTCAGGTGGATCTGGAGGCTCAGGTGGATTTGTGGGTGTAATTGGAGGTGTAATTGGAGGTTCAGGTGGGTCTGAAGAAAATTCATACGACGACCGATTAGGACAAGTGGGCATCTGTTACAAGGTGGATATTAGTAAGCGCGGTCCGGTCGTGTGGCGTATTGATTTGCCAAAGTGTCCTAAAAATTATTCAGTGAAAAGGCCGATTGATGAAGGCTTTGCGTCATAACAACTGTTTTCTGTCGTAAAGTAGATACGCGACAACTTGTTCTGACGCAAAAGAGGTTTGAATAAACAAAAGCCCCCGTGCTACCTTGGTATTAACCTTGGCGGCACGGGGGCTTTTTTGTGTTTATGATCTGGGGTTCTTCTTACGGGCAGTCTTGGTACGGGCGTATGACCTGTTCTTCGACTTGCTTGCGACACCTAGGTTCGACGCCTTGTTGTTCCTAGGGTTGCCATCCTTGTGCGTAACGTCCTTACCGGCTACCTTCTTGCCAGCCTTCTTAGCATTGGCTCGAGCAGCATTACGGGAGGCCCTGTTCTTCTTCTGTTTTGCAGAAGCATGATAGTTGTCGTATTCCTTACGATAATTACGTTTAGCCTTCTTCTTCTTCTTAACGGCCATTGGTTACTCCTATCTCACGTAGAACTTGGTTATCGTCAGCCAGACAGGGTGACACCTGTGTGTTGTAATAACTTCGAATGTACCCTGAGGCTCAAATGTCCACCACGGTACAAATATTTTCCAAGGGCCCCAACTGTGGTCGCCCGGTGGCCTTAGTTTAATGCTCTCTTGCACATCAATTGGTGCAATGACCCTGAGGCCAGTGATGGGGTCTTTGAGGTATGCTTTCATTCCCCTGAACTCACAGGTTCGTGTCTTCTCCATCTGACCACTCAGGATGACGTGAGTTCCGTCTTTGACAGCTTCAACATCGTATGCTGTGGCTACCGGAAAGAGCTTTCCCTCCAAAGTTGGTGCATTGGTGACGATGAACACAGTTGCAAGTATGACCAACAGTGAGCCATAGGCTCCTTTGATAAATGGTTTCATAGCACCATACCTCCTTTGAGCATGAAGGTAATTAGAGCCATAAGGATTGACCCTACCAACAGCTTAAGTATCCATGACAGGTGGCCGTCGATAGCATCAAGGCGTCTTGTGTACCCCCTGTGCCGCTCCTCTTCAACTGCACTGGTGGTTTCCAGTTTTGTTATTCGAGCTTCCATAGTGGTTTTCCATTGTTCTTCCATCGCCCTCTTACTTTCTATTTAGGAATCTTTGTGTGACAGCTATGCCAAACACAGAGGCTACAATTGTACTGAAGTGTGATTTGAACCATTCGGGCAATTCTAATGGTGTCAGGTAGTCTGAGGGAAATGTGCTGTCTACGAATATAGCCCCTATGTAGATTGCGCATGTCACTTCCGCTATGAACAAGGGCAGACGCCCCATCCATGTGCCGAACTTAATCTTACGTACAGCAGAGTCAGCCTCAATGGCTGCCTGTGTTGTCGCATGTTCCAGCTTATTTTTGTCCTTCTGGTTGTCAAGGTACTTCTCACCCAACTTGAGGGCAGGTGACAGGAGAAGACTTACTAACCACTTTACCACGGCTTTGGCCTCCCTGCGTCATCCCAGCGGGCATAGAGGGCCGTCAGAGCCCCTAAGAGAATTATGGCACCTATAACCACCGCAACGATAGAATCGCTTGTAAGGGCCTCCTGCTGCTCAGAAACAGCATCAGAGACTTCCTTGACGATCACAGCAGCTCCACCAGCGCCAGCAGCTGTACCGCCACCAACAGTACGGGACTTCTTCAGTGGCTTACTGTTGACTACACCGTAGCCGTCAGTAAGCAACAGCTTATCGTACTTCTTAGCTAGGTTGGCGATCGAATGTGCCTTGTCTGTACCGTTGATGATGCGTCTGGCACCTACGTAGTTTGAGCGGTTGAGGGTCATATAGTCCGACAGCTTCTTACCTGTGAACCAACCTTCCTTCGAGCCCACCACAAGTATCTCAGCTGCATACTCAGGCTCCAGAAGCCGCTTAGGTTTCTCCACGAAGTCAACACCAAGTTTCCTTGATGCCTTCTCATAGTTTGCCTTCCAAGTGAGCTGCACATAGCCCATGCCTACGTAGGGGTAGTATTTCTTTGACTTGAGGTACTTCTCGCCACCGTACTCCCTGACAGGCTTCATAGTGGCTGCCGTCTCCCAGTATGCAGTTGCAAGGACATAGGCAGCCTGATTTCTCAGGAGCCCATGTTTCTTACAAGCAGCAATGATCTCTGGGGTATCACCGTGCGTTAGGTTTTTCATGATGTTCCTTTCAGTGCATCTTGAAGTTCATTTTTGAACCTACGTGATACAGCGGCTTGCACTTGGGCGGTACTACGACCAAAGTACTTCTTGCCACCGTTAGCACCACGTTCCTCGTAGATAGCTATGATCAGCTCACGCTCTGAGGCCATAGGTCCAACCTTCTGTACAGCACGTTTGTAGATTTTAGCAGCCCCACCAGAGCCGTGCTGAACCGCAAGGGACCACACAACGTCCTTCATGGACTTGGAGGCTGACGCTTCATTGAATGAGCTGCCAAGTTTCTTGACTGCCTTATCATAGTGAGTTGCCTTGATGAACTCATGCTGTGTAGCAGCGTTCTTAGGGTCACTCATGATCTTCTTGAATGCACTTTGGAACGCCTTGGAGCCTGTACGGGCACCACCTGCACCACCAGCTTCCTGTAGCTGCTTATATGTATCAGGATGACGTTTCTTCAGGAAGCCCATGTAGTTGTTGAACGTCCCTGTCTTCGTAGCAATCTGATACTTACCATAGCTTGGTCCGCCTGTACGGTCCCTACCAAAGGCAGTGAAGTCACCTCTGCTTTCATACTTGGCAGAGATACTACCAATGTCAGCATTGGCTTCACGTACTATAGGGTCAGCAGCTTCAGTTTCTCGTTCAATACGTATCTGCTCTTGCTCTTCAAACTTTTTCAGCTGTTCAGCCTTGACTACATCAGCAGCTGCTTCCTTTGCATTGTCAACAAAGAATTTAGCATTGTCGCCGTAGACAGCACCTTCCTCAGGTGTTTCTTGAGCAAGGGCTGAACCTCCAGCCATCTCCTTCTTCAGCTTTTCCATAGCCTCTAAATCGTCTTTGTCCTTAGGGGCAAGGGTTTCCATGTTAGCCTTGAGAGCTGACATAGCATCAATGGACGACTGAGCTTTATCGTACTCAGCCCCAACTGTCTTGAGCCATACCTGACCACCTTCCATTTCAAACTTCTGAGGAGCGCCTCTGTACGGGAGTACCCCTTGTTCAGCTGTACGTCTAATGTTAGCAGCATCTGGGCGAGTGGGGTCCAGTTTGAACCTTTGTGCCTTCTCATCATAGATAACACCGTGGCGTTCTGAGAAACCTCTAATGTAGTTCTGATGCAGTACGGTCTGGTTGTCGAAACCTTGACGGTAGACCTCACGGAGCATTGCTTCCTTATTGGGGTCAAGTTTGCCCACTTTCTGCAGAGCCAACTCTACCTTGCCAGCGTTGAACTGTGATGCCAAAGCCTCACCTGAGGTCCTGTGTTTAGCAGAAGCTAGGTCAGCAGCGTAGGTGGCTGACAGGTACGCAAAGTTCTCAATACCTTCTTCCTTGCTCATTGATTCAGTGTTGTTGACAGCCTCCAGAAGTCTAGCAGTGTGCTTCTGACGTGTACCGTCGCCCATATTAAGGGGACCAGCTTCATCAAGTTCAGGAATACTACGTCCACCGGCCAAGGTTGTAATAAGGTCCTTGCCAGCTTTCTCAGCAGCGTCAGAACTATTCAGGATGTTAGGTAGGTTGTTAGCAGCATCAATGAAGAGTTGACGTTTGTTCTCAAGGTGGTTAGACACTTGAGACAACTCAGGTAGGCCCTTTAGCACATCGGCAGAGGCAAACAGCCCCTGTAGGGATGCAGGGTCATTGACCAGAGTTACAATTTTAGCATACTCTTCAATGGTTGCCTTCTTGTTTGTAGACTGCGAAAGACTACGTAGGATGTTACCTTTCATACGCTCAAGGTTCTTGCCCGGGTCAGAGGCTTCTTTAATAATCCCTATGAACTTTTCGAAGCCCTCAAGTCTCTTCATGGTCTCTTTGGTGTACTTGTCTTCAGCATTACCATTGATCTTAAAGATTTGGTCCTTAATACCAACAAGGGCATTCTGAGCATAGTCAAAGTCAGCCTGTGTCAACATGCCACCCATCTGTTCAGCCTTCTGGGTCCACGCATCAACGAAAGACAGCTGGTAGGCATCAAGTAGCGTATCAACAGCCCCTGCCTTACTGACGGCATTGACGTTATCCATCTGAAGCGTCTGTGCTGCATTCTGCATACCTAGAACAAAGTTCATGGCCTCTGCGTTAGCTTCTTCTTCACTCTTGCCAGAACTACGGGCCAGACGATAACCAGTCTGGAACTCTTCGCTCTCAATCATCTTCATGTGTGCTTCTTGAGCAGGGGACTGCATGGACTCACCAAGGTCTTCCCCTGTGATACCCTTCATGACAGCACTAATGTCATTAAAGGCCATGCCCTGACCCAACGCACTCTGTACCAGCTCTGCGTTCTTGGCAGCTGCTACCGCTGGAGTGATCTTACCTGCATTCAAGAGCGACTGGTACTGTAGAGCCTTGTCTCCAAGGTTTGCCATACTTTCTCTGTCGATCTCTGCACCACGTTGGGCATAGGTAGGGCCACCGGAGCCGCCCTTCCCATGTCCTGTAGCAGCAGCAAGCATCTTACCTAGGCCGGGGAGTGCACCCCCTATGATACCAGCCCCTGTAGTAGTGGGGATGTTAACCTTGGTAGGAGGCGCACCTATGTCGTCTAACTGTCTTGTAAAAGCGGCCATTAGTCTGTTTTCCCTTGTTCTGCTATAATTTTAGCCCAGTTTGTGTATCCAGCCTTTATTAAGGATTTGATTAACTTAAGGTTAGCTAACTCTGCCCTTGTTGCAATGGAACGCATTAGAGACTCTTTCTGTTCAATGCTGAACGGTGACGTCTGAACCTTGATAACAAGAGCGTTTAACTGTTCAGTGGCTATCTTCATGCCCTCATCAGTTGAACGATCTCTTAGCATCAGACGCTCAGCGAGTGTGTTGATTTCACCTCTGAACTCTCTCAGCTCTTTATCATTACGATAGACAGCTGTTTGAGCGGCGTAGTAGTTTTGTAGCTTCAAAGGTGATACACCCATAGCTTGGGCAACCCCCTCGATTGTACTGAACTTCAACGGAGCAGGTTTGCCGTTCTTGGTCAGGTAGTTTCCGTACATCAGGATACCGTAAGCCTTGGCATAGTTGTCGAGAGCACTAGGCTGACGAAGAACCTTCATGGCAGCATCTGTGAGTGTTACTGTTTTATCCCCAGAAGCAACAGCCATAAAGTCCATAGTTGCATCCCATAGACCCTTGGCAATGCTTCCTGAGGGACCACCAACGATCTCCCAGAAGTTACCTTCTTCCATCTTACGGTATGTCTCAATGACACCACCCATGACGGACATACGGTTAGCAATACCGATACCAACCTTACCAGTCTCATCGTCAGGCATCAGCAGGTCAGACATGGTGTCAATTACACCCCACTTGAGAAAAGTGTAGCGGGGGTCATTAGGTTCCCAACCAAACTTCTCAGCAATGTGTTCAGATGTACCCGGCATCATTGCATCGACACCGAAGCCAGCCATGCCGTACATAGGTGCCATAGCAACGAACATACGAGCCCTCTCATCCCACTTCAGTCCACGTCCAACGAAGAGTGCTTCAAAGGAACGCATGGTGTATGACAGCCACTGTGTGGGAACCTTACGCCAATCGTCCTGTGCCCATGAGCGTGCCATGTTGGTCATGTTGAACGTCAGGTCAGCATCACGTCTAGCGATACTCCGACGAGCAGTCATGTTGCCTCTGAGCATAACGCCGGGGTTGTCCAGCTTGAACTCAAGGATTGATGTGAACAGGCCAGACAATTGGTTCTGTCGCTCACCCCAGTTGAATGGGGCCAAACCTACGTCATTAGCTTTCGAGATACCTTTCTTGATACCACGCTTAGCATTGGACTCAATCTGCCGTCCACCAAGTTCCATGATGTCAGCACCAACGATGCCCCTGCCGCTCTCACGTACGTACTCGAGCATGTCTTCAACTTCATTCTCAGGAATGTTGAAGTGCTTTGACATACGTTTGTTGAACAGCTTGAGAACCTCAGGGTCAGTCTCCTTAACCATCTTACGGAACATGAGTGCCATTGTAGCACCCTTTGCGCCGGCTCTAGGTGACGCAGCTATGATAACCATAGCATGGGCAGCCTGTAGTGGAGCCTGAAAGATGTTAAAGAAACCAAAGGCACTCTGGAAGCCTACCTTCAACAGCACGTTAGTAGGGTCACTCAGGTTAACCTGTTTACCCATTGTGTCAAAGACTGTCTCTTGAAGACGTTTGGCATTGATCTCCAACATAGACTGCAGTGGGCCTTTAGTACCTATGCGACGATGGATGACACTACGCATGTGCTCCATCTGGGAAGCAAATGCACCAGCTTCACCTGTGTGCCCCATGTCCTCAGGACGTACCTTAGCGTTCATGAAAGCCCGTCTGTAGTCAACGATATTATCGCCAGCTGTGCCTAGGCCCCATGCTTCACCATAGCCTTCACGAATGGCAGTCTTAACCCACCCTTCGATCGACCTAGTTGTACCAGCCTCAAAGGCCAGACGCATGATCTCATTGTCCAGACCTATGGATACACTGTTACTAGGTGCAAGGTGTTCAGACTTGTGACCACCTACGTGCATGAGCCTCTCTTGTCCGCGTATCTGACTTGTGGAAGCCATCTGACCAGCTGTGAGGTTTTCAACAGGGTCATCACTTATGCTGTCGATAACAGCCTGATCACGCTTCTTAGAGCCAATAACCCCGTGCTTCTTGAAGTTCCAGTTGTATTTCCCTGAGAACTTTTCAAAGTCATCCAGAGAATTAATGGTAGTGTTCCAATCGTTATTCGCACGAATGAAGGCGTCCTTCTCACCCTTAGGCATATCAGACGCTGCAACTCTACGCACTTCTTCCAACTGTTTGGCAGCCGCTTCAGCTGACTTACCTGATGAGGCAGACAGCAGAGACTTCTTACGTACACCATCGACTACGATAAAATGTGTAGCGTGTGTATAGTCAACACGACCAGAGATAGCAACGCCCATTGCGTCACTAGGTGTGAGCAGCCCAATATCATCTGGGTTAGCAACATGGAAGAAAAGTCCTTCTGCATCATTTGGTGGCTTGAAGCCGTCCTTTGTTTTGAAGACTGTCATCTTAGCTTTGTCAGCATCAGGGATGTCTTTGAGCAGGTACTCTTGGTTCTTGTACCATATCTGAGTGTCATCTGGTAGCTGTGTTACGCTGACCTTCTTACCAGCTGTACGCCATTGGCCAGCTTCCTTACCCATGTTCATACCGATACCTTGGTATCCATGAGCAACCAAGTCACGCATCATAGACGTAGAGCGCAGATACCACTGGGTCATCTCCATCTGGGTCATTGCCTTATGGGCATCCACCTGTGCTTGTGTAGGAGGGTTACCCATCTTATTGGTGTAGTCAGTTATGAAATCATTGGCTGACTTCCAGTCCCGTAGAATGCTGTCACGCTCGATTACCTTGTAAGTGTTGAAGGTCTTAAATTCATCACCAGTCAGCTTGCCTATTACGTCATCAAAGACTTTCTTCTGCACGCTCATGGCATTGATGGAAGCCTCGCCCAACTGGTTCTCTGTAGCCCAACCGCCAACATCACGGGCTGTTGAGTTAGCAATACCTGTCTTGTGAAACAGGTTGTTCCAGAACCCGTGGGTAACTTCAACAATTGCAGCGCGTTCAAGATCAGGAGCCAAACCTGTCAAGTTTAGGTTGTCCGTCTTAGAAAGAACAAATCCCTTGGAGGCATCTGTCTTGTCCAAAGGAATTACCTTGACGTTAGACTGGTTGGACTTCAGTACGTTTGAAAAGACTTTAGCAGCCTCTTTCTCTGTTTTGAACGGTGCACCGTTGGACTGCCCAAAAAGGTTCATGACATAGTGCTCACGTGGACCTACACGTTGTACACCAGTTTTGAACAGAGCAAAAGACTTCTCTGAGACCTTATTTTTGACTAACTGTTTTACACCAGCCTTCCCAACTCTTTCGGCCTCTTTTATGATCGCAGCGTCGTCAACTACACGACCAGCAGCACCAGAGTCAACGATGCGGGTAATCCTGTCCAACAAGGTCTTCTCTGTTACTATTCTCTCAGAAGAGCCCATGCTAACCACTGGACGTGCTGTCAGGTTGTTGCCTTCTTCGAAGCTGCCTTCCAAGATCATCTGGAAGTTAGTTGGACTGAGGTCGTCACTTGCCTCAAGGATTTCCTCTGCCGTCTCAGAACCTTTGGACATTGCCAGCTTAGTGGAGTCTGGTGTAGGCGTAGGGCTGTCCTCAATATTTTTGAGTAGCTTCTTTGCACGTCTGGAAGCCTTGGTGCCTTGGACAACAACCTTACCGGCCTTGGTAACAGTCTGCCCAATACCTAGGAGATCGACAGCACCCCAGAACTTTGATACGTTGTCATCAGCAATGGCTACGTAACCGCCGCTGTTCAGGAAGCCCTGAAGGTCACTAAGGAACATCTGGTTGATACCTCCGCTAGGACCTCTGGCCATTTCATCAGCATACCCTTTGAACCACGTCTTGAAGTTCTCTGTTGACATGGTGATCATCTTAGACTGGATTAGCATCCCCTGCTTCTCATCGTCACCTGTGAGGTTACCTTTGATGCCAACAGTAGAGTCATAGACTATGACGCCACCTAGGTCAGCCAACCAACCACCCCAGCCCTGCTCTTCATCCTTGTATGTATCAAGAATGTCTTGAGCAATCCTGTTGTTCAGGTTGTACCGGAACCTGCTAGGGTTAACCTTAGGGTCCTCTGCATCAAGGGCAGTCTGGAAGTCAATATTCTCTGCACCGTCCACATCTTCAGCCATCTGGTTGGACGCTTGCTGACTAGCCAGAAGTTCTTCTGCAGTCTGGGGGTTGCCTTCATCATATCGACGGTCAAACTCCTCTTGCACACGACCACCAACCTTACCCTTAAGGGCAGCCTTAGCTTCAGCTGGGTCTTCAATATCTGGGTACAGAGCCCCTACAGCAGGGTCAAACTCAGTGTAGCTGTCTGCCTTAGCATTCTCATTATCCTCTTCACCAATAGCGGGAGCATTTGCTTCTTCGTATTCTTCTGCTGTGAGTTCTGGTTCCATGATATTTCCTTACCTAAAATGACGCCCCGGCCTTCCTTAAAACCCAACTGGGAAACTAGCAGCCTGTCTTGTGTCCTTCTTCTGGCCTCCCCAGCTTGCGAAGTTACTTGCGAAACCAGCTATGCCTCCCATGAGCGAAGACATTCCTCCAGCATTCAAGCCGTCGATACGTGCACCTGTAATCTTAGCACCAATAGCCTGTTGACCTGTACTGAAGCCCATCATCTCACCTGCTTGGCTTGCAATACCACTGACTGCTCCAGCAACTGCTGAAGATTGACCAGCCCCTTGGGCCTGACCTTGCATCTCGACCTGTGCACGTTTGATTGCAGCCTGACGCATGGCCTGACGGCGCTGACGACGAGCTACATTATCATTAGCCCGCTGCTGTAGCTTCATAGCCTTCTTCTGAGCGTCCATCTGTTTACCTTGGTAGTACATAGAACCAATGGTCCCAACTACCGTAGCAATTGCTGCGATTGTACCAATAGCCATGATCATATATCCTTATTGTATGTCTGTTCAGATAAATCGTACCCACGGCGCTTATATAGCAGCTGTAGGCTCTTTACGTTCTGAAGATCAGATACGTTTACTTGTGTTGCGCCTGAGACCTTAGCCCAAGCCTCAAAGGCATCAAGCATGGCGACTGCCACCCCTGAGCCTCTGGCTTCTTTGTTACACCACCAGAACATCTCTGATGCGAGTACGTCATTTGAGAAGAGAGGCTGATGTAGGATACCAATGAAGAACCCTACATACTCGTCTCCGTTCTTAGCTAATAGGTAGAAGTACTCAGGGGAATTGACTGCCTCCAAGTACACTTGATTAAACTTCTCAAGGTCGAAGCCCAACTTGTATCCGCTCTTCTTAGCTTCACTGTGGAACATCTTCGACATGATTGCTACCTCAAGCAAGTCGTCGGGGGTTGCCGCGACTAACTTAGTACCTTGCATTTATTCCTCCGATCATACTCCAGCCCAGAAGGATGAAGTCTTTACCTTGTTCACTCTCATACTTCAGACGTATTGAACGTCCACGTCCTCTGACCTTAATCCTAGAGGTGACAACACTCTCTGGGTAGTCAAAGTCAGTAAGGTCGCCTGCGTCCACTACAGGGGTAGGCTTGAGCCTGTACACCTGCTGTGCAGTACTTGAACCAGCTGACTTGAAGTCCCAGTAGGCAGTTATCTTACAGCTGGAGGGGTTGATTGCATCATAGCCACCTCCACCATCTGACTCCCAGCCTGTCTCTGTGCGACGTAGGTACGTGGTTATGTATGGAGCACTTTTCTTCAACTGAAGGTCGCCCATGAAGTCATAACCTGCAACTGCGTATGAGCTATAGTCTGTCTCACCCCAGTCAAGGAAGTCTGTACCTGAGAAGCCACCAATGGTGAACTTGTTTGTAGCACCGTCACGTATGAGCAAGGCGATCGATGGTGAGCCGGCGTCAACTGTTGCCAGCTGTTGGCTTACCACGTCATCCCCTGCACTTGTGACAACATCGTTGCCTAACTGGTCAACAACGTCCAGTGTGGACAAGGCTGAACCGAAGCCTGACAGGTAGATGAAGCCTAGGACGTAGTTTGTGCTGCTTGCTTGGTCCTCAATACGCCAAGGGATAAACGCCCGTAGCTCAAGGTCCAAGATAAGTATGTTGTTGATCTTGTTGCCTACAGTCTCACCTGAGTCTGCATAGCCCCAATAGATACGTCTGTTCACCCTGTCAAAGCCTGACTTGATTGTGGCCTTCTGGGCGTTAGTAATAGCATCGTAGTATGTCTGAATAGTCGCCAGTGATATGTTGGCCTCACTTGGAGAACCATTCACCTTGTCGAACTGCACAGTGTGGATGCCCTCTCTTGACCACCAGAAGGGTGTACCAGCAGCCTCTACGAATGTGTTGGCATTAAGGATACCCACGTCAGACACTTTGTTGATTGAGAACTCTGTCGCCTTAAAGACGCCATCAACACCAGAGATTGTCCATGTACCGTTATCAGCGAACACCATGAGCGACTGCCCAATGGCGTACAACTTACGGATACCATAGGCACCTGTGATCTTCAGTTCTCCGCCATCTGTATCCAGAAGGTCTGAGATAAGTTCTGAGGTAGGGTCATTCACCTGATAACAGTCACCAAGGTCATTGGCATCTTTGATTAAAGGTGAGAACAACACTGTACCGGAGTTTGTTTGACTGTCCAGACCAGCATAGAACACCCGACCACCAAAAGCAGCCACTGTAGCAAAACGTGAGCTTTCTGTCTCATTAAGAGACGAACTCATGTCCGCAGCAGAACCTCTATCTTTATTGAAGAAGTCCAGAATGAACAGTCCGTTTGCTGTCAAACTACGGCCAGCCCAGACTTCCCTGAACTCACTGTGGTCATATTCGTTAACGGAGTTCTTACCTGAGAACCAAGGGTGTGTCAGTGGCGGCCACCCGGTCTCATTACCTCTGTATTTACTTAACGCAGCAGCACCATCACGGTAACCGGGGTCTGTACCTTCGAACCAACCGGCGTTGTACGTATCGTACCTGCGACCGTTGGTGACGGTATCGCTAGCACTTTCTGTAGTCAACTCTTCTTTATCAGTAAACCACTTGAAGTCCCGCACCTTGAAGTCAATCTGTGACGCAGTGTTGGAGTAAGTTAGAGTACCAGAGTCATACTCACGGGCAACCGTAATTGTGTCGATTGCAGGAGATGCAACAACCAACTGACCTGAGATTGATGTGAACTGACAGGCAGCGTTAGCAGCACCCACACCACCAACGATTTCATAGGTGGACAGGTCGATCGTGCCTTCAGTTACGTAGTTACCTGATGTAGGCGTGGTAGCCTTGTTGTAGAAGTAGAGCGTATCGCCCACCTGTATCACAAGATACTCAAGCTGTGATGAGCCACCTACGTTCTCCCACGTACCTGTGGAAACGATGTCACCGTCAGCAATAGTGAAGGTTGACAGGACAGCGTTAGTCTCTGCAGCTACACCCCTGCGTCTACGTCTGGAGCCATCACGCCGAAGGTCACAGTTGAGTTCGTCAACTGAGGCATCCTCAGGAAACGTAAGCTCACCTGCTTCAGTTATCAGCCCCTTGACGAACCTGTTTACTACTTTTTGTGCTTGCTTTTGCGCCATCTGCTTTTGCCTTCATTCTCGCTTGAACTTCTCTGCCTACAGCATCACGCCGTGCAGCTGGGGTCGGCTTTGATTGTCGTAGGTGTTCACGCAGCTTTCGGACTGCACTGTCAATGTTAGAGAAGCGTCCCTTAAGTCTCTCAGGTAGCTTACCAGCGTCGATCATAATCTCATAGAAGATAAACCCTGTGCCGTCCTTCTTAATCGTGAACTTACCATTGGTCTTCTCTTGCCATTCAAATGTGGCACTACGGCCATCTTCGCTTAGTTCAAACTTACCTTCGTCCATATCGGTTCCTCTTAGTAGCCTTCAGTTGTTTGTGTTGATCATTCTGCACGTAGTTCTTCTGACGCTTAGTTGCCTGTTCAATCTTAGGGTCAGCACCACCTTTGAAGATAGAGAAGCAGACAGACTTACTTTCGTTGATCAGATATGGGAACATCGTTGCATCCAAGTCTGGTACGTGTGCGTCTGTAAGTGAGAAGATTGGGTAGGTTGTACCAAAGCCCCTGATCTTGCTTGCTTGCAGTGTGGTGTCCACTGTACTCTTGTGTGAGTCTAGGACAACGTAGTCATCGTCAAAGGATGTATATGTAGTAGGGTGACGATCGTTCCAGATGCGCAGGTTAGTGCCACCAGACTTGTCTGCCACACTGGTGACTGTTGTGCCAAGTGCTCTGGTGTCAACCATGTCCAAGAAGTCCTCAGGTTCGCACCAGCGTATCTCTCGGTACTCAAAAGAGGCGTCGTCGCTTACGTCATACCAGAGTTTCTTGACTGCCTTCACGTTGGCAGGGTATGAGAAGTGAGTAGGAAAGTCAGTGTCAGATAGAGCAGTCAGCTTCAAAAGGCTTTCGTGCTCTGGAATATTACGGGTTGCTATAATGTTGTAGAAGGTGTCTTCGACCACTTGTGCGACCTGTTCAGCTTCTACACTGTCAGAAATTGAGTTGACATCTTCGCTGTCCATAGATGACAAGATGTTCTGCACAATCTCAAGCAACGTCTTTGTCATTGCGGTCATCAGAGGTCTCCGTTCGTGTTCATCCCAAGATAAATAGCAGGAGCAGTAATACCTACGCTACCAGTGTCTGTAGTCAACCAAATTTGACCGCCATTGGTTACGAAGGTTGACAAGCAGAATATAGGGAATGCAATTGTGTAAGTCCACGGTGCTGTCTTAGCAGTGTCGAGAAACTTTGTGACAATCATTGTACCAGCCGCATGAGTGCTGCCAGCAATGTCAAGTTCCAAGGTCAGCTCTGTTGGTGAACCTGTCTTGGTTGTAATTGGTAAGTCCAGACGAAGATCATATGAGTCGCCAATGTTGATTGGTGTGACCTTATCGTTAGTTGTATCCCAAAGGCTACCTGTACCACGTATCTCACGGGGCAGATATGACTCTTCTGATGTGGAGCCTAGGCCGTCAATTGAAACTTTTGCGGGAGTAGTGTTAAAGGTTTGTTCTGAAGCGTTGTCTGAGTAGTAGCCCCAACCGCCGGGGACATAACTCCATGTACCAGAACCGGCACCATCTGCTATGTAAACCTTACCAACACCAGCTGCTGCTGCACCCTTAGGCTCATGAAGATACGGGTCTGTGAGGGTTGAGTGGTTGATATTAGCCATTGAAATCTCCAAGAGTTGTAATTAAAGGGGGCCACCAGTATTCCAGTGGCCCCAGTGTGCTTATTAGCTCCAGTCGATGTATTCAATCACCAACTTACCAGAGCCGGCGGTATGAACAGCAGTACCGTAGTTGAAACCAACATATGCGTTAGCTGCTCCTACGTTCTGCGTACCGTCAGCAAGAGCACCATCACAAACGACTGCAAAGTCATCTGCAAGGGCTGCGAGGGCGATTGCAGCATCGATGCCGTCTGCATCAATAGCAGTACCGGCTGAGTTATACAGACCGATACCCAAAGTAGCCGCTCCACCAGAGGTGAAAGCAGTGTCCACGATGAAGTGCGCTGAAACAATCAGAGCATCAGCAGGGATGAAAGCGTCAGTAGGTCCAGCAGCAGTGCTGTAAGATGCACCAAGAGTGGTAGCGTCTTCCAAGTCTACAACCAGAGCCTTACGGACACCAACAGCAGTTGAGCCGTTGGTCTGTACTTCACCCTGTTCTTCGTGCATAAGGACGGTCAAGCCGTCAGCGTTAGTCCAAGACATAATATTCTCCTTCTATGTCAAATTATACGTTAGTTTTAGAAACAACGCGAACCATGTTTTCAGGACGGTACAACTTCACGCCGTAACGTGCAGTCATGACATATTCGTCCCGCTGGAAGTCCTTGTTGTAGTCATAATCGACATCAGGCTCCTGACGCCATGCGCCCACGAATGGGTTAGCAGTCATGTCAGCAGAGAAGAACAAGTTGGCCTTACCATTGACAGAGCTGAAGTCTACGTTTGCGTCAGCAGCGGTAGGCAGAGCAGAGTCAGTGATGTCTTTCAGGTAGTTCGAGCAATATACGTCGAACCCATACACGTTCTTCAAGAAGGTCATGCCAGAAGCAATACCGTCAGATACGATGCCTTCCCAACGTGGGTTGTCAGAAACATTAACCAAGTTGGTCAAGGTGTTCAGAGTGAACTCAACAGATGGGTCAACGATAGCAACCAAGTTACGATCTGGAACATTAGCTTTCTTCAAAGCATAACGTGCACGGGCGAAGTCGTCTACTTCGATAACAGCGCCAGTACCACCAGCAGCCCAACGGTGTTCAATACCGTCGATTGCTTCATTGGAGTTAGCAGATACGCCAACTTCAGGGGTAGCCAGAGTAGTGGTCTCGAAGTGAGCCATGATCGCACGTTCCATCTCAGGGACAAAACGGGAGACCAGCTGGTTCATGTAGAATGCGTCCTGCTTAGCTTTCTTCGTGATGTAGGTTGCGCTGGACAGGTACTCATCGATCGTGAACTGGAACTCACCAGTGTCAAGAGGACGGTACTGGACAGCAGTATCTTCGGCATAGTCATCGACTTGCGCCTGACCAATCGAAGGAATGGTGAACGTATCGCCATCAGGGAAGCCGTCAAGCATACGTACATATTTCTGTGCAAACATTTCGTCGCGCAGGATTTCTTTAAGTTCGGCACTCCAGATTTCGTCGCGAATCAAGAGAGCACTATTGGTAGTGTTCATACCAGACATTGTTTTAACTCCATGTTAAAGGTTATGACATACCGAACCTTGACCCAAGTCTTTGACGGTCTTCAGCCATCTGTTGTTGTGTCTTGGGGTTGTAGTATAAGGAACGGTCTTTGCGTCGGAGGTCTTGGTAATATTTCCAGTCCCTCTGACCTGTGGTTTGTGCACCAGCTGCTTCGGTACGAATGCTTCCAGCGGTCATATCAACCTTGGTAGTCTGCGCTTCACCAATAAGGGCCATGAAGGCGGTAGGACTTTCGGCGGCTAACTCCTGCATTCGGGTCAACGGCAATCCAAGTTCTGCGGCTTTTTGCTTCACGATGTTATTAGCTTCAGCTCCATATTTATCAGCCAACGACTTGTCAACTGATGCAATGTTCTGACTAACGGTAGCATCTTTCTCTCGCTTAGTTAGTGCGTCTTCAACAAGGGCTTTCAGGTCGTCCTCACTAATGGCCTGACTGGTATCGTCGGAATTAGTGCCGCTATTATCGGGTGACGCTGCTTGAGGTGTTTCCTGCGCGGGTACAGGGTCCTTGGTCTCAAGAGTTTCAAGTAGCTTAGCAGCATAGTCTTGCTTAGCTAGGTCCTGACGAAGCTCTGCCAACTGTGTCTCTAGGGACGCAATATGGGTATCGGCTTCAATCTTCCCCTTGGCAATAACCTCTGGGTCATTCCAAGTCTCTCCACGGTCTTTTACCAGCTGCTCAATGTACGACGTGGTTTCTGTGGTCGCACCGGCCTCTGGGTTGTTTGTAGTCTCTTCGTTTGCGGGGGTTGCCGCTTGTTCGTCAAATACTGACATTACTTGTCCTTTTGGTTAAGGTCTATAGTTTCTAGGATGTCGCTGAGAGCACGGTTGTACTCATTGGCAGCGATCTGCTTGTATTCCCAGCCGGGACCATACTCACGTACAGCCTCCTGCTTGGCGAATTGGTCTAGGATGACTTCCCTGAGGTCGTCAAAAGCGTTACGGTAGGTCAAAACCTGAGCCTTACGCTTCTCCTTTTGTTCTTGTGTTTTGGTGTGGCCTTTGAGCCAGTACATCTTCATCAGACGCCTTCCTCCACTGCCATTGCTTGCTGTTCTTCCTGAACCAGAGCAAGTTCTTGTTGGAACTTCTGTGCATCTGCCTGTTCAGAGATAGCAACATTCTCTTGGAACAAATCTTCCTCTCCAAGTTCATGTGCCATTAGACGGGCAAACTCTTTACCTGACAAGTGAATAGACACTGTTGGGTCACCAGCCTTGATCTGCCACAACTGTTGCAGCTGCTGGACCCTACGAGCTCTCTCAGCGAAGTGACGTGCACCCATAGGCTCAATTGAACCCTTGCCGATAATGTCCTCTTTAGTGATACGTTGGAAGACCTGTGCTCCGCTGTCTTCATCGACAACCTCAATCATGTCTTCAGTATCAAGCAGACGTGCAGCCATAGCCAACATATCATTCAGCTGTACTTCAATGAACATGCGCTCATAGTGAGCAGTCTTGTGTTCAAAGATACG